>Ga0066662_10000189_pt1 | contig 25432 bp, 25 predicted proteins | sample GraSoiAngelo_111_FD_133939 | JGI IMG/M metagenome (GOLD analysis project Ga0066662, IMG submission 133939) | Grasslands soil microbial communities from the Angelo Coastal Reserve, California, USA - 14_0903_12_40cm | ecosystem: Environmental > Terrestrial > Soil > Grasslands | place: USA...
CAGCGGCCCGGTCGCCCGCTGCGCGGAGAGCATGGTGCGGGCGGCGCGGGGGTCGAGCGGGGACTCGCCCCGAGCGGCCGAGCGGATCCCGTCGATCAGCTCCGCCGGCTCCGCGTCCTTCAGCAGGTAGCCGATGGCCCCGGCGTCGAGCGCCTCGACCACCCGGTCGCGATCGACGAACGACGTCAGCACCAGCACCTGCGACGTGGGTGCGCGCTCCCCGATCAGACGCGTCGCCTCGATGCCGCTCATCCCGGGCATCGACAGGTCCATCAGCACGATGTCGGGGCGATGCTCCGCCGCCAGCTCCACGGCGGCGGGCCCGTCGCCCGCGGACGCGACCACCTCCAGATCTGGCGCAGCGGCGAGCAGCTGGACGAGGCCATCCCGGACGATGGTGTGGTCGTCGACGACGAGCACGCGAATCATCGCAGCGGCACCTCCAGCGCCACGGTGGTTCCAGCGCCCGGCGCCGACTCGACGCTCAGCCTGCCGCCGGCGGCCTCGGACAGGTCGCGCAGCATCGACAGGCCGAGGTGGCCCTCGCTGCGGCGAGCGGCCGCCTCGGCGGCGTCGAACCCGCACCCGTCATCGCGAACCCGAAGCGTGACCACGCCCTCGGTCGTGTGCACGTCCAGGTCGACGTGGCCGGCGCCGGCATGCGCTCCGGCGTTCCGAAGCGCCTCCTGCGCCGCGCGGAAGACCAGCTGCTCCACCTCGGTCGGCAGCCGCAGGCCGTCCTCGACGTTCATCGATACGTCGACGCCGCGTGCCGTCAGCGGCGCTGCCAGGTCGGGCAACGCCACGGAGAGCCCCTGCTCCTCGAGCGCCGGCGGGTAGATCTCGAGCAGGAGCGACCGCAGCTGCCGGATCGCATTACGCGTTCCCGCGGCGCCATCCTCGAGCGCCTCTCGCAGCTCCGGCTCGGCGTGCTCAGCCTCGAGCGCCGCCGCCATCCGGAAGCCATGGCCCGCCAGCTCCTGCACCACGCCGTCGTGGAGCCCTGCGGCGATCGCACGCCTCTCGTTCGCCGACGCGTCGACGGCGTGCTGCAGGGCCAGCTCCCGATCGCGCTGCGCGTTGCGCATGCGCCGCGCCATCCAGTAGGCGAGGGGCAGCTGGAGCACCGCCAGCACCAGCAGGGCAAGGATGCCGACCGGTGCGAACAGCCGCGCCACGCTTCGGCTGTCGCCGGCGATCGCGCTCGAGCGGAGGTACTCCTCGTAGAGCACCGGCGTGCCGTCCTGCGCCCGCAGGCCGAGATAGACCGAGGTGAGCGCGCCCAGGTGCTGCTCGTAGGTGTTCTCCGGCGAGTTGATGTTGGTGGGCTCCGCAGCTGTCGTCTGTGTGCGCAATGCGGCGCGCTCTTCCGGCCCGAGGGTAAACGTACGGCCGATCAGCCGCCGTTCGTCGGAGTAGAGGATCTTCCCGTCCGCATTCCAGATCTTGATCCGCGCCACGTCGCTGGTCTTCACACGCGTGCGGATGATGTGGTCGAGCCGGGCCAGCGCGGCCGGATCACCGCGAACGACGCCGGTGGTCAACGCCGGCTCGACGATGCCACGGCCGGTGAGCGTGGTCAGGCGCCGTGCGTCGCGGCTCGCCTCCTGGTTTGCGAGGCTGCGGAGCGCCAGCGTCGCCGCCACCGCCACGAGCAGCAGCACGATCAGGCCCGACAGGGCGAAGACGCCAACCGGTCTCAGGATGTCGTGCCGCGAGTGCATGCGGTCAGCATGCCGCCTGGGGAGCGTCCGCGCCACGGTCCTAGGACCAATGTCTCATTGCGACGCAGACCGGGCCGGCGCCACCCTGCATCCCACGCGGACACCACGAACCAAAGGAGCAGGATCCATGCGTCGATTCATCACCATCATCTCATCGTCCCTCGCGCTGCTGGCGGTGCTCGCCGTCGCAGTGCCGGGTGCCTCCGCCGCGGTTCAGCGCCAGATCGCGCTGCACGGCAGCAGCTCGTTCCCCAATGCGACGGGGTCTGCGCAGTACCAGGCCAGCTCGTCGCAGCGCGAGCTGCAGGTCGAGGTCGACCACATCAAGGTGCTGGCGGGCAAGCACGTGAACATCTTCGTGAACGGCGCCAAGTGGGCCAGCCCCACCGTGAGCAGCCTTGGCAAGGTCGACGTCAGCCGGAACACCGAGCTCGGCCAGTCCGTGCCCACGATCAAGAGCGGCTCGACCGTGCGGGTGCGCACGCTCGGCGGGACGCTGATCGCAGGCGGCAGCTTCTAGGGAGAAGCGGCAGCCGGCGGGGCGGGGAGCGATCCCCGCCCCGCCATCGGCCTGTCAGCCGCCGCTGATCGCCGCGATCACGTCGACCCGCGCGCCCTCGGCGATCGGCGTGTCGAGGGCCGCTCGCTCGCGATCGACGTAGACGTTGATGTGGGGGCGGAGCGCGGGGCCCTCCTGGCACAGCCGGTCGCGCAGCCCGGGCCAGCGGGCGTCGAGCCGCTCGAACGCCTCGTCCACGGTGGCGGCCTCCACGTCGACCGTGCGGGGCAGGTCGGTGTACATCGACGGCAACGTGGCGGGCAGGTGCACCGTCGCCATGGCTACTCCACCACCGCCACCGAGACCGAGGCGATCGCCGGCAGGTAGCTCGCGATCTCCGTCCAGCTGTCGCCCTCGTCGCTGCTCGCGAACACCTGCCCGGTGCTGGTGCCGAAGTAGAGGCCAGGCACGTCCAGATCGTCGATCGCCATGCCCTCCCTCAGCACCCCGAGATGGGCGTTCGCGTGGGGCAGGCCCTGATCCAGCCGCTGCCAGGACGAGCCGGCGTCTCGGGTGCGCCAGACGGCGGCGTGGCCGTCGGGCATCATGCGGCCGTGGCCCGGGTCGAGCGGGATCACATAGAAGCTGTCGCGGTCGTGCGGATGGGCCGCGGCCGCGAAGCCGAAGTCCGTCGGCAGGCCCTCGGTGATCTCCGTCCACGACATGCCGCCGTCGTCGCTGCGGTGCATGCCGCAGTGGTTCTGCTGGTACATCCGCGAGTGGTCGGCGGGCGACATCACGAGCTTGTGGACGCAGAAGCCGACCTCGTCCCATTCACGCGGCCAGGCGGCGCGGAGGCCCCTGTTGCGGGGCGTCCAGGTCGCCCCGTTGTCCGTCGTCTCGAAGATCCCGATCCCCTGGATGATGATCCAGTAGTGGTCGCGCTGCTCAGGGTCAGCCAGGATCGCGGGCATGCCGAGGTGCCCGGGCGGCTGGTTGGACGGGATGTTCCAGATCTCGCGGGCGGGCTGGTCCTCGAGCGTCGAGAGCAGCGACCAGGTGGCCCCGTCGTCGACGCTCTCGAACAGGCCGGCCGCCTCGGCGCCGGCCAGCAGGCGGCCGTGGGAGGCGGTCAGCCCCGAGATCTTGGAGAGCTTGAGCTCTCCCTCGTCGCCGTAGGACAGGCCGTCGCTGGACACCGTCCAGGTCTCGCCCATATCGGGGCTGCGCCAGACGCCGGCGCCGTGCCACTCGCTGGCGGCGGCGGCGTAGAGCGCGCCGGACTCGATGTCGCGGATGGCGCGGTAGACGGGCCAGCCGTCGCAATAGGGCCCGCGCATCTCCCAGTCCCGGCGATCGGTGTCGCTCTCGAGGATGAAGCAGCCCTTGCGGGTTCCGACCAGCAGGACGACTCTGGATGGCATGACGGCACTCCCTCGGTTCGTGGTCAGAAGGGTTGACCGGCGAACGTGCCGGAACTCATCGCCACGATAGCGCTCAGGCGACCAGCAGTTCTGGCGAGTCGTTGCGGACGCTGTTGACGGCCGGCGATGCCAGCGCCGCCGTCATCAGGCCGGCCGGGTAGGCACGCAGCAGCGACAGGGCGTGCGCGGGGCCGACGTCCGGATCGAGCCAGTCCTCCTCCGCCTGGTCGCCGAGGATGGCGGGCATGCGGTCGTGCACGGAGCCGACGAGGGTGTTCGCGCCGGTGGTGATGATGGTCGCGCTCTCGATCGCCTCGCCGCTCTCGCGGTCGACCCAGCGCGCCCACAGCCCGGCGAAGCTGAACACCTCGCGGTCGAGCAGCGAGAACCGCACCGGCTGCTTGGTGCCGTCCGGCATCACGCGCCACTCGTAGAACCCGTCCGCGACGATCAGGCAGCGGCCGGTGCGCAGGAGCGACCGGTAGGCGGGGCGCTCGGTGAGGGTCTCGGCGCGCGCGTTGATCATCTTGTAGGCGAGCTTGCGATCCTTGGCCCAGGCCGGGATCAGGCCGAAGCGCAGGAGCGCCGCCTCGTCGGCGCCGTCCTCACCCCGGCGGACGCCGAGCATGGACTGGCCGGGTGCGATGTTGAAGCGCGGACGCCAGTCGAACGGGATGTCGAGCGAGTAGGCCCGGATGACGGCGTCGGGATCTGCGCCGTTGGTGAAGCGACCGCACATTGCGAGCGACTCTAGGGCCGCACGCGGACGTCACGAACCGTGACGGTTTCGCGCCGATCCCGGCAGCCGGAAAAGGTTGGAGTTTGACTCCAATACATGGGCCTGGCTCAACCATCGCGCTATCGGTCGCGATCTGGTGCCAACCGCGTCACGGCGCCCTGGGGAGGAGTTTGACACCTCGGCCGGGCCCGACCCGGCGGCATGCCGGGTCGCAAGCCGTCAGAATCCGCCCACTCGAACGCCGCCGTTTCGGCGGAGCAAGGAGCGTCTCATGATCGACCCTCAGCGCCGCTGGGCCGCGTATGCCGACGGCAAGCCCGACTACGCCGGGCTGCTCACCTACGGCGGCCTCCCCTACACCGAGGACGTCGCCGACCTCGAGGGCGTCGACGTCGCCATCGTCGGCGCGCCCATGGACGAGCTCGTCTCCGACCGGCCCGGCACCCGCTTCGGCCCACGCGCCATCCGCGCGGCCAGTGCCCCGCATGGCATCCACCTGGAAGCTGGCGTCGACGCGTTCGAGGTGCTCAATGTCGTCGACTACGGCGACGCCCCGATCCTGCCCGCCGACCCAGCTGCGTCGCATGCCGCCATCGCCGCGCTGGTCGCCGAGGTGGCCGGGGCGGGGGCGATGCCGGTCGTCCTCGGCGGCGACCACTCGATCGCCCAGCCGGAAGGCGAGGGCCTTGCGCAGGTGCACGGCCCCATCGGGATGATCCACTTCGACACCCACACCGATACGGCCACGCACCTTTGGGACGTCAAGCGCTCGCATGGCACGCCGATGTACTGGCTGGTCGAGGACGGCCATGTCGATCCGCGCCGCTACGTCCAGATCGGCCTGCGCGGCTACTGGCCGGGCGAGGCAGAGTTCGGCTGGCAGCGCGACCGCGGCATCACCTCCTTCTTCGCGCACGATGTGCGCGACCGCGGTATCCGCGAGGTGGTCGAGGAGGCGATCGCGATCGTGGGCGACGGGCCGGTGCTGCTCACCGTGGACGTCGACGTGCTCGACCCGGCCTTTGCCCCGGGCACGGGCACGCCCGAGCCCGGCGGCCTGACGCCGCGCGAGCTGCTCTGGGCCTGCCGCACCGTCGCCGCGTCCGTCGACCTGGTCGGCTCCGACGTGGTCGAGGTCGCGCCCACCGGCGTCGGCTCCGCTGACGTCACAGCACTTGTCGCCGAGCGCGTCGTGCGGGAGACTCTCACGGGCGTGGCGCTGCGCCGCGGCGCCTCGACGAAGGGGGGATGATGGGACATCGGTGGAGGATGCTGGCCCTGACCGCCGTGCTGGCCGCGGTCGTCGCCGGCGCCGCCCCCGCCCGCGGTGCCACGGCCGGCTTGGAGGGCGTTCCGGCATTCGGGCACGTGTTCGTCATCGTCGGTGAGAACACCGATCTCTCCGCACTCACCCCGAACAACGCGCCCTACCAGCTTTCCACCGTCGCCCCATCTGCCGCCTGGTTCACGAACTACTACGCGACCACGCACTGGTCCGGTGCGAACTACATCGCGATGACGAGCGGTCAGTACATCCACTGCGAGCAGGAGGACATTGCCCCTGCCGACTGTCACCAGGACGTGAACAACCTGTTCCACCAGCTCGACGTCGCCGGCGTGTCGTGGAAGGAGTGGAACGAGTCGATGCCCGAGCCGTGCGCTCTCACCAGCTCCGGCACGAGCAAGGACGGAAACATCTACCGCGTCAAGCACAACCCCGCCGTCTACTACGCCGACATCGAGGGCGCCGGCGGTGTCTGGTCGGCGACCGACCGCTCCGCGGAGTGCCTGTCCCACGTGGTGGCCACGGGATCCACCGGCGTCAACGACATGCGCGGGTTCAACCGCGCGCTCGCCGCGGGAGCGGTGCCCCGCTTCAACTTCGTCGTCCCCAACCAGTGCGAGGACGGCCACGACAACTGCAAGCCGGCCGGCGGCGTGATCACGCAGTTCGACGACTTCCTCGCCCGCGAGGTGCCCGCCATCATGCGCTCGCCGTCGTGGGATGCATCCAGCGTGATCGTGATCGTCTACGACGAGGGGCAGAGCGGCGGCCCGAACAACGGCAGCAAGTTCGGCGGCGGCAACGTCCCGTTTGCGGTGCTCGGCCCGCTCGTCCACCCCGCCGTCTACACGCAGCTGAACAACCACTACGGTTTGCTGCGCACGCTCGAGGACGGGTTCGGCATCAGGCGCCACCTCGCCGGCGCGGCCGGCGCGGCGCCGATGTCGCAGATCTGGAAGTGACGACCTCTCGCCGGCCTCAGCCGAGGTCGGCGGCGACGACCGTTTCGGTCAGCCACATCGCGCCCAGCTCGAGCGCGCCGGTGAGCATCGCCCGCTCCCTGCTCTCGGGTGAGTCGAGCCTGCCCATCATGTCCTCGGCGGCGCCACGGTCCGTGAAGTAGAGCGCGACCTCGGTCTCGCTCGGATCGTCCGCCGACCGCGAGATCGTGTACATCCGCACGCCCGCCTCGCGCAGCGACCGCGCGACCCGCGCCAGCCGGTCGACCACGTCGTCCACCTCGCTCACCCGGCGGCGGATCGTCAGTCGGAACCGGGCCTCCGCCTCCGTCTGCGTCACGCCGGCGCGCCGTCCAGCGTGACGTGTCCCGGCTGGGAGCGGACGCGCTCCAGCCACGCCGCGATCGCGGGGTACCGGCCCATGTCGAAGCCGCCCTCGTCCGCCACGTGCGTGTACCCGTAGAGCGTGATGTCGGCCAGCGTATAGCGGTCGCCCACCAGGAACGCCCGGTCGGCGAGATGGCGCTCGATCGCGTCCAGCGTGCGATATCCCGCGTCCCGCTTCGCGGGCAGCTGGTCGGCCCAGCGCTCCGGCGTGCCGGACACGCTCAGCCAGAACCGCGCGACCGCGATGTTGGGCTCGAGGTCGTACTGCTCGAAGAACATCCACTGCAGCATCTGCGCCCGCTCGAACCGGTCGTCCGGGATCAACGCGGTTCCGTCGGCCAGGTAGAGCAGGATGGCGCCCGACTCACCCAGTGAACGGCCGTCGTCCAGCACGAGCGTCGGCACCCGCAGCGACGGGTTGAGCCCCAAAAGCAGCTGCGGACGGTCGCTGCGGTCGACCACGTCGACCTCGACCAGCTCCAGCTGGAGCCCGAGCTGTGCCGCCGCCAGCCGCACCTTGTAGCAGTTGCCGGAGACCTGCGAGTTGTAGAGCCGCATGCCGGGGCAGCGCCGCCCGGGCGCGCACGCCGCGCGCCCGGGCATGCGCGGTCAGGAAACGCCGGCCTTCTCGGTGTCCGGCTGGGGGACGATGCGGATGTAGGGCTTCGGCTCGTCCCAGGTGCCGAAGAGCTCCTTGGCCTGCTCGTTGTTGACCGAGCCGGCGATGATCACGTCCTCGCCAGGCTGCCAGTTAACCGGGGTCGAGACCTTGTGGTTCGCGGTCAGCTGCAGCGAGTCGATCACCCGCAGCACCTCGTCGAAGTTGCGGCCGGTGGTCATGGGGTAGACCAGGATCAGCTTGATCTTCTTGTCGGGCCCGATCACGAACACGTTGCGGACCGTCTGGTTGTCGGCAGGCGTGCGGTCGGCAGGGTCGCCCGAGACCGATGCCGGCAGCATGCCGTAGGCCTTCGAGATGCTGAAGTCGGCGTCGCCGATGATCGGGTAGTTGGGCGCGGTGCCCTGCGTCTCCTCGATGTCCTTCGCCCAGGCCTCATGCTTCTCGACCGGATCGACCGAGAGGCCGATGATCTTCACGTTTCGGCGGTCGAACTCGGGCTTGATCTTGGCCATGTAGCCGAGCTCGGTCGTGCACACAGGCGTGAAGTTCTTGGGGTGCGAGAACAGCACGGCCCAGGAGTCGCCGATCCAATCGTGGAACCGGATCCGGCCCTCGGTGGTCTCGGCTTCGAAATCGGGCGCGGTATCGCCCAGTGAAAGTCCCATCTGTTCCTCCTCTCGTGGTGGCCGGATAGTACTGCCATACGAGTTTGGATCCAAACTCGAGGCGGCGCGGGGAGTAGGGTCGCACGACGACCAGCGTCCACCGGAGGGACCATGAGCCACGACCGCTACGCGCAGCTCTGCGCCGAGCACGTGTGGGACGTGCCCGAGCGCTACAACCTCGCCACCGACGTCTGTGACAAGCACCCCCGTGAGAAGCCGGCGATGGTGTGGGAGAGCTTCGACGGCAGCTGCCGCGAGCTGACGTGGGGCGACCTCCAGGACTTGGCCAACCGGGCCGCTCACACGCTGCGGGCGCGCGGGGTGGAGCGCGGCGACCGCGTCGCCGTCGTGCTGCCGCCGGTTCCGGAGACGGCCGCGGTGTTCTTCGCCACCTGGAAGCTCGGCGCCATCCTGCTCTCGCTCTCGCTGCTCTACGGCGACGAGGCGATCCAGCACCGCCTGTCGGACTCTGGTGCACGGCTGGTCGTGACCGATTCCGCATCCGCGGGGCGCTTCGCCGCCGGCGCCGGGTACGAGCTGCTGGTGCTCGGCGCCGAGGGCTTCGGCGATGCACCGACCGATCACATCTCATGCGATACCTCGGCCGACGACCCGGCTCAGCTCTACTACACGTCGGGGACGACCGGCCTCGCCAAGGGCGTCGTCCACGCGCACCGCTACCTGCTCGGCCATGAGGAGTTCATCCACTCGCACGAGGTGCAGGACGGCGAGTCCTTCCATGGCATGGGCGAGTGGGCGTGGGCCGCCGGAATCGCGCCGCTGCTCGGGCCCTGGCGCCTGGGCGCGGTCCAGTACGTGTACCGCCGTGAGGCCGGCTTCGATCCGCACCGGCAGCTCGACTTCCTCAGCCGAAACCAGGTCTCGAACGTGTTCACCACGCCGACGGCGATGCGGGCGATGATGGCGATCGATGACGCGGGCGCCCGCTACCCCCAGCGCTTCCGCCGCGTCTGCTCGGCCGGCGAGCCGCTCAACCCCGAGGCGATCCGCTGGTTCCGGGAGCAGTACGGCGTCACGGTGCTCGACTACTACGGGCTGACCGAGTCCTATCCGCTGGCGGCCAACTACCCGTGGCACCCGGTGCGCGAGGGGTCGATGGGCCTGCCCATGCCCGGCTGGGACGTGCAGATCCTGGACGAGGACGAGCGTCCGGTGCAGCGCGGCGAGCGCGGTGAGATCTGCCTGCGCGCCCGCTCGAATCCGCACTATCCGCTCGGCTACTGGAACCGGCCCGAGGACTCGGAGCAGGTGTTCGGCGGCGAGTGGTTCCACACCAAGGACGCCGCCCGCCAGGACGAGGACGGGTATATCTGGTACGAGGGGCGCGCTGACGACGTCATCATCTCGGCCGGGTACCGGATCGGCCCGTTCGAGGTCGAGTCCTCGTGCCTCGAGCACCCGGCGGTGCGGGAGGCAGCCGTCGTCGCCTCACCGGACGAGCTGCGCGGGAACGTGGTCAAGGCCTTCATCGTGCTGGTTGAGGGGACGGAGCCGTCGGATCAGCTGGCCGGGGAGATCCAGCAGCACGTCAGGCAGCACCTCTCCGCCTACGCCTATCCGCGGCGGATCGAGTTCGTGGATGACCTGCCAAAGACGCTGACCGGGAAGATCCGCCGGGTGCTGTTGCGGCAGCGCGAGCTGGACCGGGCGGCCGCCGCGCGGTCGTGACCGGCGCACGTGGCTCACACCTTGACCGCACGGCGCCGGGGAATCGATCATCCAGCGGTTCGGAGCAACTCGTCGACTGCGAGCGTGTTCAGCACCGCCGAGGCCGGCGCGCCGCCGCGCCGTGCCGTGTGCACCGCGTAGAGCACGCTGTCGAGGCCCGAGACGGAGTGCGCATCGCTCGAGCAGACGATCCGCACGCCGGCCGAAATCGCCTCGCGGACGTGAGCGCCCGACAGGTCGAGTCGGCTCGGCAGTCCGTTCACCTCTAAGGCAACACCTGTCTCGATCGCCGCCTCGATGGTGCGCTCGAGATCGAGCTGGTTCTCGGGCCGGTGGCCGATGATGCGTCCGGTGGGGTGGCTGAGGCAGCGCGCCGCCGGATGATGCATCGCCTGCACCACCCGCGCCGTGAGCTCTGCGCGTGGGGTGCGCTGGCCGGCGTGCACCGAGATCTGCACCCAGTCGAGCTCGGCGAGCACGTCATCGGGAAGGTCGAGCCGGCCATCCGGAAGGATGTCGCACTCGATGCCGTGCAGCACCTGGAACGGGGCCAGCTCGGCGTTGACGGCGTCGATCTCGGCTGCCTGCCGCCGCACGGCCTCGGCGTCGAGGCCGGGCACGACGCCGACGCTCTCGGTGTGGTCGCAGACCGCGACGTAGTCGTATCCGCGCGCGACCGCCGCCTCGGCCAGCTCCCGCACCGTGGCCCGGCCGTCCGACCAGGTGGTGTGGCAGTGGAGGTCGCCGCGGATGCCCTCGGCCTCGAGCAGGTCAGCCGGCGCGGACGGCGCCCCCTGCTCGCGCAGCTCCGGCGGCACATGGGGCCGGCCGATCTGCCGGAAGAGGCTCTCCTCGTCGGGCGCGGACGGCAGCGGCTCGAGGCCGGCCACGTACTCCGGGGATCCGGTGGCGCGGACGAGCGCTGTGCCGAGCTCGGCCGCCGGTGCGGTCACCAGCGCGACGGCCGTGCCGTCGACCGTCACGCCGACCGAGGGCTCGATCAGCGCGACGATCTCGGGCAGGTCCGCGAACCGTGCCCGGACATCCTCCGGGCTGTCTGTGGCGACCACCACCGCCAGCCTCGCCGGCGTGTCCACCCAGCGGCGCGCGTCACCCGCTGCGATGCCGTCGAGCGCACCGGCGATCCGCGCGCTGATCTCTCGAGCCTGGTGGAGCAGCAGGCTGCCGGCGGAGCGGCGCGGAGGAGCATCGAGCGCAGCCAGGATCGAGGCCTCGGTGCTCGGCCCGATCCCGGGCACGTCGCGCAGCCGGCCGCGCTCCGCGGCGTCGCGCAGCTCGGACACCGTGCGGATGCCGAGCGCGGCGCCGATGCCGACGAAGCGCTGCGCGGCGAACCCATGCATGCGGCCGAACGCGGCCAGCTCGATCGAGACCGAGTCACGCAGCTCGTCGAGCTCGGCAATCCGCCCCGTCTCGACCAGCTCCGCCAGCCGCTGCTCGATGCCGGGGCCGATGCCGCGCAGCCTGCGCACCCGTCCCTCGCGGACGAGCGCGGCCACGTCCGCCGGCGTCTCCCGGATCAGGCCCGCAGCGCGGCGGTATGCGCGAGTCGCATAGGTGTTCGCACCCGATACGTCCAGCAGGGCGGCGTATTCGTCAAGCGCGGCGGCGAGCTCGTCGTTGCTCGGTGAGGAGGGCATGCACGGGGATTCTTCCCGCTATCTAGCGTCGAATGCCGTCCGGCAGCGCGTCGCCGTGGGCCGCGATCAGGTCGTCCACCATCGCCTCGATCCGGGAGGGTGACAGCGTGGCGGCGGTGTTCGGGTCGAGCAGCGCGGCGTGCACGACGTGTTCCCGGCTGCCCTCGAGCGCGGCGCGCACGGTCAGCTCGCACACGTTCAGGAACGTCCGGTTGAGCGCGGCCAGCTGCGGCGGCAGGTCGCCGATCCCGCGTGGATGCAGCCCCTGCCCGTCGACGACGCAGGGCACCTCCACGCACGCCCCGGCCGGCAGGTTGGTGATCAGCCCGTCGTTGGGGACGTTGCCGTAGATCTCGCGCGGCTCGCCGGTGAGGATGGAGTGGATGATCAGCGATGCGTACTCGAGGCTGCGCTCGATCTCGAACGGCTCGCCGGCGGCCAGCTTTCGGCGCATCTCCGCGTACAGCTCGAGGTTCTCCTCGCTGCGCCGGACGTACTCGTCGACCGGGACGCGGAACTCCTCGATCATCGCGTGGTCGTGCATGAAGTAGGGCAGGTACTCGGCCGAGTGCTCGCTCGACTCGGTCGGGAACCGGCCGAACCGCCGGTACATCTCCACCCTGACGCGCCGGCGCAGCTCCGGGTCGCGCTCGATCGCCTCGTCCAGCAGCGGGTAGAGATCCTCGCCGTCACGCTCGAAGCGCAGGATCCACGCCTGGTGGTTGACGCCGGCGCCGAGGTAGGTCACCTGCTCGTAGGGCACGCCCACCAGCTCGGCCAGGCCGCGGGTCGTGTGCTGGACGGAGTGGCAGAGGCCGACGATACGCGTGATCGGCGTGCCGGCGTACGTCGCCCAGCACAGCATGGCCATCGGGTTCGTGTAGTTGAGGAACCACGCCTGCGGGCAGAGCTCGGCCATGTCGGCGGCGATGCCCTGCATCACCGGGATCGTCCGCAGCGCCCTGAAGATGCCGCCGATGCCGAGCGTGTCGCCGATCGTCTGGCGAACGCCGTGGCGGGCCGGCACCTCAAAGTCGATCAGCGTGGCCGCGTAGCCGCCGACCTGGATCATGTTGACCACGTGGTCGCAGCCGTCGAGTGCGGCCCGCCGCTCAAGATGCGCCTCGATGGTGGCGGGGGCGCCCAGCTCGCGGGCCGTCCAGCGAGCCATCGCCTCTGCGGCCTCGAGGCGCTCGCGATCGATGTCGTGGAGGGCGATGGTGGCGTCGGCGAGCTCCGGGAAGGTGAGGATGTCGCCGAGCAGGTCTCGCGTGAACTCGACGCTTCCCGCGCCGACGAAAGCGATGCGTGTCATGCGCGAAAGTGTTTCAGATCTGATAGAAACGAGCAAGAATGTTCACGACAGCCGAGCAACGCGCCATCGGCCAGCTCTCGGGGTCGGGGGGCCGGCTCGCGGTGCTGGCCGCCGACCAGCGCACGAAGCTCGTGCAGGCGCTCGAGGGTGCACGCCTGCCCAGCGATATGGCCTCCATGCAGGCGTTCAAGCTCGACCTGGTCGCCGCCATGGCACCGCTCGCGCCGGCCATGCTGCTCGACCCCGAGATCGCGCTGCCGCACGTGGCCGACGCCGGGGCGCTTCCGGCCCGCACGGGAGTGCTGGTGTCGCTCGAGCGCAGCGGCTCCCGCCGCACTCCCGAGGGGCTGCGCGCCGCCGAGCTGCTGCCCGATGTCGGCGCAGCGGGGGTGCGTGCCCTCGGCGGTACCGGCGCGAAGCTGCTGGTCCGGCTGCGCGCGGACCGCGAGGACGCGGACGGGGCGAACGGCGCGCTGCTCCGCAGGGCGGTGGATGACTGCGCCGGCCAGAGCCTGCTCCTGATCGTCGAGGTGCTGATCTACCGGCTGGACGACGAGCCGGAGGAGCGGTTCGCGGAGCGTCGCCCGCAGCTGATCCGTGATGCTGCGCTGCTGGCGGAGTCGTGCGGCGCCCGGTATCTGAAGCTCGAGTATCCCGGCACGGAGGCCGCGTGTCGTGAGATCACCGACGCCCTCTCCTGCCCCTGGGCGCTGTTGTCGGCGGGCGTGAGCCACGAGACCTTCGTGGGCCAGCTCCGCACGGCGCTTGCCGCCGGGGCGTCCGGGTTCATCGCGGGCCGCTCGATCTGGAAGGAGGCGATGACGCTGACGGGCGACGAGCGCCGCCGCTTCCTCGAGGGCGAGGCGCGGGGGCGGCTGGAGGAGCTCCTGCTCATCGCTGCGCGATACTGAGCGCCGTGCTCGATCTGCTCGTCGTCGGCGATTGCAACCCCGACCTGCTGCTGGCCGGCGGGGACGTCGCCCCTGAGTTCGGCCAGGCCGAGAAGGTGGTGGACGAGGCCCGGCTGCTGGTCGGCGGATCGGCCACGATCGTCGCGTGCGCCGCCGCCCGGCTGGGTCTGTCGGTGGCGCTGGTCGCGGCTGTCGGCGATGACCTGTTCGGCCGCTTCATGCTGGACGCGCTGGCCGAGCGTGGCGTCGACGCCTCGGAGTGCATAGTGCGCACACGGCCGACCGGAGTCACGGTGGCCCTCGTGCGAGGGGACGACCGCGCCATCCTCACGGCTCCGGGGGCGATGACGGCGCTGACGGCCGCCGACGTTCCGCGCCGGCTGCTCGAGCGCGCACGGCATGTCCACGTGGGCTCGTACTACCTGCTCGACGGCCTGCGCCCGGAGATCGCCGGCCTCGTGGATGCGGCACACGCCGCCGGGGCAACGTTCTCGGTCGACCCGCAGGGCGACCCCTCGGGGGAGTGGGACGGCGGGCTGCCCGCGCTCGCGCCGTCGCTGGACGTGCTCTTCGTCAACGAGGGCGAGCACCGCATGCTGCGGTCGGATGGGTGTCCGCTGGTCGTCGTCAAGCGCGGCCGCCGCGGGGCGTGGGCGATCGTGGACGGGGAGACGATCGAGGCCGGCGCGCCGCAGGTGCAGCCGGTCGACGCCACCGGCGCGGGAGACTCCTTCGACGCCGGGTTCATCGCGGGGCGGCTTCGCGGTATGGGCGTGCGGGAGTCACTGGCACTGGCCTGCGCGTGTGGCGCGTTGTCCACGCGGGCGCTGGGCGGCACGGCTGCGCAGCCCACGCTGGACGAGGCGCTGGAGGCCGCGGTGTGATCCTGTGCGTCGCGGCCAACCCGTCGATCGACCGGCTGTTCGAGGTCGAGCGGCTGGTGCCCGGGGCCATCCACCGGCCGGCCGACTTCGTGCAGGTGGCGGGCGGCAAGGGGCTCAACGTCGCCCGCGCCGCCGCGAGCCTGGGTGGCCGCGTGCAGGCGGCCGCCATCCTGGGCGGCCACGCCGGGCGGTGGATCGCCGAGCAGCTGGAGGAGGAGGGCATCGAGCTGCACCCGGTGTGGGCGGCGGCCGAGACCCGCTCGTCGCTCTCGGTGGCGGGCGCGATCGAGGACGGCTTGACCGAGTTCTACGAGCATGGGTTCCCGGTCGAGGAGCACGAGTGGCGGGCCTTCGCCGAGCTGGTGCTGCGGATGGCGGCCGGTGCGGGCTGGCTGACCATCTCCGGATCGCTGCCGTCCGGCGCCCCGGCGGACGGATATCTGCCGATGGTGCGCGCGGGCCGGGCGGCGCTCGACACGCGTGAGGCCGGGGTCGAGGCGCGCCCCGACGTGGTCAAGGTCAACGCCGAGGAAGCGTCCGCCATGGTGGGCCGATCGGTGCGCACGGCGGCGGACGCCGCGGAAGCGGCGGTGACCCTGCACGAGGCGACCGGCGGCGCGGCCATCGTCACGGGCGGGCGCGAGGGCGCGGCCATGGTTGCGCCCGACGGTGAGGTGCTGCTCGGGCGCGTCGAGGCGGCCGGCCGCTATCCGGTCGGCAGCGGTGACGCCTTCCTGGCCGGGCTCGTGGTGGCGCTCGACGGCGGGGCGGGCTGGCGCGACGCCCTGGCCCTCGCGCTCGGCGCGGGGACGGCGAACGCCGAGATCCCCGGCGCCGGTGTGCTCGATCCGCACCGCGCGCGACAGCTGGCGGCCGCCGCGCTGATCAGCCCTTGAGGCCGGTCGAGGCCAGCGACTGCACGAAGTAGCGCTGCGCGACGACGAAGACGATCAGCATCGGCGCGAGCGCCATCACGTTCCCCGCCATCAGCAGCGGCCAGTTGGTCTGGTGTGCTCCCTGGAAGCTCGCGAGCCCGAGCTGCACCGTGCTCTCGTTGGGCGAGGCGATCACGATCAGCGGCCAGAGGAAGTCGTTCCACGTCCACAGGAAGACGACGATGCCGAGCGTTGCCAGGGCCGGCAGGGAAAGCGGGATGATGATCCGCACCAGCACGCCGAGGCGCGAGCAGCCGTCCATCCGAGCCGCCTCCTCGAGCTCGATCGGGATCGTGCGGAAGAACTGGCGAAGCAGGAAGATGCCAAACGGCGTCACCAGGTTGGGGGCGATCAGGGCGCCCAGCGAGTTCACCAGCCCGAGGTCCTTGACGATCAGGAAGGTCGGGATCATCGTCACCTGGAACGGCACCATCAGGGTCGCCAGCAGGACGACGAACAGCACGTCGCGGCCGAAGAAGTGAAGCCGGGCGAAGGCGTAGCCTGCGAGGCTGCAGAACACGAGGTTGCCGGCGACGGAGGCAAGCGTGACGGTCAGGCTGTTGACGAAGAAGCGGCCGAACGGCGCGGCGTTCCAGGCGTCGGGGTAGTTCTCCCAGTGGAGTCCGGACGGCAGCAGATGCGGCGGGAAGTGCCTCGATTCCGACAGCGTCTGGAACGAGGTGATCAGCATCCAGGCGAGCGGGATCAGCATCAACGCCGAGAGCGGTATCAGCACGAGGTGCCAGGGGCTGAAGGGGAGGCGGAGCCGCATCAGCTGTAGTACACCCTCCGGTTGCCGATCCAGAGCTGGACGACCGACAGCACGAGCGTCATGAGGAACAGGACGTAGGCGATTGCGGCCGCGTAGCCGCCGTGGAAGAGCTCGAAGGCCTGGTTGAACAGGTAGTAGACCATCACGGTGGTGGCCTGGAGCGGGCCGCCGTGCGTGGTCACGTAGATCTCGTCGAACACCTGCAGGGCGTTGATGGTCGACCAGACGACCAGGAACAGCGTTGTCGGGGATAACAACGGGAAGACCACGTTCCGGAAGATCGCCCAGCGTCCGGCGCCGTCGAGCTTCGCCGCCTCGACCAGCTCCTCCGGCACGCCCTGGAGCGCCGCCAGGTACACGATCACGTCGAAGCCGATCCAGCCCCACACCGTCATCGCGACGATCGAGTACAGCGCCTGGTCGGGATCCTGGAAGTACCCGTAGGGGCCGAGGCCGATCTGGCCGAGCAGGTAGTTCGCGACACCGTACGTCGGCTCGAGCAGCCAGTTGAAGATGATGCCGGTCGCGACCGTCGATGTGGCGACGGGGATGAACACGGCCGTCCGGTAGAAGCGGGAGAAGCGGATCCGCCGGTTGAGCAGGATGGCGATCGCGAGCGCGCCCCCCACCGAGATCGGGACGAACAGCAGCGTGTAGACGATCGTGCGGTGGACGGACGCGCGGAACACCGGGTCGTGGATCAGGGTGCGGTAGTTGTCGAGGCCGACCCACTTCGGAGGGGTCAGCAGGTCGTTCTGCTGCAGCGACAGGATCGCGCCCCAGATGATCGGCACGATGCCGAACAGCCCGATCAGCGCAACGGCCGGCAGGACGAACAGCCAGCCGCTGACGTGCTCGGAGCGCGCCGCCCGGCGGATCATTGCCCCGATGCGAGCACGCTGTCGACCTGCTGGGCGGCGCTGTCGAGCGCCTGCTTGGGCTGCGCCTTTCCAAGCAGCACGGCCTGGATCGCCTGGCCCATGGCCTGGGAGATCTCGTTGTAGGTGGGGATCACCGGGCGCGCCTTGGCGGCGTTGCCGAGATTGACGACGAAGGTGCCGACGCCCGGGTACTTCTTCGTATAGGCGGAGTACTGGGCGAGCTTGGTCGTGGACTGGCGGATCGGCAGGTCGCCCGTGTCGAGCGACCACTGCAGGGACTCCTGCGGGGAGGTGAACCACTTCAGGAACGTCCACGCGGCCTGCTTCTGCGCGCTGCCCTTGTCGAACATCACCCACTGGTCCGGTCCCGAGATCGTCTGGTGGTTGAGATCACCCGGGAGGATCTGGACGCCGTAGTTCACGTCGGTGAAGCTTGAAAGGTCCCACGGGCCCGTGAACAGCATCGCGATCTTGCCGGAGTTGAACAGGTTCGCGTAGTTGCCATTGCCGTTGTCGAGGTAGACGGAGTGGTCGACCGTCGCCATCTGCTGGAGCAGCGTGGCCGCCTTGACGCCGGCCGGCGAGTTGAACTCGGCCTTGGTGTTGTCCGAGTTGAGAATGTCGCCGCCCGCCTGCCAGAGCAGGGCGTCGAACCGCCACACCGTATCCTCGCTGCCGTCCGCAACGTAGGCCCAGCCGAACTGCTTGCTGCTCGGGTCGGTCAGCTTCTTGGCCGCTGCACGGAAGTCGTCCCACGTCCAGTTGTCGCTGGGGTAGGGGATGCCGGCCTGGTCGAACAGCTTCTTGTTGTAGACCAGGGCCAGGTTGTCGACGAGCGCCGGCACGCCGATGATCTTCGGTCCGACCTGCACCGCCTGACGCTCGGCCGGCCAGAAATCGTCCCAGTGGATGGACGGGTCGGACTGGATCATGGGTGCCAGGTCGACCGCGGCCGGGCTGCGCGCGATGTTCGCCGCCCACGAGCCGTACAGGTAGGCGATGTCCGGCTCCGCCCCGCCGCGGATGGCCGTCAGCACCTTCTGCAGCGCGTAGTCCGCGTTGCCGTAGTTCTGGACGGTGACGTGGATCTTCGGGTGCGTGTCGTTGAACCGCTTTGCGGCAGCGTTGATCGCCTTGCCCTCGACGTCCTCGTAGCCGTGCCACACCGTGATGTTGACGACGCCGTTGGACGAGCCTCCCCCGCCGCACGACGCTGCGGCGGCGAGCAGGACGAGCAGGGGCAGGACGAGGGACACCATGCGTTTCATGGCAGCACCACCGATCGTGTCAGATTGCGAGGGGAGTCGGGATCGAGGCCGCGCACTGCGGCCAGGCGGATCGCCATCCTGTGGGCCGCCACGAGGGTCGCCAGCGGATGTGCGCCGCTGTCAAGGAGCGTTGCCCCGGTTGCGCGGATCTCCGCGGCAAGGGCCGGGTCGAGGGAGCTGATCGCCACGACGGCCGTGTCCTCGTCGGCGAGCGCGATCGGGCCGTGCCGGTACTCCATGGCCGGGTAGGCCTCGGACCACGCCTGCGCCGCCTCCCGGAGCTTGAGGGCGGCCTCGCTGGCCAGGCCGACGGTCCAGCCGCGGCCGAGGAACTGGAACCGGCGGAACGCGGCAGGATCGAGCGGGAGCGGGCCCGACAGCACGCGCTCCGTGTCGGAGACGGCGGCCGCGGTGTCGAGGCCGAGGTGCGCCAGGAGCAGCACGAGGGCGGAGGTTGCGAAGCGGGTCTGCACGACCGACCGCTCGTCGGCGAACGGCATGACGATCGACTCGCCGGCGAGCTCGTCGACCGGGCTGCCGGCAACGGCGGTGACCGCGACCGTGGGCGTGCCGGGCGGGAGCGCGCGGAGCAGGTCGCACACCTCGGTGGTCGTCCCGGAGCGGGACAGGGCGAGCACGTGGTCATAGCGCCGTGCGGCCGGATACTCGGATGCGGCGAACGCGTCGGTCTCGCCGTGACCCGCCCCCTCGCGCGCGACGGCATACGCCTGCGCGATGAACAGCGAGGTGCCGCAGCCGACGACCGCGAGCCGCGAGCCGTGCCGGGGCAGGGGCGCGCCCGCGGCGAGGTCGGAGGCCTGCTGCCAGACCCTCGGCTGGCTGGCCACCTCCTGCTCGATTGCGCTCATATCGCGCGACTCTACGCAGAAAACGTGCACAAAGCAAGCATCCGAGCACACATCGGGCCGGTAAACTGGCCCGGTGCGACAGTCCGACCGCCTCAGCCGCATCGTCGAGCAGATCTCCGCCAACGGCTCCGTCGGCGTCGGCGATCTGGCCGACTCGCTCGGCGTGTCGGCGGCCACGGTCAGGCGCGACCTGACGCTGCTCGAGGAGCAGCGGCTGCTGGCGCGGACGCATGGCGGCGCGGTGGCCCACGGGGTGCTCTACGAGCTGCCGCTCCGCTACCGGAGCGCGCGGCACCAGGAGGAGAAGGCGCGGATCGCGAGGGCGGCGGCCGAGCGGGTGCCCGAGGGCGCCGCCGTCGGGATGACGGGCGGCACGACGACGACCGAGGCGGCGCGGGCGCTGTCTGACCGGCGCGGCCTCACGGTCGTGACCAACTCGCTCAGCATCGCGTCCGAGCTGGCCGTGCGCCCGACCCTGAAGCTCGTCGTCACAGGCGGCGTGGCCCGCCCGGAATCCTACGAGCTGGTCGGACCGCTGGCCGAGGCGTCGCTTGCCGAGCTCAACCTGGACGTGGTGCTGATCGGCGTGGATGGGATCTCCGCCGACGCCTGCCTGACGAAGCACCACGAGGTCGAGGCGCACACCAATCGGGCGCTGATCTCACGGGCGCGGCGGGTGATCGTCGTCGCCGACAGCTCGAAGGTGGGGCAGGTCGCCTTCGCGCGGATCTGCCGGCTGGACGAGGTGCACGAGCTGATCACCGACGAGGCGGCGGACGCGGGCACGGTTGCGGCGGTTCGCGACGCGGGCGTCGTGGTCACCCTGGTGTCGCTGACCGCCTAGCGACCGGAGCCGGCCAGCTCGCACTGGCAGAACACCGGCGCATACCCGCAGTCGTGGCAGCGGTGACGCCGCTGCCATGCCGCCCAGGTGGCCAGGGCGAGCAGGCAGCCGAGGATCGCGAGCACCGCGGTCAGGTTGATCGTGACCGGCAGGGTGAAGGTGGCGTGATGCTGGTTCGCCTGCGTCACCGCAGCCTGGGCGGCGGCGTGGCTGGTGCTGTGTGGGGCCTTCGGTGCGGCCGATCCGGCCAGCACCGCGACACCGATCACGACGGCGAGCGCCGCGACGACCCCGACGGCTTGGAATGCGATGACCCATCGCTTCGACATGCTGAGAGTGTTCATCGGCTGCGGGGCTCCGGAATCGGAGCACTTTCTCATGTCGGCTGCGGAATGGCAACGATCCACCATCCGTAGGTTTCCGCACCGGGCTGGGGAGGCGCTATCCGTCGGACGCGAGCAGGGCACGCAGCGCCGTCTTGCCGTCGGCGAAGGCGCCGCCGTGGTCGAGGCAGAGGACGGTGAAGGGCAGGTCGACCCAGCCGGCCACCGTGCGCCGACTCTGCTCGGGGTCGTCGTGATGCCGGAGTGGGCCCCAGTTGAGGCCGCTCCCGGGGTCGCCGCCGAGCAGGTCGGCGGTGACCAGCGCTCCCGGTTCGCCGCCTCGCAGCAACACGTAGTGCACCGGGCCAGGGCCGGGCGCACGCAGCGCCTGGAAGCCGCCCGGCAGCTCGGCGCCGTGGCTGTAGCGGTGATCGGGCTCCTCATCCGGCGGCACGGTGCCCTCGGGCATCCACACCGGCGCGCCGAACTCACGGCGGTAGTGCCATGCAGAGCGCTGGTGCCCCTTGCTCGTCAGCAGGATCGCGGTCGGCCGGGGGAGCTCCGCCAGCCGCTCGGGCTCGAGCTGGACCGGGTCGACCAGCACGGCGCCGTCGTCGGCGGCGAACAGGTGGCAGCTCGAGACGGCGCCGCCGATGCCGCTGTTTCGGATCTGCCAGTGCCAGATGCCGGGCACGACCTCCTGGGCTGACTCGGCGACTTCGGCGGGCTCGGTCACGCGGCGCAGCGTAGATGATTGATCCCACGGCGCCGTGCGGTCAAGGTGCAAGCCAACGGCTTGCACCGGTCACGACCGATCTGCGATCACGCAGATCGGGAGCGGCCGCCTACCGGTCGCAGCGCGATGCGGTTGGGCACCTTCTCGCAGTCAGGCGATCAGACGTGCGGGGTCGTGGGATCAATCATCTGATACTCGATGCCGAGGCGGTCGAAGATGAACGTGTACACCTCGGCCAGCCGGTCGATGGTCTCGTCGAGCGAGCCGCCGATGCCATGGCCCCCTGATGCGATCCGAAGCAGGATCGGCTCGCTGCCGGAGGTCGCGGCCTGCAGCCTCGCTGTCATCTTCTTCGGGTGGTACGCGTCGACGCGCGGGTCGAACTCGCCGCCGGTCAGCAGCGTGGCCGGATAGGCAACGCCGTCGTGGACGTTGTGATAGGGCGAGTACGCCAGGATCGCCTCGAACTGGCCGCGATCGGTCACCGTCCCCAGCTCCCCGGTCACGAACTCGCCGTTTGGGTGGAGCTCCACCCGCAGCATGTCCATCACCGGCACGAGCGCCACCACCACCCGCGCGATGTCCGGATGCTGCGTGAGCATCGCGCCCATGAGCAGCCCGCCGTTGGAGCCGCCGATGATGGCGAGGTGCTCGGGGCTCGTGACCGCCGACTCGGCCAGGTACGTCGCGCAGGCCGCGAAGTCGTCAAACACGTTCTGCTTTGCCTCCAGCCGGCCGGCGTGGTGCCACTCCTCGCCGTACTCCCCGCCGCCGCGCAGGTTGGCAACGGCGTAGACGCCGCCCTGCTCGAGCCAGAGCAGCCGCGTCGCATCGAACTGGGGCTTCAGCGAGATGCCGAAGCCGCCGTAGCCGGTGAGGAGCGCGGGCGCGGACCCGTCGCGTGGCGTGCCGGGCGATGCCATCAGCGTCATGGGCACGCGGGTGCCATCCGCCGAGACCGCGAACCCGCGGCGCACCTCGTACCCGCTGAGGTCGAACGGCGTCTCGTCGGCGAGCGCAGTCGCTCGCGGCGGCGCGTCGTCGCCCGCCCGCCACCAGACGCGCGGACGCGTGAACGACTCGACGGCGTAGCACACCTCGCCGGCGTCCAGCCGTCCCAGGCTGTCGATCGCCGACACAGGCGGCACGTCGACGCTGCGGACGTTGCCACCGTCGATGTCACAGACCCGCAGCCCCGAAGGGCCGCCGTCGATGTCGAGCAGCCAGAGCCTCGACGCCGTGGCCGTGATGCTCTCGATGGTCAGGTCGCTCGCCGCCACGACGCAGCCGGCGTCCGCGACCGTCGCGCCACCGGTCAGCGGCAGTCGCAGCACCTCGCCGTGTGGCGAGCGTGCGCGGCAGAGCAGGTAGAGCGCGTCGTCGCCGAACACGGCGCGAACGCAGCCGTCGGCGATACCGGCCACCGGCCACCACTCGCCGTCGCCCTGCGGCCGCACGAACACCTGCCATTCACCGCTGTCGCCTCGCTGGGCGCGATCCATCACCCAGCGCCCGTCCGGCGACGATGCCAGGAAGTGCTCGACGATCCTGGGGTCGGCCAGCGGGCCGGGATGGTCGCGGCGATCCTGCTCTGGCGGGCCGCCGACGGTGTGGTGCCAGATCTCCTGGAAGAAGTCCAGCTCCTCATCCGGGCGCTCGCCCGGTGCCGGGCCGCGGGTGTACCAGAAGCCCGAGGAGTCCGCCGCCCATGCAAGCGATCCGCCCGCCGTGCCGGAGTTGACGCGGGGGATCGGGCCGTCCACCGGCTCGCCGTCGGCGGTGCTGTACAGGTGCAGCGTTCCCTCCTCGGTGCCGTGCGAGGAGAGCGATGCGGCGACCAGTCGGCCGTCCGGAGACGGCACGAACCAGTCGATCGTGGTCGCGCCGGTCTCGTCGATGACGTTCGGGTCGACCAGCACCCTCGCGTCCGACGTGTCGTCGAGGCGCGACAGCATCAGGAGGAACGGCTGCTGCTTCGGCGGACGTCGCTGGAGCACGAAGTAGGCGGAGCCGGCCTTCCTGGGCCCCTCGTAGTCCGACTCGAACGCGTGTCGCCCCCAGGCCACCGATGGAGCCGCTGCGATCTCCTCGGCTCGCCGCCGCACCGCGGCGTACGCCGGCCGGCTCTCGAGGAACTCGCTGGTCGCAGCGTTCTGGGCCGCCGTCCAGGCGGTCGTCTGCTCCGAGGTCGCGTCCTCCAGCCACCGGTAGTCCTCGGTGACCGTCACCCCGTGGTAGGTCGTGCTGACGGCGGTCCTCGGCGTCTCGGTGGTCTCTGTCGAACCCATGCCCGCTCCTCCGTCCGTGGTCGTGCCGGCTGTGACGACCATAGCGTGGATGCGTGCACGGCGCCCGCTCGGCGCGCTCACTCCGGCAGCAGCGGCGGCGACCAGCCGCGGTCGCGTCCGAGCAGCGCCGCGCGGATCACCGCCTTCGAGCCGTAGCGGTCGCGCACGGCGTCGAGCGCCGCGTCCAGCGCGTCGTGGTCATGCCCGTCCAGCGGCAGCATCAGCTGCGTTCGCTCCGACCGCTCGAGGCCCGACACCGACAGGCCGATCAGCGTCACGCCGCGCCGTTCGAGCGACGGCGTCGCGCCCGCCAGCAGCATGCGCGCCACCCCCAGGATGGCATCGGTCTGCGCGGTGGCGCGCGGCATGGTGTGCGACCTCGTCGCCCTCGCGAAGTCGCCGTAGCGCATGCGGAGCACCACCGTCCTGCCGATCCGCCCGGCCGCCCGCATCCGGCGCGTCACCCGTTCGACGATGCCGATCAGCGTCGCGTCGATCTCGAGTGCGGTGTGCGGGCCGCGGCCGATCGCGCGCTGCGACCCGATCGACCCCCGCCTCCGGCCGGCCTCGACCCGGCGGCGGTCGCGGTTGTGCGCCAGGGCATGCAGCTGCCTCCCCGCCGCCCTCCCGACCAGCTCGACCAGGTGCTGCTCGCTCAGGGCGGCCACCTCGCCGACCGTCGTCACGCCCTGGGCGTGCAGCTTGATGGCGGTCGCGGGGCCCACCCCCCAGAGCCGTTCGATGGGCAGCGGGTGGAGGAACTCGAGCTCGCGCGAGGGGTGCACGACCAGCAGCCCATCCGGCTTGGCCACACCGCTCGCGACCTTCGCGAGGAACTTGGTGCGCGCCACGCCGACCGTGATCGGCAGGCCCGCCTCAGCCCGGACCCGGCGCCGCAGCGTCCGTGCGATGTCCGCCGGCGTGCCGGAGATGTGCTCGAGCCCCCGCGCGTCGAGGAACGCCTCGTCGATCGAGAGCCCCTCGACCACCGGGCTCATGTCCTCGAAGATCCGGTACACCGCGCGGCTCGCATCCGCATACGCCTGCATGCGCGGGCGCACCACGATCGCGTCCGGGCAGAGCCGCCGCGCCTGCCGGCCGCCCATGGCGGTCTTCACGCCGAAAGCCCGCGCCTCGTAGCTCGCCGCCAGCACGACGCCGCCGCCCACGACAACCGGCCGTCCGCGCAGCGCGGGGTCGTCGCGCTGCTCGACCGACGCGAAGAACGCATCGAGGTCGGCGTGGAGGATCGTCGCCGCATCCATCGAACACATGTTCGCACGAAGGGCTCTCGTTCGCACGTTTTTCACGCACGTTGCGAACTTGGCACTTGAAAGCCGGCGGCGCCCTCCCGTACGTTCCCCCTGCGCCGCCAAGGGCAGCCGAGTAGGGCGAAGCCAGTCGGACGGATCGTAGAGGCGACTCGAACGTCTGTTGGGCTGGTGGACGAAAGGCACGCTATGGCGGCGAATCTCTGGTCCGGCCCGGTTCAGAGTGTCTCGGCACCGGCCTGCGGCCGGTAGCTGTGCACGAGCTCGACGCGCGTGCGAACACCGATCTTCCGGTAGATCCGCGTCAGGTGTGCCTCCACCGTCTTCACGCTCATGAACAGACGGCCTGCGATCTCCCGGTTCTGCAGGCCCTGGACGGCCAGGCTCGCGACCTGGTGCTCGCTCTCGGTCAGCTCGTCCCGCGCGACGTCGGCCGGCCGGAGGGAGCGGGCGCTGCGGCCGTCCTCTGCATGTGCGCGGG
>Ga0066662_10000192_pt1 | contig 25335 bp, 20 predicted proteins | sample GraSoiAngelo_111_FD_133939 | JGI IMG/M metagenome (GOLD analysis project Ga0066662, IMG submission 133939) | Grasslands soil microbial communities from the Angelo Coastal Reserve, California, USA - 14_0903_12_40cm | ecosystem: Environmental > Terrestrial > Soil > Grasslands | place: USA...
AAGTCGTTGCGCAGGATCACCCCGCCCGTGCCGGGCCCCATGAACCGCCCGTAGCTGGCGGGCATGCCCGGGATCGTGCTCGGATCGCCGGTGTGGCCGTTGATGTTGAAGTTGGTCACCCACCCCCCGCCCTCGCCCGTGGCCTTGTCGAAGAAGTAGTGCCCGTCCCATTCGTAGAGCTTGGTCAAGCCGTCGGCCTGCACCACCGACGAGCGCCAGTGGTCAGACTGGAAGTAGAAGCACTTGGGCGACGCGGCGGACACGCGCGCCGGCTCGAGCGACAGGAACTCCACGATGCCCAGCTGGTCGACGTTCTGGTGGGTCTTGTCGAAGTCCACGCAGTAGGGATCGGCCTCGGGGTGGGCCCCGGTGGCGTTGAAGCCCGCGTGCTGGAGCTCGCACACGAACGGGTTGGTGCCGTCCCACCCGTCGGGCTGGGGCCCGTCCTGGGCCGAGGCGGTGCCCGCGGCGCCCAGAGCCAGGCCGGCGGCCAGCGCCGCGACTAGCCCGGGCCCGCGCCATCCGCGCTTGGCCCTCACGCCCGGCCCCGGCCCTTCTTCGGCGGCCGTCGGCGCCGGCGCGCCGGCTTGCGGCACCGCACACGCGCGCGCTTGCGGGCCCGGGTGCGGCCCCGCGCGGGCCGGGAACGCCGCTTTGGCGGGCGGCAGCGCGGCTTCTTCTTGGGCTTGCGCTTGGGGGCCGCCTGGTCAGGCGGCACCGGGACCACCACGCGCTCGCCCACGATCTCCTCGGGGATCCCGGGCCGGAAGCCGGCCGGGCGGGCGGGCAACCCGAGCCCTCCCCCGGCGGCGACCAATGCGTCGGCGCAGCGCTCGCTCACCGCCGCGATCGTCAGCGACGGGTTGACCCCCAGCGAGGTGGGGATGATCGACCCGTCGATGCAGTACAGCCCCTCGTACCCGTGGACCGCACCCTGGGGGTCGACCACGCCCAGGTCCGGGCCGTCGGCCATGCGACAGCCGCCCAGCGGGTGGGCGGCGTAGGCGCCCCGCGCCTCGGTCAGGGCCATGAAGCGCCCCAGGCCGTGCGTCTGGGCGACGCCGCGCATCGCCTCGTTGGCCGCCTCGCGCACCCGGATCGACTGGTCAGAGAGCGGATAGGTGAACAGACCGATGGTCACCGGCCCGGAGTTGGGCCGCTGGGCGCCTCCGCTGGAGGGCACGGCGTAGAACGTCCCGTCGTTGGTGTCCTCGACCTGGGCCAGCAGCTCGATCCGGTTGGCCCAGCGGGCGATCGCCTGCTTCTTTTGCAGACCCCACCACGACGGGCCGCCCCCCGGCTCGCGCCCGCTGTCATAAAGGAAGTTGGTCAGGCTGGAGAGGAAGATCTCCTGCAGGGTGAAGCGCGTTCCGTCATAGGCGTGGTCCGAGCGCCCCACCCACCAGTCATAGCTCATGGTGGTGATCGGCTTGCCCTTGTAGAACTCGTGGTATCCGGGCAGCCCCAGCGCCGAGCGCACGCGCGCCTCGTCGTACTCGATCGCCGCGATGTGGTCCCCGTTGACCCCCAGGTGCTTGCCGAGCTCGCTCGACAGGTTGGGCAGGTTGTTCTGCGAGCGCATCAGGATCGGCGCGTCCCCCATCGCCCCCGACGCCAGCACGCACACCTTGCACTCGATCTGGACGGTGGACCCGGTGGGCTGGCGCGAAGGCGAAGGCCCCTCGTTGTCCATCGCCTGAGCGTTGACGATGAACCGGTAGGGGCGCGCCGAGGATTGCTGTAGCGACTCCACCTCCATGTCCGGGCGCACCTGGACGCCACGGCGCTCGGCGGCGGCCAGGTAGTTGGTGATCAGGGAGTTCTTGGCCCCGAAGACGCAGCCCGTGTGGCACCACTTGGCGTTGACGCAGCGCTCGGGGCTGATGGCCAGCGGGACCCGGTCGCAGCTGTGGCCGGCGGCGTTGAGCGTCGCCGCCCACAGGCCACCCGACTTGGACACCTGATTCCACGTGGGCCGCCTTACGCGCAGCCCGAGCTCGGCGCGGTAGTAGTAGGGATCGAGCACGTCGCGCGAGATGGCCGACGGCCACATGCGCCGGTCCGGCCCATCGCCCGGGCGGCGGTCGCGGCGCTCGAAGGTCTCGCGCGGCGAGCGCAGCGAGGCGGCCAGGTACAGGTTCGAGCCCCCGCCCACGGCGTTGGCCACCACCACCTGCGCCCCCTGCCCCTGGATCAGGTTGTACACCCGGGAGAGGTGGTCGATGTCCATCGATTGGGCAAAATCGACGTGCCGGTAGCGCCGGCCGCGCTCCAGGACCACGATCGAGCGCGGGTCGGTGCCGGCCGCCACGTAGAGCTCGGCCAGCCGAAAGGCGGTGATCGAGCCGCCGAAGCCCGACCCCACGATGCACACGTCCGCGCGCTCGGCCATCGCTCAGCGCCGCCTCACGACAGCGACCCGCCACGCGTGCGCTCGCGGGCGAGCGCCCGTCGGTAGGAGAAGTCGCGGTAGCCGGTGGGTGCTTTCCCGGGCAGGCCCATGACCCGGTAGCCGACCGCCTTGTCGGCCGTCTGCTCGGGGACCAGTGCGGCGGCGCAGAACGCGGTGAACGGCACCGCGGCCGCCGCCTCCCAAAGCAGCCGAGTGGGGTTGGCGAAGTCAAGGCCCCCCAGGACGACCGACACCCGCGCGTCGAAGGGCAGGCGCAGGAAGTCGCCGCCGTGGGGCAGGCTGCGGCTGGCCAGCTCGGCCAGGAATGGCCCCTCGAGCGCGTCGAAGCCCACCTCGGGGTGGTGGTAGAGCGCGAGCGCGTCGGCCTCGACCGCCCCGGGCAGGGGATCGACGCCGGCGATGGCGGCGGGATCGATGGCCGCGCTCGACTCGGTCGCCGCCACGCGGCGACCGGGGATGACCGTGTCGGCGAACGCCTGCAGGGTCGCGTCGCTCAAGGCAACGTCGGCCAGCGCCGGCGGGGGCGCGGCCATCAGCTTGGCCACCGGCAGCGCCGATGCCACCATCGCGCCCAGTCCCAGGAGCGAGGTCCGCTTCAGGAAACCGCGGCGCGTCAGCTCAGCGCCGACCCCGCCCGGCCTCCGGGTTCCTCCCCCCTCCATGACCACAAGGTACCGTCGCGGCCGAGAGCCGGCAAACGCCTACCGGGGCGGCTAGGGCGTCTGCGCGACCTCGGGCTCGGGGGCCGCCGCCTGCTCGGCGGCCCGCGCGCGGCGCACGCCGTTGGACAGGGCCCGCGTGTACGCGCGCGCCGCGGCCTCGAGGATGTCGGTGGCCACTCCCTGGCCGGCCGCCGACTGCCCCAGCACCTCGAGCACCACCGAGGTCTCTCCCAGCGCGTCCTGGCCACCGGTGACGGCGTCGACGCGGAACTCGCGCAGGCGCGCGTCCACTCCGGTGGCGGCGTTGATGGCGCGGAAGATCGCGTCCACCGGCCCGTCGCCGGTGAACGACCCCTGCACCTCGTCGCCGTCGGGGGTCCGCAGCGCCACCGTCGCGTGGGGGGGTCGGCGCGAGGACGCCTCGACGTCAAACCACTCCAGCGCGTAGCCGGTGTCATCGTCGCGCAGCTCGTCGGTGACCAGCGCCTCGAGATCCATCGCCGTCACCTGCTTCTTCTTGTCCGCGATCTCCTTGAAGCGCTTGAACGCCGTGTTGAGCGCCTGGCCGGAGACGTTGAAGCCCAGCTCCTCGAGCGCCTGACGCAGGGCGTGCCGGCCCGAATGCTTGCCCAGCACGATCGAGTTGGCGTCCAGGCCGACGGTGGTGGCGTCCATGATCTCGTAGGTCGTACGCTCCTTGAGCACCCCGTCCTGGTGGATGCCCGACTCGTGGGCGAACGCATTGCGCCCCACCACCGCCTTGTTGGGCTGCACCACGTAGCCGGTCAGGCGCGACACCAGCCGGCTGGTGCGGGCGAGCTCGTGCGTATTGACCCCGGTGTGGGCGCCGACGTCGGCGCGGCGGGTGTGCAGCAGCATCACGATCTCCTCCAGCGAGGCGTTGCCGGCCCGCTCGCCGAGCCCGTTGACCGCGCACTCCACCTGGCGGGCGCCGGCCAGCACGCCGGCGAAGGAGTTGGCCACGGCCAGGCCCAGGTCGTCGTGACAGTGCACCGACACCACCACGTCGCCCAGCCCGGGCACCAGCTCGTAGAGCCGACCGAGATAGGCGGTGAACTCCTGGGGCATCGTGTAGCCGACCGTGTCGGGGATGTTGATCGTCGTCGCGCCCTCCTCGATCGCCGCCGCGCAGACCTCGGCCGTGAACTCGAGCTCGGCGCGGGTGGCGTCCATCGGGGAGAACTCGACGTCCTCCACATAGCCCTTGGCGTGGGCGACCGCGGCCCGCGCCTGCCCGAGAACGTCCTCGCGGGTGCTCTGGAGCTGGTGGACGGTGTGGATGTCCGAGGTGGAGATGAACGTGTGGATGCGCGGGCGCTCGGCGTCCCGCACCGCCTGGGCCGCCGAGTCGATGTCGGCCACGTGCGTGCGCGCAAGGCCCGTGATGATCGGCTCCCGCACTTGGCGCGAGATCGCCTGCACCGCCTCGAAGTCACCGGGCGAGGTGATCGGGAACCCGGCCTCGATGACGTCCACCCCCAGGCGCGCGAGCTGGTGGGCGATCTCCAGCTTCTCGGCCACGTTGAGCGAGATCCCCGGCGACTGCTCGCCGTCTCGCAGCGTGGTGTCGAAGATCAGTACCTGGTCGGGGTCCCTCGCGGGGGGCATGTCGTCTGGCTCCTTCTCGGTCGGTGGGTGACTACTTCTCCGGTTGAGTTTGCGGCGCCGCGGCCGCCACGCGCTATTCCCCCCGAGGGGGGAGGAGGAGAAGTAGGGCCAGACCAGTGAACGACATGTCCGGGCCGGAGACTAGCAGCGCCCGCCGGCCAGACCAAGCCCTCAGGGCGTGAGCACGACCTTGCCCACGTTGCGCCGTTCCTGGAGCATCGTGTGGGCCTCGCCGGCTCGGTCGAACGGGAACGCGCCCGCCACCACCGGCTCCAGCACGCGCTCGTCCATGAGCCCGCGCAGGGGCGTGATCCAGGGCTCGAGCGTCTCGCGGTCCTTCCACAGCGAGAGCATGTTGAGGCCGATCACCGCCTTGGACTGGGACATCTGCCGGATCAGGTTGAAGCGGGGCATGCGCAGCACGGTCCTCGCCGCGGTCAGCACGTTGCGCCGCTGGCCGGACACCAGAGACGACGCCCCGAAGGCGACCAGCCGCCCGCCGGGGCGCAGGAGGTCATAGCTGGTGCGAAAGCTGGGCCCGCCGATCGCGTCCATGATCAGGTCAAACGGCGGCAGCTCGCGCTCCCAGCCGGCGGATCGGTAGTCGATCGGGTGATCGACGCCCTGGGCCCGGATCGCCTCGTGCTTGGACGGCGAGGCGGTGCCGTACACCTCGGCTTCGCGGTGCTTGGCGATCTGGGTGGCGGCGATGCCCACCCCGCCGGCCGCCGCGTGCAGCAGCACCCGCTCGCCCGGCTGGAGGTTGCCGTAGCCGATCAGGCCGGCCCACGCGGTGGCGTAGTTGACCGGGAGCGCCGCGCCCTGTTCGAAGGTCAGGTGGTCGGGGAGAGCCATGACGTCGCCGGCGGGCACCACCACCTGCTCGGCGTAGCCGTCGAACTGGGTGCCGGCGACCACGCGCTGGCCGTGCTCGAGGCCCTGCACGCCCGACCCCAGCTCGAGCACCGTCCCCGCCACCTCGTAGCCCACCACGCACGGCGGCTTGGGGGCGTCGGGGTACAGCCCCATGCGGGCCATCATGTCGGCAAAGTTGACGCCGGCGGCGGCCACCCCGATGCGCACCTCGCCCGCCCCGGTGCTCGGGTCGGCCCGGTCCTCGACCCGCAGGACGTCGGGCCCCCCGTGCTTGGTGATGACCACCACGTGCACCGCCACCCAGCCTAACCGCCCTTCGGCTCGCGGTGCCTGCCGGCCGCCCGCGCGGAGGCGGTCAGAGGCTCACGGCGCGACCCGCCTCGAACCCGTCCGAGGCGACGATCTCCTCGACCACCTCTGGGGGCACCGGGTCGCTAGTGGTCAGCACCATCACCGCCCGGCCGTCGTCGCCGTCCTCCTCGGGGCTGTGGCCCACCGCCGCCGACTCGATGTTGATCCCGTGGCCGCCGAAGATCGTGCCCACCCGGCCGATCATGCCCGGGACGTCGGAGTAGCGAAACACGGCGACGTGGTCCTCGAGCTGGAGGTTGAAGCGCTGGCCCCACGCCTGGAGCAGGTGGGGTCGGTTGCGCTGCCCCAGGACGGTGCCCACCACGCGGTCACCCCGGTCGCCGGACAGGACACGGACCCGCACCAGGTCGGTGAAGTCACGCGCCGCGGTGCGCTTGATCTCCGAGACCTCGATGCCCCGCTCCTCGGCCAGGCCGGGGGCGTTGACCTCGTTGACCGTCTCCTCGGTGTGGCCGCCGAGCACCCCCATGAGCACCGCCACGGTGAGCGGCCGCACGTCGCGCTCGGCCACCCGGCCCAGGAACTCCGCCTCGACGCGGTCCACCGATGGCCCCTCCGCCAGCCCCGCCGCCAGCCGTCCCAGCCGCCGGCACAGCGGCAGGAACGGGCCCAGCAGCTCGAGGTCCTCGAGCGCCACGGCGGGCACGTTGACCGCGGTGGACACCACGCCGCCGGTCAGCGCGGCCACCACCTGCTCGGCCGCCTGGAATCCAGCCCGGTCGGTGGCCTCGGCCGTCGAGGCCCCCAGGTGGGGCGTGACCACGACGTTGGGGTAGCCCTCGAACAGCGGGTAGTCGGTGATCGGCTCGGAGGGGAAGACGTCCAGGGCCGCCCCGCCGACCTTGCCCGAGTCCAGCGCCTGTCTGAGCGCTTCGTCGTCGATCAGCCCGCCCCGGGCCACGTTGAGGATCCGCACGCCGTCGCGCATCTTGGAGAACGCCTCGGCGTCCAGCCACCCCTCCGTCTCCGGGGTCTTGGGCAGATGCACGGTGATGAAGTCGGCCGCCGCGTAGACCTCGTCGGGCGCGGCGGCCCGCTCGGCGCCCAGCTCCCGGAAGCGCTCGGCGCCCACGTAGGGGTCATAGGCGATCACCCGCATGCCAAACCCCCGGGCCCGCTGGCACACCAGCTGTCCGATGCGCCCGAAGCCGAGCACGCCGAGCGTCTTCTCGTACAGCTCCACGCCCGAGAAGCGCGAGCGCTCCCACCGGCCCTCGGTCAGCGAGCTGTGGGCCTGGGGCACGTTGCGGGCCAGGGCGAGCAGCAGGGCCATGGTGTGCTCGGCGGCGGTGACCACGTTCGACTGGGGCGCGTTGGCGACCACGATGCCGCGCCGGGTGGCCGCCTCCACGTCGACGTTGTCCACCCCCACCCCCGCCCGGCCGATCACCCGCAGGCGCTGGGCCCGCTCGATCAGCGCGCCGGTGAGCTTGGTCGCCGAGCGGATGAGGATCCCGTCGTAGTCGCCGATCCGGCGCTCGAGCTCCTCGTCGTCCCAGTCGACCCCCAGGTCCACGTCGCAGTGCTCGCGCAGCAGCGCGACACCTGAGTCGCCGATCTTCTCCTTGACCAGCACCCGCGGCCGGTCGCCGCGCTCCCCGGTCGGTGCCGCGTTCACAGTCGCTCCACCACCCAGTCGACGCAAGCGCACAGGGCCTGCACGTCGGCCGGCTCGACCGCGGCAAACATGCCCACCCGGAGCTGGTTGCGCCCGAGCTTTCGGTAGGGCTCGACGTCCACGATGCCGTTGGCCCGCAGGGCCGCGGCCACCGCCGCGGCGTCCACCTCGGCCGCGAAGTCGATCGTCCCCACCACCGGCGAGCGCTTGGCCGGATCGGCCACGAACGGGGTGGCAAACTCCGAGGCCTCGGCCCAGCCGTAGAGCAGCGAGGAGGACTCGCCGGTGCGCCTCACGCACCAGTCGAGCCCCCCGTGGGCGAGCATCCAATCCAGCTGGTCGGCCAGCAGCAGCAGCGTGGCCACCGCCGGGGTGTTGTAGGTCTGGTCCTTGCCGGAGTTCTCCAGCGCGGTCGCCAGCGAGAGGAACTCCGGCGTCCAGCGGTCGGAGTCGGCGAGCTCGGCGATGCGGTCCTGGGCCCGGGGGCTGAGCGCGGCCAGCCACAGGCCGCCGTCGGAGGCGAAGTTCTTCTGCGGGGCGAAGTAGTAGGCGTCGGCCTGCCCGGCTTCGAGCGGAAGCCCGCCCGCGGCCGAGGTGGCGTCGATCAGCACCAGGGCGTGATCGGCGCCCGGAGGCCGGCGCACGGGCACCATCACCCCGGTCGAGGTCTCGTTGTGGGCCCAGGCCACGACGTCGGCCGACGGGTCGCCGGCCGGCTCGGGCGCGTCGCCCGGCTCGGCCGAGAGCACGATCGGCTCGCCCAGGAACGGCGCACCCGCGGTGACCCGGGCGAACTTCTGGCTAAATTCTCCAAAGGCGAGGTGAAGCGCGCGCTCGCGCACCAGCCCGAACGCCGCCGCGTCCCAGAACGCGGTGGTGCCGCCGTTGCCCAGGGCCACCTCGTAGTCGTCGGGTAGCCCCAGCAGGTCGCGGATGCCCGCGCGTACCCGCGCCACCACGCCCTTGACCGGCGCCTGGCGGTGCGAGGTCCCCATCACCGCGGCGCCCTCGGCGGCCAGGTACGCGAGCTGCTCGAGGCGCACCTTGGACGGCCCGCATCCGAAGCGCCCGTCGCCGGGCTTGAGCTCGGTCGGTATCTCCAGGGTGGCGGCCGGATTGGGGCTCGGCATGGACGGTCCTCTCGGTCTGACGGTGTCGGAGGTGCCCAGGCGCGCGGCGATAGGTCCGCCCGTCGCTCCCCGATGGTGAACTCCACCCCAGCGCCAGTCGCGACGGTCGCGCGAGTCTAGCGCGTCGCTGGGCCCAGCCCGCGAAGGTCCGGCCGCCGACGGGCGCCGCCCGGCCCGCTAGGGCAAGCGGGCGCGGCGCGGGCCGGCCTCGCCCGCCGCGCGCAGCGCGCGGCGTACCGCGACCGATCCCACCGCGTGCCAGGCGAGCATCACCGTCCACGGGGCCAGCACCCCGGCCGGCCAGAACCCGTGCTCGCCGGTCAGCGCCCAGATGCCTACCAGCGTCCCGTTGGCCGACACGTAGGCGGCCGCGTGGTAGCGCAGCGTACGCCGCTGGACGCGGTGCATCCACAGCAGTCGCCGCACCCGTCGGTCCGAGGGCAGATCCACGGTCAGCCGCGCCAGCTCGGCCCGCGAGCGCGCGGCATACGCGCACTGCAGGCGCTCCTCGAGCTCCTCGGCGCTCAGCCGCCCGGCGGCGAAGTGCCGCCGCAACGAGCGCGCCATCCGCTCGCGCTCCTCGTCCGAGGCGCGGATCCCCACCCCCACCAGCGAAGACAAGTTCGGCAGCGCACCCGCCACCCCCCCAGTATCGCTCAGAAGTCGGTCTTGATCCAGTCCATGCCGGCGCGCAGCTTGGCCCCCTCTACCTCGATCTGGTGGTGGGACTGCTCCTCGCGCAGGCGCTGGAAGCTCTCCTGCCCGGCGTGGTTCTCGGCGATCCATTCCTTGGCGAACGACCCGTTTTGGATGTCGGCCAGGATCTTCTTCATGGCCGCGCGCGTCTCGGCGCCAATCACCCGCTTGCCCCGCGTCAGGTCCCCGTACTCGGCGGTGTTGGAGATCGAGTAGCGCATCCCGGTGATGCCCTTCTCGTAGATGAGATCGACGATCAGCTTGAGCTCGTGCAGGCACTCGAAGTAGGCGAGGCGGGGGTCATAGCCGGCGTCGACCAGCGTCTCGTAGCCGGCGCGCACCAGCTCGGTGACGCCCCCACACAGCACCGACTGCTCGCCGAACAGGTCGGTCTCGGTCTCGTCCTTGAAGGTGGTCTCGATCACCCCGGCGCGTGTCCCGCCGATCCCCTTGGCGTACGCCAGCGCCAGCTGACGGGCGGCGCCGGTGGCGTCCTGGTGGATGGCGACCAGCGCCGGCACCCCGCTTCCCTCGCTGAACTGACGCCGCACCAGGTGACCGGGACCCTTGGGGGCGACCAGGGCGACGTCGACCCCCGGGGGAGGCGTCACCTCCTCATAGTGGACCGAGAAGCCGTGGCCGAAGAGCAGCATGTTGCCGTCGGCGACGCCGTCTGAGACCTCGCCCTCCCACACCTGGCGGTGAAGCTCGTCGGGAACCAGGATCATGATCAGGTCGCCGCGGCTGGCCGCCTCGGCGACGTCGGTCACCTCCAGTCCCGCCTCGCGTGCCCGGGTGGCCGACTCGGAGCTCGGCCGCAGCCCCACCACCACCTGGACGCCGGAGTCGCGCAGGTTGAGCGCGTGCGCGTGGCCCTGAGACCCATAGCCGATGACCGCCACCGTCTTGCCCTGCAGCGCCGACAGGTCGGCGTCGTCGTCGTAGACCATGCGCTCCTCGGGCATCGGGGCGGGCAGGCTATAGGAAAAGGGGCTCCGTCCCGTCGGACTTCGCCCGGCTCGCTGGCGCCTGGGCGCCCGCCGCGTCGGCGTCGGACTCGGGCGCCACGAGCACCTCGGGAGAGTCGTTGCGCACGCTGTTGACCAGCGGGTTGGCGGCCACCACGCTCATGCGCTCCGACGGCAGCGGCCGGCACAGCTCGAGCGCCGCCCCCGGTTGCGCTCCCTCGGCGATCCACGCCTGCTCTTCGGGCGGGCCGGCCAGGATCGCCGGCATACGGTCGTGGATGCGCGCGCACAGCTGGTTGGGCTCGGTGGTGACGATGGCCACGGTGGGATGCCAGCGGTCGTCGATCCGCACCCACGAGCACAGGCCGGCCAAGGCGAAGGGCTCGCCGCCGTCGACGAGGTAGCGGAAGGGCTGGCGCGGTTGGCTGCGGTCCTCGGCCTTCTGCCACTCATAGAACCCGTCAGCGATCACCAGGACCCGCCCCCGGGGCTTCTCCAGGACCCGCCGAAACATGGCGCTGCTGGCCACGGTTTCCGCGCGGGCGTTGATGGGGGCGGGACGGTCCTTGAGCGAGCGCGCCCGCGGCCCGAGCAAGCCCCAGCGGGCGAGCAGCGCCTCGCGGCCGTCGCGTCCCTTGGCCGGCCGGACCACCAGCACCGGGTCGGTGGGGGCGATGTTGTAGCGCGCCATGCCCTCGGTCAGAGGCTCGGCGCCGAAGCGCCCCCGGAGCAGGTCGGGGTCGGCGGTGGTCAGCGTGTAGCGCCCGCACATGCCCTTCGAATGTAGAGCGCCGCCTCAGGCCTGGGCCACGGCCACCAGGGTGCGGGCCGGGATCGCGATCTCGCCGCCCGGCGCGATGAATCGCGAGAGCCGCCGCTGCACCTCCGCCCGCAGCTCCACGCGCGCCTCCTCGTCGAGCTCGGCGAGCATCGACGCCCGGCCGGGCGCGAGGTCAGCCCCCAGGGACCAGAACGCCTCGAAGCTCGGCGCGGCGAACTCGAGCTCGATCGCTTCGACGCGGGGCTCGGTAAAGCCTGCGCCCTCGAGCAGGTCGTCCAGGCGCCCGGGGTCGGCCAGGGCGAACATGCCGGGCCTACCCCTCGGAGGAGGGTCGGCGTGGCCCAGCTCGACCATCGTCGTGGCCGGTACCGACGCCCAGGGGTTGGCTTCCGGGTCGTCCCAGGCGGCCAGGCCCAGGCGCCCGCCCGGGCGCAGCACCCGACGGCACTCGCGCAGCGCCGCGTCCGGGTCGGCCAGCAGCATCAGGCCCCACCGGCAGAGCACCGCGTCCATGCTCGCCAGCGGGAGGTCGATCCACTCCGCGTTCAGCTGCTTGAACTCGACATTGGCCAGGCCGAGCTCCTGCGCCCGGCGCCGGGCGTGGTCGAGCATCGCGTCCGAGACGTCGCTGCAGATCAGCTTGCCGCCGGGGAGGAGCAGCTCGGCCACCAGGAAGCCCGTCTCACCGGTGCCGGCCGCGAGCTCGAGGACCTGCTGCCCGGGCTGGGGGTTGAGCGCGGACACCAGCCAGTGCGACACCGGCGCGGTGATCCGCGCCAGCTCGTGCTGCTGGCGCGCCCACCCGTCGGCCACCCCCTCCCAGGCCCGGGCGCTCTGCTCCCGGAAGGTGTCGGCGTCCCAGCCGGTCACAGTTCGCGCCGCAGCAGCTTGCCCGACGGCGTGCGCGGCAGCCGTTCGGTAAACGAGAACACCTTGGGCACCTTGAACGCTGCCAGCCGCGCCGCGCAGTGCCGCCGCAGCTCCTCCGCGGTCGCCCGCTGGCTCGGCGCGAGCACGACGATGGCCGCCACCGCCTCTCCCCAGCGGGCATCGGGACGCCCGAACACCGCGGCGTCGGCCACCGCGGGATGCTCGATGAGCACCGCCTCGACCTCGGCGGGCACCACGTTCTCTCCCCCCGAGATGATCGTGTCGGCCTTGCGTCCCACCACGCGCAGGCGTCCATCCGTCAGCTGCCCCAGGTCGCCGGTGTGAAGCCATCCGTCGGCGCCCAGCGCCGCCGGCGCCACCGTCGGGCCCGCGACCAGGATCTCACCGTCGGCCCCCAGGCCCACCCGGGTGCAGAACAGGGGCGGCCCGGCATCTCCGCGCTCGGACCCGTCTCCCAGACTTCCGAGCACGGGCTGAGTCGTGACCTGCGAGCAGGCCTCGGTCAGCCCGTAGGTCTGGCTGACCGGGACCCCCGCCGCGCGCGCGCGTGCCACCAGGGCGGGCGCCACGGGTCCACCCCCGAGCAGCGCACACCGCAGCCGCGGCGGCTCGTGCAGGCCGGCGGCGAGCAGGCGCTCGAGCGTGGTGGGCACCAACGACACCAACGTGGGGCCGTCGGGGCTCATCAGCTCCTCGAGCACCGCTTCGACCTCGAAGCGCTCGTGCACGATCGCCGTCGTGGCGTAGATCGTCGAGCGCAGCAGGATCGAGAGCCCGCCTACGTGGGCCACCGGGAGCGCGCACAGCCAGCGCTCGTCCCGATCGACGCCCAACGCCACGCTCGACCCCAGCGCGCCCCACAGCCAGTTCCCGTAGGTCAGCTCGACCGGCTTGGGCTCGCCGCCGCTGCCCGAGGTGTGGACCACCACGGCCGCGGCGTCGAGGTCGTGCCCCCCGCCGGCGTGCGCCTCGGGGTCCGAGGAGTCCGGGGAGGCCGACGAGCCCCGGCCGGGACCGATCGGCTCCTCGAGGACCAGCGCCGCGCCGGCCTGCACTCGCGCTCGCTCGCGCGCGCCCAGGCGCAGGTCGACCGGGACGGCAATCGCCCCCGCCCGCAGCACGCCGTGCAGGGCGACGGCGAACTCCGCCCCGGCCGGAAGGGCGATCGCCACCCGCTCGCCCGGATGCACGCGCTCGGCCAGCGAGCGGGCAACGTCATCCGCCGCCGCCCGCAGCTCCCGATAGGTCAGCCCACGGGCGGGCGTGTGGATCGCCACGCGGTCGGGATCGGTGGCGGCGGCCCGATCAAGCCAGGGCTCGACCCGCATTTAGGAAAGGCTAGCCTTGCCCCGCCGCGCCCAACCGAGGAGGCTCACCCCGTGACCGCGACCTGGACCCCGCAAGGCGAGTACTCGGACATCCGCTATGAGCTCTCCGGCGACGGCATCGCCAAGATCACCATCGATCGCCCCGAGGTCCGCAACGCCTTTCGCCCGCAGACCCTGATCGAGCTGTCCGAGGCCTTCGAGCGCGCGCGAGAGGACCTCGACGTCGGCGTGATCGTGCTCACCGGGGAGGGTCCCGACGCGTTCTGTTCGGGCGGCGACCAGGCCGTGCGCGGAGACCAGGGCTACTTGGCCGACGACGAGGCCGCCCGTCGGGGCGTGGGTCGATTTCACGTGACCGACCTGCATATCCAGATTCGGCGTACGCCCAAGCCGGTGGTGGCGATGGTCGCCGGGTACGCGATCGGCGGCGGCCACGTCCTGCACGTGGTGTGCGACCTCACGATCGCCGCCGACAACGCGCGCTTCGGCCAGACCGGCCCGCGGGTGGGGAGCTTCGACGGCGGCTTCGGCGCCGGGCTGCTCGCCCGCCTGGTGGGACCGAAGAAGGCCAAGGAGATCTGGTTCTTGTGCCGCCAGTACGACGCCCACGAGGCGCTGCGCATGGGCCTGGTCAACGCGGTGGTGCCACTCGCTCGCCTGGAGGAGGAGACGGTGGCCTGGTGCCGGGAGATGCTCGCGCTGTCTCCGTTTGCCCTGCGCCTGCTCAAGGCGAGCTTCAACGCCACCGAGGACGGCCTGACCGGCCTGCAGCAGTTGGCCCATGACACCAACCTGCTCTTCTACATGTCCGAAGAGGCCCAGGAGGGCCGCGATGCCTACATGGAGAAGCGCCGGCCGGACTTCTCCCGCTTTCCGCGGCGCGCCTGAGCGGACGGGCTGAGCCGCAGCGTGCGCATCTGGATCGTCGCCGCGCGGGTGCGGACGCTGCCCGCCGCCGTCGCGCCGGTGCTGGTGGGCACCGCGCTGGCCATCGCCGGCCACTCCTTCCGTCCCCTGGCCTTCGTCGCCGCGCTGCTCGGTGCGGTGTTCATCCAGGTGGGTACCAACCTTTCCAACGACTATTCCGACGCCCGGCGCGGCGCCGACACCGAGGATCGGCTGGGCCCGGTGCGGGTGACGGCGGGGGGACTGCTCCCGCCCCGCCGGGTGCTGCTGGCCACCTACCTCACCTTCGGCCTGGCGGTGCTGTGCGGGATCTATTTGGTGGCGGTGGCCGGACCGGAGCTGCTGGCGGTCGGCGCCGCCTCGATCCTCGCCGGAGTGCTGTACACGGGCGGGCCCCGACCGTACGGCTACGAGGGGCTGGGCGAGGTCTTCGTCTTTTTGTTCTTCGGCGTGGTGGCGGTCGCGGGTTCCTATTTCGTCCAGGTCAAGGAGCTGCCGTGGCAGGCCTTCGTGCTTGCCGTCCCCGTCGGGTTGCTGGCCGCCGCGATCCTGGTGGTCAACAACGTGCGCGACATCTACACCGATCGCCGCGCCGGCAAGCGCACCCTGGCCGTGCGCCTGGGGCGCGAGCGCACCCGCGGGCTCTACGCCGGAATGCTGGCGGGCGCCTACCTGACTGCTCCGCTGGTGTGGGTGCTCGGCTCGCTGTCCGCCTGGCTGCTGCTGCCCTGGCTGACGGCTCCGCTGGCCGCCGAGCTGGTGCGCACCGTCGCCCGGCGCAGCGACGGGCCGAGCCTCAACGCGGCGCTCGCCCGCACCGGGCTGCTGCAGCTGGCCTTCTGCGTGCTGCTCGCGGCCGCGATCCTGGCCAGCGGCAACAGCGGCCCGTGAGAGTCTCGCTGCGCCCGATGCGTCTGCGCTTCCGCGCCCCGGTGGTCACCGCCTACGGCGAGCTGACCGAGCGCGAGCTGATCGAGCTCGAGCTGATAGGCGCCGACGGAGTCGTCGGGGTCGGCGAGGCGGCGCCGCTCGAGCCCTACGACGGCGTCGCGCTGGGTGCCGTGCGCGAGGCGCTCGAGGCCTACCGCGCCGTGCTCGAGGCGGGCGAGGGGGCCTCGGGGGGGGAGCTGCTCGACGCCTGCCGCCAGATCGCCGATCTCCCCCAGGCGCTGGCGGCAGTCGACCTGGCGCTGTGGGACCGCGCCGGGCGCCGCGAGGGCCGGCCCGTGGCCGCGCTCCTGGCCGGCGACCCCGCCCTCCGTGTCCCGGTCAGCCGGCTGGTGGGCGCGCTCGCGCCGCCCCAGGCGGCGGCGGAGGCGACCGCCGCCGTCCGCGCCGGCTTTCGCTGCCTCAAGGTCAAAGTGGCAAGGGGGGACGACGAGGCGCGGCTAGCCGCCGTCCGCCAGGCGATCGGCCCCGACGTCGAGCTGCGCCTGGACGCCAACGGCGCCTGGACGCTCGAGCAGGCGACCGAGCAGATCGGGCGCCTGGCCCGCTTCTCCCCGGCGCTGATCGAGGAGCCGGTGCACGGACCGCAGGCGCTACGGGCGTTGAGCGCCCGCACCCAGGTTCCCCTCGCCCTGGACGAGAGCGCCACCGTGCCCGGGGCGATCGCCGCCGGCGTGGCGGCCGCGGTCGTCTTGAAGATCTCCTCCAGCGGCGGCATCTCGGCGCTGCTGGCGCGCGCCTCGCTGGCCCGCGCGGCGGGCTCGGAGGTCTACCTGGGCTCGAGCTTCGACGGACCGGTGGGCGTCGCGGCTGCCCTGCACGCGGCGGCTGCCCTGGCTCCCCTGCCCGCCTGCGGCCTGGCCACGCTATCGCTGTTTGCCGACCTCGAGGACCCCTTCCCCGCCCGCGAGGGCGCGATCACCGTCCCCGCGCGCCCCGGCCTGCGCTAGCTCACGCGGGGTGCCCTCGCGCCGAGACCGCGCAGGGGTCTGCGCCGATCACCGCGGCCACCGCGGCGGGGGCCTCGACCAACAGCGCGTGCCCGGCCCCTGGCACCGTCACGCTCCTGCCCAGCGGGGCGGTGGCGACGAGCCGGTCGGCCAGGGCTACGAACTTGGCGTCGCGCTCGCCGGCCAGCGCGGCCAGCGGCACCCGCAGGGCCGCGATGCGCTCCCATAGCGGCGCCATCCGGCCCGTGCCCAGCGCCCGCAGAACGGCCGCCAGCGCCGCCGGGTCGTTGCGGCGCTGGTCGAGCGCGGCCCGCTCGCGCACCCACTCCGGGTCCTCGGCGAACAGCGGCTGGGCCCGCCAGCGCGCCACGAACTCCTCGATCGAGCCCCGTTCGATCTCGCCGGCCAAGCGCTCGTCGGCCCGGCGGCGCGCGGCCCGCTCGGCGGGGCCATCGATGCCCGCGCTGCTGGAGATCAGGACCAGGCGGCTTATCCGGCTCGGGGCGGCGAGTGCGACATGCAGAGCGATCCGGCCTCCCATCGAGTAGCCGCACAGGGCAAAGCGCCCGGGCGCCGCCGCCAGCACGTCGGCCACCACCTCGGCGAACCCGATCGGGCGCGCCGCGCGCGCCGCCCCGTGGCCGCGCAGGTCGAGCGCCAGGGGCCGGTAGCGTTCGCCGTCCAGGAGCGCCGCCACGCCGTCCCACGCGTGGCGCGTCCCGGCGAACCCGTGGAGCAGGACGACCGTCTCGGCCACGATCGCATCTTGACCGCCAGCGCCAGTCACGACACCCACGTCCTCCTGGCCGCGTTTGCCGAGGAGCTCGGTCGCTGCGGGATCGCCGCCGCCTGCACGTCGCCCGGCTCGCGCTGCGCGCCGCTCGTGCGGGCGCTCACCGCCGAGCCGGCGCTTACCTGCTACTCGCACCTGGACGAGCGCTGCGCCGGCTTCTTCGCCCTCGGCCACGCCCGCGCCACCGGAACGCCGGTGGCCGTCACCTGCACCTCGGGGACGGCGGCGGCGGAGCTCGCGCCGGCAGTCATCGAGGCGTGGGAGGGATGCGTGCCGCTGATCGTGCTCACCGCCGATCGCCCCCCCGAGCTGCGCGACACCGGGGCCGGACAGGCGATCGACCAGCTCAAGCTCTACGGCACCGCGGTCAAGTGGTTCTTCGAGGTCGGCGACCATCCCGCCACGGCCGAGCGGGTGCGGTGGATGCGCACCCTCGCCTGCCGGGCCTTCGCCGCCGCCAGCGCCTGGCCGCCCGGCCCGGTGCACCTGAACTTCCCCCTGCGCGAGCCGCTGGTTCCGACCGGGCCCGTCGCCGAGCGGGCGCCCGGCCGCCCCGACGGCCGTCCCTGGCTGCGTCTGCCCGCGGCCCCCGTGTGGCCAGGCGCCGCCGCCGACCACGCCGAGCGCCTGGAGCACGCTTCGCGCCCCCTGCTGGTGGCCGGCGATTTGGGGGCCCGCGGTTCCGAGGCGTGGGCCAGCGCCGCTGGCGCCCTGGCCCGGGTCGCCGAGCGCACCGGGGCGCCCCTGCTCGCCGACCCGCTGTCCGGGGCCCGCCGCGGCACGGCGGCCATCGCCCACTACGACCTGCTGCTGCGCTGCGAGGAGTTTGCCGCCGCCCACGTGCCCGATGTCGTCCTTCGCCTCGGGGACCTGCCGACCTCCAAGCCCCTGCGGCGGTGGCTCGCCGACCTGCCCGGCGTCGAGCAGCTGGCGGTGGTCCCCGGACGGGGGTGGCCCGACCCCGACGGCGTGCTCGACGCCGCCGTCGCGGCCGACGTGGGCGCCGGGATCGTCGAGGCGATGGCCGAGCTCGTCGGCGACGACCCCTCCCGTCCCCCGCCGGCGACCGAGTGGCTCGAGTCCTGGCGGGCCGCCGACCGTAATGCCGCGGCCGCGCTGGGCGAGGTGCTGGAGTCGGAGCTCTCCGAACCGGGCGTGGCCCGGCTGCTGGCCGAGCATCTCCCGGCCGGCTCCACCCTATGGGTGGCCTCCTCGATGCCGATCCGCGACGTGGAGGCCTTTTGGCCCCCCACCGACCGGCCGGTGCGGATGCTGGCCAACCGCGGGGCCAACGGCATCGACGGGACCGTCTCCTCGGCCTTCGGGGCGGCGGCCGCTTCCCGCGGCCCGGTCGTGGCGCTGGTCGGCGACGTCGCCCTGGCCCACGACCTCGGTGGTCTGCTAGCCGCGACGCGCCTGAGCCTGAGCCTGATCGTGGTGGCGATCAACAACGACGGCGGCGGCATCTTCGAGTTCCTCCCCGTGGCTGGCCAGGAGGCGTTCTATGAGCAGCACGTCGCCACCCCACACGGCCTGGATTTCGCCGGGGCCGCAGAGCTCTATCGCCTTCACTTCGAGCGCCCGACCGACCTGGACGCGCTGGCGCGGTCGCTCGACGACGCCCTAGCCCGGCGGTCGAGCACGCTCATCGAGGTGCGTACCGGCCGGCATGAAAACCGCGAGCTGCACGCGCGCTGCGAGGCGGCGGTGTGCCAGGCGCTGGCGCCCCCGCGCGGGTGAGCCGACGACAAGACGGCCCCCGCCCGGCTGGACGGAGGCCGTCTCACGAGGCGCAGCCACGGGACTAGCTATCTCTTACGACATCCACCTGTAGCGAGCCGAGACCGTGACGGGGATCATTGGGGTCGTCGCAGCCCTGGTCGAAGACGCGGGCGGTGACCGTGTGGTTGGCGGCTACGTCGGGCTCGAACGCGACCGCCACGTAGTTGTCCTCGCCGATGGCGGCCTGGCTCATGCCGCCCGTGCCGGTCTCGGTGGCTTGGAAGAAGTCCTTCAGATGGCCGTCGAAGAAAACCTCGACGGTCGTCGTCCCGAGCGTGCTTGTCGTACACGCGGCGGGAGTGACGTCGTACCTGACGTAGACCCGATCCAGCTCGCCGGTCGCCTGGGTCCAGCTGCTGTTGGTCAGCGCAATGCCAGCGCCCCCGTCGCCGAGCGAAGTGGTCGAGCCGCTTGGGTCGTTGGTCGATGGGCCTCCGTTTGCCGAGCGCACCGAGGTCGAGCGCATGCGGAGCAGCACCGTGCCGGCTTGTCCGGCCGAACCCGTGGAGCCCTGAGAGCCAGGGGGACCAGGGGTGCCTTGCGCCCCCGGCGCGCCCTGTGGGCCGGGGGTGCCTTGCGATCCGGGGTGACCGCCGGGTCCCTGCGGACCAGGGGCCCCCTGCGGACCAGAGCCCGACTGGTTGCCCTTGGTACTCACAGCTACGGTGGTGTGCCCGTGCCGCGCCGGGCGGTGAGGACGCTTGGATCTGTGGCGACGTTTGACCACGGCTGTGGCGTGCCGCTTGTGGTTGCTATGCCGTGCATGGCGGCTGGTGGCCAGCGCCGGAGAGGCAGATGCGCCCAGAAGCAGCGCAGCCGCCAACGTCAACAGCAAGCAGCCACCGACCGTTAGACGGCAGCGTTCGAGGATCGTACGCATAACTCCTCCTTCGGTAACCGGGCTGCCTGCGTGAGGCCCCTGGCTTTGCGGACCCGCCTCGCGACGGGGGTGCCTTTATCGGGATCCAGCGTGATTGTGCGCTGGGTGCTATGTGCCTCGACCGGAACTCCGCCCGGGAGAAGGCCGATGCCCGAGTCTGGACACTTGGCCATCCCTGCTTATGGGGATGCTCCTGGGCGAACGGGAGCGCCGCCGCTGCGCTCGACGACCCGGCCACCAACCGTCGGGCTGATCGCCTCGACCCAGTCGAGTCTCCTGCCGCAGAGCCTGCGCGCCTCACCAGGGCGTAGGTAGAACAGCGGGAACTCCTCGCGCGCGTCGCTTATCTCCAGGGGCCCGAGCGGGTACTGGATCCCCCCGCTTCCGGGGCGCAGGTCGGGCCCGTGGTAGGTCAGCGTAACGCGGTGCGCCGCCGCCGAGAGGGGTAGCTCGCCGACCTCGGTGTAGCGACCCGGGTAGACGAGCTGGTCGAGCGCGCTCCCCGCGGGCCTGCCGTCGACGGAGAGACTCAGCCGATCGCGCACCGAGCCACCCACCCATACCGCGTAGGTCGCGGTGCGATCGATCGAAACCTCGCCGTCGACGTTCCCCGCACCGGAGGGAACCAGGAAGCTCCCCTGGGTGAGCCAGGAGCCCGAACGGGAGAGCTGCGAGAGGCCCACCACGAGCGGAGGCTGGGGGGCGACGGCCGCCAATTGGCCCCCGCGCGCCCGCGCCAGCCGCGCCAGGTCGAGGATCTGCGGACAGCTCGCCACACCCGTCGGATCCACCGAGTTCCCCAGCGGGAGATGGCCATAGACGGCCGGCGTCACTGGCTCGGGGCGCTGCCAGACCCGGTAGTAGCGCCCGCTCCACGCCAAGCGATAAGGGGACGGCGGGCGGCTGACCGCGGGAGACCGAGGCAGCACGAGGGTGCGATAGACCATCAGGCCTCCGAGCTGGAACTCGTCCACGTCGGCGTAGCCCCCCTTGGGGACGAGCTGGCCGTTACGCAAAGGGACAGAGCGAAAGCGAAGCTCTCCCGCGCCCTCGGCATCCATTCGCCTGAGGAAGTGGCGGACGCCGTAGGGCTCGTACTCGGTCATCAGGGCGGGACCCTGGCCGGCGAATCGATCGCCGATCCGTTGCAGCTCGGCCAACCGCTCGCGCGGGGAGAGATTGACGTCGTGGTAGGCGAGCAGGTTGGACCAGGCCACCCCCGCCACGAGCACGCCGCCCAACAGCGCGGGAAGCGCGCGCCACCGCCTAGGTGCGTACTCGAAGAACGCGGCGAGGCTCGCCAACCCGAGCGTGAGCACGGCCGGCGAGGCGCTCGCCAGAGCCTTGGCTCCGACCCACGGCGAGGCCCGCGCATTGAGAACGACGCCTCCGAACAGCGCGGAGGCGACGTACAGCGTCAGCCCCCACGGCCGCTGCCACCACAGCCACCAGATGCCGGCGACCGCCACCGCGATCAACAGCGCGATCAGGGCGTGGGTGACGTGCGGATGCGCCAGCGGGTAGCGGAAGTCCCCCGTCGGCCAAATCCCGAAGATCTGGTCGGTGCCGAGCGGCTTGACCAGATTGCCCAGGTCTGGATTGCTCTTCTTGGCCTGGGCCAGTCCCGGCTCGAGGAAGGAGCTGGTGGCATGGATCACGGGAATGGCGAGAACGACGCCGATCGCAGCGGCCGCCACCACCCGGACCGCCGCTTGGGCGCTGCGGGGAAGTAAGGCCACCGCCACGAGACCCGGAGCGACCGCGGGCACGAGCCAAACGCCTCCCCCGTAGCTGAGCGCCGACAGCGTGGCCACGCACGCGATGACGAGCGGGAGGATGCCCCCGATGCGGCCCCGCTCGCGCACGGCGAACGGGACGAGGGCAGCCACCAATGCCACGAGCGCCGCACCCGCCATCTCCTTTACACCGCCCCATAGCGAGTAGCCGTACAGAAGCGCGGGCTGGGCCGCGAAGAAAGCGATGGTGGCCCTCAGCCACCGGGCGCGGACGACCGGCGCCACGAGCGAGTAGACCGTCAGCGAGAGCGTTGCCCCTAGGAACGCCAGGTAGGGCTGAAACACCCAGGCCAGGTCCTGGCCCACGAGGTTGCGGGCCACGCCCCAGGGCAGGAAGGATCCCACCGGATAGCCGACGCCCACGTAGGCCTCGAGCGTTCTCAGATATGTCGACGGCGCCAGCCCGGCCAGGCTTGTCCCGTGGGCCATGATCCGATCGGTGATCGCCAGCCAGGTCGAGGTGTCGTCGAGCTTGATGTAGCCGGCGAACGTCGCTTCACCGGAGAGCAGAATCGGCGCCAGATAGACGAGGTAGCTCGCCACGCCGACGGTCGCGGCCCAGCGGTCGACCGGTCCCCGCCGGCGCGGCGGCGACAGCACGAACCCGGCGATCGCCACGATTACGACCAGCGGCGTCGAGAGCACCGCGGTCGCCGCGGTGGCCGTGGTGAGCTGGGCCACCACCACGATCACCGCTACCCCGGCGGGGAGCACGAGCGCGCCGGCCAGCCGTGCCCCGGTCACATACTCGAGGGCGAGTCCGCACCCCAACGCGAGCGCCCCTAGTAGGAGGGGGAAGATGATCCAGCACAGGAGCAGCGTCATGGCCCGGGCACGGGAGCCGTCTCGTTCACCGTGGCCCCCGGCGGACGAGGCTCAAATCCGCTCGTAGAGGCCTAGCGCTTCGCCGTCTGGCAGCGGATAGTGCCGGATCAGGACGTATGCGCCCTTCAGCGGCGGCGCAAACCTTCCTCGGGACACGATGAAGTTCGCCTGCGCCGGCGAGGCGACCCAGAGGTCGTGGTACCTCAGGCTGTAGTAGCGAATGCCCCAGGTGTTGAACCAGATCGAGTCCGGCCCCTCGTACCAGAACGTCGGCCGTCCCCTCTGGTGGGCGATCTGTCTAAAGACCTCGTCCTGATACCAGCGCTCGCCGCTCGGCGGCCCGATGATGTAGCCGTGTTGGGCAAAGAACGTTACGCCGGGGCTGGTGCCCCCGGTGCCCAGGGTGACGTCCTTGGGCAGCAGGCTGGTGCCGAAGCTGATCGCCAGGAACGCCACCACGCCATAGGCGGCGATCGCCCCCGTTAGCCAGCGTCTGGCTCGAGGCTTGAGGTACTCGGTCCATGAGATGGCGACCACCCCAACGGCGGGCAGCATGGGCAGCGTGTAGCGGACGTCCTTGTTGTATTGGAGGGCGAACGCCACGTAGGTGCCCAAGATCAGCAGCACCGGCTGGAGGTTGCGCATCGCAGAGTCGTTGCGTCTGAACACCAGCACCATGCCGATCACGAAGAGCACGAACGGCCCCGCGTAGAGCTGATAGTTGAGTAGGGTCCAGAAGTACCAGAGCAGCGATGAGACGCTGGCGACATGGGGAAGTCCCTTGTACACGGCCAGACCGCTGTACAGGCTCGCGTCGTGGCTGAGCTGTCCCCGGTTGTGTAGGTACCAGTAGCCGCAGATCAGGAACCCCACGACCGCGGCCGCCCCGAGGTTCTGCAGGGGAACTAGCGACCGGCGCCGGATCGCGGGACCGAGTGCCGCCACGCCGGAGGCCACGAGTGGAAGGGCGAGAAAGAACGGAAACGTCCACTTGGTCAGGAGGCCGAGCCCGCACGCCGCGCCGAACAGCACGGATGGTCGCCGGCGCGAGAAGCTCTCCGTTCGGATCAAGAGGTAGAGCCCGAGCGCGACCATCGCGGTCAGGGGCGCATCGAGCATGTACTCCTTGAAATTCGAAACCATGACCGGAGTCGTCAAGACGAAGATCGCCGAGAGCAAGCCGATGCGCCGGTTCCATAGCGACTTGCCAATCCCATAGCTCGCAAAGGCCAAGATCGCGATGAAGACGGCATTGCTGAGGATCGCGACCCAGAGGCCGGTCCCTAGGAACGCGTAGAACAGATCGGTCACCCAGTAGGTGAACGGGGGGTAATACGTGTACGTCTCGATCGGGAGCAGGGGGTGAGAGAGCTGGAACGTGTTCAGGTAGATCAGGCTGTCGCCCAGATGCCGGGCCATGTCCCAGTGAGGTGGCCGTGGCTCCTTGGAGAGCCACAGCAGGTTGAGCGCCGTGATCGATGTCACGAGCAGCCCAAGCGCCGCCCGATCGAAGTATCTCCACCTCCACAGGCGCGAAGCGAGCTCTCTTGCCGCCGCTCGGTCGAGCGAGAGGCGTCCCGCTAGCTGAGCCGGCAGAAGCCCGTCAGCGGACGAGCTGGATATCTCCGGAGTCAGCGACCTGGCGGGCGCGCTTGGGCCGGGGATCGAAGACCTCGATCTCATAGTCCACTCCCGGGAAGGCCACGTGGACACTCTTCGGATATCCGGCGGCCGGCAGCGCGAGTCCGCCCCCCGGGAGGCTCGTCCCGGTGCCGTTGGATATCGCCTTGAGCCGTGCCAACGCATTCGGATAGGGGTAGGTGGCTACGATCAAGAGCGCGCCCTCTTTTCCGCCCACGTTGACGCCGGGCGGGAGGTAGCGCACGTAGACGTTTCCATTGGACGTCCGCGTGAGCTCGTAGACATATTTGTCTTTCGGCCCGGCCCAGTAGACAGGCTGTTTGAGAGTGCCGGTGGCGAACGCGCCCAACCCCTGGGCCGAGAGGCCCATCGGGCCGATGTGGGGCACCGATGGGGGACCAGGTGGACCGGAGCTGCCCCCGCCCCCGCTGGTCGCCCACACGATCACGCCAGCGATCACGGCCACCGCAAGGAGCGCGGCCAGCAACCGGCGCTGGCGCCTTCCTAGCGACGGGGGCTGCTGGGCGGCATGTGCGGGCTGCTGCTGGACGGGTGGACCCTGCGCGGGAGGAGCCTGGCCGGGTTGAGCCGGTACGGGTGGGGCCTGCGCGGGAGGCTGATGGGGGACGCGGGGAGGCTCTTGCAAGGGATCGCTCAGAGGTCGCAGATGCGTTAAAGCACCACGCCCGGGCGAACGAAGATAGCAAAGGGCCCACCCGCAAAACGGGCGTTGCTTCGCAGAGGAACTTGCCGCCATCGCTCGCCGACCCGCTTGACCACAGGTGTAGGTCGCGCCGGCCTCGGTCCGAAGTCCGGCGGCTACGTGCTGCGGTCCCATAGAGGAGACCCGCTACGGCGCGCAGATGACGTACGCGACGAGCGTCCCCGTACCGGCGCCATTGCTGACCCCAGTCACGGTCCACCCGCTGGGGTTCGCGCCCGACCCAGCAGGCGTAGGTCCTGACGTCGCCAGGGTGGCCTTGGTGTTGGCGCTCGATCCAACCGTAATGCTCCCGCCACCGCCGACCGCGATCGGGTCGGCGGCGGGGCAGGAGGCGGTTGCAGTGTTCGTGGAGTTATTGGACACCGACGAACTCGCGCCGCTGACCGTCGTGGTACCCGCGGGTCCCGTCGGACCGGTCGCACCGGTAGCACCCGTGGCACCGGTGGCGCCGGTAGGCCCGGTCGGACCGGTCGGCCCAGTCGCACCGGTGCCAGTCGCGCCCGTCGCCCCAGTAGTACCGGTAGCACCGTTCGTGCCTGCGGTGCCCGTGGGGCCAGTCGCGCCGGTGGCACCGGCCGGGCCAGTCGGGCCGGTAGGTCCAGTGTCGCCCTTTGCGCCGGTCGCACCCGTAGGACCAGTCGCCCCCGTAGCACCCGCAGCGCCCGTAGGACCGGTCGCCCCGGTAGCGCCCGCCGGACCCGTCGGACCCGTCGGACCCGTACCACC
>Ga0066662_10000196_pt1 | contig 25231 bp, 25 predicted proteins | sample GraSoiAngelo_111_FD_133939 | JGI IMG/M metagenome (GOLD analysis project Ga0066662, IMG submission 133939) | Grasslands soil microbial communities from the Angelo Coastal Reserve, California, USA - 14_0903_12_40cm | ecosystem: Environmental > Terrestrial > Soil > Grasslands | place: USA...
CAAACTGCTCCAGCGTTTCTTTGCTCGGCATGAAATCCCTCCTACGAGAAACTTCATGCCTGCCAGATCCATATGTAAGTGGCAATCGTGGTTCAGCCCAATTTCAAATGCGATTGCCCTGGGAAGTGGATGGGGACTCCTGTCTGGTCCCATGGCGGCATCGTCTGCACGGGAGAGACGTACAAAAAGGTCGTCAAGATGACATTTGCCAAGGGAGCTGCGTTGAAGGACCCTTCAGGTCTATTCAACTCCAGCCTCGAAGGGAATGTCAGGCGCGCCATCGACATCCACGAAGGCGACAAGATCGATGAGGAGGCCTTGAAGGATCTCATCCGCGCTGCGGTGGCGCTCAATCTCAAAGATAAAAGTAAACCTAAGCCAAAGCCCCGGCGAGCAACCAGCAAGCGCACCGGCTAGCTTCATTCCACTCCACCCACGACGAGATACTTAACTCCGTGATCGTGGAACGCGAGTGATAGTCGCTCGCCATCCAGCCTCTACGCCTCACCCCTGCGTTGGCTTGGCTCTCGTTGGTCTGCATTCACTCTGAAGTTGCCATGCTCGGAGCGTTTGAAAGGACTAAGGAATTCGAGCAGCCGGAGCGTAAATGCAAAGCCTCGTCGTTTGACCGTCTATTAACCCACTGTTAATATGGATTTGCGGGGTGGAGCAGTCTGGTAGCTCGTTGGGCTCATAACCCAAAGGTCGGTGGTTCAAATCCACCCCCCGCAACCAACCCTAAGTTGTTGATCTTCAAGACCTTCCAAATTCAGCGACAAAAACTGAATGAAAACTGAATGAAAGATTGACTCTCGCGAGTCATTTTTTCGCTCAAAACCGCGCCTCCGGGGAGCTGCTTTTTGGCGCGAATTTCAGGGTGGTGCTAGTTTCAGCCCGAGAATTGGAAGGTTTTGAAATGCTCGATGTGTCCCAAGGCGACGAGTCTCTTCGTGCACACAATCTTCATGAGGAAAACAGCAAAACCGTTACGGTTTACAGCCGCCACAAACCTGGCTGTGCGAACAAAGGCAATCCTTACTGGAGACGGTGCCGCTGCACAAAATACTTGTACATTTACAAAAACGGCGCTTCCCGGCAAATCAGCGCCAGGACGCGGAGCTGGGAAAAAGCGGAACAAAAAGCTCAGAAAATCCGTGAATCCTTCGAGCTTGTTAAGCAGTCACCGCGAGAACTCCGCTCGCAGCCTCCAGCCCAGACTGGTGTCGAGATCAGGCACGCAGCTGAAGACTTCCTGAAAGAGATCGCGCGGCTTAATCGCGAGGAAGCGACACGAAAGAAGTACAAGCTCACCCTTGACCGCCTCTCAAACTGGTGCGCGGCGCAAACACCTCCTGTTTTCTTGCTTGCCGAACTCGACGTGCCGACACTCCGGCGTTGGATTCTTTCCTGGACAGGAGCTCCCACGACACGTCATAACCAGCATCAGCGCCTCATTGCATTCTTTTACTTTTGCCTTGGTCAAGGATGGATCAAAGAAAACCCGGCAAAGAAGATCAAGAATGTGCCTGCCGATCAGGACGAGACCCTCCCGTTCACCCGAGAGCAGTTCGAAGCCCTTCTTGAAGCCACATTTTATTACGACGGCCGCGGGAGCGAGCGAAATGGAGCCACCACCAATTCACGACGCGCACGAGCATATCTCAAGCTGCTACGGTGGAGCGGACTGAGAGCTGGCGACGCAGCCTGCCTTCCAAAGAGCAAACTGCGCGACGATGATTCTCTTTTCCTCTATCAAGCAAAGGTGAAGGGTAAATCGAGCGCTCCCGTTTATGTGCTGCTGCCACCCGATGTAGCCGATGAGCTGCGCGATGTGCCGCCCAACAGCGTGACACATCCCGACTATTTCTTCTGGAGCGGTCGAAGCAAGCGCAAAAGTGAGGTGTCCAGTTGGGAAAGAGTCTTCGGGAAAGTGGTTCGAAAAGCGCAGGAGAAATTTCCCAAGCTGTTCATCGATGCCGGTGGTCAGGCAAAGCCTGCTCATCTCCATATGCTTCGGGATACGTTTGCCGTCGAATATTTACTGGCGGGCATGCCTCTAGAAGAAGTATCGCGCTTGTTGGGGCACTCAAGTGTGGTGATAACTCAAAAGCACTATGCTCCCTGGGTGCTCCAGCGACAACAGCGTCTAGCCGCCAGTCAGCGCGCAGCATGGGCAGCGATGGGAATGCGCGCGGCGCCCATGTCAAAGGAAAGCGATCAAAGACCAGCTCCCAAACGCACTGCTCTCGGCCACCCTTCCTAGCCCGCCCCCGTCAGCTTTGATGAGGTCCCGCAATACGAGGAAATTTGACCGAAATTTCAACACGCTCTAAAAACAATGCGGTGTCATATGCCAAATGGTAATAGCCAATACGAAATGAATGATCAGTCTCCCACGAGAATCCCGCCGTCCAGAACGCCGGCTTTCGAAAAACACTTTACTGTCCAGGAACTTGCGTCCCTCTGGAATTTGAGCGAGATGACTATCCGGCGCATGTTTGCTGGCGAGCCAAGCGTGGTCTCATGGGGGCGAAACGAGACTCGTTCCAAGCGGGCCTATAAAACGCTTCGGATTCCGGAGAGTGTAGCCCAAAGAGTGTACAGGAGACTGAAGATTGCTGGTTGAGGCGAAGAAATCTTGCAACAGAGGAAATTTGACCGAGATTTCGAGCGGGCTTAGTTTCTGTTGCTGGACGGAGTTTTCCAAGTCCAGAAATGGAGAAGTGTTTGTTTTCATCCCCAGGACAAGCCCGCGAAGCTTTGGCTGCTGTCGGTTACATCACTGACGAGATAGCCGCCACGGTGGTGCATTTGGCCGCCCGACTCAACAAGCCCATTCTTCTCGAAGGACCGCCCGGCAGTGGCAAGACCGAACTTGCTTATGCAATCGCCAAGGCGACCAGCACCGGGGTCGAACGATTGCAGTGCTTTGAGGGAATCAACGAAGAAAAAGCCATCGGCAAGTTTGACGAAGCCCTGCAACGGTTGGCAGTGGAATTACGGTCAAAGTCTGCGCAGATCGAGTGGGAACTGCTCAAACAGGAGTTGCACGGGCTGCGGTTCTTCAGTGCCGGTCCTCTGTTAAGAGCTCTTCAGTATCCACGTCGTTGCGTGCTGCTGGTCGATGAACTCGACAAAGTTGACCAGGCATTTGAAGCAATGTTGCTAGAGCTGCTTTCCGTATGGCAGTTGAGTATCCCCAAGCTCGGCGTCATTAAGGCCGAGACTGTTCCCTTCGTAATTTTGACCTCTAATGAAGAGCGCCGAATCGGCGATCCCCTAAGAAGACGAAGCTTCTATCTTCGAATTGACCATCCGACTCCTCAGCGCGAAGCCAGGATCCTTCGCATGCGCACCCCAAATCAAAGCGCGGAATTTCACCGAGGTATGGCCGGGCTGGCGAAAGCTCTCCGCGGTTGGAGCCTGGAAAAACCACCCTCAATTTCGGAAATGCTGGATCTCGCACAGGCTCTTGAAGTGCTTGGAGAAGAGCGCATTACACCGGAGATGCGAGACATCTTGCTGCCGCTGCTGGCAAAGACGGAAGCGGATCGAAAAAAACTGCTGCTGCGGGATGGTTGGGCCAGTCTGGTCTACGACGCTCAGCAGTACAGCGCAGAGGCGATTGAGCAATGAGGTGGAGCGCATTATTACTGTGCCTGCTTGCTTTGCACTTCCCTTGCGCAGGGCAAACCGCAGACCAAAGACGAGAAGCCGAATACTACGTTGCCGCCTACGCCAGCCACTACACCTTTCCGATTGAATTCGTTCGCGCTGTAATCGAGCAGGAGTCGGGATGGCAGCGCTGTCCTGTTTCGCGGAAAGGTGCTGCAGGCTTGATGCAGCTCATGCCCGGTACTGCCGCACGTCTGAATGTGCGGGACCGTTGCGACATCAACCAGAACGTCTCTGGTGGTGTGCGATATCTGGCGTGGCTCATGAACAAGTTTCGTGGTGATCTGAGATTAGTCTCAGCCGCCTATTACGCTGGCGAAAGCACCGTCCAGCGGCGTGGCCTGTCTTATTCAAATCCTGAGGTAGTGAGCTACGTGGCAAGTGTGCGTGAGCGCTTCGCAAGGCAGCAGAAGTTTGGGAGTGCGAGTGTTCAGCGAACTCCCAGGAGAACACGATGAGAGTGCACTTAGTCGTTATTGTTTATCTGATGACCGGAATAGGCGTGGCACAGACGCCTTCCGGCCAGATTGTCCCCACCGTTACAACAGCACGAGTCGAAGACGGATCGGTCACTGTGTTGCACCTTGCGCCTGGGTACGCAACTTCGGTCAGACTTCCTGAGGAGATCAGCTCTGTCGTCATTGGGAATCCAGCCAGCTTCAAGGCTGAGCATTCAGGAGCTGAAGCCCGGCTCGTTTTCTTCAAACCGACGACCAGCCAACCAGCCGAAAGCAACGCTCTGATTACCACGAAGTCAGGGCAGGAGATCAGCCTACATCTGGTGAGCACGGGCAAAACCGCTGCCGATGCACGAGTTGATTTCCTGGTCGAATACCGGGCACCACAGAGCGTCGTGATCAGCCCTGACAGGCAGACGTTTCTCATTGCAGATACCCGCCCGCTTTCCTCAAAGGCTGTAACGAATTCCGCAGATGCTTCCGTTCATCCAAGCCAACCAGATTCAGTGGCGAACCAGCTTGAAAGACAGAAGAGCCTCCCTTCACCCGCATGGCAAGGCAAAGAGTTGCTTGTTGCTTTGGGCGACTCCCTGGAGATGAACCATCAAACAATTCTCAGCTTTTCGGTTATGAACGATTCCAAACGCGTAATCGAATTGCTAGCACCGCAGCTTGAACTCACGGGAAACGCACATAGCAACGGGGGGAAGCGAATCAAGGGTGATCCAGTCGCAATCTCCGACTACCGCATGACTACCCGGCGGTTACAGCCAGGCCAGCGCGCCGATGGTGTGATCGTATTTGAGCGACCAAGTTTCAAGGAATCAACTGAAAAACTGCAGCTCCAACTAGCAGAGGCAGAACAGGTGGATCGTCCCATCTTGCTGCCCGTTCCGTTTACGGCGAGCAACCAGGGAGGCGCACAATGAAAGGGACTGATCAGAATGGATTTGGCAGCACACAAGTGCTCGAGGAGAAACCGCAGCAAATCGCTGCAGGCAGTCCACCGCCGAGTGCGACTGGAAATTCTCCTTTCGTACCGCCAAAAGACAAGCCGAAATCCATCTTGAAGGAAAACGGCAGACTCTTGTTTATCGGCGCAGGCATCGTGCTGGTGCTTTTGCTATTGGCCTTTAACGGCATCTCGCACCATTCGGTACCTGTGCGAAAAGATTCGACGGCTGCCGGGCAAAAGCCGGCAGCAAAGCCCGACAATTCTGCCTTAGCCTCGAGCGTAACCCCGATACTCGATGCAGGCCGTTCACCATCACAGGCGCCCGATGGAAGCCTCATAAACCCGTACCAGATTGGACGAACCGCCACCAAACAGCCAAAACCTAGCCCAGCGACTACGTTAGGAGATGTAAAACCGTTCGATGGCTCTCAATGGCAACCGGCGCCCTACCAGCCAGGGTCACAACCGACACCAACCACTGCTGATCTTTCGCCGGCTGGTGACGCGACTCAGGCTCGCAGTGAGCATGATGCTCTGGACAAGGCATCGCTGGTCTTTGTGCGTAATAGTTCATCTCCGGTGGCGAACCCTCGGCCACAAGATGTTGCAGCCCCTATTGAGCTTGGCATTGGCTTGGCACCAGGCACGAGACTGCGGGCCAGACTCGAATCCGCCGTGAACACAGCAGTTCGGACTCCGGTGGTTGCGGTCGTCGAATACAACTACGAACAGAATGGGGAGATTGTCATTCCCGCGGGAGCAAAGGTATTTGGCCACCTGGAGTCCGCTGACCGTTCTGGCTACGTCGGTATCCGTTTTGAATCGCTACAAATGCCCGGTGGAATGTCCGTAACTCTCGATGCGGCCGCTACTGACCTTCAGCTGCGGCCGTTGCGGGGTAAAGTGGAAGGTAAGCACACGGGAAAGAACGTTCTCGTGCGCTCGTTTGCCGGAGTTGGCGAGATCGCGGCAACTCTGGTTGGCCGAGGCAGCCTCAACCAGCCATTGAGTGAGAGCGATTTGCTGCGGGAAAGAGTTGCGAACAACATCGGGCAGGCTTCGGATCAAACCGTGGCCAACCTCGCTTTGACCGAGCGAATTGTGGTTTCAGTGCCTGCCGATACCGAGATCTACGTAATCTTACAGAAAGGAGCAAAAGAAACCGTTCAAAGTTCGCGCAGCCAATCGTTGCCACAGGCAGCAAGTCAGTCCAATATCGAGGAATTGCGCCAGTTGATGCAGCTACAACGGGAAATGAACCAGCCGGCTGCAACGAAGACTGCCCCGGAATGAAGCAAGAGTCATTGGGCAAAAACCCGAACATCGTGCCAATGACTTGCTGAGGCCCAAACCCATTCGCGGGAGTCATGTTGTCTTCGCACTATAGCAGCTGTCATGACAAAGTCAGAATGAGTCTTAATGCTATTTTGCGGCGTCAAGTATCAGCGATGTAAAGGCCAGACAACCTCCCGAATTCCTCCTGTCGTATCGGCTAGAACGATGAATTTTCCCATCACTGGAACTCCAGGGAGAGTAATGAAAAACTCCGTCATGGTCGAAGTATTCCAGGAAATTGATTCGGAATCCAACGCTGCGAAAAAGCTCGCCCAGTTCGGAATAAGTGAACAGAGTCTTATGATCCTTTGACCAGGTCCATTGCCGCCCGGTCTTACCCATTTGATGTAGTCGGGACAGGGATGGAGGCCATCTGGTACTGCAACTCTCAAATGGCCTCCGATTTTGAGATACCTGTAGCAGACTTGAGCGGCCTTCTTGCCTTCAACTCTTGTTAAGTGTTCCCAAACGTGCTCCGCCAGCATCGCATCAATTGAGTCGGGCTGGAAGAGTCGCGCCCAGTCGCATGGCTTCAATAGATTTAAAAAGTCCTTTTCTGTTGGAATCCATCCTGGATCATGAATTCCCGACGCACCAATGACGATCCTGAGTGATTGGCGTGATGAGAGCAACCGATACCGTTTGAAGAGACTTTCACGGATTCTCTCGTTCATTTCCGTCAGTGAAACCCTGCGTCCACGTGGTCACAAGTGACCAACTATTGTTTTGCTTGGCGCTCTCTTGGTGGAGGGTATATGATACCGCGATAATTTAGGAACAACCAGGCAAACTATCTCAATGTGAACCAAAGGCGAGATGAACGGCTATGAAGAAATCAATGGGGTACGGCTAAGCGTAAAGCTGAATCCCTCAGGATTCTCCCTGCTTCTAGACTCTGAAAGCGAGTTCGGCTTTGCGATTAGCTTTTTCGCGACTGGTTCTCATGCTTATCAGCTCTCATCTAGTGTGGAAGGTTATTTATCTGAGAAAGTGGTCAACGTCACTCTCCCATTCAGTCCGTTGCGCGTCGGTATAACAAGCTTGGAGCTTAGACCATTTGAAGCTGGTGACCACAAGGGAAAAAGAGGTAAGAAAGCTGCGCGAAGAGAAGTGCACCTGAGATATGCCGAGCCCCTTCAGATGCTCCCCGTTTACGCAGGGCAAGGATCGGGGCGAGGCCGCCGCTCGCGTGCAGGCTACTCTCGATACTCAGGATATTCCGCTTACTCGGGCTATTCTGCCTACTCACGCTATTCGCATGGAGCCCGTGGCCTAGAAATTCTTCCACCAGTGATGGTCGACAGGTTGGACCGTCAACGAATCAAGCCTAAGAAGAAGGGGAGGAAATCAAGGAAGACCCAGCGTGCGCAGAGAAACAAAAACAACAAGAAAAAATAGCGCGCCGAATCTGAGCGTGATCATTCCCTATTCGGGTAGCCCATTAGTTAGTGAGACGCTTGCTTCCTTGAGCAAGCAGACGCTTCCTAGCGATCAATGGGAGCTCATTTTCGTTGCAGAACAGAGCATGCCTCTACCGCTAATCAACTTGCAAAGGCTGACCTGTAGAGTTCGAGTGGTACCATTTTCAAAGCCAGAGGCCTTTCGAGGTCATACCGCGGGAATATTGAGAAATATTGGAGTCCGACTGGCGGTTGCCCCAACCGTGGTCTTTGTAGACTCTGATGCGATACTGAGCCCCATCTGCTTGTCCGAACATCTTAAGTTGCACTCAGATTCTGCCACCGGCCTTCTGACGGTTTGCGGAATGTGGCTTGAATTACCTGCATACCGCCAAGCTGTACTGAACGGTGACTGGAAGTATTCTGATCTAGTACAGGTCAGCATCCCAGACTTCCGAAGTGGACCTGCGAGACGAGGCACGTGGCAAGACTTTTACTCCGGGAACGTCTCCCTTCAACGAAAGATATTCAGTTCTGCCGGGGGATTCGACGAGCGGGGATTACGTTGTCACGATATGGATCTCGCATACCGACTCAGCCTGCGGGGTGCACAATTTCGAATTTCACCTGAATGCTCCGCAATTCACATTGAACACCCACGCAGCCTCCAAGCTCGTGCGCAGCAAGCAAAGGGGTGGATTCACTTGGGCGAAAAGCATCCAGAAATTCGCAGTCTCGCTCGACAACAGGCAGCTTCACTTAGGTCATCATTCCGTCAAATTCGCAAACAGAGTGAAAAGCTCTTCGTCCGGTTCATAGCTGGACTTCGCGGTACTCGAAAGGGCCTCGTCTGGTATTGCGAAGCAAGTTGCCTTCGCTCCCTATGGCGCCGATTAGCGAACACTCCCACAAGCGCTCGCGAGTGTGATGAGGGTGTTCGCCTGTTCCTCCGTCTCCACCGGCAGTGCTGGGATTACTCGGTCGTTGTTAAGGCACCTCCACAGCCACCAAAACCCAAAATCTCAGTGCTTCTTCCCACATACAATCGCGCTGATTGTCTGCGGCAGTGTATTTGTAGCGTCCTCACACAGACTCTGTGGGATTTTGAGCTGATAGTTGTGGATGATGCATCGACAGACCGTACCTGCGAAGTCCTAAGTAGCTTTTCGGCTGACCCTCGCATACGAGTCTTTCTTCTTTCTGAGAATAGAGGACTTGCCCACTGCCTAAACAGGGCTCTGGATGTTTCAATTGGCTCATTTGTCGTACATTTGGATTCTGATGATACTTTGGTTCCAACTGCACTTGAGCGTCTATATCGTGAATTACGCAGATCACGCATCGGCGCGGTTTGTACGATTCCAAACAAACCAACGCACGGTTTGAAGCGAAATTACACGCCAGAAGAATTGCTTGCGTCGCTTGATTACACGGCGCCACGGGGTTACCGAACCGCCCTGTTGCGCGCAATTGGTGGTTGGTCAACTGACGATGCATACGAAGGAAGGTTTTTCGAGGACCGACTTACGCTTGCGAGAGTGAGCGAGCAGGCGAAAGTCAAGCCCATCCATGAGTCTCTGTGCGTGATCAGGCGGACACCCGACTCATTGAGCAAACAGGCAAATGCCAATGTGGCGAAGTTTGCGATTATTACTCAATTCGCTAACTCAAGGAGTCGCCAGGTACGGATATCGCGTGCAGGCACTACAGTTGTGCCCTCATTTTTCTCCCGCAGGACACAACCTCCCGAGGAGTCGTGGTCCGTTGTGATCCCGGTTCGCGACAACTCTCGGTTGCTTGATTACGTACTTCGAGGGTGGGCGCAGAGTGATTTGACGACAACCAATCATGAAGTAATTGTCGTCGATGATGGATCGCATACCCTTATTTGTCAACCGCCTCACAATCTCAATGTTAGGGTAATCCGTTCAACTCATTCACACGGTCCTGCGCATGCCCGCAATTTGGGAGCGATGCAAGCGAAGAACAATTACATTTATTTTTGCGATTCTGATCACGTCGTTCCTGTGGACGTTATCAGTAAACATGAAGCAACTCGCCGGAACAGTGATCAAGAATCCCACGTAGTGGTCGTTGGGGCTGTACTAGGACGGCGAGCTGCTGCCTGGATTGAACCAAGGAAGTTACAGCCAGACACTGTCCAGCGCATATTCAACCTTGCCCGGTTTGACTCTGCAGTATTCGACAAATTGGCCACAAGCGTCATTCAACGCTCTGTCATCGAAGTTGTCTCTCCTAGATGCACCATTCTTTACAAAACTCTTTGTAAGTTTGCGTTTTCAGATCACTCGCTATGTGCATGGGCTCAGGTTCTCCTTGCCTATGGCAATACTCTCGCCGAGTTTCATCATTCATGGCTGAAATTGGCAGGTGGAAGTTTCTCAATTGCCCGACGCAGTTTTTGGGCAATCGGTGGCTTTGATGAGCAAATGCTCTCGATGGAAGATTGGGATCTAGGGGCCAGGCTTCAAAAAGCTGGTTATTCCATTACCTGTTCTCCTGAAGCCGAGCCTCACCATCTGATTCACGCTCGAGACGATCAAAGAGACAGGAACAATCGAAGTGCTGTGTCGCGAATGATGGATAAGCATCCAGAACTTATTAAGCACCTTTTGGAAGACCATGCGGCAATTAATGTGCCAGGACGCCCATTAATTGAGCACCTCATTGAAAAAGAAACCGCATCGTTTCGCAAGCCGTCGATCACGCGACATTGCAGTTCCGGACGAGTCGGGACCGTTTGCTTCACTTTCGATGATGGTCCTGACCCTATTGGCACGAGTGCAATACTTAATGTGTTGACCAGGAACTCGGCGAAAGCCACTTTTTTCGTCTTGGGTGAGAAGCTGGAGGGCTGCGCCGAACTTTGCAGAAGACTGATTGCTGGAGGACATGAGATCGGAGTGCACGGATGGACTCATCATCCAGTAACCACAATGTCTCTCTCCAATATTCGACAGTCACTACGTTCTACTCTCAGTACCATCGAGAGCCTGACTGCAACGCCTGTTCGTTGGGCCCGGCCCCCGCACGGTACAACATCCACGAATTATGTGATCGCCGTACGCGAAGTGGGACTGAAAATAGCTCTGTGGGATGTATCACCGCGAGACTGGTCATGCCCGACGCGATTTGAACTGCTGAGCAGTCTACTATCCCATGACCTCGAAGGGCGGACTGTTCTTCTTCATGATGGTAGTGGTGACCCGACGGTAACGGCAGATTGTCTGGACTATTTGATTCCTCGATTGAGGAGCGCGGGGATTCAGCCGGTTACATTAAGCGAATTCCAAGCTACGCATCAATTCTCGAAGCCTAATTTTCCAATAGCTTCCAAGGGCTGAATCGTTTCACTCCGAAGCTTTTCAGAATCTCCTGGGGGAAGATTGTAAAATTCGTCCGGTTCCTTCCGGTCGGCGCGTTTGACCTCAGAATACTCCAAGCGATCGAAGTAGTACTCGGTTTGATAGCTAATTCTCCGGAGCTTATCAAGCTGCTCTCGTCGCCCCCCATTCTCCAATGTCTCCAATTCCCAAATTAAGGAAGATAGGCTCCGTTCTTTGTATTCAGGAAAAACTGGTGAATAGTGTCGAATCCAAGAAGGGTTGACATTTGCCTGGGGATCATACCCGTATATCGCAGTTCGGATAACAGCATAGTCTCTCGACGGAAATCGGGAGGCCATTTTGTCCACATAACGAATTCGGTTCGCGATTTCGACTTTTAAGCGGATCCAAGTTCTTTCTTTGTCAGCGTGTTGTGTCCGCGCCGCACTCCATTGTGCATAGCCCCATGAAAAAAGGCTAATGAACACTGAGGAAAGTAAGAATATTCCGAAAGTGCTATTCAAGAATGTCCAGGCTTGGGAAGGACGACTTGCGGAAGCGCCAGCTCTGAGTTCTTTCTTAATTCTTTTTTCAAGACTTATCTCTTCCATTTTGTCCATATTTATGGCCCCGGGCAGTTAGTTGTCCACAGATTGGGACCATTAACTGCATTTTGTATAGTTCGTCGTGAGAGCATATATTCTGGCAGCAAGGGAGTAAAGATCGATTTGCTCTGTAGGTTACTATGCGGGATTCCGTGTTCATGGGCAAAAACCCAAACATCGTGCCAATGACTCACTCGTCTTTGAATTGCCATTGGCATGATGGCGATAGGTGAAACGTTGTCGCTCTTGAGTCATTGGATAAAAATCCGAACATCCTGCCATTGACCTTCTGATTTGATGAACGCTTCTATCTCGGGTACAAGGCTTTAAATGTCGACGCCTAATCTGCTGCCCGAGCCCTCATCATAGCTTTCCGCGTGGGTTTCTTCCTATAAAAACTGATATAGGGCTGGTTGGCGGGGGAGATGGCCGTCTCTTATTGACTCGAAACTTGCGCGAGTTGCAAACCACCCCTATGGTCTCTCTGCGAGCGACGGAAATGAGTCGTTCGCTGAGAGGCAGTATGCAGTTTCTGAATTCCACGAGACATTCGACGCGATTCGCGGCCATATTTCTATTCTTAATTATTCTTATTCAATTCTCTCCGTTGCTGGTCCAAGCCCAAAACCTTGGCGGCGCTCCCGCCACCAATAAGGCTGTTCAGGGCCAGACGGCAGCCCAACCCGAGGGAGCCTTCCTCAACCTAGTCAATTGGGTCGGCAACGTGATTGCGCCGGTCGGAGCGGCCTTGTGTGTGGTCATGGCGATCATTAACTACACCCACGGCCGCGGTGTGGCCCGCTGGGCGATTGCAGCTGTGGGCCTACTGATGGTCTCGGGGCTAACGCGACTTCTTGAATTATGGATTCAGCAAGGCCAGGCGGGAGTCCAGTAGCGACACGACGATTCTTATTCGAGGGATGAGTCATGACGATACCTCAGCTACTGGTTGACCTGATGCAACTGCTATTCGACATGGCAGTGCCGGCCGCGATGTGCACATTGGTGCTGGCCGGGCTGGCCTTGCGTCAGGAGAGCGGCGTCAATTTCGAGGTCGGCGGGCGTTTTCAGAGATGGATGTTGTGGTCAGTGATCCTTCTGACCCTGCCGCAATTCCTTTCCTGGTTTGCCGCACAAGGCATTAACGTACCGCCGCAGGGCGCCGGAATTGCTGGTCCCTGGCTGCGTGGAATGGAGACGAGCTTTATCAGTTTCATCTCCGACGTCGTGGTCGGGAAATTGGTTCCAATATTAGCGGCCTTCTTCGTCCTCAAAGCTGCTCTCGATGCTTCGCAGGGATCGAGCCCGCTTGGTTCAGTCGTTTCGGCAATTTTCTTGTTGAGCATTTCCGGAACGGCGAAGCTCATGCAGGGCTTCAACAGTGGCGGCACACTGGCCACCGTCGAAATGTTGGCCTCTCTTTGGAACTACCTGGCGGGAACGATCTTGCCGGAAGCCGCAGGCTTGGCGGTCGTTGGCGCTGTCATCAACTATTCACGCAAGAAACCGTTCATGCCGCTAGTGTTCTCAGCATTGGCGTTTTTGAGTGTCACTGGGCTTTGGAAGCTTGTCCAGGCGATGGTCGGGTGAAGCGGAGATCGGAGGTGATCCATGTTTGAAAACGGACTGCTGAACCTGACCAACTGGGCAGGCAATGTGATCATGCCGACTCTCGCCGGCCTGTTCTTCGCCGCGGCGATCTACCGCTTCAGCAAGGCGCATCCCTACTCGCATTTGTCGTGGGCCGGCTTTGCAGCGCTGATGTGTTCAGGACTGCTCAGAGCGCTTGAGACATTCGCGCAACAGGCCGGCGCAAACGATCCAGACCGGTACTGGATCTCGATTCTGACGCTGGTGAATTGGGTCGGCAATGTGATGCTCCCGCTTTATGGAGTGATCCAGGTGGTGATGATGATCCTCCACTCAGCAGGTGTGCTGGAGCGGATGACAATCGGCGACGCCTGGGTCAGAAACCTGGTCGCGGCCATGATGTGTTTCGGATTATCGGGCTTACTGCGGCTCGCGGAATTTTGGATACAGAATGGCACAGCGGGTGTGAGGTGACAGTTATGGCTTTAGATGTGACTCCAGTAAATCGCAACCTGCATACGCGGGTGACATTCATGGCTCTGGAATTCGAGGATCTGTTCGTAGTTCTGGGACTCGCGGCAGTAATGAACGTCGTCAGCCGTTTCGTCAGCGGGTCACTGAGCGCATATCTGCAGTATGGAGTGCCGCTGGCAGTCGTCCCCCTATTGATGGTCTTCAAGTACGGCAAGCCGCGCGGCTATCTGAGAGATTTGCTGAATTGGTACACGAGACCAAAGGCGTATTGCGCAGTCGCCCACGACCATCACATGCGCAGCAGTTACGTGAAAGTGGAGCAGTGAGATGCCTGTCACCTGGGAACAATACGAAAAGAAGCTGGACGATCCGGCGCTGTGCGAACTGCTCCCCGTCCGCGACTATCTCGATAACGTGCTGATACGCACGAGCGGAGCGGTGGTGGCGGGTTACGAACTGCGAGGGATTACTTCTTACTTTGCAAGCGATCAGGAAAGAGATCGCAGCAAGGCAATGCTCGGCGCTCTGCTCAAGTCCATTCCCGAGCAGAGCATGAGAGTTCAGGTTCGGTATGAAGTCGTGGAAGACGTTGGGAATCTGTTTGAGTTCTACACCGCGCAGGACCGCTCAGGTAGTGAAATCGGGAAGACTCTGGATGCAGCACGGCTGGAAGCTTGGGAGCAAAAAACTGAAGCTGGCCACTATTGCGCCCAATCCTTCATATCTACCTGATCTGGGACCCGGCGATCCATCACCGAGTCACAGGTAAAGCGACCAGACGCACTCCAAGCTGGAGTCTTTCGGCGAAGACGGCCATCGAGCGTAGCCGTCGCGAGCACGAGGAACTTGTGGCGGAGTTTGAAAGCTTGCTGGTTGGCATCGAGGCGACTATGCAAGCGGCAGAACTCGGGCCGCGCCGGATGACAGACCAGGAATTGTTTCTTGAAGCGAAACGCGCCCTCAATCCTGTTGAGCCCGATACACGGCCTTACAGTCCAGGCGAGGACCATCTTGAATACCGCAGTGCCCGTCAGCAGTTAGCCAATATCAGCATCGTGGACGAGACCGACTCATACCTGAACGTCGGCGGAATTCTGTATTCGTTTGTGAGCCTGAAAGAGCTGCCAGATGCGACGTTTCCAGGGATTCTGCGGGAACTAATTGCGCTCGACTTTCCAATTGTGGTCAATGCGCAGATGACCATTCCAGATCAGACCAAGGTCCTGAAGGGCTACAAGACGCGGCTCAGGAAGATGCAAGCGGCCCAGCGAGACACGCACGGCGGGTTCCGCGTCAACGTCGAAGCGCAAGTCGCGGAATCCCAGCTTTTCAAAGTGCAGCAGGAGATCATTGCCAGTTCGATCAAAACGGCCAAGCTGAGTCTTGTCATTGCCACGCGGACATCGAAGCCTGCCGTCACGCGCAGAGACTTCGAGGAAGCCGAACGGCTCATCAGCAATCGTCGCCAGCAGCTTCTTTATTCCGTTGCCAGAATGAACGGAGCCAAAGCCATTACGGAAACCTTGGCCAAGCGGCGACTGTTCTTCAGCTCACTGCCGGGTACGGCAGACATCGATAAACGCGAGCAGGACATGCTCACGACAAATGCGGCCGATCTCCTTCCGGTTGAGGCTCCTTGGGTGGGGACACCGCGATCGCCATTATTTCTGCTCGAAACGCCCTATCGGCAACTGATTCCATTTTCCCCCTTCGATCCTTCGCTCAGTGACGCCAACGTTCTCATTATGGCGAAGAGTGGCGGCGGTAAGACGTTCATGGTGCAGCAACTCCTGTCCATGGCATCACGTGCTAATCCTCTGGTTTCAATCATCGAGCGTGGCGATTCCTACCGGCCGCTTGTGGAATTGATGGGCGGACGAATGATCACCATGTCGCTTGATGCCGACCAGACGATCAATCCGTGGGATCTGCCACAGGGAGAGCGGCAGCCGAGTAAGGATCAGGTTGCTTTTCTCAAGAACCTGACCCGCCACATGCTGGGTGAAAATCCCGCAGAAGATACAGAGCTTCTGGACAACCTGATCACGGAGGCAATTCTGCGCACTTACAAGCGCGCGGCGATCCGGCCATCCAATCCGATTCCAACATTCACGGACTTGCGCGATGAACTTGCGCAGTGGCGGGATGAAGAGAAAAACCAGCGGGTGATGGATGAGGCGCATTTGGCAGCAATTAAGCTGCGCAGCTGGACTGGTGAAAAGGGCATCTATTCACGGCTCTTTGATCACCCAACCACAATTTCGCTCGACAATCCGTGGCTATTTTTCAATGTGGAGCAACTCGCGGATGATCCGCGCCTTGAAACCGCGATGAGCCTGTTAATCGCTCACGCCACCGCGCAACGAGCTTCAGGCAAGAGCGGACAACCAAGCATCACGGTGCTCGATGAGTGCTGGTTCTTGCTCGACTCCCCCGTACTGGCGCCCGAAGTTGTCCAGTTGTTTCGCACGGCCCGGAAGCGTAATTCGAGCGTTTGGGGCATCAGCCAAACAGCAGAGGACTTTGTTGGCTCGGAAGCCAAGCCGAGCGTTCATGGCGCCGGAATCGTGAAGAATTCGAGCACCAAAATTGTGGGGCAGCAACCAGGTGACATGACCGCCTTGAGGGAGCACCTGCACCTGAACGAGACGGCGCTTCACCAGGTTAAGCACTTCAGCGCTCCTCGAAAGGGCCGCAGTGCAGACGCTTTGATCGTGATTGGCGAGAAGGCCGATACAACACACACGATCCGCATGGTTCCGACACCGCTCGATTACTGGATTACGACCACCTATGCGCGCGAACGGTTATACCGATCCTGGTGGATTTCACAGCACAAAGATGTCCCGCTCATCGAGGCTTATCGCCAACTTGCCAGGAAATACCCGTTCGGCCTTGCCGACGTTGAGCCGCTCCCGGAGGAACAATCGATGGAAGTGGCAAAAGGAGTACAGAAGTGACAAAGCAATCTTCAACAAAACGGTCTGTGGCGTTGTGCCTGATCTCTTTGATGGTGTTGATGCCTTTGGCGGCGAATGCCGGCGTGGCGGACATCATTACGCTGCTGACCACGATCACCAGCACCCTGCAAAACAGCATTGGGAAGGTACTGAGTGGCATTCAAACGATCAACACCACCGCGAGAAATTTCGAGCAGCAGGTTGTTTGGCCGGCGACGCTGATCAATCAAACGCGTGCCGAGGTCGCGCAGGTCCGTTCTCAGTTCACCGGTCTTGCGGGACAAATCCAGAGCATTCCGACGAATAGCGCGAGCCTTGTGAACTCGAAAAAACTGGAAACCCTGCTGCGTAGCCAACAATCTGGCAACCTGAGCCAAATTAGCGGTTCCTATACACAGGTCTATCAGGCATTGCCACAGGCGAACCAAGCCACGGCGATACAGAGAAACCTGATGGATGTTGATGACGCGTTCGCTCTGGGTGCGCTTAAGACTACAACCATTTCCGACCAGGCCAGCCAAAGAATGTTGAATGTGGCCGATGGGCTTGAGCAACAGGCTGCGTTATCCGCACCTGGAAGCGCGTCAATTTTGACCGCTCAAGCCCAGGCCGCCAATCTCCAAAATCAGGCGATGTTGCAGAGGATGCTGGCGGCGGAATTGCGGCAAGAAGCTGCGCATCTGGCGCATGCGAATGCCCTGCGCAAGCAGAGCGCGGATGCAAACCGGACACTGCGGAACAACTTACAACAGATTTTGAGCAGGTAGAGGTGAACCCATGAAGATGCAATCAATCAAGGAATTTACCAAGCGCTTTTGGCCGGCTATGAAGTGGAAGGTAATCTTCATTTCAGGGCTGCTGTTTATTCCATCGTCGCGCCATTCAATGCGCGAGGGCAGTTTGGGCTTGACCCGTGCTGCGCGATCATCTCTGCCGGCTTGAATACGATCTCAAGTCTGCTGACGAATGTTGTAGCCAAGCCGTTGTCACAAATCCAGCAGATCCAACAGCAGGCCGCAAACTTTCAGCAGCAGGTGATTTATCCCACTACGGCGATCAACAATGCCCGCGGACTTGCCTCACAACTCCAGGGCCAAATGCGCCAGATCAATCAGCTATACCGACTGCCCATCAATAGCGCCACCCTGCCAGCGCCGCAACAGTTTGAGCAGGCCCTGCTCTCACACAATCCGCAGGCCCTCGGACAGGTCAGCCAAAATTACAGCGCTGTGTATGGGACCGTGATGGCGCCGGCGGATGCTCCCCAGCCGCTCCGCGACCTTGTTGATATGAGCGATGCCGAAGCTCAGGCCGCGCTCAAAAAAGCGGTGGAACTGGATGCATTGGCAGATGTTGAGCTGGCTGCGGCGGATCAGATTAACCAGCAGATTCAAAATGCCGCTCCGGGCAGCGCCCCGATTCTGGAGGCACAGGCGTCTGCCTGGCTGGTCCGTGCAAATGCCTACACCCAGTCGGCGATGGCAGAGCTGATACGGGTGCGTTCGATTGACCTGGCCAACTCTGGCGCCCACCTGAAATTCGGATCCACAGACGTTAACAATCTGCGGAACAGCACCAGCCAAGTCTTGGGGCGGGGGTCACAGTAGTCATGTTTTATTTCCAGCAATTGCTCAATCAGGGCTTAAACGGAATCGATAAGACCGCGATGATAACCACGGTCGTCGGGATTGGTTACACCATTCTGGTCGTCGGGTTCCTCATTGGCCTCTATCAGGCTGCCTTGCGTGGCGGCGATGTACAGTCCCTCGCCATAACCGGAATCAAGTACCTCGTTATTGCCATCATCCTGGCTAATTGGAGCACCGTGTTTCGCGAGGTCAACGGCTCGTTTAATCAAGTGGCGCAATTCATCGATAACAGCTCAGGTGCAGGTGATATGTTCCTGAGCTGGTTCGACCAGTTGAAACAGCAATTCAGCAGCAACGGCATCGAAGCGATTCTGCCTGCGATCAATGCGACGTTTGCGTCAATTACAACCGCCCTCATGCTGCTTGCGGCTTATCTGATCTATGCCATGATGGTCGTCATTTTTGCTTTCTTTTATGTGCTCTATGGTTGCGTCCTTTATGTGCTGGGGCCTTTAGTTCTTGCTCTTTTGCCGATGGCAGGAGTTGGGCAGCTGGCAAAGAGTTATGCAACGAACCTGATGATCTGGAATGCCTGGGGAATTCTTTACGCGACGTTCGGCTCCCTCATCACCGCAATTCAGTTCAATCGTGTTGACGAGGTGATGAACCAGGGCTTTCTGCAGGGCTTCTTCCGTGGCTCATCTGACGCCACAGTTCTGGGCATGGTCAGCATTTTCTATGCGCTGGCTTTAGGTCTGATTCCTTTCATTGCGAAGAAATTGATTTCCGGAGACGTGGGATCTACGGCTTCTACATTTGTGCGGGCTGCCGCCACAGCGGCGGGAGCTGCTATTTCTGCGGTCAGCGGTTTTTCGGCGGGAGCCGGAGCTGTATCCGAGGCGGCACCAGCGGCAGCTAACGCAGGAGCGGGAGCATCCGCCACGGCGGGAACCGGGGCAATGGCTTCTTCTTCCGCGCCCCCTCCGCAACCAAGCATGGCAGAAACAATTCGTGCGGGGATGATGAGCGCCATGGGCGAATCTGCGCCTGCTGCCTCACCCGACCAAAGTGGAACCGGAACCCAGCAAGCAGCAGCTGCGAGTGCCGGAACAGGCAGTGGAGGCGGTGCCTCACAGAGGAAATCAGCTTCTTCCACGGCGTTTCGGCCTGTCGGTGTCACCCAAACAGTGGCCTTTCATGCGGGGAGATTTGCCGGCACTATCGTGGGCGGCAATGGGAAGAAAGTGATGGCGCCCAGGAGAACGCATGAACCGGAAAGGAAAGGTTAGCAATGCTGCCATGGTATCGAGGACCAATTTATGAGCCCAAGGACAGCCGCTTTCGTCCCTGGAATATCAGCACTTTGATTGCATTTTTCATCGGCCGCTTCTTTGGCCGTTTGTTTCGAAGCAGGAGAAAAGGTCATGTGGCTAAAGAAACCAGATCCTAAAGAGAAGGAGCAAGCGCCGGAAAAGCTTCGGTATAGCCGGTATTACGAACACGACGGCGCTTTGCGCGCGTATGCCAATCGCGCCATGGTGTTGGCGTTCATCTGCGTGCCGACGACGTTGTTGGCCGTCGCCCTGGCCGCCTATGTGCGTCTGCAACCGCCTACCGTGATCCGAGTGGATTCGGCTGGCTCTGCAGTCGTCGTTGGTGACAAGCCGGGGCCTGCCAGGCCGCTGCTGGTATCTCAGGGAGCAAATGCCGAGCCCAACGACTTTGAGAAGACCGCTTATGTACGGCTTTTCCTGGACCGTTATCTGAGCTTCTCGCCGGAAAGCGTGAACAGAAACTGGGCTGACGGCTTGAATATGACGACCGCAAATCTCCGGCGGGGCACCCTGGCGACAATTGAGAAAAACAACGTGGTCGGAAAGATTCAGGATGAACAGATCACATCGGTCTTTCATCTGCGCTCCCTCGAAACCGCGAAAGACGACCCGCTCAGTTTCACGGCCTTTGGAGTGAAGGAAGTCCATCGCATCCGAGACCACCAGGAAACCACCGACAAGCTGGTAGGCGAATTTCATATCCGTCTGATTACCGAGCGCCGGTCAGAGACGAACCCCAGTGGCTTGCTTATCGCGGAATACGCCGAACGGTTGATTGAGGGAGAGCGCCGGGATGCGATCGCCCGAGACACATCTCTGAGCAATTCGAATTGAGGACCACCATGGATGGAACAAAAGCAGCAAATGATAGCCCGGCCGGAAGCTCTGAAAGGAACGGCCGTCGCAGGCGCTGGGAGATGACCAGCGAGAACGTCCGCTATTTCCTTCCCAAACCGGGCAGTACTGGCGAGAAACCGGAGCTGGGGCAGGAGATGGCGAGTGAAGGCGAAGCGTTAGTACAGGCATTCAAGTCCGGCCAGGTGTTTTACACGCTGGTCGCATGGAAGGCGGTGCCGGAGATCAACGGAAACGAACCGAAAATTGTGAAACAGGCTTTGTCTCGAAGCTGAACAGCAGAGGGACGCGAGTTGGCACGAGTTTTCAAAAGAGACCAACAGGCTCGTCGAGCTTACGGTCCTTTGAAGACCCTACACATTCATGTAGGGAGATGTGCTGACCCGGCTCTAGTCGGTGCCTGGCCAGAAACCCAAAACCAGGGAGGCCAGGCAGACAGAGTGTACGGGGAAAGCAAAAAAGCCCCTTAGTCATTGCCGGGTTTCCCGCAGCAAAAACTAAGGAGCTTTATTACTCATGGAAAAGTATAGCAACAAAACGAACAAGTTTTCAATCGAGCAGGTTGTTACGCTTGACATCGATTCAACAGGAAGTGTGACCCAACGGCTCACGAACCTGGAGACGACGCTCGAGAATACCCTTCTCAATGCGCTGTATCCCGGAATCAAAGTCGCTGTTGTGAACGTGCCGAACGAGCCTCTGGATGCATATGAGGAATCGCAGGTCGAAAACGCAATGGCGAACCTCAAGTTCAAAAACACTCCGTACAAATTGGTAGGGGCGAGTGGTTCATCCAAGGATGGCAAGTTCTACTTCGTGGACAAGGACCACAGCCAATCGATTGCGGAACGCTTCCAGCACTGGCCGCAAGCAGCTATCGTCTACTTCGGCATCCTGGTCTCCTCCTGCAAGGTGGTGATCGAGGAGCCGGATGTTTCGGTGCTGGTAGTCGAGGATCACGTTCTGGGGACGAACGACTGCCGCGGTTGGATTCGGCGGTCACTCTTCTCAAAACTCCAACTACCTGAAAACTGCTTCCATCAGTTCCGGCTGGCGTTTGAAAAGACACAAGCCAAAGGCTCTTTCAAGGCATGGAGGATGAGGCGGCGCAGCTGCTCGACGCCGACATTGTCCTCCCGGAAAGTGCGGTGAAGCCGGGCCTGAAGGTGCCTGTCGTAATGTATTCCGTCTTTGGCAAAGGCCGCAGGTTTCGTGGGCCGGTGGTGCTGGGAATTCGTGAATTCTCGCGCAAGCTTGAATTTGAATCCAGCTACACCCTCATTGAACATGCGCCCGATGATTCGATTCAGCTTGAGATCCTGCCGGAAGCTCTGGGTCAGGTGCGCAGGTTGAACGATTCGATCAGCGAGGGCCGGTACACGGAACTGCTCGAACTCCTCGGCCTGGACGACAGCGAGAAAACCCAGGACGAGGAAGTACGGACAGTCGAGGCTGCGCTATTGGCTGATACCAGTGGGCATATCGTCCGCTACCCCTACGTTAACAATCAACTCAACCGTCTGCTGGCCCGCTGGGCTTTCAAAGCAGCGACTGGCGGAGGATTCCGTCTGCCGGCCTATGCACTTGCCGATGACGGGTACCTGGTCGTTCACGATGGACGGCTGTATGCGGGATCTGACTGGATCTCGAAACAGCAAGCCATTGTGGCGCTTGAGTCCAAGCGTGGTCTGTGCGTCCGATATCCCATACGCATGTGTGAAGACTTGTTGCCGATAGAGCACGTCGGTTCGACGGAACTCATCATGCAGCTCAATCGCAGTCTGGATGAGCAGGGATGCAGGACTTCGTACGACTTGGCTGGGCAGATTGCGACACAACAGTTGCTTCTGGAAGGAACGTATGTTCTCCATTCAGAAGCAGCCAAGAAAAACGGCGGTGATTTTGATTTTGACTGGATCTGCATTCTGGAAGAAAACCGGTTTCCGAGATTCGTCCGGAAGCGGTTCTCCCTCACGAACGAATTCCATCAGCAGAAGATGAAGCTCCGAAAGGCCAAATCTCCCTGGTGGAATCTCGAACATGTGGCGATCAAGGCGCGTGGAAATCAGATCGGCATGATTACCGACCTGAAGACCTCGTGTTTGGCTGCGGGCAGGAGCGATCTCGCCTATCAGCTCGTCACCGAATTGCAGAAGGCGCTCGACAGTCTCAAGCACGAAGTTGAGCCCGATGCCAAGATCATCGCCGACATCCGCCAACAGATAAATCCGGCGCCGTGGCTCAAGTACAAGAATGAGTCGCGGATTTCGGATTTGCCCATTCACCTCGATGTGGATGACACCGACCGTATCGGGAAACTCTATAACCATGTTCGCAAGGAGATTGAAGATCTGCTCACGGCGAAGCTGCCCATAGAGGAATTTAAAGGACTCGTTTCGGGAGAAGAAGTTACCCGACCGATGTTCGATGAATGCCGCTATGTAAACAGCGTTTATGCGGCAGTGGTGGGCCGTATTTCCGAGCGGCAGGACAAACTCAAAGCTGATCTCGACAAGGCGCAGGCCGAATGGGAGGCTGTGCGCAAAGGAACTGATAAAGAACTGCGGAAGCAAAAGCTGCAGGCACGTCGCAAAGCTTATTCCGCTCACTATCACGGTGAGGAACGGGCCAAGCAGGAGATGAAAGCGATCATCTCTTACGTGCGTGTCTGGGCAGCGAGCAAAACGGAAAACCGGATGGGATGGTGCCAGGCCTTGAACCGGGTCGTTTGCAATGGCCAGGGCAGTGGCTCAATCCTGTTTCACGCCTTTCCGCAGGAACTCGTGGCAAAGCTGGCAGAACAGACGGGCGGCAAGACCGTCCGGGTGGTTGTGCCGGAGGTGACCGGGATGTCAATCCATCGGGATTCTGAAGGGCGCAGTTTCCTGGTCGAGAAAATTGAAGGTGGAGAAAAACAGACGTTCCTTTTTCAGTACAAGGACGGCCAGTTCTTCTTCGGATGAATCAACAATTAACCCAGAACGGAGCCGGAGCAATCCGGTTCCGTTCGTTAAGAATTCGAAGGTCATCATGAAGCGCGCACTCATATTTCTGTTGACGATGTATGCAGTTGTCACGTCGGCTGACGAGCTGAAGATGAGTCAGCCGGGTACAGGCGAGGTCATCCATGTTGCCACGGCGCTCGATCACCTGACTGTGCTTGAGTTCGGAGAACCGGTAACCGTGGCCGCTGCCGGCAGTCCTGCATTTCAGATTGAGCGTCACGAGGACAAGGTCTTCATTAAGCCTTTGAAGGCAGGGGCCTCGACGGATCTATTCGTCTGGACCGCTTCTCGCCGCTTTGCATATGAGCTCGAACCCCCAGGGGAGGTAAAGAACATGAATTTCGCAGTTGACAGCCGTGTTCCAGCACCGAAAGTCGTGCCGGAGAGCAAAGATCAAATGAATGACATTGCTGACATGATGTTCACCCGGGCGCTGCTCGGAGCTGAGCGGGTGGACTCGACCAGCATCAAAGATGCCAAAGATCGCATCACTGTTCGAATCGAGGATGTATTTCAGTCCAGGAATACTACATACATTCACTACTCTATCCGTAACCAGTCCGCTCATCCCTATCGCGTGACCACGCCGCAACTCATAGAAGCGATTGCTCCTGAGACATCGATCTCCATCCAGTCGCTGAGACACATGCAGCTTGAGGCCCAGATGCTCCATAAACTCGGCAAATTGCGAGAACGGCCGCTCAGCTTGGCAAAAGCCGAGGTGCAGAAAGAAGATATTCAGCCGGGTGAAGAAACCCGCGGAGTCATTGCCATTCGTGAAGCCGTAGCCGGCCCTTCAATCCTCCAACTGAAGTTTGGCCCTGAGGGCTCGCACAAAGTGCAAGCCACGATGGTGTTCTAAGGTGCCATACCTCACCGAGATCGAAATGCGGAAGCTTCTTCGCGATGCCTACGCTCGGGATTCCGAAAGGAGCTTCCTGGCACAGATCGGTCGGAATGCAGGTGATCCGGCCATGCCAAGGGATACAAATAATCGCCCACGTATTCACCCACTATGGCTGACCTTAGGTCTGGTTGCCCTGTTTGTGGTTGGCGTCTTCTTCTATTTCAGTTTTGCCCAATGATCAGTCACAACAGCTACGAGTATGGCCGCCGTGAGTACCACCGCACGCACGAGGACAACGGTGCGCTTGTTCTTGTCGTGTTGGCTGTGGCCGTGCTTGGAGTCGGTTTTTATCTCTTGGTTTCCAGCTTTCATATTCGCACGCACCAAATCGTGGAATTGAGCTTTTATCTGATTGCCCTCATCGGAGCCGGAATCAGTGTCGTTTGGTATCTCAGGATTCGTAAGAAGCGCATCGAGAACGCCTGGCCGCACCCCACCGTCTTCGTTCCGATGCTCAAAGATCATCGCCATGTTGAGCGGGCTTTTGACCAGAATGCCATCATTTCCGGCTACGACATCTATTCACGGCCCTGGTATTGGTCGGATGACTCGCGCCGGATGCAAACTGTAGTGGTTGGCCAGTCAGGGTCTGGAAAGACGACTTTGCTGCACAATATCTCCGCTCAGGACATTCGGCGGAAGGTGAACGGGCAGCACTTACCAGTAATCATCTTTGATGGCAAAGGTGACCAGGAATTCTTGAATGACCTGCTGCCGGAGATTGCCGCAGCCGGACGGCTGC
>Ga0066662_10000197_pt1 | contig 25069 bp, 20 predicted proteins | sample GraSoiAngelo_111_FD_133939 | JGI IMG/M metagenome (GOLD analysis project Ga0066662, IMG submission 133939) | Grasslands soil microbial communities from the Angelo Coastal Reserve, California, USA - 14_0903_12_40cm | ecosystem: Environmental > Terrestrial > Soil > Grasslands | place: USA...
CGGATCCATCAGGATGATCTTCGTGCCGTTCTTCGCCGCGTTCTTCATGAACGTCGCCGCGACGGGATGGTTCACCGTCGGGTTGGACCCGATGACGATCGCCACGTCGGCGAGCGCGACGTCCTCGACTTGGTTCGACACGGCGCCCGAACCGACGTCCTCCAGCAGAGCGGCGACGGACGACGCATGGCACAGCCGCGTGCAATGGTCGACGTTGTTGCTTCCGAAGCCCGTGCGAACGAGCTTCTGGAACAAGTAGGCTTCTTCGTTGCTGCCCTTCGCGGAGCCGAATCCGGCGAGCGCCTTGGGGCCGCGCTCGTCGCGGATCGCGCGCAGCTTGCCGCCCGCGAGCTCGAGGGCTTCTTCCCACGTCGCCTCGCGGAACGTGTCCCACATCGCGTCGGGATCCAGCAGCGCCGCGGTCTTCGCGGCACCGTCCTTGCGGATCATCGGCTTGGTGAGGCGCTTGGGGTTGTGCACGTAGTCGAAGCCGAAGCGGCCCTTGACGCAGAGCCGGCTCGCGTTGGACGGGCCGTCGCGGCCCTCGACGTAGATGATCTTGTCGTCTTTGATGTTGTACGTGAGCAGGCAGCCCACGCCGCAGTACGGACACGCCGAGTCGACCTTCTTGTCCGGCACGAGCAGCGCGACGCCGTTGGCCGGCGTCAGCGCGCCGGTGGGACACGCCTGCACGCACTCGCCGCACGCGACGCACGTGCTCGTGCCCATCGGGTCGTCGAAGTCGAACACGATCTTCGCGTGCTCGCCGCGCCACGCGTAGCCGATGACGTCGTTGACCTGCTCCTCGCGGCACGCGCGCACGCAGCGCCCGCACTGGATGCAGGCGTCCAGGTTCACCGACATCGCGGGATGCGACAGATCGGGCGCGGGCTGGTGCCGCTGCGGGTAGCGCGCCTGCGTCACGCCGAGCTTGGCGGCCCACACGTCGAGCTCCGACTCACGCTTGTACGGGGACGTGGTTTGCGCCGGCATGTCGGTGAGCAGCAGCTCGGCCACGAGCTTCTGCGACGTGACCGCGCGCGCGCTGGTGCTCGTGACCGTCATCCCGTCGCTGGGGCGGCGGCAGCACGACGGCGCGAGGACGCGTTCGCCCTCGATCTCCACCATGCACACGCGGCAGTTGCCGTCGGGGCGATAGCCGTCTTTGTAGCACAGGCGCGGGATCTCGATCCCGTGCCGGTCGGCAGCTTGCAAGATCGTCTCGTCGTCGCGCGCCGCGACGGGCGTGCCGTTGAGCGAGAAGGTGACCACGCTATCGGACCTCATGGGGGAAGTATTTGTACACCGACAGGAACGGGTTGGGCGCGGCTTGACCGAGACCGCAGATCGACGCGTCGATCATCACGGTGGAGAGATCGGTGAGCAGCGCTTTGTCCCATGCGTCGTTTTCCATCAGCGCGACCGCCTTCGCGGTTCCGACGCGGCACGGCGTGCACTGCCCGCACGACTCCTCGCGAAAGAAGCGCAGCATGTTCAGCGCCGCGCCTTTCGCCGTGTCTTTCTCCGACAGCACGATGATCGCGGCCGACCCGATGAAGCACCCGTACTCGTTGAGCGTGTCGAAGTCGAGCGGGATGTGGTCCATCGAGGCGGGCAGGATCCCGCCGGACGCGCCGCCCGGGAAGTAGCCGTAGAACGTGTGGCCGGGGAGCATTCCGCCCGCGTACTCGTCGAGCAGCTCGCGCATCGTGATGCCGGCGGGCGCGAGGTGCACGCCCGGCTTCTGCACGCGGCCGCTGACGGAGAACGAGCGCAGGCCCTTGCGGCCGTTGCGGCCTTGCGACGTGAACCACTCCGCGCCGCGTTCGACGATCTCGCGCACCCAGTACAACGTCTCCATGTTGTGCTCGAGCGTCGGCCGGCCGAACACGCCGACTTGCGCGACGTACGGCGGACGCAGCCGCGGCATGCCCTTCTTGCCTTCGATCGACTCGATCATCGCGGACTCTTCGCCGCAGATGTACGCGCCCGCGCCGCGGCGCAGGTGGATCGGCGGCAGCGGCACCGGCGAGCGCGCTTGCAGCTCCGCGATCTCCGCCGTCAGGATCGCTCGCGCGGCGGCGTACTCGTCGCGCAGGTAGACGTAGATCTCCGCGATGCCGACGGCCCACGCGGCGATCAGCATCCCCTCGAGAAAGCGGTGCGGGTCGCGTTCGAGATACCAGCGGTCCTTGAACGTGCCCGGCTCGCCTTCGTCGATGTTGACGGCCATCAGCCGCGGCGCCGGCTCGGCGCGAACGATCTTCCACTTGCGCCCGGCGGGGAAGCCGGCGCCGCCCAAACCGCGCAGGCCCGCATGCTCCATCGTCGCGATGACGTCGTCGGCGGTGCGCTCGCCCGCGACGCACGCCTTGAGCAGCTCGTAGCCGCCCGTGCCGGCGTAACCCTGATAGCCGATGTACGACGGCACGGTCGCGGTCAGCGCTTTGCGTTCGATCGCCTCGTCGACCGCGGCGACCGTCGCCCGGTCGACCGGATTCTGGTTCACGACCGCGACGGGCGCCGTGTCGCAGCGGCCGACGCACGGCGCGGTGACGACGCGGACGTTCTCGCCGTAGCCGCCGTTGCGCAGCATCCGCAGCAGCGTCTGCGCGCCGGCCATCTCGCACGAAAGGCCGTCGCACACGCGGACGGTCACGGCGGGCGGCGCCGCGGCGTCTTCCTTCACGACGTCGAAGTGATGGTAGAACGTCGCGACCTCGAACACTTCGGCCGGCGCGAGCCGCATCTCTTCGGCGAGCGCGTTCAGGTGCGCGGCCGAGATCGCGTGATAGCGATCCTGGATCTTGTGGAGATGTTCGATCAGCAGGTCGCGCCGGCGCGGCTCGTCGCCGAGCAGCGCGCGCACCTCTTCGAGCGCGCCGGGGTCGAGCTGTCGCCCGCGGCCTTGGCCGCGGCGCTTCTTGCGCCGCCCTTCCGCGCCGGCGACGGGCATGGCCCGAGCGGCTTGCCCGAGCGGCACGCCGCCGATGATGTCGATCGTCTCCAAACCGCCCTCCACGAACGTCGGCATGCGGTATTGTGTGCACCAGCGATCCGCGCCTGGCGGCCGAAGCGGCCGGCGGGACGCAGCTCAGCCCGGTGGCTTCGCCCCCGGCGGCGCGACGGCGTCGAAGCTGCCGCCCTCGGCCAGCGCCTCGCCTTCGTTGAACGGCTCGCGCTCCTGGGCGGCCGTCTCGGCGGGCTCGTGGAACGCGGTCTTCGGGCGCTCGGTCGCCGGCCGCCCGACCACGGACGCGCTCTGGGGACCGCTCTCCGGCGGGGTGGTCCCGGTCCCACGGTCGCTGTTCGCCAGCGGGTCGGGCCCGCGCTCAGGTAGATTCGCCATGCTGGCCGTTACCCCGGCGGCGCCTGGTCGACGTGGCGCGACGCGAGGTCGTGGACGAGTCTCGCGGCGGCCATCACCTCTTCGGGCGTGACGACCGACGTTTGCACCATGCCGCCGCGGTCGCCCGGGCCCGCGACGGGGCCGGGATGTTGCGGGTTGCCGAACGGCGTCTGCTCCGCCTCGGGGACGGGCGTGACCTCGGGACTCGCGGCGCTGAACGCATTGCGGCGGCCGACGCGGATGTTGGCGGTGAAGGCCTTGCCTTCGTGGATCGTCACGTTCGGATCGGCGACGAGCGGCGGCAGATCGTTGGCCGAGTCACCGCGCACTTCGCCTTCGTATCCGAAGTGGTACGGGATGCCGATCTGGTGCACGAAGCGCCCGGGCCCCAACCGAACGGGCGACACGCGGCCCGTGACGAGCGCGCGCACCTCGATCTCGCCGCGCGCGGTTTCGACGGTCACCCAATCGCCGTTCCGGATGCCCTTCTCGACCGCGAGCTCCGGTGAGATCTCGCAGAACGCCGCGGGCTGCAGTTCCGCGAGCCACGGCAGCCGGCGGCTCATCACGCCCGACGCATGGTGCTCCGTCAGCCGGTACGTCGTGACGACGTACGGGTACTTCGGGTCGCCGATCGCATGGTACGGGTTGTCGCGCCGGCGCCATTCCTTGAGCACCGGATTGTACTGCACGTTCGGGTACAACGCGTTGCCCACGGGCGACTCGCGCGGCTCGTAGTGCGTCGGCATCGGGCCGTCGGCGGTGCCGTTGACGCCGAAGATCTCCGAGCGGCCGTATTCCAGCATCGCGAACGGCGCGTCGCCGTTCACCGCCGCTTCGCCGTGCGCGTCGTCGGGCGCGCGGTACGACGGTGCCGTTTCAACGGGGAAGTTCGGCACGTCGTCGCCCGTCCACCGCTGCGCCGCTTCGTCCCACCAGACCAGCTTTTTGGCTTCGCTCCACGGCTTACCCGACGGGTCCGCGGACGCGCGGTTGTAGAGCGTGCGCACGTTGTTGGGCCACGACCACGCCCATTCGGGCGAAGCGGAGTTCGCAGGATCCGCGGTGCGGCGGCGCGTCAGATTGCGCCCGGGCTCCGGAAACATGCCGGTGTAGGTCCACGCACCGCACACCGTGGTGCCGTCGTCGCGCAGCTCGTGCGAGTCGCGCAGGTGCGCGCCGGTGCCGGCGCGGTAGCCGTTGATCTCGCGCATGATCTTCTCGACGTCGGGCTCGTTGCGCTCGCGCTCGCGCGCGTCGTCGCTCTCGTAGTCCCAGGTGAGGTCGAGGATCGGCCGGTCGAGCGGGTTCGTGGAGCCGGCGTAGAGCGCTTTGAGCCGTTTGCCCAGCTCGTACGTGAACGTGAGATCGCTGCGCGCGTCGTCGGGCGGCTCGACGGCCTTCTCGTGGAACTGCACGAGCCGCATGGTGTTGGTGAACGTGCCGGACTTCTCGGCCACGCCCGCGACGGGCAGGAAAAACACTTCGGTGCCGATGGCGTGCGGGTCGGCGCCCTCGCGCTTCCAGAACGCCGCGCTCTCGGTCTCGAACATGTCGCGCACGACCAGCCACTTGAGGCGTTCCATTGCACCGCGCTGCAACGCCGCGTTCTGGCCGCCGACGGCCGGGTTTTGGCCGTACAGCAGCAGCCCTTCGACGTCGCCGTCCTTCATCGCGAAGAACATCGGCAGATCCGAGTGGTCGCCGGTGTTGAGCGGCAGCCGCGAAAAACACCAGTCGTTCGCGGCCGTCGCGTGCTCGCCGTACCACGCTTTGAGAAACGACACCGCGAACTTCGGAAAATCGTTCCACCGCCCCGAGCGCATCGTGTGACCCTTGGTCCACGCCGCGAAGTCCGTCTCGTCTTTCTCGAGCGTCGGCACTTTCAGGTAGCCCGGGAAATTGTCGTACAGCGTCGCGATGTCGGTGGACCCTTGAATCGACGCGTGACCGCGCAGCGCCATGATCCCGCCGCCCGGGCGCCCGGTGTTGCCGAGCAGCGCCTGGAGCGTCGCCGCAGCGCGGATGTTCTGCACGCCGACCGTGTGCTGCGCCCAGCCCATCGCGTACGCGTACACCGCGGTGCGCTCGCGCCCGCTGTTCTCCACCAGCAAGCGCGCGAGCTTCAGGAACGACTCCTTGGGCGCGCCGGTGACCTGCTCGACCATCTCCGGCGTGTAGCGCGCATAGTGGCGCTTGAGGACGTTGATCACGCAGCGCGGGTGCTGCAGCGTGGGATCCGTCTTCGGCTTCTGACCGTCGTGAACCGATGCGTCGCCGCCCGTCGCGGGCGCTCCGGACGACTCGTCGACGTCGTAGCGCCACGCTTTGACATCATACGTGCGCTTTTCCGCATCGTAGCCGTTGAACAGCCCGTCCAGATCCTCGGTGTCGCGAAAATCCGGGTGCACCAGAAACGACGCGCTCGTATAGGCCAGGACGTATTCCTCGAACCACGCGTGATTGGAAAGCACGTAGTTGATCAAGCCGCCGGTGAACGCGATGTCGGTACCGGGCCGGATCGGGATGTAGAGGTCGGTCAGGGCGCTGGTGCGCGTGTAGCGCGGGTCGACGTGCACGATCGTCGCGCCGCGCTCCTTCGCCATGAGCGCGAAGCGAAAGCCCACCGGATGGTTCTCCGCGAAGTTCGACCCTTGGATCACGATGAGGTTCGCGTGCTGCAAATCCATCAGGTGCGTCGTCGCGCCGCCCAGACCGTAGAGTGTGCCCAGACCGGGCACCGTCGCGCTATGTCAAATGCGGGCCTGGTTCTCGATGAACGGCGTTCCGATGTTGCGGAACAGCTTGGCGATGAGGTAGTTCTCTTCGTTGTCGAGCGTCGCGCCGCCGAGCGAGGCGATGGCGGTGGTGCGGTTGACGCGGCGGCCCTGGTCGTCGTGCTCGGTGAACGTGCGGTCGCGCGTGTCCTTGATGCGCTCGGCGATGCGGTCCATCGCCCACGCATAGGGCACGTCCGTCCACTCGCTCGCATACGGAGCGCGGTAGCGCACGGTCGTCCAGCGGTTCGGGTTGACGTGGAGCTGGTACGTCGCCGCTCCCTTGGGGCACAGCGTACCCGCGTTGATCGGCGAGTCGGGGTTGCCCTCGATGTCCACGATCCTGTCGCCGTCGCTGTAGACCGTCGTGCCGCAACCGACCGCGCAGTAAGGGCAGACGCTCGGCGTTTTCTTCTTGCCGGCGATGCGGGGGCGCAGCGTCTGCGACCGCTTCGAAAGCACGTTCGGGTTCATGCCGACGCGTTCGCCCAGCGCGCCCGCGGCGCGTCCGAGCAGCGCGGTGAGATCGATGACGGGTTTCGAATCGGACACGGACACCTCGATTGCGTCGGCGTGCGCTGCGGCGGGTAGAGCGTCCCAATGACCAAAGCGGTACTCTTCGACGTCGACGGAACGCTGATCGACTCCAACGACCAGCACGCCCGAGCATGGGTCGCGGCGCTCGCCGAAGCCGGGTACACCATACCCTTCGAACGGGTCCGTCCGCTCATCGGGATGGGCGGCGACAAAGTGCTGCCGGAGCTCGTCCCCGGGCTGGAGGAAGACAGCCCGCAAGGCAAGGCGATCGGCGACGCGCGCAAGCGCATCTTCAAGGAGCGCGAGCTGGACACCATCCCGGCGACGCGCGGCGCGCGCGAGCTGCTCGAAGCGGTCCGCAAGCGAGGCGTGCGCGTCGTCGTCGCGACGTCGGCGAAGAAATCCGAGCTCGACGGATTGCTCGCACGCGGCGACCTCGGCCCGCTCGTCGACGTGGCCGCGACGGGCGACGACGCGGAGGACAGCAAGCCCGATCCCGACATCATCGGCGCGGCGCTGAAAAAAGCCGGCGTGACGGCGGCGGATGCGGTGATGATCGGCGACACGAAGTACGACGTGGAGGCGGCGCGCCGCGCGGGCGTGCCGTGCGTGGCGCTGCTGTGCGGCGGCAACGACCCGGCGACGCTGGGCGAAGCGGACGCCGTGTACGCCGATCCGGCGGAGCTGCGCGATGCGCTGGATCAGCGGCTGTTCGCGCTCCCGAGCGCCGTGTCGACGGCGCCGTAGAGATCCTTCATCAAGAACGGCTTGGTGAGAAACGCGTTCCAGCCGTCGTGTGACGCCGGCATGCGCAGACCGATGCGCACCAGCGGCGTGCCGTTCGCGCGCGCGACGAACGTCTCCGCGGACATGCCGAGCCGGTCGGCGTCGACGAGCGCGACGTCGAACTCGCCGTCGGCCAGGGTCCGCAGCAACTCCTCGCCGCCCGTCGCGACCGCCACCGCGTAGCCGTCGTCGCGCAGCGTGTGCGCGATGTACGAGCGCGCGTCGCCGTCCACGTCGAGCAGCGCGATGCGGCACGACGCGACCGTCCGGTGCGCGGAGCGAACCGGCACGTAGACGCGGAACGTGGAGCCTTGGCCTTCCACCGACTCGACGGAGATCGTGCCGCCGTGGAGCTCGACGATCGTGCGCGTGAGATAGAGGCCGAACCCGGTGCCGCCGATGCCGAGCGCGCGCGCGTTGCTGGCCCGCGCGAAGCGCCCGAACAGCTTGCCGCGCTCATTCTGCGGGATGCCGATGCCGCGGTCGCGCACGATGAACTCGACGCCGCCGGACCGCGCGCGCAGGGCGACCTCCACGGGCTCGCCGCCGGGCGAGTACTTGATCGCGTTGCCGACGATGTTCTCCACGACTTGGCGCAGGCGCGCTTCGTCGCCGTTCACCGTCAGCGGCGCGCCCGCGACGCGCAGATCGATCGGCCGCGTGACCGAGAACACGCGCACGACGTCGCGCACGAGCGAGATCAGATCGACCTCGCCGAGCACCAGCGCGAGCTCGTTCTGCTCCAGCCGCGACAGCGCGAGCGTGTCGGTCGCCAGCGACGCCAGCCGCATCGCGCTCGACGAGATCATGCCGAGATACTGGCGCGACTCGCTGTCGAAGCGGTCGTCCTCCGCCAGCACGTCGGCGAAGCCGACGATCGTGGTGAGCGGCCCCTTGAAGTCGTGCGCGAGCATCGCGATGAGGTCGTTCTTCACCTGGTTGAGCTCGACGACGGCGTCGCGCCGCGACGCGAGCTCCTTGTAGAGCTCGACGTTGCGCGCGGCGACCGCGAAGTACTGGCCCAGCAGCCCCAGTGCGAATACGTCCGCCGTGCCGAGCTGCGTGTCGCGCTGCACGTCGAGCACGTAGGCCGTGCCGCCGCCGGAGCCCGGAACGCGCACCGCCGCGCGGTGCTCCAGCTCGTCGAGCACGCACACGTCGCTGCGCGACGCCAGCGCCACGAAGTCGTCGCCGAGCCGCGCCTCGTCGCGCGACGTCAGGTCGGCGGTGGCTGCAAAGCCGCCGCGCGAGCGCGGCGCATACAGCGTCGCGCGCCCGCCGACGAGCTCGTGCACGCCCGAAAGCAGCGCATCGACCAGCACCGACGGCTCCAGGGCGCCGAACAGCGTGCGCGCGATCGACGTGATCGCGGTGAGCCGTTCGTTCTGCAGCGTCAGCTGCACGCCGCGCAGCACCTGCTCCGTGACGTCGCGCTGCACCACGACGTAGTGCGCAGTGCGGCCCGTTTCGTCGAGCAGCGGGCGCGCGGTGGCCTCGGTGTGGTAATACGATCCGTCTGCGCGGTACGAGATGTAGTCGACGCGCGCCGGCCGCCCGGCCATCACTTCTTCGCGCATGTGGACGAGACGCGAGCGATCGGTCTTTGGGCCGAAGAACTCCTCCGCGCGGTGGCCGATCACGTCGTCCGGGCGCAACGCGCCCTTCTGCCGGATGAACGCTTCGTTCGCGTACACGATCGTCGCCGGGTCGCCGGCTTGCGCGCCCGGCTTCGCGAGGATGATCGGATCTTGCGCGGCTTCGATCGCCGCCGACAGCAGGTTGATGCGCTCTTGCGCGCGCTCGGTCTCGGTGAGGTCGGTCGCGACGACGAGCACGATCTCGCGGCCGCGCGTCGGCACGAGCTCGATGCGCAGCTCGATCGGATACGTCGTGCCGTCCTTGCGCCGCGCGGCCGTGCGGATGGTGAGGCGGCGGCCCGGATGCGCGCGCAGCTCGACGAGGCGCTCCGCGAGGCGGCCCTCTTTCGTGAGCGACGGCAGCAGCGCGTCGAGCGGAAGCTGCCGCAGCTCGTCGATGGAGTAGCCGAGGTTGCGGCGCGCGGCGTCGCTCGCGAACAGCACGCGCTGCGCGGCGAGGTCGACGTGGTACATCTCTGTCTGCGAGCTGTCGAACAGCCGCAGCAGCGTGCGGCGCGCCTCGAACTGCTCCACCACCGCGTCGCCGATCGCGGCGAGCGCGGTGCGCTGCGCGCGCGTGAGCGTGCGCGGACGGCGATCGAGCACGCAGAGCGTGCCGACGGCGTAGCCGTCGCCCGAGCGCAGCGGATACCCCGCGTAGAAGCGGATGCCCTCGGCGCCGGTGACGAGCGGGTTGTCGGCGAAGCGCCGGTCCGCGGTGGTGTCGTCGATCTCGAAGATGCCGTCGTCGACGATCGCGTGCGCGCAGAACGACAGATCGCGCGGCATCTCGCGCATGTCGAGCCCGAGCGACGACTTGAACCACTGGCGGTCCCGGTCGACCAGCGAGATCAGCGAGATCGGCGCATCGCAAAGCAGCGCCGCGAGTTGCGTGAACGCATCGAACAGCGCCTCGCTCGGCGTGTCGAGGAGCTCGTACTCGTAGAGGGCGGCGAGCCGCCGCTCTTCAGACGGAGGAGCCGGCGTGGGGATGGACATCAGCGGTGCGTGCTCGCTTCGCCCCGACGAACGCGAGGACTTCCTCCAACGGCCGCGCGTTGAGCACTTCAGCGGCGGTCACCCACGCCCGGCGCGCCTGTCCGACCGCATAGGCAACGTTCTCGAGGTGCGCGACGCGGTGCGCGTCGGAGTCGCACGTGAACGTCACGCCGAACTCGCGCGCGCGCCGCGCGAGCGGGCTGGGAAGATCGAGCCGGCTCGGCTGGCCGTCGATCTCGAGCGCCGTGCCGGTGCGCGCAGCGGCGGCGAACACCGCGTCGTGGTCGAAGTCGTAGCCGCCGAACGTCTCGACGTTGCGTCCCGTCGGGTGCCCGATGATCGTGACGTACGGGTTCTCGATCGCGCGCAGCAGCCGCGCCGTCATCGCGTCGCGCGACTGGTTGAACGCCGAGTGCACCGACGCGACCACGATGTCGAGCTCGGCGAGGATCTCGTCGTCGTAGTCCAGCGTGCCGTCGGCGCGGATGTCCACCTCCGACGAGCACAGCGTGCGAACGCCGTAGCGGTCGCCGATCTCGCGCACGCGCCGGCGCTGCTCGCGCAAGTCGTTCGGATCCATCCCGATCGAGCCGCGGCCCCACGAGTGGTCGCTGATCGAATGGTACGCGTAGCCGCGCGCCGCGCACGCGGCGATCATCGCTTCGAGCGTGTCGCGGCCGTCCGAGTAGGTGGAGTGCAAGTGGAAGTCGCCCTTGAGATCGGAGAGCTCGACGACGCGCGGCAGCGAGCCGTCCAGCGCCGCTTGGATCTCGCCGATGCCCAGCCGCATCTCGGGCGGAATGTACGGCATCCCGAGCGCTGCGTACACCTCCGTTTCCGTGCGGCACGTGATCGTGCGGCCGTCGGTGAGATCGACGATGCCGTTCTCGCTGACGCGCAAGTTCTTGCGCACCGCCAGTTCGCGGAATTGGATGTTGTGCTCGCGCGAGCCGGTGAAGTGCTGCAGCAGGTTGCCGTACAGGTGCGCGGGCAGCACGCGCAGGTCGATCTGCAGACCGCCGGCGAGCCAGATGCTGGCCTTCGTGGGGCCTTCGGCGAGCACGGCCTCCGCGCGGTCCCACGCGGTGAACGCGGCGACGACGGCTTCGGCGTTCTCCGACGTGCAGATCACGTCGACGTCGCCGACCGTGGGTTCCTGACGCCGCACGCTGCCTGCTGTCGTGAGGTCTTGCGCGTCGGTGAGCTCGCGCAAGTACGCGATCACCTCGCGCGCGAGCGGCAGCGCGACACCCAGCGGCGTGCGCTTCGTACGGCCTTTGTACGCGAGCACGCCGCGCCGGATGTTGTCGATGGACTTCGCGCCCAAGCGCGGCATCGTGGCGAGCGCGCCGTCGTCGAGCGCACGCTCGAGGTCGGCGAGCGAAGCGATCCCCAGCCGCTCGAAGAGCTGCTGCGCGGTCTTCATCCCGACGCCTTGAACGCCGAGCAGTTCCAGCAGCGTCGACGGATACTTCGAACGCAGCTCTTCGAGGTACGGATCCGTCCCCGTCTGCGCCAGCGTCGCGATGCGGCCGGCGATTGTCTTGCCGACGCCCGGCAGCTCGGTGAGCCGCGCGGCGTCGACGCCCGCGGCGCCCAGCGGCGCGGCGTTCTCGAGCGTCTCGGCCGCTCGCTCGTACGCCATGAACTTGAAGAACGGCTCCCCGGCGAACTCCATCAGGGTGCGTATCTCGCGCAGGTCTTTGGCGATCTCGCCGTTGGTCCGGGTCGGCATGCTACGAGGACTTCGTTCCACATGAGCGTACGGGCGTCCCATGCTGCGCACCGACCGCCGACGGCTCGATCCGGCGATCCTGAACTTGCCGGTCGAGAAGATGCGCGACGGCTATTACTCCGACACGTACTTCAACCGGGCGCGTGAGATCCTCGAAGCAGACCGCTACCACCCGCGCGTGCGGATGCAAGTGTTCCAGCGCAATGCGGCCATCCTGTGCGGCATCGACGAGGCGATCGCGATCCTCAAGCTGTGCAGCGGGCGCGGCGGGCGCAACGGTGCTTGGCAGGACGGCTGGGGCCAGCTGACGGTGCGCGCGCTCTACGACGGCGACCCGATCGCCCCATTCGAAACGGTCATGACGATCGAGGGCGACTACGCGTTGTTCGCGCACCTCGAGACGCCGTATCTCGGCGTGCTTGCGCGCCGCACGCGCATCGCGACGAACGCGCGCGCGATCGTCGACGCCGCCGGCGGCAAGGAAGTGCTGTTCTTTCCCGCGCGCTTCGACCACCATCTGGTGCAAACCGGCGACGGTTACGCCGCGTACATCTCTGGCGCGCTGGGCGTGTCGACCGATGCAAATGCGGAGTGGTGGGGCTCGCGCGGGATGGGCACCGTCCCGCACGCGCTGATCGCGGCATACGGCGGCGACACCGTGCGCGCCACGGAAAAGTTCGCGCAGTACATCGATCCGTCGGTGAACGTGATCGCGCTGGTCGATTTCGAGAACGACTGCGCGGGCACGTCCGTCGCGGTCGCGCGCGCGCTCGGCAACCGGTTATGGGGCGTGCGGCTCGACACGTCCGGCACGCTGGTGGACAAGAGCGTGATCCCGCAGATGGGCACCTTCCCGCCGACGGGCGTCAACGCGCAGCTCGTGCACAACGTGCGCGACGCGCTCGACGTCGCAGGCTTCCGCGACGTGAAGATCGTCGTCAGCGGCGGCTTTGACGCCGACCGCATCCGCAGGTTCGAGGCCGACCGCGTCCCCGCTGACGCCTACGCGGTGGGCAGCGCGTTCTTCAAGGGCGCGGGCTCGTTCGACTTCACCGCCGACATCGTCGCACTCGACCACGGCGCCGGCTGGCAAGAGTGCCACAAAGTGGGCCGCCCGGAACGGCCGAACCCGAAGCTCGCCAACGTCGACTAGCTCATTCTAGACAAATTAAGGGAAATAGTCTATATTGAGACCATGAACCAGGCGCGTTCGAAGGCCCCGGCGGATGCCGGCTCCCGCGCCGGCGAGACCCCGCGCGAGCGTGCTACGCGTTTGGGTCCGGCCGGGATACGAGGTTTCTTCAACCTCGCGCGGCTGTGGCACCTGAGCCAGCCGGAGCAACAAACGCTGCTGGCGCTCCCGCGCTCGACGCTCGCGAAGTACCGTCAGGACCCCGCGAGCGCGCAACTCGGCCCCGATACGCTCGAACGAATCTCGTATCTGCTCGGCATCTACAAGGCGCTGCAAATCCTGATCCCTGATGCGGCCCAAGCCGACGAGTGGGTTCGCCGGCCGAATACCGCGCCGCTGTTCGGCGGCCGCTCGGCGCTCGATCGCATGCTCGGCGGTCAGGTGTCCGATCTGTACGTCGTGCGCCAGTACCTCGACGCGCAGCGCGGTTGGTGACGCCGGCGGTCGCGTCGATCTCATGGCGACCGGCCTACCGCATCGTACCGTCGCGCTTCCCGACGATCGACATCTTCGAGCGGTTCGACGACCCGTCCGACTGGGACGCTCTGATCGAGCTCGAGATCGCGACGAACCCACGCGTTCGCGAAGAGATCGGGGAGCTCTCGCTCGTCCCGCCGGACGAACGCGTCGGCGGGCCGGGGGCGTCCGCAATCATGGCCGCGTTCACCCATCTGAATCCCGAAGGCTCGCGTTTCAGCGACGGAACGTACGGCGTGTTCTACGCGGCCCACGAACGCGACACGGCCGTCGATGAAACGGTGTACCACCGCGCGCGCTTCTTCGGCAGAACGGCGTTCCGCCCGTTCGACGCGGACATGCGCGTATACGCAGTCGACGTCACCGGGGAATTTCACGATCTGCGCGACGCCGATCTCCCCGACGTCTACTCGCCGGAACGCTACGACGCGTCTCGCTCGCTCGCCTCACGGTTACGCGACGCAGGATCGAACGGGATCGTGTACCGCAGCGTACGCCGCCCCCAAGGCCGGTGCATCGCCGTTTTTCGCCCGAAACGATTGTCCCGTTGCCGCATCGACCGTCACCTGACGTATCACTGGGACGGGACACGGATCAACGTCGTCTACGAGAAGCGCGCGTTCCGGCGCCGGTAGCGTTACACCGGCGCGTTTTGTGCCGCTAGCTTTTCGATGATCGCGCGGTTGAACAGGATCAGGTCGCCGGGGTTGCGCGACGTGACCCAGTTGCCGTCTTGCACGACGGGCTGGTCGCGGTACAAGCCGCCCGCGTTGCGGATGTCGTCGGCGATCGAGGCGAAGCCCGTCAGCGTGCGGCCGCGCACGAGCTGCGCCGAGATGAGCACTTGCGGGCCGTGGCAGATCACGAACATCGGCTTCTTGGCCTGATCGAACTCTTTGACGAAGCGCTGCACGTCCTTGTTGGTGCGGATGTGGTCCGGCGACTGACCGCCCGGGATCAGCAGCGCGTCGAAGTCGTCGGCGGTCACGTCCGCGACGAGCTCTTCCGCTTTGACGCTCTGGCCTTCGTCGAGCCCGCGTTTGCCGCGGATCTTCTGCAGCGCGCGGTCGTCCACGCCCACGATCGTGACGATCGCTCCGGACTCCTCGAGCGCCCGGCGCGGTTCGATCAGCTCCGATTCCTCGAACCCGTCGCCCACGAGCGCGGCGATTCGCTTACCTTCGATTTCCATAGGGGATCGGGCGTTCTCACCGCGCGCCCACCCCGCCTCTTGCTTCGCTCAGAGCGTACCGCCCGTGCCCTGGACGGCCGCCCGAAGGAGGTATGCCAGCTCGACCTCCATCTTCCCGAGCGCATCGAGCACGGTGTCGTCCGCGAGCGCCTTGAGGACGGGGTTGCGCTTGGTCATGTCACCCTCGGGCACCGCGTGGCGCGGGTTGATCTCGCGCATGTAGATGCGCGCGTCGTACCGGATCTGGCCGTCCGGCAGAAAGTAGAGGGGATCGAGCCCGAACGCGTACACGGCCAGGCCCAGCAGCTCCGTCTGCTGCAAGAAGCCGATCGGCCGCAGCCGCAACGCCCGGGCCAGCCGCGCCAGCGCCGGCAAGGCGAGCCGCGCCTCGCCCGCGACGACGCGCTCCAAGAGCGCGGCATCGAGATCCGCCGCGGCGGCGAGGGCGGCCACGTCCATGTCCTTCGCGGCGGCGAGCCGCGCCAGGGCGGCGCCGAAGGGGGCGCCGCCCGCGGTTCCGGACGCGCCGTCGTAGGCCGCCGCTGACGGGGAGTTCATCCGGAAGGTGATCGCCGGTCGCGGCGCGGACGCCTCTCGACCCATGCCGGAATCGACCGAGCAGCGCAAGTCGCGCCACCTCGACGTCTGCCTCGCCGACGACGTCGCGTCGCGGCTCGATGCAGGCTGGGACGCCGTGCGGCTGCGCCACGAGGCGCTGCCGGAGATCGCGCTCGCCGACGTCGACGTCGGGACGGCGTTCTTGGGCATGCCGCTGCGCGCGCCGCTGCTGATCTCGTCCATGACGGGCGGCACCAAGCGCGCCGGCGAGATCAACCGCCGGCTGGCGCGCGGCGCGGAAGCGGCCGGGATCGCGTTCGCGCTCGGCAGCGGGCGCGCGATGCTCGAGGACGCCGCGCTGCGCGCGACGTTCGACGTGCGCGCCGTCGCGCCCGACGTCGTGCTGTTCGCGAACCTCGGCGCGGTGCAGCTGAACTACGGCGTGCGCATGGACGACGCGCGCCGGCTCGTCGACACGCTCGACGCGAACGGCCTCTACCTGCACTTGAACCCGCTGCAAGAAGCGATCCAGCCCGGCGGTGACACCAACTTCCGCGCGCTCGAACCGAAGATCGCGGCGCTGTGCGAAGCGCTCGGCGTGCCCGTGATCGCGAAGAGCGTCGGCTCGGGGATCGCGCCGTCCACCGCCGCGCGGCTGCTGAGCTGCGGTGTCGCGGCGATCGACGTCGCGGGCGCGGGCGGCACGTCGTGGGCGCGCGTCGAGGGTAAACGCTCCGGCGACGCGGCCTGCGAACGGATCGCCGAGGCGTTCGGTGACTGGGGGTATGCGACGCCGCGCGCCACCGCGGCGCTGCGCGCCGCGCTGCCCGCCGTCCCGCTCGTCGCGAGCGGCGGGATTCGCGACGGCGTGCAGGTCGCGAAGGCGCTCGCGCTCGGCGCCGATGTCGCAGGACTTGCGCTGCCGTTTCTGCGCGCGGCCGACGAATCCGACGCGGCGGTCGCGGCGCTGATCGACGAGCTGGTGACCGCGCTGCGCATCGCGGTGTTCGCGAGCGGCTCGCGCACGGTCGCCGGCCTGCGCGACGCGCTCGCCTGACTCCACAAAGCGGGCACCGCGTTCCCCGCTCGATCCCGGTGTTGCTTTGGTGCTCCTTTGCTGCTATAATGATGCCGAACCCGATGACGAGGCTCAACCGAGTCCCGTGACGGGACGCCTCTAATAATTCTTGCCGGTCTTCGAAAGCCCAGCCCCGCCAACGCGAGCCTTGACGAAGCCAACGGAGGTCGTCTCGGCCGCGGTGGGGGATCTTCCAAGACGCATCGGCTCGGGACGCGGTCCGGGAACCCGCGTTTCTCTCAGCTAGGGCCAGTACTCGTGACGAGTCAGTTTTGCCCTGAGGTAATGGACTGTGAGACTTTCAATTTCGTTCGAGGGCAAAGCAGAAGACCGGCTCAACAAGCTCACCGCAAACGGCGAGTCCAAAGCTGATGTTCTACGCCAAGCGCTAGCCCTTGAAGAACTCTTCCAGGAGGCAATCCGGCGTGGAGCATCCTTTATCATCAAAGAACCAGACGGATCCATCAAGGAGCTCGTCCGAGTCTGAAAACCTTACCTACGTCGAGCACGTCCGTGTAATCGACGACGGTACGAAAGAATATTTTGCTCTTCGGCGAGTTTCACTCGAAACCGATCGAGCGGATGTTGAAAAACTCGGCGTGGAGCAAGTCACGGTCGGGAACGACCAGCGCGGCGAGACGCTGGAACTACGGCGTGCGCACCCTGAGGTGATCGCTGCTACCGCTAGAGCGGGTTCTGTACGTGGGCTCCTATGGATCATCGCCCTCACGATCGTGCTTGGTTTCATCGGCATCGTGTGGTTGAGCATCATCGGGCATTCAACTGACGTCGTGCGGGAAGTCGTGCAAACCGCTCTTTCCGCAGAGGTCACGATCCTGGCAAGCTCGTTGGCCAAGCCAGGAAACTAACAGCGATTGTGGTGCTGGCGTTAGCGGTAGCCGTTTTCGTCGCCGCGGCGTCGCCGTCACCGAGCCCCTCGCCGATGCCGAGCGCGCCGGCGCCGATCGGCGGCGTCACCGTCGTCAGCGGGAGCGTGCAGTCGCTGCACCGTGCGCCGCAAGCCGCGTCGGTGGTCGACGCGCGCGCGCTGCGCGCGTCCACGGCGGCGTCGCTCGAGGCGGCGCTGCGCGCGCTGCCGGGTTTCGACCGCGACCGAAGCAACGCGCCGTTCACGAACTACGGCCAACTGCGGCTGTCGTTCGCGGGCGCGGGCGGCGATCGCGGCGCGCTGTTCGTCGACGGCGTGCCCGCGCAGGACGGTTTCGGCGGCCAGGTCGACTGGAACGCGTTCCCCACGGCGTCGATCGCGCGCGCCGAACTGCTGCGCGGGCCGGGCTCGGCGCTGTACGGCTCAGGTGCGATCGGCGGCGCGCTGTCGCTCACGACGCTTCCACCCGCGAGCGCCGCGGCGGGCAGGCTCGACGCAAGCGCCGGCGGCACGGACCGCGGCAGCGCGTCGTTTGCGGCGACGGGACTCGCCGGCACGCTGCAATCGTCGGTGTTCGTCGCGACGCGGCGGCTCGCGTACGACGTGATCCCGCCCGGGCAGACGTCGCGCGTCGACCGCACGGCGATCGGCACCGCCGACACCGCGCACGTCCGGTTGCGCCGCACCACCGCGCGCACGACGCTGGACGCGGACGCGCTCGCGAGCGGCGACGCGCAGCAGGACGGCCGCCCGAACGACGGGTTCTCGCGCTCGCTGCGGCAAGCCGCGCTGACGTGGACGCGCGCAGCCGGCGCGAGCGCGCCGGTATCGACGCTCGCGGTGTCCGCCTTCGCGCGCGCGACGACGCTGGCGAACCTCGCCGACAAGCCGGGCACGCCCGGCGCGCTGCTCTACACGCAGCACGTGCCGACCTCCGACGTGGGCGGCCGCATGCGCTGGGAGCGCGCGCTGCGCGACGGCGCGTTCGCGGTCGTCGCCGAGCGCCGCGTCGTCACCGGCAACAGCGATCAGATCGCGTTCGACGGCACGGTGCAGAGCGACGTCGCGGGGACACAGCGGCTCGACGGCGTCGCGCTGCAGCGCACGTGGGACGTGCGCCGTTTCGGCGCGATCGCGGGCGCGCGCTACGACGCGATCGCGACGCACGCGCTGGGCGACAAGCACGCGGCGGCGCTCTCGCCGCGCGTCGCGCTGCGCTACGACACGTCGCCCGCGGTGGCGGTGCGCGCCGCGTTGGGCACGGGGCTGCGCGCGCCGTATCTCAACGAGCTCGTGCGCAGCTTCCGCATCGGCGCCGTGCTGCAGCAGTCGAACCCGTCGCTCGTCCCGGAACGCAGCCGCTCCACGCAAATCGGGTTCGACGTTGCGACGCAGGCGGCGCGCTTCGCGGTCGACTACACCGGCACGCGCGTGCGCGACGCGATCGGCTTCGCGACGATCGCCACGAACGTGCAGCAGCGCGCGAACTTCGGGCGCACGGCGGCCGACGCGTTCACCGCGGAGTACGAACGGGGCGGCGCGTGCGCGCGCGTGCGCGGCTTCGCGACCTCGCAGCATGCACGCGTCACGACCGGCTCCGCCGCGCAGGCCGGCAAGCGGCTCGCGTACGTCCCGGACTCCGCCGCGGCGCTGAGCTTCGAGCGCACGGTGCGCGCGCTGACAGGCACGGTCGAGCTGTCGTACAGCGGGCCGACGTTCGCGGACGATCTCGAGCGGCAGCCGCTCGGCAGCGCCGTGCTCGTCGGCGGCCGGCTCACGCTGCGCGCCGCGGGCGGCGCCGCGCTGTCGCTGGCCGTCGACAACCTTGCCGACAAGGTCTATCTGACGAGCGTGGACCGCGCAGGCCCGCCCGCGTCGGTCACGCTGCGCGTGTCGGTACCGGTCGGTGCGCCCGCGCGCGCTAGCGGGAGCCCGAACGCGGCGTGCGGCTGACTTGCACCTCGTCGCCGCGCACGCGCACGTCGAACGGATCCACGGAGGCGTAGTCGCCCAGCGTCATCGTGCCGTCGCGCAGCTCGAACGTCCACGCATGCCATGGGCACGTCACCCGCGTGCCCTCGATCCAGCCCTCCGCCAGCGGCCCGCCTTGGTGGGGACAGGTGTTGTCGAGGGCATAGAACGTTCCGCCGACGTTGAACAGCGCGATCTCGCGCGCGCCGACGACGACGGCCGTCGCCGTGCCCGGCGCGACGTCCGCAACGCGCGCAACGGTCACCCAGTCGTCATCCCCAGCCTGTCGAAGGCCATCGCTCACAGCGCCACCGGTTCCGCGCTCACAGGAGGACGTCTTGCTCAAAGACTATCGCGACTGGCTGGTGTCCGAGCTCAAGCTGCTCGGAAACGCCAGCCATCACGCGTACTCGTTCGGTCAAGCCAACATGGCCAAGCGCGCGATCGAGCGCCTCGACGAAGAGCTCGCGCGCACGCTGTTCGTCGGGATCGACCGCGCCGACGCGCGCCGCGTGCTGACCGCGCTCGAAGCGCAGGGCCAGCAGACCACGAGCCTGCCGCCCGAGCTCGCGCGGCTGCGCGACGACATCACCGCGGCGCTCGAAGAGACGCAGAACGACCCGGCGCTGTAGGCGTTCGGGACCCGCTAGCCTTTGCGTGACGCGATGCGTTCGAGGCGCTCGATGCGCAGCCGCACGCGCGCGTGGTTGCCGTAGCCGGGCAGCGGTGTGACGGAAAAATCCTCACCGAGCACGGAGACCAGGAACAGCCCGCGGCCGCTTTCGCTCATCACGTCCGCGGGCAAGCTCGCCTGCGCGTCGTACGCGGGGCCGCGGTCGATCACGTGCAGCACGGGATCGACGGCGTTCCAGTCGACCTCGACCGTGATCGGTCCCGGCGCGTGGCGCACGACGTTGCCGATCAGCTCGCCGAACACCAGCTCCGCGGCGGCGTAGTTCGCGTCGGGGACGCCGCGCGTGCGCAAGAACGCGATGAAACCCGCGCGCGCGTCTTCGGCCGAGCGCGCGTCGTCCGCGCGAAACACCCAGGCGGGCATCGGAGCCGCTTGCGAACGCGGCGGGATCGCGGCGCGCACGGTCACGGTGAGCACCGCGACGTCGTCGGCCGCGCCGCGCGCGAGCATGTGCCGCTTGATCGCGTCGGCGGGGCGCGCGGCCTCCGCGATGACGCCGTTGCGCAGCGCCGCGTGCAGCCGCTCCTCGCCGCGCGTGATGTCCTTGTCGGACTCGATCAAGCCGTCGGTGAAGAACACGAGCATCGCGCCGACCGGCAGCGCGACGGTCTGCACGTTGGGCTTGATGGGGCCGCGCACGCCGAGCGGCACGCCGACCCCGTGCAGCGCGATCACCTCGCCGTCCGCGGTGCGCAGCAGCGGGCTGTGGTGGCCGGCGATCGCGTACGTCAGCGTCTGCGCCGCGGGATCGAGCACGCCGACGACGGCGCTCGCCGCCGCGTCGGGATAATCGCGCGCGAGCGCTTCGTCGATGACGGCGAGCATCGAATCGGGCTGCGACTGCTGCAGCGCCAGCACGCGCAGCCCGTGACGGATCGACGACATCACGACGGCCGCGTGCAAGCCGCGCCCGAACACGTCGCCGATCGACACGACGACGCGCCCGTCCGGCAGCACGAACGCGTCGAACCAGTCGCCGCCCACTTCCACGTCGCGCTCGCTCGAGGAGTACACCGCGTCGAACGCATAGCCCGCGACGGCGGGCAGCTCCACGGGCAGCAGCGCCTTCTGCACTTCGTCCGCGATGCGTTTTTCGCGGCGGTACATCTGCGCGTTCTCGATCGCGACGGCAGCGCGCCGCGCGAGCTCTTCGAACAGCGCCAGCGAGAACGCGTCGAAATCGCGCGTCTTGTGCGACCAATGGCACACGAGGTCGCCGCGCAGCACGCCGTGCGACACCAGCGGCACGACGAGGCTCGTGCGGAAGCCGAGCTCTTCGAGAACGGGCAAGCGGCCGGGCGCGATCCAGCTCGCCGCGGAGTGTTCGCGAAAGCCGGCCTCGTGGCTGAACACGCGCGGCCCGCGGTCCGCGTCGCGCACGACGACGTACGCGTCGCGCAGCTTTTCGAGCAGCGGGCGGTGCGCCGGGTCGTGCACGTCGAGCGCGGCGGTGCGCGTGACGCCGTCGTCGTCGACGATGTTGATCGCAACCGCGTCGGCGAGCTCGGGCACGGTCAGCTGCACGACCGCGTCGAGCGTGTGCTGGAGCTCGAACGATTCAGCGAACAGGCGCCCGGCTTCGGACAGCACGCGGAAATACCGCACCGCGCGCTCGTCGGCGGCGGTCGCGGGGTCGAACGTCAGTGGCCCAACCGACGGGTCCGGCATCCGCCGTGCCTGGTACCCGCTTTGACGCGGTTCTCTCGGAATGGTATGATCCGTCGGTCGCCGTCGCGGACCCACGGAGTCTGCGGACGCGCGAGTCGAAAGGAGCTCCAGTACCCCGTGCCCCTCACCAAAGAACAAAAGTCGGACCTGTCGACCAAATACGGTCGCGGTCCCAACGACACCGGCTCGGCCGACGTCCAGATCGCCATCCTCACGGCGTCCATCAACCAGCTGACCGAGCACTTGAAGATCCACAAGAAGGATCACCACAGCCGCCGCGGCCTGCTCATGCAGGTCGGCCAGCGCCGGCGCCTGCTCGCTTACCTTCAGAACAAAGATCTGGACCGGTACCGCAAGCTGATCGCCGACCTCGGCCTGCGCCGCTAACCGGTCGCTAGCACCAGAACACGAGAACCGGCGAGGGCAACCTCGCCGGTTCTTTCATGCGGAGGCCGCTATTATGCGAATCGTGCGAAGTCTGCCTAGGCGCGGAGATTATTCACAGAGAATATATGCACCCATGACCCGTCAGGAGGTCCACGAGCTCATCGACGAGATTCCAGACGAGCGGCTCGATTCGGTCGCCGCGATCTTGGTAGAAATCGTCGAGGATGAGGACGAACCGCTGACCGCGCCCGACGTCGTCGGGCTAAACGAGTCCAACGCGGACGTCGCCGCTGAACGTGTTCGCCCTATGCGTCAGGTTGAAGCAGAGCTAGGGCTTTAGCGGTATGCGTCGCGGCGGTCCGCGAAGCGCCTTATAGTGATCGTCGTACCCGCCTGTGTATAGAACACGCGCAGATCCCCTAATTTAACGCGCGTCTCTGGACGCGCTTGAAGTTTTTTCCGGTTCAACGTCGTGTCACCGGACTCCAATCGGCGACGAACGTCGACGGCGCGAGCCTTGAGCGCTGCCGGGAGGTCGCGGAAATCTCTCTCAGCGCGCGCCGTAAGAAGAACTTCAAACGACACGATATAGCCCCCGGGAGACTTGCTGGAGCGCGCCGTCACGTACCAGGGACTGAAGCGTGACGCTCACGCCTGACATTATCACCCTCTGGTCTGGATGCCGTTCTCGCAGCATATCCTCGTATTCAGAGACGTCGGAGAATCGGAATTCCGGTTTTTTCCGCTTCTCCGTCAACATCTGCGCGATTTGCAACACGTCGCTCTTCCAAGAGCCTGCTCGATAACGCTTCAAAAATGCCTCGGCGCGTGGCGTGGGCGACGCGACGCGGCGATCCAGTTCGGCTCGAAACGCCGCGATTGCGGCGTCGGCGCCGGCGCGCATTGCGATTTCGAAAGCCTCCGCAAGTTCGTGCGGTGTCACCGTAGTTTTATCCATTTTTATCATTATAACATCTGATACTATCAATAGCAACAGCTGCGGATGACAGGCTAATGCAGCCAGTGTGCGGAACCCGAGCCCGTTCACACAAAAAGCAAACGAACAACAAGAACTGAAAATCTAGGAGTACCAGTGCCAGAATCCGTCTCGCTCGAGATCGGTGGCCGTCAGCTCGTCATAGAGACGGGGGAGCTTGCGAAGCAAGCCAACGGGTCCGCTCTCGTCCGCTACGGCGACCAGATCGTCGTGTTATGCGCCGCTACGGCGTCCGAAAAACCGCGTGAGGGAATCGACTTCTTCCCCCTCACCTGCGACTACGAAGAGAAGATGTACGCGGCGGGCAAGATCCCGGGCGGCTACATCAAGCGTGAAGGCCGCCCGTCCGAGCACGGCGTGCTGAGCGCGCGACAGATCGATCGCCCCATCCGCCCCCTGTTCCCCGACGGCTTCCGCAACGACATCCAGATCATCGCGACGGTCCTCTCGACCGATCCGGGACTGGACAGCGACGTGATCGCCGTCTGCGCCGCCGGCGCGGCGCTCGCCGTGAGCGACATCCCGTTCGACAAGAACGTCGCCGCCGTCCGCGTCGGGCGCGGTGAAGACGGCAAGTTCATCGCCAACCCCACGCTCGAACAGTACGAAACCGGCGGCATGGAAATCGTCGTCGCCGGCACGCTCGACGCCGTGATGATGGTCGAAGGCGGCGCGAAAGAGATCTCGGAGGACGTGTTCCTCGACGCGGTCGCGTTCGCGCACGAAGAGATCAAGAAGATCGTCAAAGCGATCGACCAGCTCGCGAAAAAAGCCGGCAAGAAGAAGCGGGTCTACCCGCTGCTCAAGACGGACGCCGCGCTGGACAAGTGGGTGCGCAAGAACTTCGAAAAAGAAGTCGCGAAGGCGATGCGCGTCGTCGACAAGCTCGAGCGCAACACCGCGCTGGACACGCTCTCGCGCGAAGCCGCGCTCGCGAAGCTCGCGAAAAAAGGCGACGCCACCGTGCAGAGCCTGATCGAAGATCCGAAGAACAAAGAGTTCGAGAAGATCATCAAGGCCATGGAAGAGGACGAGCTCCGCACCATGGTCGTGGACGAGCAGATTCGGCCCGACGGCCGCAAGCCCGACGAGATCCGCGCCATCTGGAGCAAGGTGCACTACGTGCCGCGCGTCCACGGTTCGGGCGTGTTCACGCGCGGTCAGACGCAGGTGTTCACCGCCGCGACGCTCGGCTCGATCAGCGATCATCAGCGTCTGGACGGGATCCTCGACATCCCCAACAAGCGCTACATGCACTACTACAACTTCCCGCCGTACTCGGTCGGCGAGACGCGCCCGATGCGCGCGCCCGGCCGCCGCGAGATCGGTCACGGCCAGCTCGCGGAGCGCGCGCTCGTGCCGGTGCTGCCGCCCGAAGACGAGTTTCCCTACACGCTGCGCGTGATCAGCGAAGTGCTGGAATCGAACGGCTCGTCGTCGATGGCGTCGGTGTGCGGTTCCACGCTCGCGCTGCTCGACGCGGGCGTGCCGATCAAGGGACACGTCGCAGGCGTCGCGATGGGGCTCGTGCTCAAGGGCAAGAAGCACGCGATCCTCACCGACATCCAGGGCCTCGAGGACTCGCTGGGCGAGATGGACTTCAAGGTCGCCGGCACCGAAGCCGGCATCACGGCGATCCAGATGGACATCAAGGTCGCCGGGATCACGATCGACATCATGCGCGAAGCGATGGTCGAGGCGAAGAAATCGCGCCTGTTCATCATCGGCAAGCTCAAGGAGACGATCACGGAGCCGCGCGCCGAGCTGTCGGAGTTCGCGCCGCGCATGATCGTGCTGCAGATCAGCCCCGACAAGATCAAGGACGTGATCGGGCCCGGCGGCAAGGTGATCAACAAGATCGTCGCCGACACCGGCGTGAAGATCGACATCGAGAACGACGGCCGCGTGTTCATCGCCGGTCCCGACGCCGCGGGCGCCGAGAAGGCCAAGAACATGGTCGAAGCGCTCACCAAAGAAGTGAAGATCGGCGAGCAGTACCTCGGTACCGTCACGCGATTGATGAACTTCGGCGCGTTCGTCGCGTTCTTGCCGGGCAAAGAAGGCCTCGTGCACATCTCGCAGCTCGCGGCGGATCGCGTCGAGCGCGTCGAAGACGTGGTCAAGCCGGGCGACCAGATCATGGTCA
>Ga0066662_10000198_pt1 | contig 24946 bp, 24 predicted proteins | sample GraSoiAngelo_111_FD_133939 | JGI IMG/M metagenome (GOLD analysis project Ga0066662, IMG submission 133939) | Grasslands soil microbial communities from the Angelo Coastal Reserve, California, USA - 14_0903_12_40cm | ecosystem: Environmental > Terrestrial > Soil > Grasslands | place: USA...
ACCGGCTCGGGCTGCGCGAAGCGCTCGTCGTCGTGCCCGCGGCGGCCGCGGTGCTGGGCGGAACATACTTGCACGTGTTTCAGCTCGCGGTCGCGCTGCCGTGCGCGCTCGTGCTCGCGGCGCAGCGCGAGCGCGGCCGCCGTGATGCCCAGCGTCGCGAGCGGCGACAGCTGGCCGTACGTCACGCTGGCGACGATCTCGCTGCCGAGCGCCGCCGCCGCAAGCGCCGCGCGCGGCAACCCCGTCAGCGCGCGCAGCATCTCCACCGTGGCGGCGACGGCCGCGATCAGCAGCGCGTACCAGATACACGCGGCGATCCCGAACGGCAGCAGCGACAGCGGCACGACGAGCGCGAGCACGTAACCCGGCAGCGGCGCAGGCGCGATCCCGTTCGGCAGCGGCGTGGTTCCGGGCGCGACGGTGCGCGCGCGCTCGCACGCTTCCAGCGGCGCGGCGCGGTACGGATCGAGCCGTTCGCGCGCGACGACGGCGCCGCAGTAGAACGCCGGGAAATCGCCCGCGGCGACCGTGCGCCGCAGATCGCGGTTCTCCGCCAGCATCGAGAGGATCGCGGCGACGGCGACCGCGAGGGTGACGAGCCTCAGTGCGGTCCGGTCCAGCGCGCGAACAGCTTCGCGTCGAGCCCGAAATGGTCGAGCGCCTTGCCGACCGTGTGCGCCACGATGTCGTCGACGGTCTGCGGGCGCGCGTACCAGCCCGGTACGGGCGGCAGGATCACCGCCCCCAGCTCAGCGAGCTGCGCCAGCGTGCGCAGATGCCCGAGGTGCAGCGGCGTCTCGCGCACGACGAGGACGAGCCGGCGCTTCTCCTTCAGACACACGTCGGCGGCGCGCACGAGCAGGTTCGCGTTGAACCCGTACGCGATCGCGGACGCGCTCTTGATCGAGCACGGGATCACGAGCATGCCGTCCGTCTTGAACGAGCCCGACGAGATCGGTGCGGCCAGATCGCCGTCGCGGTGGACGACGGTGGCCAGCGCCTCGAGCTCGTCGGCGGTCGAATCGGTCTCCAGCTCGATGGTTCGGCGCGCTTGCTCGGAAAGCACGAGGTGCGTCTCGACGCCGGGCATGCCGTGAAGCGCGCGCAGCGCCGCAACGGCATACACGCTGCCGCTCGCTCCAGACACCCCGACGATCAGTCTCATGGCGCTGCGCTCTCTCATCCAGTCCACCGATTCCACGTTCGTCCACAATCTCCGCACCGATCTGTGGACGCCTCCGAGGGTCGCGTCGTCGCCGCGACCGAACTGATGTGCGTGCTTCTGGTCGACGAACGCCGCTTGCCCGCGGGTGACGCCCTCGCGCCGGCCGCGTTCTTGACGCGGCTGGTGGGGCGCCGCGTGATGGGCGAGGGCGAGCGGCGCGCGATCGTGCGGCGGATCGCAGCCACGCGCGAGGACGTCACGCTCGCGCCGCACGTCCGCTCCAGCCCGTCGTTCGCCGGGCGCATCGTCGACGCGCTCGACCGCGGTGCCGTGCCCGCGCCGTTCGAGACCCTCGCGCAGCACGTGCGCACGCTCGTCGCGTTCGCCGACGTGCTCGACGTGCGCAGCGCGCTCCGCCACGCGGTCGCGGCGCGGCCGGAGCTCGACGCGGACGCGCTCGCCGTCGATGCGGCGCTGCTGACCAACCCGGACGACGCGTTCGCGTGGCGGCGGCTCGCGATCGAAGCGGGCCTTGCGTTCGAGGTGGTCGAGCTCGGCGCGACCGCGCCGCCGCCGCTCGACCTCGCCGCCGTCGAAGGCGTCACCGCGCTGCTGCGCTACGCGAGCTCGCAGCGCGATGCGGATGCGCGCCGCGCGCTGCTCGCGCCGCAGAGCGGCGTGCGGCCGGACGACGCGCGCACGCTGCTCGCGAGCGCGGGCGACCGCGACGACCTGCTCGAGACAATCGCGAAAGGCGCCGTCGCCGACGCGAACCGGTTCGCGCACGGCCTCGCCGGCATCACCGCCGCGTACAAGACGCCCGACGCGTCGGCGGCGAGCATGCTCGCGGCGATCTTCTCGGCCTTCCCCGTCGACGATGCGCCGGCGCGTGTCGCGCTGGAACGCGTCGCGCGCGACTTCGACGCCGCGCGCGCGTTCGCCGAACCGTGGGAGGCGCGCGACGTGATCGCGGAGATCGACGCGGAGCTCAGCGGCGCGCCGCGCCGCACGAGCGCGCTCGACGGCATCGCGCCGGCCGCGCCCGTCGGCGACGAGCTGCCCGAGCCGGTGGCGATCCGCAAGCTGTCGTTCAGCGCGTCGTCGCTCAACACGTACGCGGAGTGCGCGCGCAAGTGGTGGTTCCGCTACGCGTGCGCGGCCGTCGAGGACCGCGGCTCGTCGGCGTCGTTCTACGGCATTGCGTTCCACGCGGCGCTCGAAGACTTCCACGCGACGCACACGCGTTTCGACGAGCGTGACGGCGCGCCGCTCGCCGCCGTGCTGGACTATTGCGTGGTCGCCGCGTTCGACCGCCATCGCACGCGCTTCGACGCGCCGGTGGAGTTCGAATTGCAGAAGCGCCGCGCGCGGCGCACCGCGAAGAAGTACCTTGCGTGGCTGCTCGAGCGCGCGCGCCGCGCGCCGTTCGAGGTGATCGGCTGCGAGACGCAAGCCGATGTCGAGCTGGACGGGCACCGCTTCGTGGGCTACATCGACCGGCTCGACCGCGACGACCGCAGCGGCACCGTCACCGTGGTCGACTACAAGACGGGCTCGATCGCGACCAGCGCCGACGAGTACCTCGACGAGGTGCGCGCGTTCCGCGAGTTCCAGCTGCCGTTCTACTACTGGGCGCGCACCGCCGCCGGTGACGTGGTGACGCGGCTGGCGCTGATCCCGCTCAAGGACGCGCTGCTCGACGTCGCGCCGGTCGAGCTCGAGGTGGTGACCACCTCGCGCGCGCCGCGCAGCCGCGGTACGACCGGGGAGATCGCCGTCGGTGAGCTGGAGCGCGCGCGCGAGCGCATGATCGCGCTCGCGTCGCGCCTCGCGAGCGGCACGCTCGCAGATTTCCCCGCGACCGACGATCCGGACGCGTGCCGCTACTGCGCGTACGCGGCCGCGTGCCGCGAACGCCCGCTCGCGCTCGAGGAACGGTTCGGCCGGTGAAGCCCGAAGTCGCGGTGCTCGCCCTCGAACGCGCGCTCGCGCTGCCCGCGGAGCACGGACTGCTGGCGTTCACCGGCCCGCCGACCAGCGGCAAGACCGAGGCGCTCGTGCGCCGTTTCGCGGCGCTCGTCGCGGCCGATCCGGCGCTCGCCGAGGCGGCGATCGTCACCGCGGCGCGCGCCGACGGCGCGCGGTCGCTCGCCGCGCGGATCGCGGACGCCACGGGGATCGCGGTGCGCGGCGCGACGCTCGACGCGCTCGCGTTCGAGCTGCTGCGCGCGCACCCGCTCGACACCGGCCTCGCGCTCGACCTCGAAGCGATCGACCCGCTCGACGCCGAGGAGATCTTCGAACGCGCCGCGGCGCCGCTGTTCTCCGCGGAGTGGAGCGACTGGCTCGGCGCCGACGTCGATCCGGAGATCGCGGGGCTGCGCACGCCGGCGCGCTTCGCCGGCGCCGCGCTGCGGCTCATCCGCAAGCTGCGCGACAGCGGCATCGACGACGACGCGTTCCTCGCCGTGGCGCTGCGCGGCGCGACGACGTTCTACGCGAACCCGCCCAACCTCACGTCGCCCGGGCTGCTCTCCGCGACGAAGGACGAACACCGCGCGTCGCTGGCCGTCGGCGCATCGGAGCTCGACCGCCAGCGCAAACGCGAGCTCGATCTCGCGAAGATCCTTGCGCGGCTGTACCGCGCGTACGTCGACGAGCTCGTGCGCCGCGGCTGTCTGACGGCGAGCGATGCGCTCGCGGAGGCGACGCGGCTGCTGGAGAACCATCCCGCGATCGCGCGCGCGCTGCGGCGCCGGCTGCGCGTCGCGTTCGTCGACGACGTGCACGATCTCTCTGCTGCGGCGCTGCGCTTCTTGCGCGCGCTGTTCGGCGACGCGCTCGACGGTGTCGCGGTCGCCGGCCAGCCCGACGCGGCGACGCAGACGTTCGCGGGCGCGCGGCCCGAACGCGTGCTGGGCCGCGCCGTCACGACGGTGCCGCTTGCGCCGCGCACGCTGCACCCGCAGATCCTCGCAGTCATGCGCGCCGTGATCGACGCCGACCCGGCGCGTCCGGTGCCGCCCGGCGACGCCGTGCAGGTCGTGCGCGCAGCCGACCGCGCCGCCGAAGTGCGCGACGTCGCCGACCGCGTCGCCGCGCTGGTGCGCGCCGGTACGCCGTGCGGGCGCATCGCGGTCGTGCACCGCACGCTGCGCACGCTCGCCGATTACGCGGATGCGCTCACGGCGCGCGACGTGCCCGTGGCGCTCGCGGGCGACCCCGCGCTGTTCGAACGCGCCGACGTGCGCGACGCGCTCGCGCTGCTGTCGGCGGCGGTCGATCCGTTCCACCACGTGTGGACGCTGCGCGCGCTGCAGACGCCGATGCTGCGGCTGTCCGATGCGTCGATCGCGATCTTGTGCGGAGAACCCGCCAACCCGCAGCCGGCGCTCTTCGCGCTGCCCGAGAACGATGCCGACACCGACCGGCGCTGGGACCGCAAGCGCGATCTGCGCCTGGGCAGCAACGTGCTGCGCGGCGAGCGCGACGCGGATTTGTCCGAGGTCGCCCGCGAGCGGCTGATCGCGTTCCGCGCGCGCCGGAAACGGTGGTGCGAATGGCTGCGCGCGAGCGACGTCGCGACGGCGGCGCGCGCGATCGTCGAAGACGGCGGCCTGCTGTTGCCGCGCCCGGGCGAAACGAGCGCGCAGGGGCGCCTGCGGGACACGGTGATCGAGCGGCTGATCGCGCTCATCGGCACGTACGCGGCGCGGCACCCGTTCGACGACCTCGCCGCCGCGCTCGCATACTGCGAACGGCTCGCCGCCGCGGAGCACGACGGCCCCGAGCTCAGCGACGAACGAACCGACGCCGTGGCCGTCGCATCGGTCGAGCGCGTGCTCGCGCGCCGCTTCGATCACGTCTTCGTGGTCGATGCGAGCGCGGGATCGTTCCCGCCGTACTACGTGCCCGACGCGTTCTTGTTCAGCACGACGTACGGCATGATCCCGAAGGACAGCGCGGGCGACACCGTCGCGGCGCGCACCGCGAAGTTCACGTGGTACGAGCACCACGCCAAGCCGCGCGCGGCGTACGTGCGCGAACAGCGCCGTCTGTTCGCCAACGCGCTGGGCCGCGCAGACGTGTCGGTGACGGTGACCGCCTGGGGCCGGCCCACGCGCGGCGTCGCCGCCCCGGAGCTCGCAAGCGAGATCCAGGCGCTCCTGACGAACGCGCGCTAACCGTTGCGCTATTTCGACCCGCCCTCGTGTTCTGGCGCCGCGCAGGTGCACGTCGTCGAGATTGGCGGCTGCGGTCGCATCGAAACTCCCGATCGGTAGCCAACGGTAACGCCGACGAGGATGATGATAAGCGCAGCCAGCGCGTCTACTGCACTTTTTCTTCGGTCCGCTCGAATTTCAGCGGAGATGGTCTTGCGAACCTGAACGGCCGGTTCGTCGTTCTCGCCTTCCCTGTCCACCGTACTGTTGTATCCGCGACTAGGTCCGGATCGAGGTAAACGTTAGCATAAACAACTCTCTGTGATTCGTTGTCGCCGGCAGTGAGATGATCGAGACTCACGTGCTCCACATGAACGTTCACCTCGAGCACGGCATTCGGGCTGCCGTCCCATTCGTTCGGCCGCATTACGCGCTGCCTCCGCATGACCTCGATTTCAGCACGAAATTCGAGAAGCGGAGACCGCCCGACGTTTGCGAATCGCGTACGTGCGATGCGATAGCCAGCAGGAGCACTCAAAGAAATGGCAGGGATTTCATCGACCGTTATTACGGATCCATTATCGCCTTCAGCGACGACGTATACGTCAACATCCGCGGCGGGCCCCGCCGTGCCCGGTTGGGGCACTTGGCGGTACGCAACCAAAGGCTGCACCTCGATGAAGTACGCCGCCGCGGCGGCTACCAAGGCGCCGGCCGTAACGAAGACAAGCGTCCAGGTGCTCGCCGCGAGCGAACAGTCTGCCGCGCCGTAAATGCATCGTACCAAAAGGTCCGGCCAACGAGCGCCGCGGTATCCGATACCGAACGCTACGAAGATGACCGCAGCGAGAGCGACGGCCAGCGTTAATCGCGGGCCGGGCCTAATGAAGGACGATATCCAAATCGTTCGCGGCTTTGGCGAACTCTGGATCGGCAGCTTCGAATCGCGCTAAGATGTCCGCTTTCGCGACGCGTTGCCCGGAAAGGTCGTAGTCCGGCATCCGCGTCAACACGATCGTCTTGCGCGTCGGTGAGATCTTGTCGAATTCCAGCCGAATCGGGCGTAGGTTCGCATTGATCCGGTCGACGAGTTGCTTATTTTGCATATGCTTTCGATACCATGACCTTTGGGCCCAGAACGCGGTTTCAACGTGCCCGAACGAGCATCCTCGTAAACCAGGACAAGCGGGCGATCGTGAGGGCCCGGTACACCGAGTATCGACACTCTCGGCAGACATTTACAGGCTCCTCTCGACAGCCGCCGTCGGCCCGAGATGATGTCGAAGCTCAGGACGTTCGGAGGGTATCGTGCCGCCGCCGAAGATCGACACTTCCACCGATCCCCAGGTCGGTTTTCGCCCGCCGGGCGCGCTTGACGCCGCGCCGCTCGCTCCGTACGCCGGGCGCTTCACCACGCGCCATGCCGCGCATCTGCTGCGGCGGGCCGGTTTCGGCGGCTCCGCTGCCGATGTCGCGCGCCTGAGCGCGCTCGGGATGACCGGCGCGGTCGACTCGCTGCTCCATCCCGCCGTTCCGGACGTCGACTTCCCGCTCTATCCGCCGTCCGAGATCCTGTACGACCCGAAGAAGGCGCGCCAGGCGACGCAGCTGTGGTGGCTCGACCGGATGCTGCGCACGAACCGCCCGCTCGTCGAGAAGATGACGCTGTTTTGGCACGGCCACTTCGCGACGGCGCTGGGCAAGGTGCAGCCGCCGTACATGGTCGGCCAGATCAACCTGTTCCGGCAGCTCGCGCTCGGCCGTTTTCCGGCGCTGCTCTCGGCGGTGACGCGCGATCCCGCGATGCTGATCTGGCTCGACAACCGCGCCAACGCGAAGGCGCACCCGAACGAGAACTACGCGCGCGAGGTCATGGAGCTGTTCGCGCTCGGCCTGGGCAACTACACGGAAGACGACGTCAAGGAAGCCGCGCGCGCCTTCACGGGCTGGTCGCTCGACAAGAACCAGCAGGCGCAGTTCTATCCCGCGCGCCACGACGACGGCGTCAAGACCGTGCTCGGCAAGACCGGCGCGTTCAACGCCGACGACGTCATCGCGATCGTCGTGTCGCAGCCCGTGCACCAGCGGTTTCTCGCGCACAAGCTGCTCGAGTTCTTCGTGTACAGCGACCCCGAACCCGAGCTGATCGAAGGCGTCGCGCAAGCGTACGCGTTGTCCGGTTACGACATCGCGAAGACGGTCGGCACGATCCTGCGGTCGAACGTGTTCTTCTCGCCGCGCGCGTACCGCGCGATCCCGAAATCACCGGTGGAGCTGGCAATCGGGACGCTGCGCTACATCGGCGCCCAGACGGTGCCGCCCAACGTGATCTACCAGCTCGCGCGCATGGGCCAGGAACCGCTCAACCCGCCCAGCGTGAAAGGGTGGGACGGCGGTCCCGCGTGGATCAACACGTCGACGATGCTCGCGCGCTTCAACTTCGTCAACGGCCTGGTCGCGCAGACCGCGCCCGGCAAGAACGGCGTGGCGGCGCTGCCCGCGCCCAACGTGTCGCCCGACGACATGGTGCGGCGCGTCGGGATGGACGCCGCGAAGGTCGCCGAGGCGATCGTCGGCGGGGTGGTGCAGGACGACGTCACCTCGGACGTGCGCGCGACGCTCGTCGCGTACTTGAACTCGCAGACGCCGAGCGCGACGACGCAGAACCCGATGCCGTTCGGCCCCGAGAATTATCAGGACAAGATCCGCGGCGCGCTCGCGCTGGCACTCAACCTTCCCGTCAACCAGCTCGATTAGACGTCAGGACTGCTTCGATGAAAAGAAAACACTTCGTCACCTCCGCGCTGTCCGTCGCGTTCCTCGGCGGAAACGCGAGCCGCGCGCTCGCGCAAGTGGCGGCGGCTTCGCCGCTGCTGCCGTCGTTCGCGAACGGAGTCGATCCCGACAACGTGCTGGTCGTGATCCAGATGGGCGGCGGCAACGACGGGCTCAACACGGTGGTGCCGTGGAGCGACGACGCGTACCACCGCGTGCGCCCCGCGATCCGCGTCACCGACACGCAGGTGCTCAAGCTCGACGACCGCATCGGCTTCAACCCCGCGCTCAAAGGCTTGCACGAGCTCTACAAGCAGGGCCGCGTTGCGCTGGTGCAAGGCGTCGGGTATCCCAACCCCAACCGCTCGCACTTCGAGGCGACGCAGATCTGGGAGACCGCGTCGCCCGACCGCCCGCAGCAATACGGCTGGCTCGGCCGGTACCTCGACCGGCGTTTCTCCGGCAACGCGAAGCCCTCGTCGCTGTTCGAAGCCGTGTCGCTGGGCGATACGCTGCCCGCGGCGCTCGTGGCGTCGCACGTCGAGGTACCCGCGATCGGCGCGCTCAACGCGTTCGCGTACAACACCGGCCGCGACCTCGCGTCAAAACAAAGCGCGGGCGTGCTGTACGACGGCGCGAAAGCCGGTCAGTCGCCGTACTTATCGCTCATCGCGCAGACCGCGCGCGACGCGTACCACGGCGGCGACGTGCTGCGCAAGCAGACCGCGGAGTTCACGAACAAGGCGACGTACGCGCCCAACGGCTTCGCGCAGCAGCTCGCGCTCGCGGCGAAGCTCATCGGCTCGACTGCGGGCTCGAAGATCGTGTTCGTGTCGATCGGCTCGTTCGACACGCACGCGGGACAGCGCGCGCAGCAGGACAGGCTCCTCGGTTATCTCGGTGACGGCCTGCTGTCGTTCTACCAGGATCTCGCCGCGCACGACCTCGACAAGAAGGTGCTGACGATGACGTTCAGCGAGTTCGGGCGGCGGGTGTCGCAGAACGCATCGAACGGCACCGACCACGGGACGGCCATGCCGCTGTTCGTCATCGGGGGCGGCGTGAAGGGCGGCATCTACGGCGAGCACCCGTCACTGACCGACCTCGACCACGGCGACCTCAAGTTCTCGACCGACTTCCGCGCCGTGTACGCGACGGTGATCGAGAAGTGGCTCGGCCGCAATCCCACCGACGTGATCACCGGCACGTACCCGCCGCTCGCGTTCGTGTAAGAGCGCGAAGGGCTGCGTCCGCCGGCCGTCGGACGACGGTGGCATGACCGGCGGACGATTCGCGGACGCGATCCGGCTCGACGTCGTCGCGCCGGACGCCTACGTGCGCGACGTGCTGCCGCATTCGCACGCGCTGTGGGCCGGAGCGCGGTCGTTCGAAGAGTACGCCGCCGAATTTCTCGCGACCGCGAACAGCGGCTGGGGCAAGCGCCGCTTCCGCACGCTGGGATTGCACGTCGGCGGCGAGCTCGTCGCGTCGTGCAAGCGCTACGAGCGCGCGCTGCGCTGCGGCGACCGCACGTTCAAAGCGGCGGGCATCGGCGCGGTGTTCACGCCGGACGCGCTGCGCGGCCGCGGCTACGCGACGGCGCTGCTCGGCGCGCTCCTCGACGCGGAGCGCACCGCGGGCACCGATCTGGCCTATCTTTTCAGCGACATCCATCCGGTGTTCTACGAGCGGCTCGGTTTCGTCGCGCTCCCCTCGCGCACGATCGCGCTGCGCGCGAGCGCGCTGTCCGCGGAGCGAATCGAAGTCGCCGTGCTCGGCGACGGCGATGCCGCGCCGGTGCGGCGGCTGTTCGCCGCGCTCGATGCGCGGCGGCCGTTCGCGTTCGCGCGCATGCCGCTCGACTGGGAGTGGCAGCGGCTGCGCGCCGCATCGCGCGAGCACGCGGGGCAGCTCGTGCGCCTGGGCGTGCGCCGCGGACGCGCGCTCGCGGCCTACGTGACCGGCCGGCGCATCCCGGCCGCGGACGCGTTCGCCGTGGATGAGTTCGCGTACGCGCGCGACGACGACGCGGCGCTGATCGGGCCGCTGCTGCGCGCGGGCGCGGGCGATTTTCGCACGGTCCGCGGCTGGCTGCCGCCGGCGGTCGCGCGCGACGCGCTCCCGCGCGGCGCCGTGCGCGGCCGCAAAGACGCGATCGCGATGGTGCTCCCACTGAGCGCGCCGTTTCGCGCTGCGTTCCGGCAGCACCGAACGGACCGGCGCGAAAGCGCCGATCCGTGCTGGAGCACCGATCACATCTGAGGCGCTACGGGCCGGCGACCGTCGGCGCGACTTGCTTTGCCTGCTTGTCGGCGCTGGCTTCGTCGGCGCTGGCCACCGGCTTCGCGCCCGCCATGCGCACGGGGACGATCTGCTTGAGCAGATCGAACCAGAACGGCGCGCCCATCATCACGGCGAACCACGTGAGCGCAAGACCGGCGAGCTTCATCACCCATGCGCCGCCGCCGCTCGGGAGAGCCGGCCAGCCGACGGTCACGCCTGCGCTCGTGAGAGCGTTGACGAGGTGCCCGATATTTTGGCCATTCGACGAGTTCGCCGCGTTGATGGCAGCCGACGCGTTCGCGGCGTCGTGCAGCTGCGACACGATCGTGATCGAGTCGCTGTTGAGGGCGACCACGACGATCAAACCAATGATCGCCTGGACGATGCCGCTCCAGCGCTTGTACGCACCGCTGACCCGGTCCATCTGCGCGTCGAACCAGCTGTCGATCGCCTTGAGCGCCGAGTCGTAATCGTTCTTCGTGCTCTGCAGAACGGTGACGAGCGTGCGTTTCAGCCGGCCGTCCGGGAGGCCGGTGATCTGATCTTTCAGCTCCGTGAGCAGCACGTCCGGGGCGGTGAACGGGGCGGGCATAGGCGCGTCAGCCTTGGGCGCGCTCGTTTTCGCATCGAGCTCCGAGGTGTAGCTGCGAAGCGACGAGACGAGGGAGATGGAGAACGTGCGGGCCGGGATGTAGCTCGGCAGGCGCGTCTTCGTCGCCCCGAGGTTGCCCATCAGCGGATGATCGTAGAGATGGTCGACGAGCTCTTTGGTCGCGTCGTCGCGTTTCGGATCGCGCTGAACGCCGCCCAGCAGCACCACGATCGCGCGTTCGAGCAGATGGCCGCGCTGGTTGGTGAACGCCGAGATCCATTCGCACACGTGCGACGTGATCAGCGCGAGCAAGATGTAGACGGCCATCAAGCCGCCGGCGATCGTAAGCAGTTGCGTCATGGTAGCACCCCGCGATAGGCTTTTGAGGAGCTTACTTGGCCAGGGAATGCAAGCCCTGTCGCCGCAGACATTCCGTACTTTGCCGCCCGGAGGCTCCATGACCGCCGGTCAGAACAGCCGCAGCTCGCGCGATTCCTCGTCGGTGAGCGACGCGACGCGCGTGCCGAGCAACCGGATCGGCACGCCGTACATGCCCGCGCGCTGCCAGCACCACACGGCCGCGTCGTGGATCGCGTCCGCGTCGTTGGTCGCGACCGCGAGCGATGTCTGGCGGCCCGTGATCGTGTGGTCGGCCTTCTTGATCTTCACGCCGACGGTCGACGCGCGCAGCGCTTTTGCCTGCAGATCGCGCGCGAGCTCGTTGGCCTGCGCGCGCAGCAGCGCGAGGATGCGCGACTCGTCGCGCTCGTCGTACTCGAACGTCTCTTCGGTGGAGATCGACTTGCGCTCGCGCGACGGGTCGACCTCGCGCTCGTCGACGCCGCGCGCGAGGTCGCGGTAGAACGCTCCGCCGCGCCCGAACAGATCGTACAGCCACCGGTCGTCGAGCGCCGCGACGTCCCCGATCGTGCGGATGCCCGCCGACTCCAGCCGCGGCTGCGTCTTCGGCCCGATCCCCCACAGCCGCCCGACCGGCATCGGCGCGAGAAACGCCGCTTCGGTCCCGGGCGGGACGACCGTCAGGCCGTTCGGCTTGTTCACGTCGCTCGCGATCTTCGCGACCATCTTGCCCGTCGCGACGCCGGCGCTCGCCGTCAAGCCAACCTCGTCGCGGATGCGCGCGCGGACGCGCTCCGCGAAGGCGACGGCGTCGTCGAGCGCGGCGTCCGGCAGCCCCACGAAGGCTTCGTCCAGCGACAATCCTTCCACCGCGTGCGCGCCGTCCTCGAAGATCGCGAACACGCGCTCGGAGCTCTCGCGGTACGCCGTGAAATTCGGCGGCACGACGACGAGCTGCGGGCAGCGCTCGAGCGCGTGGTACAGCGGCATCGCGGAGCGCACGCCGAACGGTCGCGCCTCGTACGACGCGGTGAGAACCACCGCGCGCCGCGACGAGCCGGAGATCGCCAGCGGCACGCCGCGCAGCGCGGGATCGTCACGCTGCGCGACCGACGCGTAGAACGCATCGAGATCGAAGTGAACGATCATCGCATCATCGCAACGCTGCGCGGTCACGCCTGCGCCGGAGAGTCCTCCGAGTCGACGATCGCGTCGATCTCCGCGCCGTCGCTCTCGGCGATCGACACGGCCACGCGGCCGTCCGGCGTCGAGCGCACCACCTCGGCCATGATCTCGCGCTCGCGGCCGTCGAGCCCGGTGACGGCGACGCGCAGCCGCGCGCCGTCCGGCGCCGCCTCCTGCGCCACGAGCAGCATCCCGCGCCGCGACACGTTCTCGGTGGTGCCGTGCTTGGGCGTACCGTCGGGGCCGCGGTACACGACGGGCAGCCGGATGGCGATGCGCTTCGCGCTGCGGCGCTCGAAGGACGTGTCGTCCCGCTCGGACGACGTTTCGTCCCGCTCAGGCGATTCGCTCATGGTCTCCCTCCGTCGTCATGCGGCGTGTGCGCGGTGCTTTTGCGCATACTCCACCGCCGCGTCGTATCCCGCGCCGACGCGGACGTGAGTACCGAGCCGCATCGCTCCGGTCAGCGGCGGCCGTAGTTGAACTGGCGCGCGCGCGTGCCGCGCGGCATGAACGACTTCGCCTTGGGCGACGCCATCGCGCGCGACGGGTTTTTCTCGAACGTCGTGCCCGTGAGCAGCACCGCATCCGACGGGCGCTCGCGGCGGCCGACGCGGCCGATGAGCTGCTCGATCTCCGACTCGCCGAACGCGTCGGAGTCGGTGATGACGATCAAGTCGGCCGCCGGGATGTCGATGCCGCTGCCGATGAGGTTGGTCGCCGCGAGCACCGCGGGCGCTTTGCCGCGGAAGCTGTTCATCATCTCGATGCGCGTGCCGACCTCGTTGACGCGCACGCCCTTGCGGCGGTGGCGCCGGCCTTGCTCTTCGGTGTCCGCCATGTCGCCGCGCAGCTGCTCCACGTCGATGCCGTAGGTCTGCTCCAGCCGCTCCGCGATGCGCGGCACGTCGCCGCGCGTGCGGCCGATGACGAAGATGCGCGAGCCGCGCGCGAGATGGTCCTTGATCAGCGCGTCGGCGCGCGTCATTTGCTCCGCCGGCGGCTCACCCCACACGCCTTCCACCTTGTGGATCTTGGTCGGCAGCACGTCGAACGGCATGCCCTTCATCGCGACGACGTTGTCCATCGCGCCGATGCGGTCGAGGAACCTCCGCAGCTCGTCCGGCGTCGCCGTCGCGAACAGCATCGGGCAGTCGAGGTCGTGCAGCAACCGCAAGTGCTCGCGCTCGTCGAACGCGTTGACGTCGTCGATGATGAGCAGATCGCTCTTGTCGAGGATCTCCCAGTGGCGGTCGATCGTGAGCATCATCGCGGAGCCGACGACCACGTGGATCGCGCCGCTCTCGATGCCCGCTTCGACGGTTCGGCGTTCGCCCGGCGACGCGCCGCCGTGGATCTGCCCGACGCCGATGCCCGTGCCTTCGAGCCGTTCGGAAAAGTACGTGACGTGCTGGCGAATCAGGTCGCGCGTCGGCGCGAGGATCGAGATGTAGCCGCCGGTCGCAAGGATCGTGTCGACGGCGACGCGCAGCATCACCTCGGTCTTGCCGGAGCCGGTCGGGGCCTTGAGCAAGAACTCGAACTTGCCGTCGTCGAGGCCCGCAGTGAGCTTCTCGATCGCCTCTTTTTGACCGTCGGTGAGGGCGAATTGCTCGCCCGGTTGGATCAGCTCGTGCAGCAGCGCGACGCGCTGGCAGTTCTTGTCGATCTGCGCCCAGACGTCGTCGGGCGCCAAGTCGGATGGTGGGCTCGCCGGTGGCGAGCCCGCTAGACGGGTGATGGTTGTGGCTCCATTTCTTGCGCGACGGTCGTCTCGACCGGCGTCTCTGTGCGGTTCTGTGCTTCCGCTTCATCGGGTAGGACCGCGTCCGCGCCGTCCGGGGTTGCCTCGACCGCCGTCTCGCCCTCGTGGGGCGCCAAAACCGTCTGGATCGGCAAGGCGAGCGCCAGCTCGACGGGACTGGTGCCGTCCACGTCGACCGGCGGCAGCTCCTCGAGCGAGCGCAAGCCGAACGCCTCGAGGAACTCCGCGGTAGTCTTGTACAGGATCGGGCGCCCGGGGACGTCCTTGCGGCCGGATTCGGTCAAAAAGCGCCGGTCGACCAGCGTCGCGATCACCGAGTCCGCCGACACGCCGCGGATGCCTTCGATGTCGCCCTTGGTGGTGGGCTGCGTGTAGGCGACGATCGCGAGCGTCTCGAGCGCCGCGGGCGAGAGGTTCGTCTTGGGCGGCATCAGGTAGGCCTCGACCGCCTCGCGCGCGCTGGGCGAGCTGGCGAAGCGGTAGCCCCCGGCGATCTCGCGCAACACGATGCCGCGGTGCGCGAACTCCTCGTCGACCTTCTGCAGGGCGAGGGAGACTTCGCTCTCCTCCGCACCGGTCAATTTGGCGAGCTGCTTGATCGAAAGCGCTTCGGAGGCGACGAACAGCAGCGCTTCGAGGTCGCGCTGCAGCTTGCCGGTGTCGACGAGTTCAGGCTGCACGGTCTTCTTCGGGGACGGGGAGGAGCTCGATGTCCCCGAACGCGGCGTCCTGCGCGACGCGGATGCGCTCGCGGCGGACGAGCTCGAGGATGGCGAGGAAGGTGACGATGATCGCGACGCGGTCGAGCCCGTCGCACAGCCCGAAGAACGACGCGCGCCCGGCGCGGCGCACCGCCCGGCTCACGACGTCCATCTGCTCGTTGAGCGAGACGCGCTCGCGCACGATGGTTCGCTTCTCCGGCTTCGCGGCCCGCAGTGCGGCCGCCAGCGCCGCGGCGAGCTTGGACGCGTCGATCCGGTAGCGCTGCACGAAGCCGGCGCTCGGGTCGCCGCCGTCCGGGCGCAGGAAGTACGCGGCGGCCTCGGCGGCGCGGCTCTTGAGCTCCTGGCCGGCGTCGCGGTACTTCGAGTACGCGATCAGCCGCTCGCGCAGCCGCCCTTCGACGGCTTCCGCCGACTCCTCCGGGTCGCCGGCCAGCTCGATCGGGATGGGCGGCAGCAGCGCTTTCGACTTCAGGAACACCAGCGTCGAGGCGACGACGAGGTAGTCGGCCGCGAGCTCGACGTCGAGCGACTCCATCGCTTGGATGTACGCCAGATACTGATCGGCCACGAGCGCGAGCGGCACCGTGGCGATGTCGAGCTGGCGCTCCTTGACCAGGTTCAGCAGCAGGTCGAGCGGGCCGTCGAAGACGTCGAGCGAGACGCGCAGACCGTTTCCGCTCTCAGCCGTGTCATCCTGAGCTTGTCGAAGGACGGTCAAAAAATTACGCGCTCGTGTCCCCGACCGACTGCGCCGCGGTGACGGTCTCAGGCTCGAAGATGCCGCTGGTGTCCTGCTCGAGCCATTCCAGGCCGAGGTCGACCAGGCGCTTCTCGTTGACGTACTTGAGCGCTTTCTTGGCGGCTTTGATCTCGAACCAGCGGGCCTCGTCCACCTCGTGGTCGTGGTTGGCCGTGTCGCCCGAGAGGTAGCGCATCAGGTAGAAGTGGACCGACTTCTTGTGCTTGGTGCGGTTCAGGTAGAACCAGTACGAGATGTCCGACAGCTTCGAGAGGATCTCGGCCCAGCAGCCGGTCTCCTCGCGGACCTCGCGCAGAGCGGCCTGTTCGTGGGTCTCCTTGGCCTCGACGTGGCCCTTGGGGAGCGACCAAACACGCGGCTCGCCCCGCCCGATGAGCAGCGCTTCCAACGAGTTTCCGTTCCGCCGCAACGTGAGCCCGCCGGCGGAGACTTCGTACTTGATCCGCATGATTGTCCCCGGAGACAGTGACAGCCCGACGTCGGGCTGGTTTTCTCTAGTATAGCGCGAGGTCCCAAGAGGACGAACCCGCCGGCGGCGCGGTCTACGGCCCTTGGATGCGGGCCGGCAAGCGGTAGAAGATCAGCCCGGAGCCCAAGTCGACCGGGCCCGAGGTGGTGTCGTCGGCGACGATCGCCGCCGCGCCTGGGGCGCCACCGCCGGCGACCGTCTTCGCGGGTGAGAACGACTGCTCGGGCATGTCGTCGGGCGAGCGCAGCGGGCCGAAGCACGTGCGGCACTTGCGGTGCGGCGCGACGAACGCGAGCGTCTCCGTGGGGCCCGCGTCCGGCCGGATGGCGGGCGTCGACCGGACGGGCTCGCGGCGCGCCGGGAGGCCCGCCGGGGCGTGCGCGGTGCGCCACGCGACGGTCGCAATGATGCGCTGAACCGGCCGCTCGCTGCCTGCGGGCCGCTCCGGCACGGGCAGCGCCGCCGGCGCGGCCGCGGCGGTGGACTCGGCGGGGACGGCTGCCGCGTAGGCCAGCGTCTTCGCATGCGGCGCGCGCTGCGGGCGGCGGACATGCACGGCGACGCGCGCCGGCGCATGGCGTACGGTGGCGTGCGCATGCGCGACGGGGTGGGCGCGCAGCGCGACGGTCGCGGTGGCGCGCGGGGCGGTGCCCGGCACGGTGAGCACGGCCGTCGCGACGACGCCGAACGCGACGGCGGTGAAGGCGCCCAGCGATGCGGCCCGCAGGACGGGCGCGCCCTGCGCGGTGGGCCGGATGAGCCGCTCCACGCGGATCGCGACGTGCGAGCGGCGGGCCCACAGGGCGGGCGCGACGGCGTCCGCGCGGTCGGTGGCGAGCCGCAGCAGGCAGGCGGCGTAGCGGCGCGGCCCGGTCTCGGCGGCCGCGCGCTCGTCGCTGGCGAGCTCGCGCTCGAGATCGAGCGCGCGCGACAGCAGCCACAGGCCGGGGATCCACCAACCGATGCGCAGCACGGCGCTCTGGATGGCCTTGGCCCAGTCGTCGCCGCGGGCGAGGTGCGCGCACTCGTGCGCGACGACGGCGTCCCACTCGCGCTCGTCGACCCGCGCGCGGAACCCGTCGGGGAGCACGACGGCGGGATGCAGGTAGCCGATCGCGGTCGGCGTGGTGACGGTGGCCGACAGGCCGATCCGCGCCCCGCGCACCGCGACGGAACCCAGGGGCACGGCCTGCCGCTTCATCCGCCGCAAGCGGACGACGTCGCACGCGAGGCCGAACAGCAGCATCGCCGCGACCAGCGCGGCGACGGCCAACGCGGGCAGCGCCAGCACCGTGAGCGTCCCCGCGGCAGCAGCGGCGGCGACCGGCTGCGTGCCGTCGCTCGCGGGCCGCAGGACGGCGGCGGCGAGCGCGAGCGGCCCCACGAGCGCGGCGGTCACGAAGCCGGCGGCGACGACGTGATAGCGGTCGGCGGCGCGCGCGAAGGGGCGGGCGGCGATCAACGCGCCCGCGGCGAGCGGGAGGCTGGCGGCGGCTGCGGCGATCGCCGCCAGCGCCGTGGCCGCGGCGTTCAGCCTTCGGCGTCGAGGAGCGTGCGCAGGCGCCGCTCCTCGTCCGGGGTGAGCCGCTCGGAGGCGAGCAGGTTGAGCATCAGCGCCCGCGGCGAGCCGTCGAAGAACGTCGCCAGGACGTTGTCGACCACGGTCCGGCGGGCGGCGTCACGCTCGACGCGCGGTTTGTAGACGTTGGCCTTGCCGCGGGTGGTATGGCGGACGTAGGCCTTGCGCTCGAGGATCGTCAGCGTCGAGAGCACCGTGGTGTACGCGATCGGGCGGTCTTCGAGGCGTGCGTGAATGTCGGCCACGGTCGCACTGCCGAGGTCCCACAGGATGTTCATGAGACGGTACTCCGCCTCGGTAAGGGTCGGCGTAGGGCGCCTGGCCATGGAGGCTGATACGACGCCGACTCCGCATTCTCCGCGAGGTTTCGTCAACAATCGGTTCGGCTTGCGCGCTCGAGCCAGGCCGCCACCCGGGACTCCAGCACGTCCAGCGGCAGCGCGCCTTCGCCCAGGATCACGTCGTGGAAGTCGCGCAGGTCGAAGCGCGCGCCCAGCCGCGCCAGCGCGCGCTCCCGCAGCTCGCGAATCTTCAGCTCGCCGATCTTGTACGCGAGCGCCTGGCCGGGGCGCGTGATGTAGCGGTCGATCTCGTTCTCGACGTCCAAGCGCGTCTTGGCCGCGTTGTCGAGGAAATACGCGACGGCGCGCGCGCGCGACCAGCCCTGCGCGTGGATGCCCGTGTCGACGACGAGCCGCACCGCGCGCCACATCTGGTACGTCAGCGCGCCGAACTTCGACTTCGCGTCGTCGTACAAGCCCATCTCGTCGCCGAGCGACTCCGCGTACAGCCCCCAGCCTTCGACGTACGCGGTGTACGCGAGCGACGCGCGCCGAAAATCCGGCAGCCCGTGCAGCTCTTGCGCGAGCGCGATCTGCAGGTGGTGACCCGGCACGCACTCGTGCAGCGACAGCACCATCATCTCGTAGATCGGGCGCTGTTCGGGCCGGTACAGGTTGACGTAGTACGATCCGGCGCGCGAGCCGTCGAGCGCGCCGGGGTAGTAGTACGCGGTCGTCGTGTCGGGCGCGAGCGCGTCCGGAACCGGCACGACGCCGTACGGCAGCCGCGGCAGCGTGCGAATCACTTTGACGAGCTCGGGGTCGATGCGCTTGGCGATCGCGCGGTACGCGAGCAGCAGCGCTTCGCCCGTGGGATGATAGTTCGCCGGATCGGCGCGCAGCTGTGCGAACACGTCCTGCAGCGAGCCGCGGTAACCGGTGCGCGGCGCGAGCGCTTCCATCTCCGCGCGTATCCGCGCGACCTCGCGCAGCCCGAGCTCGTGGATCTGCTCCGGCGTGAGCTCCGTGGTCGTGTACGTGCGCGCGAAGTGCGCGTAGAGCGCGTCACCGCCGGGCACGTGCGTGAGGCCCGCCTCGTCGGGCGCCGCGGGCAGATACTCGCCGACGACGAACGCGCGCAGCGCGCGCAGCGCCGGGTTGACGCCGTCCGCGACCGCCCGCAGCGCGCGCTCGCGCAGGCGCGCGGCGTCCGTGGCGCTCACGGCCGCGGGGATGCGCGCGAACGGTGCGAAGAACGCCGACCGCTCCGGTTCGGCAACGAGCCGGTCGAGCTGCGCGGGCAGGCGTTCCATCGACGCGCGCGGCCACAGCAGCTTGCGCGCGACGGCGGCGCGCAGCATCGCGATCGCGTCGGCGACGGCGCGCGGGTACGCGTCGAGCCGCGCCAGCCAGCTCTCGTAGTCTGCGGCGTCCCCGAACGGCAGCTGCTCGGCGTACATCGCGTAGGTCTGCACGCCGTCACGCGGATCGAGCGCGAAGTACTGCGTCCCGAGCTCGTGACCGCGCAGCGCGTCGCGCAGGACGCCGGCATACAGATCGCGGTTGAGCTGCGCGGCTTCGCTCAGCGACGCGCGCGGGATGCGGTCGAGCTGCGCGAGGACACCGCGCCGGTCCTCCGCTTCGGCGGCGAGCGCCGCCTCGGACTGGTCGTCCCAGCGGTTCGCGGCCGAGCGGTCGCCGTCGAGCGAGGCGGCGATCGGATGGCGGCGGCGGTCGTCGCGCCAATCTTCGGCAAGCAGCGGGCCGAGCTCGGCGTCCCCGGACTGGGCGCGGTTCATGCCCGCCTGCTTCCCGAGGCGTCCTCCGCCGCCTCCGCGAAAATACGGAAGATGCCCCACGTTCTCGCCACGACCGCGGCGCTCGCGATCGCATTCGCCGCCGTTCCGACGCCGAAGCCGACGCCGTTCCCGCTCGGCACGCTGCAGCCGTTCGGGAGCGAGACGCCCGCGCCGGCGGCGAACCTGCCCGAGATCGGGCGCGTGCGGGCGGCCACGCCGGCGTGCGCGGCGATGCGTGACCTCGTTATCCCGTCGTTCGCCGCGGCGCGGCGCGCGGACGCGCGCTTCACCGAGACGCGCGTGCGGCTGCCGAAGTACATCGAGATCGCGGACGACCCCGAACACCGGACCGACGTGTACCGCGAGTCCGCGCTCTCGAAGCTCGACGCCGACGCGACGAAGATTCTCAACGAGACGCTCATCCTCAACAAAGCGCTGGGCGACCCGCGCTTCAAGGATCCGACCGATCCGCAAGTGATCGCGGCGAAACGGCAGCTCGAACAGCTCTACGCCACCCAGCAGACGCGCGCGAACCAGCTCCAAGAGTTCGTGATGCGCGAGCGCAACGCGATCGCGAAGAACGGCTTCGACGACAACCACGCGTTCGCGTCGCGCACCCAGCCGATCCAGACCGCCGACAACACGCCGCTCAAGCCGCCGCCCTCGCTCAAAGCGCCGCCCGGCATGCCGCTGATCACCGGAAAGATCGCGATGGCGGACCAGCGCTCGGTCAACGACTGGAGCGGCCAAATGGCTGCCGCCGTGCGCGCGAGCGAAAACATGGCGGCGCAGACGTTCTTGCCGATCGCCCAGAGCTGCCGCTGAACGACGCATGCCGCGACTGTTCGCCGCCGCATCCATCGCCGTAGCCGTCGCGCTCGGCAGCGTTCCCGCCGCCGCGCAAACCGCCGCCCCGGAGGCATCTCCGCTGCCGGAGATCGGCCGCGTCCGCTCGACGGCACCGGCGTGCGCGGCGATGCGCGATCTGATCATGCCGTCGTTCTCCGCGGCGCAGCGCGCGGACAGCCGGTTTTTGCAAACGCGTGCGCGGTTGCCGCAGTACGCCGAGATCGCCGCCGACGCAGAGCATCACAACGACGTGTTTCGCGCGTCCGCGCTCGCCAAGCTCGACGCGGACGCGACGGCGCTGCTCACGGAAGCGCAGTGGCTGGACAAAGCGCTGCGCGATCCGCGCGGCGCGCGGCATGCCGCGGCTCACCGGCAAGAACGCGCTCGTGGACAAGGCGTCGCTCAACGAGTGGAGCGTCAACATGGCGGCCGCGGTGCGCCTCGGCGAGAACCTGGCGGCCAAGGCGTTCCTGCCGATCGCGCGGAGCTGTACCTAGAGCGCGATTACCCGGCCGCGGGCGGGTGCCAGCGCAGATCGGGCTGGCGCGCCGCGCGCGTCTCGTCGATCCGGCCGACGGCGGTGTTGACCGGCGTCTCCAGCACCTTCTCGGGATCGGACTTCGCCGTCGCGACGATGTCGCGGAAGTCCGCGATGAACGCGTCGAGCGTCTCCTTCGACTCCGTCTCGGTGGGCTCGATCATCAGGCACTCGGGCACGATCAGCGGGAAGTAGACCGTCGGCGCGTGATAGCCGCGGTCGAGCAGCGCCTTGCCCAGGTCGAGCGCGCGCACGCCGGTCTCGCGCTTGAGCGATTGCGCGGACGCTACGAACTCGTGCCGGTTGATCTCGTCGTACGGGATGTCGATCACGTCGCGGATCGACGCGCGGATGTAGTTCGCGTTGAGCACCGCGAGCTTCGACACGGTGGTGAGCCCGTCGGCGCCGTTGGCGTAGGTGTACGCGAGCGCGCGCACCATGTGCGCGAAGTTCGACCAGAACGAGCGCATGGGCCCGATGGAGTCGGGCCGGTCGAAGTCGAGCGCGAACGTGAGGTCGGCGGTTTCGCGCCAGCCGGTCGCGTCGTTCGCATTGCCGTCCGCGTCGAACGCGCGCACCACGGGCGTCGGCAGAAAGTCGATCAAGTGCGCCGCGACGCCGACGGGGCCCGCGCCCGCGCCGCCGCCGCCGTGCGGGATCGTGAACGTCTTGTGCAGGTTCAGATGCATCAAGTCGAAGCCCATGTCGCCCGGGCGCGTGTTGCCCATCAGCGCGTTCGCGTTCGCGCCGTCGTAGTACATCAGGCCGCCCGCCTCGTGGACGACGTCGGACACTTCGTGGATGCGCGGCTCGAACAGGCCCAGCGTGTTCGGGTTGGTCATCATGCACACCGCCGTGTCGGGGCCGACGACGTTGCGCATCTCATCGGGATCGACGCGTCCTTGCGCGTCGGACTTGAGCGAGAGCACCTTGAAGCCGACCATCGCGGCCGACGCGGGGTTCGTGCCGTGCGCGGTGTCGGGGACGATCACGACGTTGCGCTGCGGCTCGCCCTTCTTCTTGAAATACGCTTTGGCGATCAGCAGCGCGGCGAGCTCGGCGTGCGCGCCCGCCGCGGGGTTCAGCGAGAACGCCGCCATGCCGAACAGCGACGCCAGCGCGCGCTCGAGCTCCCACATCACCGCGAGCGCGCCTTGCGCGGCGTGATCGGGCGCGAACGGGTGCACGTCGCGCAGCGCGGGGATGTTCGCCATCGCGTCGTTGATGCGCGGATTGTACTTCATCGTGCACGAGCCGAGCGGATAGAACACGGTGTCGATGCCGAACGATTTCTGCGAGAGCCGCGTGAAGTGCCGCACGACGTCGAGCTCGCTGTTGTCGGGCAGCGGGAGTTCGTCGCGCAGCGCGTGCTTCGGCAGCAGCGTGTCGAGCGCGGGCCCGCTCGGGAGGTAGCAGTTCGCCCGGCCGTCCTGGCCGGTCTCGAAGATCAGGGGAGTATCAAACGCTGGCAGCGGCACGAACCGGGATCTCCGAGAGCGCGGTGACGAGGCGGTCGACGTCGGCGCTCGACGTGAGCTCCGTCGCGGTCATGAGGATGCAGTCTTCCAATTCGGGATAGAACCGCCCGAGGTCGACGCCGCCGAGGATCTGGCGTTCTTCGAGCGTCGCGAGCACCGCGGCGGCGCGCCCCGGCACGCGGATGACGACTTCATTGAACGTCGGCGTGCCGGCGAAGCGCGCGGCGAAGCCCGGCAGCGCGGCGACCTTGTCGCGCAGCTCGTTGCTGCGCGCGACGTTGAGCGCCGCGCAGTCGCGCAACCCCGTCTTGCCCATCGCCGCGAGGTACACCGTCGCGCACAGCGCGCAGTGCGCTTGATTGGTACAGATGTTCGACGTCGCTTTCTCACGGCGAATGTGCTGCTCGCGCGCCTGCAGCGTCAGCACGTAGGCCGGTTTGCCGGCGCTGTCGACGGACTTGCCGACGAGCCGGCCCGGAATGCGCCGCAGATGCGCGGTCGTCGCGGCGATGAAGCCGACGTGCGGACCGCCGTACGCGATCGCGTTGCCGAACGACTGCGCTTCGCCCACGCAGATCTCGACGCCCCACGACGCTGGCGCCGCCAAGGCGGCCAGCGACATCGCCTCGGCGACGACGCCGATCACGACCGTCTTGGTCGCTTTGATCGTGTCGGCGACGCCGGCGGGCAGCGCGTCGACCGCGCCGAAAAAATTCGGCGACTGCACGACGACGGCGGCGTAGCGCTGGTCGGCGAGCGCCGCTTCGAGCGACGACAGGTCGGTACGGCCGTCGGCGCCGTACGGCAGCTCGTCGACGGCGAGCTCGAGCCCTTCGGCGTACGTCCGCAGCACCGCGCGGTAGTTCGGGTGCACGGCGCTCGAGACGAGCACGCCTTTGCGGCCCGTCGCGTTGACCGCCATGATGACGCCTTCGGCGAGCGCGGTCGCACCGTCGTACACCGATGCGTTCGCGACGTCGAGCCCCGTGAGCAGCGCGATGTAGGTCTGCCACTCGTAGATCGCTTGGAGATAGCCTTGCGAGACTTCGGCCTGGTACGGCGTGTACGACGTGAGGAACTCGCCGCGCATCGCGATCGCGCCCACGACCGGCGGAACGTAGTGCCGGTACGCGCCCGCGCCCAGAAAGGACGTGTAGCCGCCCGCCGTCGTGCGCGCGGCGTGGCGCGCGAAGCGGTCGGCGATCTCGATCTCGCTGAGCTGCGGCGTGACTTCGACGGGGTGGCGCAGCGCGACGGCGTCGGGGACGCGGACGAGATCGTCCAGCGAGCCGACGCCGATGACGCGCAGCATCGCCTCGATGTCGCGAGAGGTATGCGGCGTGTACACGTATTCTCCGGGGGCGGGAACTAAGCGAACGGAGGTTAGACCCCGCTCAGCCTAGGTCCGTTTTCGCTTCGCCGCGCGGACGATGGTCGCAGCTACGCGGAGGCGATCAGCTGCTCGTACTGCTCGGGGGTCAGGAGGTCGCCGGTCTGGCTCACGTCGCCGAGTTTGACCTTGTAGAACCAGCCATCGCCGTAGGGATCGCGGTTGACGGCCGCCGGATCGTTCTCCAGCCCGTCGTTGATCCCGACGACCTCGCCGCCGACCGGCGTGAAGATGTCCGACACGGCCTTGACCGACTCCACCACGCCGATGCTGCCGAACTGCGTGAGGCCGGCGCCCACACGGGGCAGTTCAACGTAGACGATGTCGCCCAGCGACGCCTGCGCGTAGTCGGTGATCCCGACCGTCGCGACGTCGCCGTCGAGCTTCACCCACTCGTGTTCTTTGCTGTACAACAGTCCCGCCGGTACGTTCGCCATCTCGACGCTCATGGTAGCGCTTACGGGGCCGCGGAACCTTCCGGCTTATGCGGGCTTGGGGCGCTTGTAGAACTGCACGGGGACGACGACGGCCGGATGGCGCGATCCGCGGACCTCCACCTCGAGCGCGGTGCCTTCCGCCGCGGCGGACGGCTCGACGAGCGCGGTCGCGATGTTCTTGCCGACGGCCGGCCCGAACGACCCGCTGCGAATCTCGCCGACGCGCGCGCCCCCCGCGAACACGGGATAGCCGGCGCGCGCCGGGACGCGCCCTTCCATCGTCAGCCCGGCGATGCGCGCGTAGTCGTTGGCGTCGCGCTGCGCGGCGAGCGCGTCGCGGCCGACGAACTGCG
>Ga0066662_10000200_pt1 | contig 24859 bp, 8 predicted proteins | sample GraSoiAngelo_111_FD_133939 | JGI IMG/M metagenome (GOLD analysis project Ga0066662, IMG submission 133939) | Grasslands soil microbial communities from the Angelo Coastal Reserve, California, USA - 14_0903_12_40cm | ecosystem: Environmental > Terrestrial > Soil > Grasslands | place: USA...
CTTCTTTGAACTGGGCGGGCACTCGCTGCTGGCCACGCAGATCATCTCGCGCATCCGTGAATCGCTGCATGTGGAGTTGCCGCTAAGAGCTTTGTTTGAAGCTCCGCGAGTGGCAGACCTGGCGCGACGCATCGAGCAGGAAACGAAAGCTGCACAAGCGCAGAGTGAAACCGTGCCGCTGCAACCGGTCAGCCGTGAGGGTGACCTGCCTTTGTCCTATTCGCAACAGCGCATGTGGATGCTGGAGCAGATTTCCCCTGGCAGTTCTGCTTACCACATCCCACTGGCAATTTCGCTGCGCGGCGAGTTGAACATTCCGGCGCTGGAGCAAAATTTCGGTGAGGTGATACGACGGCATGAGGTTCTGCGCACCAGCTTCGCAGTCCAGAATGGCGAGCCAGTTCAGCTAATTTCCGCCCCTGCTGCTTACACTTTGCCGGTTGTTGATCTGTCAGGGCTGTGCCCAGAAGAACAGGAAGGCGCAATCAGGCGGATTGCTGCTGAAAATGCAACCCGCAGTTTTGATCTCGCCAACGGACGGCTCTTCCGCGCGGTCCTCTTGCGACAGAGCGCCACAGAGCATGCAGGTCTGTGCACCATGCACCATATCGTGAGTGATGGATGGTCTCGCGGCGTGCTCATCAGCGAACTTTCTTCGTTGTATCAGCAGTTTTCCCGCGGAGAACCCTCTCTGCTTCCAGAGCTTGCCATCCAGTATGGTGATTTTGCAGTGTGGCAGAAAAAGTGGATGGATGCCAGAGCCCTGGAAGCGGAGATGGGTTACTGGAAGAAGCAACTGAACGGGGTCCCGGCAGTTTTAGCACTACCTCTGGATCGCCCCCGCCCTGCGGCGCAGACCTTCAACGGAGCACGTGAAGTCATTATCGTGCCTGAAAATGTTTCAGAAGCCCTGGTTGCCCTTGGCCGCAAATCAGGCATGACCCCGTTCATGATTTTGCTGGCGGCATTCAAGATTCTGATGTACCGCTACACCGGCCAGGCAGATCTGGTTGTGGGAACGAGCATCGCAGGCCGTAACCGGACAGAAATTGAAGGCCTGATTGGCTTCTTCGTGAACATGCTCGCGCTGCGGACTAATATTTCCGGCGACCCCACGCTTGTGCAATACCTGCAGCAGATGCGCGAGACAACATTAGAAGCATTCCTGCGCCAGGACCTGCCATTTGAATTGCTGGTGGAAGCCTTGCAGCCGCAGCGGGACCTGAGCTACACGCCGATATTCCAGGTGGTGTTCAGCCTGCAGAACGTTCCTGTATCAGAAATGTCATTAAGCGGATTGACTCTGGGCTTCCCGGAAATCGAGGAGACCGCTGCGAAGTATGACTTATTGCTTGATATGCGGGAAGTCGGAAGCGGCTTCGCCGGGGTATTGGAGTACAACACCGACCTGTTCGATACGGCCACGGCTCACCGCATCGCCACGCATTACCAGCAGCTTTTGAAGAGCATTGCTTCCGCGCCTGCGCAGCGAATTTCAGAGATGCCGTTGCTCACCGAAGCGGAGCGGCACGAGATGCTGGTGGATTGGAACCAGTCCCGATCAGAGTATCCGGCGCAGCACTGCATTCATGAGCTGTTTGAAGCCGTAGTGCGCAACGCACCCCAGGAGATTGCCGTCAGCTCTGGCAACGAGGTGCTGAACTATGACCAACTGAACCGCCGCGCGAACCAACTGGCGCATTACCTCCTGAAGATCGGATCCCGGCCCGGTTCACTTGTGGGCATCTGCATGAAACATTCCCCGGTGGAGATTGTTGCTCTGCTGGCAGTGCTGAAAGCAGGGGCTGCTTATATTGCTCTTGATCCTGACCATCCGGTACAGCGCTCGGCCGCAATACTCTCCCGTTGCGGCGCTCACGTGGTGCTGACCGAACCGGTGCTTGCCAACAGCCTGCGCTCCACTGGAGCAGTTACCATCTCTCTGGAGCGGGAGTGGCCGCGCATCAGCAGTGAAAGTGAAGAGAATCCGGTTTCCAGTGCAGCGCCGCAGGACCTTGCTTATGTCATCTACACCTCCGGTTCCACAGGCGAGCCGAAAGGCGTGGCCATCACCCACAAGTGCCTGGTGAACTACATCTGGTGGGCCAAAAGCATTTATCTGCGCGATGAGAAGCTGGCGTTTCCTCTGTACTCTTCGCTCGCTTTTGATCTCACAGTCACCTCGATTTACACAGCATTAATCAGCGGGAACAAGCTCATCATCTATGGCCAGCATCAGGACGAACTGCCGCTGACGCGAATCTTCCTTGAGAATGAGGCAGGAGTTCTAAAGCTTACCCCCAGCCATCTGCTGCTGGTCAGGGATTGGGACAACCGCAGGTCATCCATCAAGAAGCTGATTGTCGGCGGCGAGGCATTCACCACCAGGTTGGCACTTGAGGTCTACGATAGCTTTGGCGGGAACGTAGAGATTTACAACGAATACGGGCCCACAGAAGCCACCGTCGGCTGCATGATCTACAAATTTGATCCTGCATGCGATCGGGCTTTTGTTCCTATCGGCAGGGCCGCTGCCAACGCGCAGATTTACGTGCTCGATGCCGCCTTGAATCCTGTTCCACAGAACGTTACTGGGGAACTATACATCGCCGGTGATGGTCTTGCCCGTGGCTATCTGGGCCAGCCTGAGCTTACGGCAGAGCGTTTCCTCGATAATCCCTTTACAGCCGGCCAGAAGATGTACAAGACCGGCGATCTGGCCAAATGGCTGCCCGGTGGCATTCTGGAGTTCCTTGGCCGGGCCGATGGCCAGGTGAAGCTTTCCGGTTTCCGCATTGAGCTGGGAGAGATTGAGGTTGTTCTGGGTAAGCATCCTGAGGTGCGCGATGTTCTGGCGGCCGTATGGAATGAACGGCTCGTCGCTTATGTTGTGCCTGCGTCTGAAAATGGTGTGGAGATCAGCGAATTGCGCCAGTTCATGCAGGAGCGCGTACCGCATTTCATGGTGCCTGGGATATTCATCAAACTCGATGCTCTGCCGCTGAGCGCAAACGGAAAGGTCGACCGCAAAAACCTGCCTGTCCCGGACGGCCAGCGCGCCGAGAGCGTGGACATGTATGCGCCTCCGGAGACCAGCATGGAGAAGAGCATCGCCGCGATGTGGCAGGAAGTGCTGGGAGTGAAAGAGCCCGGAATTCATGATGATTTCTTCCATCTTGGCGGACAATCGATCATGGCCATACGAATTGTCCAGCGCATCAATCAGGCGTTCCAGATCAATCTGCCGATGCGCGCCATCTTCACCGAGCCTACCATTGCCAGCCTGGCATTGTTGGTAGAAGAGACGCTCATCGAGAAGCTCGAAGCCGCTACCGCAACTACTGTCGCAGCGGGCAACAACTAGAGTAACCAGAAAAGCTTTGCGTCTGCAGCCCTGGCGGCTGTGCCACGCGATGGTGCCAGATTAATTTCAAAAAATTCAGATTTGCAAGATTGTCCGTTGGAGGAACTGAAAATAGATGTCTATCAAAGAACCCAGTCACGATTTTTCTCAACTTCGATCCCGAGTTGAGCGAAGGCCCAAGCACCCCGGATTGAACATCATCGGAGTTTCCGCCGGGTACCACGATTCCGCATGCTGCCTGCTTCAGGATGGCGTGCTGGTGGCCGCAGTGCAGGAAGAGCGCTTCTCGCGTGTGAAGAATGACAAGGCTTTCCCGCGCAAGGCATTCCGCTATTGCCTTGAGGCCGGCGGCATCAGCATTGCCGATGTGGATTCCATTGCTTATTACGAAGATCCCACGCAAAAGCTTGGACGCCAGTTGTGGATGGGGATGATGCCTGGCCTGCCGGCCGAGCGCCGTGGTTCCATCTTCGACCGCATGGTGAAGACCCAGCCGCAGCAGGTCATTCGCAGGCTGTTTGGCTACGAAGGGCCGATCGAGATCGTGGATCACCACCTCTCGCACGCAGCCAGCGCCTATTACTACTCTGGCTTTGACGATGCCGCCATCCTCACTGTTGACGGCGTGGGTGACTGGCCAACCACCACCTATGGCTGGGGAAAAGGAATCGATGTCGGGCGCTTCGAGCAGGTGGACTTCCCTGACTCGCTGGGCTTCTTCTACAGTGCCATTACGGGCTATCTCGGCTTTGAAGTGAATGAAGGTGAATACAAGGTCATGGGCCTTGCGCCCTATGGCGAGCCGATCTATGCCGACCAGATTCGCAATCTCATCGAAGTCACTTCTGAAGGGCAGTACCGCCTCAACATGAAGTATTTCGCCTTCCTTACCGAAGACTCCATGTATACCGAGGAGTTGGCAACACTGCTGGGCAAACCGCCGCGTGAACCGGAATCAGAGATGAATCAGTTCCACATGGATGTGGCCAAGAGCGTCCAGGTGGTGCTCGAAGAGGTCATGCTGGAGAAGGCCCGCTATCTGCACAGCAAAGTGCCGAGCGAGAACCTCTGCATGGCTGGAGGCGTGGCCCTCAACGTTGTCGCCAACGGACGCTGTCTGCGCGAAGGTCCATTCAAGAGACTCTTTGTCCAGCCTGCTGCCGGAGATGCCGGTACCTCGCTGGGCGCGGCCGCCGTTGCCCACGTCCGTATCACCCGTGAAGCCCCGGTGAAGGAAAAGATGAGCCACGTCTATCTTGGACCCGCTAATACTTCTGAAGATGCCTGCCAGATACTGCAAACATCTTCGGCAAAATTCAAGGACTTCCGCGGCAAAGAAGACGAACTGATCCGGTACGTAGTGGACCGGTTGATTGAAGGCAAGGTAATTGGTTGGTCGCAGGGACGTATGGAGTTCGGCCCGCGCTCGCTGGGCTGCCGCTCCATTCTCGCCGATCCCAGGCGGCCTGAGATGCGCGACCGCATCAACGCGCTGGTAAAGATGCGCGAGGCCTTTCGCCCATTTGCCCCGGCGGTTCTGCAATCCAAAGCGCATGAGCACTTCGACATTGATCATCCTTCTCCGTTCATGCTCGAGACCTGCCAGGTGATTTCACCCATCGATCTGTCAGCCATCACGCATATTGATGGTTCAGCCCGCGTTCAGACCGTTACACGCGAAACCAATCCCCGGTTTGCCGCACTGCTGGAAGAATTCGACCGCCGCACCGGCTGCCCCATTCTGCTCAATACTTCATTCAACGTCCGTGGAGAGCCGATTGTGTGCACCACAGTGGACGCGATCATGTGCTTCGTGCGCTCGCAGATCGATCTGCTCGTAGTGGAGGATTTTGTCCTCGACCGCGCAGGCATTCCACCGCTCTGGGACCTCCAGGCGCAACAGAGATTCGAAAAACCAGGTGATGGCGAGGCTGTTGGCCATCTTGTCTACACCCTTCTGTAAGGAGATTCATTCATGCCACAACCGCCAGAGTTGCTCAAATCTTTTGCCAATCGCCTCGCGCGTCTTGCCTGTTCTGAAGATGGCCAGCAGGTGACCCGTCTTCTGCGGCTCACCAATCTGCTGGGCGGCTCGCCAGATCAGGACCCTGCTTCTGAATCGCTCGATGGTGTTGGCCAGCGAAAAAGGAAACAGCCATCCGAAACTGCGCCGCCGGAACGCATCGGCATCTGGGAGCGCAAGCAGGAGAACGGCAAGACCTGCTTTGTTCGCTCCAAGGAGATGCTCCAGGAATGGAACTACTGGGCCAATATCGGCAGAATCGAACCCAAAGGCGCGAAGCAGCGTGTCATCCTGATCGGTGAGTCAGTAGCGCGCGGATACCTCTATGACCCGCAGTACACTCCCGCCATGGCGCTGGAGAAAATTCTCCAGACACAATGGGGCAAGAACGAAGTGGAGGTCATCGATCTGGCCCGCACGAACCAGGGCATGCAAGTAAGAGAGCTTGCTCTCGCGGTCCTCCAGCTTGAACCGGACGCAGTCATCATCTTTTCCGGAAATAACTGGAGAGGCTGTTTCCCACCGCAGGTTTCTGATGTCCCATATATTGATACTCTGCTGCGCGAGGAAGGCATAGTTGGTCCAAAGCGCTATGCCGAGGAGAAGCTTGAAGCCGAGGTGCGCCGCATTGTGAACGACGTCGCCTCCGTCTATGCCAGCAAAGAAGTGCCGCTGGTGTGGATCATCCCTGAGTTCAACCTGGGAGACTGGCGCGATCCCATGATCAATGCTCCTCACCTCCTGAATGGCCGGAATGAGGAATGGATCACCCTGTGGGAAGATGCTCAGCGCGCTCTCAAGGCTGAGGACTTCCATCGCGCTGCAGACCTGGCGCAACGCATGACGGAGATCGACCAGCAGACCAGCGTCTCCGGCCTCTATATTTTGGCTGAGTGCAGCCAGAAGCTGGGGAATCTGGATGCGGCCAGACGCTATCTCGAACTGGCGCGTGATTCCGTGATCTGGGATTCATCGAAGAGCGCTTCGCCGCGCACCTATTCGGTTTCGCAAAAGGCGCTACGTGAAGAGACGGCAAAGTATAAAAACGAAGTCGTCGATACGCCTGAGCTCTTCCGCCAGTACCTCAAGGGAGGCATTCCTGATCGTCGCCTCTTCCTTGATTATTGCCATCTCACCACCGAAGGCATACAGATCACTATGGCAGCTGCTGCTGCCTGCGTGCTCCGTGCAGTGAAAGCAACTGATGTGGCCTGGACTACTCTGGTCCCACAGACCTGTGCTCCCAGCCATGAGGTCGAAGCGGAAGCCGCTTTCCTCGCGGCTGTGCACAATGCCCACTGGTGGCAATCGGCTGACTTGGTGCGGCATTACTGTGCTGAGGCGGTCCGGTTCTCGCCGGAGATCGCCAAGGTAATGAATTACTTCATTGATCTGCAGACCCGGCGCACGCCCATGCTGATGTGCAAATCTGCGCAGCAGGTCTCAGAACTCGGATCACCGCTGATCCAGCACTACCTGCTTCGCTACAACTACCAGCAGCTTGACGAAATACTGCTCGGGGGCGTGGTACAGGCGCTCAAGCAACTCCACATTGAAGCGCAGGCGCGGCTGGACCAACTGCGCAAGGAAGAGCACAGCGTAGCTGCCCGTGATACTGATTTGCTCGATTACTACTACTGCTCTGCGGGCGGGCAGCCGCAGGAGGTCGTCTGGGTACTGCCCCGCCGCGACCGCTTGGTGCGCCGCGAAAGCCACTTCTACAAGGCATACTGGCTGAAATCGAAGTTCGTCTTCATCGGCGAAGCCGGGTGTCCCGTGAAACTCCAGATCACTGCACGCGTACCGAACCCAACTGCTTCCAATGACCCGGTTGCAATTGAGGTGAACGGCAACATTGTGGCACGGATCCCTACAGCCCGTGAGTGGGAAAGCTGGGAGGTCAGGGTTCCCCCCAACGCTGTGAATGATGGAATCAATGATGTGATTGTCAGCTGGCCCATGCCTGAGTTCCCGGGAAAGACCGGATATCTTGGCGTGATCAATGATCTGGCGGAAGGGAACATTCCTGAGTTCTTCTGCATCTTTGGAGAAATTCACACATTCACCGCATCCGACGGGCGCAAGGTCCAGATCACCGCTCCTGAAGTTTCCTCTGAAGCGAGCGTCGTAGGAGTGCAGTAACCCTCCTTCTTTATCAGAACAACGCGGCGGTGGAAATCGCAGCTCTGGAGTTGCGTCAGCATGACGTTGTTCGGGAGTCACATGTCTCAATGCGGTTCTTCTGCCGTGAAGATTAAAGGTTAATTGAATGGAAAAACCACCAGAGTTGCTTAAGCCTTTTGCAAACCGTCTTGCTCAACTCGCTGTTTCGAATGATGGCGCGCAAGCGATACGCATGCTCCGCCAGGCCGCGTTCCTGTCCCCCGCTTCTTTATCAGAGGGCATGCAGTCCCAGGCGCCTGATGCAAAACCGGAAACCAAAAATGGTGATGGGGTCGGCATCTGGGAGCGCAAGCAGGAGAACGGTCAGACTTACTTTGCCCGCCGCAAGGAAATGGCCAAAGAATGGCCTTTCTGGGCCAACGTGGGAAAGATTGAACCCAAGAAGGCCAAACGCAGGGTCGTCCTGATCGGCGAATCTGTTGCCCGCGGCTTTCTTTATGATCCGCAGTTCACCCCGGCGATGGCGCTGGAAAAAATCCTGCGGACGCAGCTTGGAAAAGATGCAATCGAAGTTGTAGATCTCGCTCGTACCAATCTGAGCTTTGAAGTGAGGGAGCTTGCTTTTTCAGCCCTTCTGCTCGAACCAGACATGGTCATCATGTTCTGCGGCAACAATTGGGATCCTGGCGCTCCCGCGCCCGCTGAGATTTCATCGGTGGACAGCATCTTGCGGCAGGAGGGAATACCGGGACTGAAGCGTTTCGGCGAGGCCCAGCTTGCCCGCAGGGCATCACAGGTGGTTCATGACATTGCCGGATTATACAAGAGCAGAGGAATTCCGATGGTATGGATCGTCCCGGAATTCAATCTTGGCGATTGGCGCGACCCAATTACCAATGCTCCTTGCCTGCCCGAAGGAATGAATCATGAGTGGATGATCCTGCGGGAACGCGGGGAACAGGCATTCCAGCAGGGCGATCTCGCGGCCGCCTCTGAACATGCTTCCAAAATGCTGGAGCTGGACCATGGCACCTGCGTCACTCCTTTGTACATTCTTGCCGAATGCAGCCGGCGCTGCGGTGATCTAAAGGCGGCAAAAAGATATTTTGAGTTGGCCCGTGATGCGGTGATCTGGGACACATCGAAGAACATCGCTCCGCGGAGTTATTCCATCACTCAGGAAATACTGCGCCAGGAGATCCCGAAATATGGCAACCTGGTGGTCGATCTTCCTCAATTGTTTGAGGAACACCTGAAAGGTGAGATCGCTGACCGCCGTCTCTTCGTGGATTATTGCCATCTGAGTTCTGAGGGCATCCAGATTGCGATGGCCGCCGCCGCCTCCGGCGCATTGCAGGTATTTACCGGGAAAAACATTTTCTGGATGCAGTTGATGAGCGTGGATGTTCTTCCCAGTCCGCAGATCGAAGCGGAAGCTTCCTTCCTGGCGGCTGTTCACAACGCACATTGGTGGCAGCCGCATGAACTAGTGAAGCATTACTGCTCGCTGGCGGTGAAATTGTCGCCGCACGTGAGCAAGCTGATGACCAGCTTCATCGATCTTCAGACCCGGAGCGCGCCCATGCTCATGTGCAGGTCGGCGGAAGAGATTGCCGGGCTGGGTTCTCCTCTGATGCAGAACTACCTGCTGCGCTTCAATTATCAGCGTCTTGACAGCCTTCTTCTCGAAGCAGTGGTCAATGCGCTGAAGCAGGCGGGAATTGACGCAGGAAAACAACTCGACAAGCTGCGCAAGCAGGAGCACAGCGTGTCGCGCGGTCCTGTAGACCTGCTGCAGTTCTATTACTGTTCCGAAGGTTCGCAGCAGCAGGAAATCATGTGGATATTTCCGCACCTGAACGATTATCTGAACCATAAGATGCACCACTACTACAAGGCATTCTGGCGCGAATCAAGGTTCGTCTTCGTCGCAGAAGCGAACAACCCTGTGCACCTCCGCCTCGCTTGCCGTCTTCCCAATCTCGAGCTTACGGCCGGAGTCATGTCCCTGCTGGTCAACGGTGAATGTGTAGGCAAGACGCTCATTACCCGCGACTGGGAAACATGGGACTTCACCGCCGCCGGCGATCTGGTGAAGGATGGATTAAATGAGGTGGTAGTCCGCTGGCCCATGCCCATTTTCCCCGGATTGAAGCCCCTTGAGACCGTTGTTTCTGATCTCATGGAACGCATCTATCCCGAGTTCTTCTGTGTCTTCGGTGAAATTCATTCGCTGGTCGCCTCCGATGCACGCAAAACTTCCGCTGTCGAATTCAGGGAAGAATTGAGCGCTGTTGAGGTGCCATAGAAAGACACTCAGTCGCCACCTCTCAATTACCAGAACGCCGCAGAGCACTGGCGGCTAACGCATTCAAAAAGATCAGGAGCAATAGCAGGTTATGGCAGAGGAAACAATGTTGGTAAAAGACGGAATCACCCAGAGAAAAACGCGTCTTCAGGCCCGCCGGTCGGGACTTTCGGCCGCCAAGCAGGCGGAACTGGAAAAACTCCTGCAGGGAACATCTGCGCGCGTAATTCCTGCGCGCACTGCAGATGCTCCCGTTCCACTTACCTTTGCGCAGGAGCGCCTGTGGTTTCTTGACCAGATGGAGCCCGGACGTCCCATCTACAACATACCTTTCGGCTTTCGCGTCAGCGGAAAGCTGCGGACCTCCGCGTTGCGCCAGGGCCTGAATGAAACACTCAGGCGGCATGAGGCATTGCGGACCAACTTCGCTCTGGAGGGCGATCGTCCTGCGCAGTTGATTAACGACCCAGCAGTTATGGTACTGCCTGTGGTGAGTCTTGAGCGGCTGCCTGCGAACGAAAGAGAAGAAGAGTCCCGCCGGGTCATGGCTGAAGAGGCTGCGCGGCCCTTCAATCTTGCCCACGGGCCGCTGCTGCGCGCCTTATTGCTTCAACTCGGCGGCGCTGAACACATCCTTGCCATGACCACTCACCACATTGTTTCCGACGGATGGTCATTCCACCTGTGGATGCAGGAGGTCGCCGGATCATATCGGGCATTCTGTCATGGTCTTCCTGCGCCGCTGCCTGAGCCCGAGATACAGTATGGCGACTATGCCTCATGGCAGCGCGAGTCCTTCACGCAGGAAGCTTTGGCGTCTGAACTCGCGTACTGGAAAAAGCAGTTGCACGAAAGTCCTGCGCTGCTCGATTTGCCCACAGACCGTCCACGCCCGGCGGTGAGCAGCTTCCGCGGAGCAATTCTCAACACCCGAATTCCGGCCTCATTGACAAAGCAGCTCAGAGAACTCAACCAGCGCGAGGGGTCTACTCTGTTCACTACGCTGCTTGTGGGTCTCAACATCGTATTGTCGCGGCACAGCGGACAGGAAGACATTGTCATCGGAACACCTGTGGCTGACCGGCGTTGGACCGAGACCGAGAACCTGATCGGCCTTTTTGTGAATACCCTCGCAATGCGCACCAGCCTTGCCGGAAACCCCACCCTCACCGAGCTTCTGGCGCGTGAACGCGAGGTGCTGCTGGAGGCCCAGGCGCACCAGGACCTTCCTTTTGAAAAGCTGGTGGAGGAGTTGCGTCCAGAGCGCAGCCTCAGCCACTCTCCTCTCTTCCAGGCCATGTTTGTCCTGCAGAATGTTCCAAAGCAAAACCTGGAAGTTGCAGGTCTGACCTTCAGCACCATCGATCTTGACCCCGGCGTCGAGAGATTCGACCTGACCCTCTCAGTTTCTGAGAGCAATGATGAGTTAGATTGCGCGCTCAGCTACAGCACCGATCTATTTGACGTCTCCACGGCGGAGCGCATCATGGAGCATTTCAAGAGCGTGCTGCATTGTATGGCTGCTGCGCCGGGTAAGCGGCTGAGTGAGATTTCTTTGCTGCCGCCCTCGGAACGCACTCTGGTGATAACCGAATGGAACCAGACTTCCACCGAATATCCGGCGGATTACATCCACCAATGCATTCAACATGCTGCGCGCAAGGCTCCGGGCGCGATTGCTGTTCAATACGAAGAGCAGCAGTTGACCTATCAGCAACTCGACCAGCGCTCCAACCAATTGGCGCATTATCTAAAAAAGCGGGGAGCGGGTCCGGAAATTCCGGTGGCCATCTGCATGGAACGCAGCCTGGAACTGGTCATAGGACTGCTGGGAATTATGAAAGCCGGTGCTGCTTATGTGCCCCTGGATCCCGGGTATCCGCAGGAACGCATCCTTTATATGCTGGAGAATTCTCACGCCCCGGTGCTCCTCACCCAGGCAAAGCTGACGGCCCTGCTACCCGCTACCAACACCATTGTGGTCAAGCTGGACGCAAACTGGGCCAACATTTCCAGCGAGCAGCACACCAGTCCCGCAGCTAAGATCAGCGACGAAAATCTCGTCTATGTGATTTACACCTCAGGCTCTACTGGACGGCCGAAAGGTGCAATGAATACTCATCAAGGTCTGCGTAACCGGCTGCGGTGGATGCAACAGCAGTACGGGCTTACTGCCGAAGACCGCGTCCTTCAGAAAACTCCCTTCAGCTTTGATGTTTCGGTATGGGAGTTCTTCTGGCCTCTGATGGTGGGCGCCTGTCTGGTCATGGCGCGTCCCGGTGGACACCAGGATCCGGTTTACCTCGCCGAGACTATTGAGAAGAGGAAGATCACTACCCTTCACTTTGTTCCTTCCATGCTGCGCGCCTTCCTGAATTCAGGCGTGGCGGAGAAGTGCAGGGGCCTGCGCCGCATCATCTGCAGCGGCGAGGCGCTGGGCATCGAACTCGCCCGCGAATGCCGCGAGAGTATACCGGCCGAACTGCACAACCTTTACGGCCCTACGGAAGCGTCAATTGACGTGACCTGCTGGAACTGTGCCGAATCTTCAGAAGTGGTTCTGATTGGCAAACCCATTGCCAATACTCAGGTCTACGTTCTCGATTCTGAAATGCAGCCCATGCCGATAGGCATTGGCGGTGAGTTGTATCTCGGCGGCATCGGGCTGGGACGCGGCTATCTTCAGCAATCTTCGTTAACCGCCGAAAAATTCGTTCCCAATCCCTTCAGCACAGAGCCGGGATCACGTTTGTATCGTACCGGTGACAGGGTGCGCTGGAGAGCAAACGGCAATCTGGAATTCCTGGGCCGTCGCGACGAACAGGTGAAGCTCCGCGGAAACCGGATCGAGTTGGGTGAAATTGAAGCCGCTCTGCGTCAGCACCCGTCTGTAAATGATGATGCGGTGCTGGTGCGGGAAGACAACAGGGGAGCAAAGCGGCTGACCGCTTACGTCGTGGCCGCGAATGAGCAGGCATTTTTGAACGGCGCGCTGCGCAAATATCTTCAGGAAAAACTGCCTGAATATATGGTGCCTGAGCTATTTGTTCCCCTTGGGCGATTGCCATTGACTCCCACAGGCAAACTGGACCGCCGCGCCCTGCCGCAGCCCGGCAACGAGCGTCCAGTTAATGCCGAATTTGTTGCACCTGCAACGCTTGTGCAGGAGGTTGTGGCAGCCATCTGGGCGGATGTGCTCGGAGTGGAAAAGGTCGGCAAGATTGATAACTTCTTCCATCTTGGCGGCCACTCGCTCTTGGCCATCCAGGTCGTTTCCCGGCTGCGAGAGGCTTTCAATGCAGAGGTGCCGGTGCGCAGCTTGTTCGAGTCGCCTTCTCTCGAGCAATTCTCCGGACGCGTTCAGCAGATTATCCGCGGCAGCAACGCACAACCGCCGTCACTGAGGCTTGCTCCCCGCGATGGCGCCGTGATGCTTTCTCATGCGCAACAGCGTCTCTGGTTTCTGGACCAGCTCAACCCCAACAGCAACGCCTATAACATTCCTGTTGCTGTCCGATTCAACACGCAGCTCAATGTATGCGCGTTGGAAGATGCGTTGAGCGAGACGGTACGGCGGCATGAAATCTTGCGCACGACTTTCGGCAGCATCGAAGGCCAGCCGATACAGATCATTGCTCCCGCAACAAAAATGGGTTTGCAGGTTGTGGATCTCAGCGGTCTGGAAGAATCTGAACGCGAAGCCGAATTGCAAACCCTGGTGCGGCTTGAGGCGCTCAGACCCTTCGATCTGGCAACCGGACCATTATTGAGAGTGCGCTTGCTCCGACTGGGAGATCAGAGTCATGTTGAGTTCCTGACGCTTCATCACATCATCACAGACGGCTGGTCAATGGGTGTTTTGACGCAAGAGGTCGAATCATCTTATCGGGCGTTTCTGAGTGGGATCCCTTCGGAACTGCCTGAACTCGCCATCCAGTATGCCGACTTTGCAGCCTGGCAGCGAGATTGGCTGGAGGACGGCGCCCTAACAACGCAGTTGAATTATTGGAAACATCAACTGAATGGTGCTCCGACGCTCCTGGCCTTGCCCACCGACTATCCGCGTCCGGCCAGACGCAGCCTGCCCGGCATGCAATGCCCCATCAGTTTTTCCGAATCTCTTTCGAAACGTCTCAGGGAGCTTTGCAAGCAAGAGGGAACGACGCCGTTCATGGTGTTGATGGCAGCTTTCCAGGCTTTGCTGGGAAGGTACACTGCCCAGGACGAAGTTCTGGTAGGTACACCTGCAGCGGGGCGCGGCCAGGTGGAGCTTGAGAACCTTATCGGGTTCTTCGTCAACATGATTGTATTGAAAGCCAATCTCGGCGGTGCCCGGAGTGTTCGAGACTTACTTCGGCAAGTCCGCGAAACGGCGCTCGATGCTTACGCTCATCAGGACATTCCTTTTGACAAGCTTGTGGAGGAGTTGAAGCCTGAACGCCGCCCCAACCGAAATCCGATTTTTCAAACTATTCTTGCGCTCCAGAATGCTCCTACGCCCGGAATGGAGATGGCAGGGGTTACATTACCCTCCGGCAGCCCGGGACATGCGGAGACCAAGTTCGATTTGGAGCTCTACTTCTGGGAAACCGCGACGGGTCTGGCCGGCTCGTTTGTATTCAGTCTTGAGATCTTCCGGGTCAGCACAGTTTCAAGAATGGCCAGCCAGTTGCTGCATCTCCTGGAGGTTTTCGTCTCCCAACCTGATGCCCGTCTTTCGGATATCTCTCTGGCTACCGGGTTGGAATATGGTCAGATCACAGAAACATGGAATCAGACGGAGATCGAGTTCCCAGGTCAATCCGTAATCCACGAGGTTTTCGCGAAACAGGTGCAGATTACGCCTGACGCTATCGCAATCGAAACCGACCAGGAACAGATCAGCTATCGAGAACTGGACCGCCGCAGCAGCATGGTCGCGAATTATCTTTGCACTTTGGGCGCCGGACCGGAGGTGCTTGTCGGATTACTGTTTGAGCGTTCACTGGACATGATTGTCGCTCTGCTTGCCGCGTTAAAATCAGGCGCCGTGTATGTTCCCCTGAACCCGGCTGATCCGATCAAGCGGGTTGAGTACATTCTGCAGGATGCTGGAATCTCCCTGCTGCTGACCAGCAAGCAAATCGCGCAGAAAGTGCCGCCCGGCCGGCTCAATGTGATTTGTCTGGATGGCGACGTGGATCGGGAGCGAATGGCAGCGGCGCAATCGGAAGGAAACGCAGTTCGTGCGGCGACTTTCGATAACCTCGCTTATATGATCTACACTTCCGGATCAACAGGGCATCCCAAGGGCGTCTGCGTGACTCATCGCAATGTTTTGCGGCTGGTCAAAGGCGCCAACTACGTTGATCTGACCTCTCGCGAAGTGTTTTTACAGTTCGCTCCAGTTTCATTTGATGCTTCTACATTTGAGATCTGGGGAGCGTTGCTAAACGGCGCCCGGCTCGTGCTCTTTCCTCCCCATGCGCCCTCATTGCGCGAGCTAGGCGAGTTCATTCGCAAATCGGGCATCACAACCATGTGGCTAACGGCAGGATTTTTCCATCAGGTTATCGACAAAAACCTGGAGGGCATCACTTCCGTCAAGCAACTTCTCGCCGGGGGCGAGGCCCTGTCGGTCACCCATGTCAACAAGTTGCTGGCAGAGGCTACTGACTGCACGCTGGTCAACGGTTATGGTCCCACGGAAACCACCACGTTTGCCTGTTGTCATAGAGTCATCAGCAATCATCAGGGCACAACCGTGCCTATCGGCAGGCCCATTGCGAACACAAAAGTTTATGTCCTCAATGAAGGTATGCGCCTTGCTGCGATCGGTGAAACGGGTGAACTGTTCATCGGCGGTGATGGGCTCGCCCGGGGTTATTTGAACCGGTCAGACTTTACCGCTGAACGTTTTGTCCCAGATCCTTTCGGCAACAACGGGGGACGCTTGTACCGCACAGGGGACCTCGTCCGGTATCTCGAAGATGGAAATATAGAGTTCCTTGGCCGTGCAGACAAGCAGATCAAACTGCGCGGGTTCCGCATCGAGTTGGAGGAGATTGAGAAGACACTCACCGAACATCCCCTGGTCGAACAGGCTGTAGTAATTCCCAGAGATGACTCTGCTGGAGGAAAGCGTCTGATCGCCTACATTGTTCCTGTGGCCGGCTCCGTGTTGACGGTTGAAAAACTTCGCTCCCGTGTCCAGGAAAGATTGCCGGAGTACATGGTGCCTTCTCTCTTCCTTGTTCTTGAACAATTACCACTGACGGCAAACGGCAAGATAGACGCAAATGCCCTGCTGCGTTTCGATCGCCTGGCAGCCCGTTCCGAAAAAACTTTCGTCGCTCCGAAAGACAGGTTACAGGAGCAGTTGATCACGATCTGGGAGGGGCTGTTGGATGCCCGCCCGATCGGCATCCAGGATGATTTCTTTGAATTGGGAGGGCATTCGCTGATTGCAGTGCAGCTCATTGCCAGGATCGAACAGGAATTGGGCAAGAGGCTGCCTATGGCCGCGCTCTTCGAAGGGGCCACCATCGAACGTCTTTCCCAGTTGCTGCGCGATGACACAGGTTCAGCCGGAGCCGATTCATCTATCGTGGCCACCATTCAACCGAATGGCACTCGACCGCCACTGTTCTGCGTCCACGCTGCTGGTGGCACTGTCTTCTGCTATGCGGATTTGGCAAAGCACCTTGGCCAGGACCAGCCTGTGTATGGCATTCAGGCGCCTCCGGCCTCGGATACCGCAGTTCAAACCCTCGAAACTATGGCTTCCGAATATGTGAGGGCCCTACGCGGCTTCCAACCGAAAGGACCTTATTTCATTGGCGGATGGTCAATGGGAGGGGTAATTGCTTTTGAAATAGCCAGACAACTGGTCCAGCAGGGAGAAAAGGTAGCCATGCTCTTCCTGGTGGACGCCCAGGCCCCTACAGGAGAATCTGCAGAATACAACTGGGTGGTTCTCTTAGGCAGTTTCGCTGTTGATATCGGTATATCGTTCGACTATCTCAAATCCTCATGGGATGAGATCTTTTCGGGGCCGCCGATGGAACAGCTTCGGAGGGTCTGGTCCGATGCAAAAAAACAAAAGCTCATATCCTCGGACATGACGCTGGCTGACTTCCGCAAGCTCTTCGATCACTTCAAGACCAACGCTCAAATGGCCAAGAGCTATGCAGGCGCCAAATATCCGGGGCGAATCATCTTCTTCCGTGCGGATGAGCCGGAGGAGTATGTGGGCAAGTCCCGGCCAAAAAATTACGTAGTGGCAGCCGACCCGGTCAAAGCATGGGAGAAGTGGGCTGAAGGAGGCGTAGAAGTTCGCAGCGTTCCCGGCCAACACTTTACCGTCATGCGAGAGCCCTTCGTATCTACGCTCGCTGAAGAGCTGCGCACGTGTCTCCAGAAAGCCGTAAAGGAAAATTCCTGACATTTTCCGCGAGGCCCGCAGGATACGCCGTGAGCTGACACTCGGGCCGCCAACAAACATTCAACAACGTCAAGTCAAAATTGAACGAAAGGTAACTGATATGGGACTCCGTATTTCCCCACCCGTGCCGGTCGCTGCGCCCTTGATGGACGGCATAGTAAAGAAGCTTAAACAACTCAACTTTGATGAAAGGCACTGTGGTGCGCGCCTGGGTTATTTTGAAGGGCTGCCGGACTTCGCCGGTCCACGAGTACCGAGGCCGTTTCTCGGTCCTGCCTCGGACGCTCTGGATGTCGTCCTGGCGCTGTTCCTGTTAAACGAAGAGGTCCCCTACGACCAAATGCTGGAGGTATTTACCGAGGCGGAACTGTACGCGCTGCAGGCAATGTCATTGATTCAGGTGTCGCACGATTGGATCAGGTCGCCGATCAATCTCTTTCCATGCTCTGGCCACTTCCTGGTCACCGATCTTCGTGTTTTTCCCAGGAACAATCTTCCCGAGTTCAACCGAATCATGTGGCTGCATCCCGAATCTTATATGCTGGCCGGTGTGGTGGACCGCACAGTGCGTGTGCACAAGGCGCTTGATCTGGGCACAGGCTCAGGCATTCATGCACTGAAGGCAACCCAGCATTCTGACGAGGTGATCGGGGTTGACATCAACCCGCGGGCGATTGCATTTTCCACATTTAACCAGCGGCTGAACAACATCAAAAATGTGGAGTTCCGGCTGGGCGATCTGTATGGTCCCGTAGCAGGAATGAAATTCGACCTGATTGTCGCCAATCCGCCTTTCAATCCGATGCCCTCGGTGAAAGCGGGCACCGACTACTACAGCGGCGGCTCTTCCGGCGAGGAGATCCTGAGCCGCATCATCAGTGGCCTGGATGAACACCTGACCGAAGACGGAATCTGTCACATCATTACCCTGCTCTGCCATCAAAAGAAAGGCCCCACCTATCGCGAGAAGCTGGACCACTGGCTGATTGGCGGGCTCAAATACTTTGATGTGATGGCCCATGTAGCAGATCAGAGCTTGTACTTCCGCAATCCCAGTTCTGATTATTTTCTCAACGGCCCTATCGCCGAACGTGAAGCATTTCTACGGTCGGAATTTTCCAGGTTTGAATTCGGTGTGATCAGCATTCGCAGGCGCCCTGCCGGTGACGGGCACTATTATCATGGTCCGACACGCTCTCCTCTGCCGCTGTTCGATCAAGACGCGCGAATCCGGTTTCCTATAACCCGCCTTGCCTTCGAGGAAAGCCGGAATGAGTTTCACAACTCTTTGGTTGCCGCCGGAGACTAATTGGATTCAAAGCCACTACAAGTTCACAACCGTTACCGGCCGGCAATACACCATGGTGCAGGAGCTGTTCGTCAAAGTCTCTTGCCGAGCAGCTTAGCATTTGCATTGAAAATGCAGTAAAGGAAATTCGCTAGTGGGAAATCTGTTTCAGCTCTTTTCTGTGCTCCTCAATTGGTCTAAAGGGGTCCCCCGGTCCCGGGCCACTATTGTTTTCGCCATCCTCGCGGGAGGCGTAGCCGGCGTGTGCAGCACCGCTCTTATCGCTGTGATCAATGCGGCCCTCGCGGGCAATTCCTCGAACCGGGTGCTGATCTCGGAATTCATCGGACTCTGCATCATTATTCCGGTTGCCGGGTTCCTTTCTCAGTCGCTCCTTGTGCGGCTGACCGCCCAGGCTGCTCATCATCTCCGGCTGCAGCTCTCCCATCAGATTCTCGACGCCCGCTACCGCATGATTGAGGAATTAGGCATTCATCGCCTGCTGGCTACCATTACTGACGACATACCAGCGGTCACCAACGCGGTCACCAGCCTTCCTCTGCTGGGCACGCAGTTGTTCGTAATGCTTGGATGCCTTCTCTATCTGGGCTGGCTCTCATGGCCGCTGCTGCTGCTGGTCATTGGCTACATGTTCATAGGACTCCTTACCCATCATTTTCCTACGCAGAGATCATTTCATTACTTTCAGCTTATGCGCGAGGAATGGGACGCGATGTTCAAAGGCGTGCGCGGCATCACCGAGGGCAACAAGGAACTCAAGCTCAACCGCAACCGCAGGAATGCCTTTGTCTCCCGGCAGCTTGTACCGCCAGTCGAGGGCATAAAGACCTATGGAATGCGCGCCAATACCATTGCGCTGGCCGCCAGCAACTGGGGACAGATTCTCTTCTTCATTTTCATTGGACTGGTTCTTTTCCTGACCCCGGTTTTGCTCAGCGTCAGCCGCCAGGTGCTCACTGGGTACACGCTTACCATTCTGTTCATGATTACCCCGCTCACGATTATTCTGAACAATCTGCCGATTCTTGGCCGCGCGCAAGTTGCCGCTGAGAAGGTCCGTAAACTCGGCCTCTCGCTGGCCGCCTCGCAACTAGCTTCGCCTGCGGGGGCAGGAGCAGCGAACCATTCATGGCGGCGGCTGGAACTGAATGGAATTACCCATGCCTACCAGTCTGAAGGACAAGCAGAAGAATTCTCCCTGGGGCCTGTGGATCTTACGTTCACTCCGGGTGAGTTGGTATTTCTGATTGGCGGGAATGGCAGCGGCAAAACCACGCTGGCCAAGGTCATCATGGGACTCTATGAACCTGAGCGTGGCCAGATTTGCCTGGACGGCAAGCCGGTCACCGCCGCAGATCGAGACGACTACCGGCAGAATTTTTCTGTGGTCTTCTCCGACTTCTACCTCTTTGATCAACTCTATGGCGTAGACAGCCATGAGCTGGAACGCCATGGGCAGGAATACCTGCGCGCTTTGAAACTGGACCACAAAGTACGCATTGAGGAAGGCAAGTTCTCCACGACCGAGCTGTCACAGGGACAACGTAAACGTCTCGCGCTGCTGGCCGCTTACCTGGAAAATCGTCCAATTTACATCTTTGACGAATGGGCTTCTGACCAGGACCCCACGTTCAAGCAGATCTTCTACTACCGGATTCTGCCGGAGCTCAAAAGGCGCGGCAAAAGCGTGATCGTGATCTCGCATGACGACCGCTACTACGACCTGGCCGACCGCATCATCAAGCTGGAGCACGGTCAGATTGAATATGACCGCCACTTGATCGAGGAGACAATCGCAGTCAGCACTTCGACCACGTCAGTTATGTAGATCGACGTGACTGATCGCGGCCTAAAGCATTTCTGAATTGCTGTCGTCCGCAACCAGAATCTGTGGGCCGCGCTCAAAGCGCGTCTCACAGTCGCTACGCTATCGTTCATCGCTGACGGTCTTCCGTGCCATCAGAGGACCGGAAGGAACTTGCGCTTAACCCCGATCCAGCGCAAACAAAGAAGAACCACTTTCAAGCCCGAATCTCAGAAGAAATTGCCCCCCAAGGAGGAATGCCTGCGTGACCACAAATCACAGCAATCCTAAGTACCTGGTAAAACTTGATCAGATCAAAGAACTGAATGCTTTCGAAAAAGAGCAGCTCAAAGCTGTCACCGATACGTTCGTCTTTCGGACGAATGACTACTACCAATCCCTCATTGACTGGAACGATCCCAACGATCCCATCCGGCACATCGTCATGCCGGAGGTGGCCGAGCTTGAGGAGTTCGGCAAATGGGATGCATCCGACGAAGCTTCTTACACTGTGATGAAAGGCCTGGAGCACAAGTACACCGATACCGCCCTGCTCCTGGTCAATAACGTATGTGGAGCCTATTGCCGTTTCTGCTTCCGCAAACGCCTTTTTACCGATGATAACGATGAGGTCACCAATGAAGTCTCCGGCGCCGTCGAGTACATCAGCCAGCACCCGGAGATCAACAACGTCCTGCTGACCGGCGGCGATCCTCTCCTAATGTCCACCGGGAAGCTGGAAAAGATCATCCAGCAGGTCAGGGACATTGACCATGTGAAGATCATCCGTATCGGCAGCAAGATGCCGGCGTTTAATCCCTTCCGCATCATCAACGATCCTTCTCTGCTGGAAATGCTGAGCAGGTACAGCTCGGCGGAGAGGAAGATCTACGTAATGGCGCACTTCAATCACGCGAAGGAAATGACGGATGTGGCGGTGCAGGGAATCATGCTCCTTCAGAAGGCCGGCGTTACTGTCTTCAACCAGACGCCCATTATCCGTGGCGTGAATGATAGTGTCGAGGCCATTGCTGAGCTGTTCAGCCGGATGTCATTTAACGGAGTCACCTCCTACTATCTCTTCATCTGCCGCCCGACGGCGGGAAACCGGCCCTATGTGGTTCCCGTGGAAGAAGCCTGGGAGATCTTTGAAGGCGCCCGGCACAACCTTGCAGGGCTGGCGAAGCATGCCCGCCTGTGCATGTCTCATAAAACCGGCAAGGTGGAAGTTGTGGGAAAATCCGGAGATCACATGATCTTTCGCTACCATCGCGCCGCCCGGCTCGAAGATCGCGGCCGCATCATGATCTTCCCCAATAATCCGAATGCCTGCTGGCTTGATGATTATCTCCAGCCTGCCGAGATGCAGGAACAACTCCTCGCAGCCGGAGTAGCCTTCTAAACACTCAGAGTCCATTGTTCATTGCGTCCATGGTGTGCATGCGCACCACAGCCTCAGCCGCCACACTATTCCGGCGAGCCAGACTGGCCAAAGGCTGAGTGAATGCTGATTCTTGAGTGCTTTGAATAAAATTAAGTATTTACCACTAAGTAACTATTGATTGGTATAATTACTGAATAAATACCAGCAGGAAATTACATTAGCTTACCCCGTCCAGAGGTTTGTCCTTATAGTCGCCTGTGACGGTTTTTATTTGTGGCAATTTTCCTGCGCCTGAAATTTCAGAATTCTGTCCTAACCAGCTTTACGATCTATGGTCAGATCTCTTGAACAATCAGGCCATGCAAGAAGCTGTCTGTTAGGAGTGACAGCGGGAAGAGTACGAATTTACGATGTCGAATTTGAAGAATGATTTGCGTTATGGTTTGCGTCTGCTGGTGAGGAACCCTGGCTTTTCCGCAGTCGCTGTACTCACTTTAGCGCTGGGGATCGGTGTTACCACTGCAATCTTCAGTCTGGTAAACGGTATCCTGCTTCGGCCCCTGCCTTATCCGCAATCGGAACGGCTGGTGAGGCTGCTGCAAGCTTATCCTGAGAAGGGGCTGGATTCGTGGCGGCTTTCGCAGGCGAATTTTGCATCCTATCGCGACCAAAGCACGGTGTTTTCCTCGGTTGCCGCTTATGCCACAAGCGGCATGAATCTTACCGGCATTCCAACCCCGGAGCGTCTTCAGGCCGCCAAGGTGACCGGAGACTTTTTCAAAGTTCTGGCTGTAGATCCGATGATGGGCCGTTCGTTTGTGCCGGAAGAAGACCTGCCCGGCAAAAACCACGTGTGCGTCCTGAGCTACGCGTTCTGGCAGCGTCATTTCAGCGGTGACCGCAGCGTCATTGGCAAGACCCTGGTTCTTAACAACGCTTCCACGGAAATCATCGGCGTCATGCCTGCAACCTTCGGATTCCCGGTGCCAGAAATTGAGGTGTGGGTCCCAATTGGGCTCGACTCGCAGGCGTCTCACCCATTCTTCCTCACAGGCATCGCTCGTCTGAAACCGGGTATGCAGCCTGCTACCGCGCAGTCGGAGACCACTGGGATCATGTGGCGTGCCGGCAAGCAAAACCCGCACTTGGTGGGGCGCGACGATCCTCCACCCGCTGGCGCGGGTCTTCGGACCAGCGTTGTTCCTCTGAAGGAAGCCATCGTAGGCAAAACGGAGAAGCCTTTGCTGGTGCTTCAGTTTGCCGTCATCTTTATTCTTCTGATTGCATGCGCTAATGTTGCCAATCTTCTCTTGAGCCGGACTACGGTGCGCGGCCTTGAGATTGCTGTCCGCTCAGCTCTCGGCGCTCAACCCCGGCGTGTGATTCAACAACTGCTTACCGAAAGCATATTGCTCGCACTGGTAGGCGCCCTTCCCGGGATAGCCCTGGCTTGGGGAGTGGTGAGAACCCTGAATCATCTTCCTCTCGCCGGTGTTCCGCGCCTCAATGAAGTCAGCATAAGCGGCGGTGTTCTGCTGTTTACCATTTTCGTCGCCTTGCTGACCGGGGTACTTTTTGGCCTGGCGCCGATCTTTTACACGTACCGTAGCAGTCTTAAAGCCGGCTTGACCGAAGGACAGAGAGGCAGTTCGATGGGCTCCGGACGCTGGCTCAATCGTTCGCTGGTGGCGGCGCAACTTGCGCTTTCCCTGATCTTGCTCATTGGGGCCGGGCTCGTCCTGAAGAGCTTCCGTGAGTTACTGGGCGTGAACCCTGGCTTTCAGGCAAAAAGCGAGCTCACCATGCTGCTTCCGGTGACTAACCAGAAATATCCCAACCCGCCACAGGCAATTCAGTTCTACCGCAATCTGCTCGACCAGATGCGGACTCTCCCCGGGGTGACTGCAGTTGGAGCAAGCTCAAACCTGCCCTTTAGCGGTGAGGAGAGCTATGATGGTTACATAGTAGAAGGTCATGAGCCGCCGCCCGGAAGTGAGCCCACGCAGGCGCAATTGCAAACCGTGACTCCCGGCTACTTCCAGTCGCTCGGGATGTCATTGCTGCGTGGCCGCGACATCAGTGATGCGGATCAGGAAAAGACCCCCATGGTCGCCTTGGTGGATGAGACTCTGGCGCGCCGCTATTGGCCTGAAGGTGACGCTCTCGGCAAGAGAGTACGCACCACTGGAGATCCAACCTGGCTCACAGTTGTGGGGGTTGTAAACGGAATCAAAGACCAGAACTTGGCCGAGGACCCCAAACCTCATATCTATTTCGCGCACGGCCAGGATCCACAGTTGCGGATGTACCTTACCCTGCGCACCAGTGGCGATCCGGCAGCGCTGAGTTCTACTGTGCGCAACAATATCCATGATCTGGATGCCGATGTGCCGGTATATGCGGTTCGCACCCTGTCAGAGGTTGTAGATAAGACCCTAACCAGCCAGAAGCTGACCGACCTGCTGTTGACCGCATTCGCTACCTTGGCGCTCATTCTGGCTGCCATCGGCATCTATGGAGTAATGTCGATTTACGTTACCGGACGCACGCGCGAGTTCGGCATCCGGCTAGCTGTGGGTGCCAAACCGGCGAACCTGCTGGTTTCAGTATTGAAACAGGGGTTCGTCCTCGTGATTGCCGGAATTGCCGTAGGGCTCGTCGGTGCTTTCGTTTTAACCCGAACCATCTCCAGCCTGCTGTTCAACGTGAGTTCAACGGATCCAATTGTCTTCCTGGGTATCCCGTTGCTTCTCATTTCCGTGGCAACGCCGGCATGCTATTGGCCAGCCCGCCGCGCTGCTCGCACGAATCCATTGACTGCTCTACGATACGAATAAACTGCATCTTCCGGTCTAAACACGTTCCTTGAACGCTTCAAAAGCGTGGCACATGGTGCCACGCTTTTTTTCTGTCTATAAAAGGCAGCATTCCGTGTCCATCATGGTGTTCTGTTCCGCATCCAGAGCATGGTCTTATGTGAAAAGCACTCATTCGCTTTAGTTCATAAATAGCTTAGCCGAAGTTCGTCAGTAAGCGGTCGAGAAACGGTCTAACCCTTTCAGAATCAGTTCAGACGATGGCCGAGTCTGCACTACATTTTGAAAGAGATCTCAGCCGTTC
>Ga0066662_10000201_pt1 | contig 24837 bp, 27 predicted proteins | sample GraSoiAngelo_111_FD_133939 | JGI IMG/M metagenome (GOLD analysis project Ga0066662, IMG submission 133939) | Grasslands soil microbial communities from the Angelo Coastal Reserve, California, USA - 14_0903_12_40cm | ecosystem: Environmental > Terrestrial > Soil > Grasslands | place: USA...
AAGGGCGCGAAGGGCGCAAAGGGCGCAAAGTTCACAGCGTTGGCTCGCGCCAATTGGTTCCTGTTAAGCTGTGTCAGAGACACCGCCCAAGTGGAAATTCCCGATCCTGTTCCGCAGAACCAAGAGTGGCCGCCCTACGGCGAGGTGAGTACGCCTGTATTGCGGGAAAACCCGGTATGGAATCTTGTGGACGTGTCTTTTATCGCCTGCTTTGGCATTGTTTCCCAAGCCATCATGCTGTGGATAGCCATAGGCGTGGCTCATTCCATGGGGATCTTCCATGGAAAGACTGATCTCACCAGCAATGCACTGGTCGTGGTTCCTGCGCAGACCGTCGCTTATCTTCTGCTGATCGCCTTCATGGTGCAGATCGTGAAGGTGAAGTACGGGGCAGATTTCCTGGAGGCCCTCCATTGGAACCCGCCTCCTTTTACCTCGGCGCTGGTTGGGGTGGCCGCCGGGTTTGGCTGTGCCTTCCTGTCGCAGATCGTCTATGCCCTGCTTTCACGTTGGGTGCCCAAATCTGTGCCCATGGATGAACTTTTCCGTGACAGAAGTTCAGGTTTCATTCTGGCTTTTTTCGGCATCTTTGTCGCGCCTCTGATGGAAGAACTATTCTTTCGCGGATTTTTATATCCGGCGCTGGCGCGCGCTACCGGCACGGTTGTCTCGGTGGTGCTCACCTCGGTCGCGTTTGCGCTGATTCACAGCCCGCAGTTGGCGCATGCGTGGGTTCCGCTGACGGCCATCCTGCTCTTCAGCTTTTGCCTTACGATGGTTCGCGCCAGAACGAAATCAGTAGCAACCACTGTGCTCATGCATGCCGGATATAACGCCACTCTGTTTATCATGACGTTTATCGCTACCCAGGGCTTCCGCCACATGGAGCGTGCATGAATCTGGAGAATCCCGGTTCTTATGACATCTCTATCTACTCGTGAACGTCTGCTGAACCTGATTGCCGGGAATTCATTCCGTCTGGGAAGCTTTACCCTGTCTTCCGGGCTGAAGAGCGACTACTACATAGACTGTCGCACGACCACCCTTCATGCCGAAGGTTCGGAACTTACCGGGCATGTTTTCTTTAACCTGTTTCGCGAGCAGAACTGGCATCCACAGGCCGTGGGCGGGCTCACCATGGGTGCCGATCCCATTGTTACGGCAGTTACCGTGATCAGCTCCCAGGCGGGGCAGCCGGTGCATGGATTCCTGGTGCGTAAAGCCGAAAAAGCTCATGGCATGGGACAGCGTGTTGAAGGCTTTCAGCAAAAAGGCGCCAAGGTGGTCATAGTGGATGACGTGTGCACCACCGGCGGCTCGACCATTCAGGCGATTGCCGCAGCGCGTGAGTTTGGATTCAATATCGCAGGCGTGGCCTGCCTGGTGGAACGCGAGGAAGCCGGAGGACGCGCAGCCGTAGAGCAGGCAGCGGCGCCGGCGCGGTTTATTCCTATCTTCACATCCAGCGATATTAAAGCCGCACATTTGAAGTTGAAGAAGAACTAAGCTGCCATTGATCGAGTTGCCTCTGAAGCGCCCGCGCCAGCCGCGGCTCAACATTTCTGGATTGTCATAATTCTTTTTAGTGCTGCTCCTGAGCCAACCTGCAGCACTCATTTCCATTCTCAATAATCAACAACTCCCTTTCCTGTTCCCAGGGCATCGCGAGGACTTCTCATGCATCTACGTTACTCTCGTTCTATCGCTCTGGTCTGTCTTGCCGCTATTCTGATCATCATTGCCGGTTGCGGAGGCAGCACCAGCAGCTCCGGTAATTCTCCATCTAACCCAGGGACACCTGCGCCCGGCAGCAATCCGGGAGGCGGGGGAAATCCGCAGTCCAAAACCTTCGTGTATGTGGCGGGTACCAGGTCCGGTCAGCCCAGCAACACGTTTGCTTTCCGTCTCAATAGTGATGGCAGTACTGCGGCTGTTCCGGGCGCTCCATTCACGAATCCGCAGGAGGTACTTACCCAGGCCGGCAACTTTCTGATCGGGCATGATTCGTCTGGCTTTAAGGTTGCCCTGTACCCCGTGGATGCAAACACCGGTGCGCCTCAAGCGCCGGCAAGCGTAAGCAATGTTACCGCGCGGGTAGTTGTTGCAGATGCAGCGAATGTCTATGCCGCATTCCCCGGCAGCTCTGGCAATGACGCAATTGATGCCCTGGCCATCTCTGACGGAAAGCTTACAGCGGTGTCCGGCTCTCCATTTACGGCGCCCGGCGCAAATTTTTATGCGCCGCTTTTCCTCACATCTTCGCTGTTGTTCGTCGATCGCAATACTGATCCCTTGGCTCCCGGAGCTGGTACGACTCAGAATGAAGACATCACTGTGTTCTCGCGTAGCGCTAACGGTGCTCTCGTCCGTTTTGCATCGATAGGGCCGGCCAATTCAAGTCTCAGTGCTGTCGTCCATCCAGGTACGCGCTTCATTTTCAAGCTGGACACTGGTTCTGGGGCCGACTGCACTCTGGATGTTTTTTCTTTCGACGCCGGTTCCGGGGCCTCGGCGCTGGTCCAGCAAGTGCCATTCCTTGGCTGTACTGTGCGATCTGTCGCCGGTGACAAGCAGGGTAGATTCCTGTTCGTAACTGGAAATGCACCGGGAATCCACGTTTTCAGCATTGACCAGAACTCGGGCAAGATCAGTGAAGTGAGCGGGTCGCCATTCTTCGCCACAGACAACACCATCAATGGATCATTTGCCGATCCCAGCGGCCGCTTCCTGCTGGTAGTGCGAGGGAATTCATTTCAGGCGGTCGCCATTGATGCCAGTACCGGAAAACTTACACCGGTGGCCGCTCCGGTCACGGTAAATACCGAGGCAATCGGAAGAGTTACCTTTGCGGTCTTCTAATTGACTATAGGTTGCAGAGACGGTGCTCTGCGCCGTCTCTGCATCCGGCTACTGCCGCATGAGTGTGCTGCTCCGTCTACATACAAGTGTTCATCCTCAGACACTTATCCATTGTCAGGTAAAATCAAAAGCGATGATCAAAACAGTCGAATGGACCCGTGAGGGCGTGCAGTTTATTGACCAGAGAAAGCTGCCCACAGAAGAAGTGTATGTGCTTTGCCGGAATTACCAGGAGGTAGCGATTGCCATTCGGGACATGATCGTGCGCGGCGCTCCGGCGATTGGCGTGACTGCAGCCATGGGGGTTGCGCTGGGCGTGCAGCAGTCTTCGGCAAAAGATATTCAGGCACTGCGCAGTGATTTCAACCACATTTGCCAAGTCATTGGCGAGACACGCCCCACAGCGGTGAATCTTTTCTGGGCGATCCGGCGGATGAAAGATAAGTTCGATGCCGTTGCGGGACAGAGCGTCGAAACGATTAAGGCCACACTCGTAAAAGAAGCCCAGCAGATGCACGTGGAGGACATTGCAGCCAATGAAGCCATGGGACGGCATGGCGCTACGCTTATGCCCAGCTCCGGGGGCGTGCTGACCCACTGTAATGCGGGCGCGCTGGCCACCTGCGGTTATGGGACAGCGCTGGGCGTGATTCGGGCGGCTGTAGAGGCCGGCAAGCAGATTCATGTATTCGCCGATGAGACCCGTCCATTCCTGCAGGGGGCGCGGCTGACCGCGTGGGAATTAATCAAAGATGGCATCAAAACCACGCTGATTGCCGACAATATGGCGGGGGCCATGATGCGCCAGGGCAAGATCAAGGCCGTGGTAGTTGGGGCTGACCGGATTGCCGCCAATGGCGATGTAGCCAACAAGATCGGCACGTACACAGTGGCGGTGCTGGCGAAGGAACATGGGATTCCATTCTATGTTGCCGCGCCGTGGTCTACGGTTGATTTGAACACGCCTACGGGCGAGCAGATTCCCATTGAGCAGCGCTCAGCGAAAGAAATGACCCATCATGCAGGGAAGCAGATCGCGCCGGAAGGAGTGCTGGTAGAGAATCCGGCATTTGATGTGACGCCCAACAAGTACGTGACCGCCATCATAACGGAACGCGGCATCGCACGCGCGCCATTGGCAGATTCATTGAAAGAGTTGGCGGGAGCGGTGGTTTCGGTATAAAGAAAGAGCAAGCCACGCGGCCGAGGCTCCCGCAGGGAGTGCAGCGGCCACGCTCCATAAAATTTTCTGTCTGGATTAGCGTTTGATGCTTACGGCTGCGGAGTCGAGTTCGTAGCCTTCGTCCACCACGGTTTTCTGCGCGGCGGCACGAAGCGCCTGCTCATCAGCATTCTGCGGCAAATCGCAGTGCCGCCGGATTACCTCTTCACCGGATTGGATTCTTACCAGCCAATTTGATTTAGATGTATCCCAGGACACTTCAACACTATCTGCTCGCATACTTGCCTCCGCTTATTAGACCCAGTAACTGTAATATCGTTTATCCTCGGGATCAAAAATCCTGACTGAGCGGGCTTCCACGTTGCCCTGAAAATCGCTGTTGCTGTCTGAATCGTAGCCCCTGAAGTTGTTACCGCAGACGCTCAGGTTGATGTATTTGGAGTTTCCATGGTGAAACAGGTTGCGTGGCGTTCCCTTGATCTCGCATTGCTGCGCGTGATCATAGATGGAAACACCTTTTTTGCTCACGTTGCCGGTATAGCTGTAATTCTGTCCCTCGGTGTTGTCGTAAATGTTCGACGTGTCCGCCTTGGAAACCAGCCGGCCTGCAATATAGGCAATGGCGCGGCGCGTGTGTGACTTCATCTTGTCAGCACTCTCCCTCATAAATGGTTCTTTGGACAGCTACTGCTCAAAACTCCATCGTTTTCAGATTGGGACTCACAATCAGCTTTGCTTCCGTGGCTTTCTGGACATCTTCTGCGCTCAATCCCGGCGCCACTTCCTCCAGCAGCAGTCCCTGTGGCGTGACCCGGATGTAAGCCATCTCAGTCACGATTGTATCGACAACCTTCATTCCCGTGAGCGGCAGGGTGCATTTCTTCAGGATTTTCGAAGTCCCATCCTTCGTGGTGTGTTCCATGCCGATGATCACACGCCGTGCGCCGGCAACCAGATCCATGGCGCCGCCCATGCCTTTGACCATTTTGCCGGGGATCATCCAGTTGGCCAGATTGCCCTGTTCGTCTACTTCCATTGCGCCCAGCACACTCAGGTCAACGTGTCCGCCGCGAATCATGGCGAAAGAATCGGCGCTGGAAAAGTATGCGGTGCCGGGAATCTCTGTGACCGTCTCTTTGCTGGCATTGATGAGGTCGGGATCTTCGTCGCCTTCAAACGGAAACGGTCCCACGCCCAGCATGCCATTCTCGCTTTGCAGGATCACATCCATGCCTTCAGGCACATAATTGGCGACCAGCGTAGGCATGCCAATGCCAAGATTCACGTAATAGCCATCGCGCAATTCCCTGGCAATGCGTCTCACAATGCGTTCGCGCTTCTCGGTGTCTTTTTGCTTGTCCGGCTTGTTGCTGACTGGAGTTGTGGCCATAAACTTAGGATGCTCTCTTGCGCACGGTACGTTTCTCGATGCGCTTCTGCTGCTCTTTGGCTAAAACGATTCTCTTTACGTAGATGCTGGGCAGATGGACGTGGTCAGGGTTGAGTTCACCCGGTTCTACCAATTCCTCCACCTCAACGATCGTGACCTTTGCGGCGGTTGCCATCATGGGATTGAAGTTGCGCGTGGTCTTGCGAAACACCAGGTTGCCCCAGCGGTCTGCCCTCCAGGCTTTAATCAGCGCAAAATCGGCGCGCAGGGCACGTTCCATCACATAAGGGCGTCCATCAAACTCGCGCACCTCCTTGCCTTCTGCGACCACCGTGCCTACACCGGTCGGCGTGAAGAATGCGGGGATGCCTGCGCCGCCTGCGCGGATACGCTCTGCCAGTGTTCCCTGGGGATTCAACTCCAGTTCCAGTTGTCCGCTGAGCACCAACCGCTCGAACAGCTTGTTTTCGCCCACGTAAGAGCCGATGTGCTTCTTGATCTGTCCAGTGGCCAGCAGCTTGCCCAGGCCAAAATCATCTACGCCTGCGTTGTTGGAAATGGTGGTCAGGTTAGTTACGCCTTTGCGCACCAGGGCTTCGATCAGGTTTTCCGGGATGCCACAAAGGCCGAAGCCACCGACCATTAAGGTGCTGCCATCGGTTATGTCGCGGACTGCTTCCTCTGCACTGGCGACTACTTTGTTCATAAGAGAAAGATTCTAAATTAGCGGTCAGCAGTCAGCAATCAGCCCTCTGGACATTCTCGTCAATCTCAAGTCTCACGCGAGCGGACACATTTGTGATTTACCGCAGAGGACGCGAACGGATAAGACACATGAATAATCTTTTCTCCCTTTGCGTTCTCTGCGCCCTCTCCGGTAAAAGATTTTTTGACAGCTATGCTTCCAGGAGGCGGCGGAAGATGCGTTTGCCTTCGGGCCAGTCGCCCAGGCCGGATTCGCTGTTGATGTGTCCAGCGGAGCCAATGTTCACGAAGGTGCTGCCCCACATCGCAGCAATGTGTGCGGCTCTATCCAGGCTCAGCCAGGGATCATTGCTGCTGGCGATGATTACGGAGGCAAAAGGCAGGCGCTCGCGCGGGATGGGAGCAAAGTCCCTGATCTCCGGAGGCGTGTCCGGACACTCCACATCAGCCGGCGCTACCAGCAGCGCGCCTTTCACTTTGCCGATCTGGGCTGGATTGAGCTGGCAGCAATGAGCCACCGCAATACAACCCAGGCTGTGTCCGACCAGAACTACAGAGCCGGGAGCGGCGTTTACTTCGTCGCAGATTCTCGCCAGCCAGTCTTCGCGCCTGGGAGTTTCCCAATCGCGTTGCTGTACGCGTTTGAAGCCGTGATTCTGCTGCTCCCACAACGTCTGCCAGTGCAGTGGGCCGGAATTGTGCCAGCCTGATAAGGTCAAGGCAGTAATCATTCAGGTTTCCGCAGTTCGAATTGATTGGCCCTCTCAAACTCTTCACGCAGTTCCTGGGTTCGCAGATTTTCACGGATATGGGCCAGCCTCTGTTCCAGGCGGCCCAGCGCCTGCTCGATGTTGCCGCTGTTGGTATAGGCAATATCGCGCCACATGGAATACGGGCTGGAGGCGATGCGGGTCATCTCGCGCAGGGCGCGTCCGCCGATGGCGTGAAGAGCAGCATCGTCACCGAATTCGTCCACCAGTGTTCCTGCGAACGCGGTGGAGATCAGTTGCGGCAGATGGCTGATCCATGCACACAGGCGGTCGTGACGCTCGGCATCCAGTTGAACTATGTGTGCGCCGAGCGTTTCCAGCAATTGGCGATATTCCCTGATCCTGCCGTTGCGGATGTCCTGCTGGGGGCTGGAGGGCACCAGCAGCCATGCGGCATTGTGAAACAGCCCTGCCTCGGCGGAAAAGATGCTGCCGTGCTCTTTGCCGGCCATGGGATGTCCGCCCAGGAAACGGCGCGACACCTGGTCACCGAAGACCGATCGCGCGCGATCTACGATTTCTTTTTTGGTGCTGCCGGTATCCGTGATAAGGGCATCCGGAGGAGCTGTGGGGCCAATGCGCTCGATAAGATCGATGATGGCGCCTACGGGCGTGGCAAGGAAGATGATGTCACTGCCCTTGACGGCTTCGGCAGGATCATCGCTGCCTTCGTCAATAGCCCCAAGCTTACGGGCCCGGCTGAGAATGTGGTCGCGGTCGCAGCCGACAACGTGAATTCCCAACCCGGCAGCACGCAATGAGAGTCCCAGGGACCCTCCGATCAGACCGGTTCCGATAATGGTGATCTGTTTAATGCCCATTCGTCAGTCGAGTTTACGTCCGACAGCAGGCGCGATAATGCGAAGCTCTTTCATTAATTTAACAAACTGCTCCGGATATAACGACTGGGCTCCATCTGATAGAGCTTTATCAGGACAGTTATGCACCTCAACCAGCAGGCCATCGGCTCCGGCTGCAATCGCAGCCCGGCCCATGGGTGGCACTTTGTCACGCCTTCCGGTCCCGTGCGACGGGTCAGCCAGAATCGGCAGATGCGAGAGCTTTTTTACGATAGGAATCGCGGAAATATCAAGCGTATTTCGCGTGTAGGTCTCAAAAGTCCGAATACCGCGTTCGCAGACGGTCACCTGGTAGTTGCCGCCCGCCAGCAGGTACTCGGCTGAAAGCAGCAGCTCTTCAATGGTGGCCGCAATGCCGCGCTTGAGCAGCACCGGCTTGCGCACCTTTCCTAATTCGCGCAGCAGATTGAAATTCTGCATATTGCGCGCCCCGACCTGAAGCATATCCACATAGGGCAGCATGAGCGGAATCTGGGAAATCTCCATGACTTCACTCACCACCAGCAAGCCGAACTTATCGGCGGCTTCGCGCATGAGTTTCAACGCTTCTTCTCCCATGCCCTGAAATGAATAGGGAGAGGAGCGCGGTTTGAATGCGCCGCCCCGCAGGAATTTGGCTCCGTTTTTGGAAACAGTCTCGGCTATGGCGAAAAGCTGGTCGCGGGATTCTACAGAGCACGGCCCGGCCATGATCACGACTTTTTCCCCGCCAATCTTCACGCCGTTGTGGAACTCAACAATGGTTCCTTCCGGCCTGAAACTGCGGGCCACCAGCTTATAAGGAGAGCTGATGCGGTGCACCTCGCCCACGCCGGGAAGCACCTCGATATCGCGAATGTCGAATTCGTGGCGGGCGCCCACTGCGCCCAGCACTGTCTGGCGGGCGCCGGTGGAGCGATGCACCTCAAACCCCATATTGATCAGGCGCTCGATAACGTTCTGAATCTGCTCTTCTGATGCTACGTCCTGCATTGCTACGATCATGGCTTTTCCGTATTAATCATTTACTTCGGCGTCAAACTCCGTTGCCCGGGCAGGCTCTTCAGCCGGTGGCTGGATTTCAACCTGCTGTATCTTGCGCATGACGTCAATAATGCGCTCATAAACATGCTTCAATTCGGCATCCGGCAGCGGTCCCTTGTTGGCTTTCTGCACGTTTTCAAAAATGATTTTTTCCCGCTTTGGCTCGTAGATAGGCATGCTGGTGTTGCGTTTGAGCTTACCAATCTCCTGGGCCAGTTTGGCTCGCTGGTTCAACAGTTCCACCAGGCGAAGATCGAGTTCGTCAATTTGTTTGCGCCAATCGGCTATATCCATAAAATTCCCTGTTTCCTTATGGACTGCGAATCGCAACCCCGGGTTACAGCTATCGCGGCGAATTCGCTGCTTTGCTGCCGCCCTTTCGAAGCGAACCGATCAATTCTGCCACAGCTTGTGGCCCACGGCCCGGATTTTGCTCGATAGTATGCACAATGGCGCTGCCGATTACGGCGGCATCGGCGAATTCTCCGACTTGCCGAAACTGCTCTGGATTAGAAATGCCAAAGCCCACGGCTACCGGAAGTTTTGTATATTTGCGGATTCGCTGTACAAGCTCGCGCGCATCGCCGGCAAGCTGCTTCTGCTGGCCGGTGATGCCCGTACGTGATACAGCATAAATGAATCCGCGGCTGGCCTGTGCAATGCTCCTGAGGCGTTGGTCAGTACTGGTGGGAGCGGCCAGAAAGATGGGCGCTAATCCGTGCGAATCCATGCAGCGCCGGTACTCCCCGGCTTCCTCCACGACCATATCAGTAATCAGCACTCCATCTGCACCGGCTTCGGCCGCCGTCGTACAGAAGCGCTCCATGCCCATGCGCAGGATAGGATTGAAGTAGGAGAAGATAATCAGACCAGCATCAGATTGCCCGCGTATCTCCTGCGCCAGCTTAAGTACATCCTGCAACGAAGTGCCATTCTTGAGAGCGCGTTCGCTGGCCCGCTGAATCACCGGTCCATCAGCAACGGGATCGCTGAAGGGAACACCCAGTTCGATCACGTCTGCGCCGGCCTTGATGGCAGCCAGAATAATCTCGCGGGTAGTCGTCAGGTCGGGATCACCGCAGGTGAGGTAGACGACCAGGCCCGGCGTGCGGCGAAAATTTAGACGAGGATGATTTTCGGCAGCTATTGTTCTTTTTATATGATTCATTTCCGCTCAATCTGAAGATATGCCCGTCCGCTTCGCGGACCGTGTCAATCTCTTCTCTCGTATACCCACAGCTTGCGCTGTGGGCTAGAAGAATAACGCCAGCTTCGCTGGCTTTGTCATACTCCCTTATTTCTTTGTCATACTCCCTGATTTTCATGTCAGCCGATTTTTAAGTTTTCCCTCAATATCCCCATATCCTTGTCGCCTCGTCCTGAGATATTCACCACAAGAATGTCGGACTTTTTCATCGCTGGCGCGCGTTTCACGCATTCGGCCACCGCGTGCGACGACTCCAGCGCTGGAATAATTCCTTCTGTTCTCGCGAGCAGTGTGCAGGCATCGAGGGTTTCCTGATCGGAAGCGGCTACGTACTCGGCCCGCTTGGCGTCTGCGAGGGCCGCGTGCTCGGGGCCAATGGAGGGATAATCCAGGCCGGCAGAAATGGAATGGGTCGCGGCGATCTGCCCATGAGCATCCTGCAAAACATAGGAATATGTTCCCTGCAATACTCCCGGCAAGCCTCCGCGAAAACGGGCTGCATGATCGCCCAACCCAGTGCCACGGCCTCCTGCCTCAACCCCGATCAGCCGGACTTTTTTGTCGCTGATAAACTCATGGAAGATACCAATAGCATTCGAGCCACCGCCGACGCAGGCAATTATGGCGGTGGGCAGGCGGCCTTCAGCTTTCAAAATCTGTGCCCGTGCCTCGTGGCCGATCACGGAATGGAAATCGCGCACCATGGTGGGATACGGATGTGCGCCCAGAACGCTTCCAAGCAGATAATGCGTGGTGCGGACATTGGTGACCCAGTCGCGCATCGCTTCATTGATGGCGTCCTTGAGGGTGCGCGAGCCTGAATCTACGCCGCGCACCTCGGCGCCCAGCAAACGCATACGGAAGACGTTCAATTCCTGCCGCCGCATGTCTTCCACACCCATGTAAACCACGCACTGAAAACCGAAGAGTGCGCACACCGTGGCTGAAGCTACTCCGTGCTGTCCGGCGCCGGTTTCGGCAATAATGCGGTGCTTGCTCATGCGTTGTGCCAGCAGCGCCTGCCCCAGGCAGTTATTGATCTTGTGCGCTCCGGTATGCAGCAGGTCTTCACGCTTCAGGTAAATCTTTGCTCCGCCAAGATGCTGCGTGAGCCGCCGGGCGAAAAACAGAGGTGTGGGCCGCCCGGCATATTCCTTGAGCAGGCGCTGGAACTCATCGCGAAACTTCTTGTCGCGCCGGGCCTTCTCGTATTCGCGCTCCAGTTGCTCCAGAGCGGCCATCAATGTTTCAGGAACATAGCGGCCGCCGTAAGGGCCGAAGCGTCCCGGTGTTGGTTTCGTCTGTATAGCTCTGGTCGCCATTACTGTTCCGCCTTCCTTACCGCTGCCACGAATGCTTTCAATTTTTCACGATCTTTGCACCCCGGTTCCCGTTCCACACCGCTCACCACATCCACTCCCCAGGGGCGAAACGTTTTCATCGCATCGCCTACATTCTCAGGATTCAATCCTCCGGCTATGATGATTCGGCCTTTGTAGCCTGTCATTCCGTCATCGCCAAAGCGGAGGAAGCATTCTGCCAGCAGGTCCGAATGAAAGGGTTTTCCGCTGCCCGCGCCGGAGTCAAACAAAATGGCGTCAAAGCTGCGGTCGTCCTCTGCCAGCGCTGAGAAACGGGACATAAAGCTGTCATCCATCAGCACGGTCTTGATGATCTCTAGGTGTGAAGGTCCTTTCCACCGGCTGCGCAAGGTGTTCATGTAGGCTGGGGTCTCTTCTCCATGCAACTGGAGTGTGGTGAGGCCAGCCTGCTCGGTTGTTGCCAGCACACGCTCCAATTCTTCATTCTGGAAGACGCCGACCCGCTGGATATTTTCGGGAATCTCCGCAGTGATTGCCTGTACCTGCTCCGCTGTGACCCGCCGTTTGCTGGGTGCAAAGACAAATCCAAGCGCATCCGCACCGGCCTCGATGGATGCTAGTGCATCATCGAGAGAGGTAGTAGCGCAGAATTTGATCCAGGTATGCATAAGTTTTTAGAGATTTACTGCTTAGTGGATTGTGCCACGCCAATCAGCAGAAGCGGTGGTCAAAGGAGGATAAAAGCCGGCCTCTTCCAGAAGCTGTCGCAATTTCTTGCCGGGTTCGTCGGCTCGCATCAGGGTCTCGCCGATCAGAAATGCCTGATACCCGAAATCATAGAGTTCCCTGATCTCCGCGCCCTTGGCAATTCCGCTCTCGGCAATCCGCAAGGTGCTGGAGGGAACCTTCAGCGCGAGTTCCTGCAGAATTTCCAGCTTTATCTCAAAAGTGCGCAGATCACGGCTGTTCACGCCAATGATATCTGCCCCGCCGTCCAGCGCGCGTTTGAGCTCATTGTCATCGTGAACTTCGCAGAGCGCATCCAGCCCCAGGGAGCGGGCGCGGGCCAGCAGGTGGCGGAACTCGGCATCATCGAGGGCGGCAAGGATCAGCAGAATTGCGTCCGCGTGGTAGGCCTTGGCCTCGAGAATCTGAAATTCATCGACGATGAAATCCTTGCGCAGGCAGGGAACATCAGTGACTGCGGAGGCTTCCAGCAGATTGGCCAGTGAACCGAGGAAAAATTGATCATCGGTCAACACCGAAAGGGCGGATGCCCCGGATTGCGCCAGTTGGGTAGCCAGGACGTCTACAGGAAAATGCTTGCGGATGATGCCCTTGGAAGGCGAAGCTTTTTTCAATTCGGCAATCACCGCAGGGCTGGTCTGGGACATGGCAGACAGTCTTCTCCTGAAACCCCTGGGACGATGGGATTCCGCCATCTGCTCCAGCACGCGCATATTTGCCTGCTGCTTGGACAGGGTCACACGGGTGCGCGTGACGGTCAGGATTTGTTCCAGCCTCGTCATCAATATGTAAAAGTATATGTGATTTATGCAGGAAAACAGAACTGGAGGGCGGATTTTCGGAAACGGGAAAAACAAAGCGGCCCCGAACAAACCAGGGCCGCTGCTTGCCGGTTTAGACGGAGAATGTCACATTTCCGCGCGATCAGTTTTGGCGTCCTGAATCACGATTCCGCCGTTGACGGTAGTGGCATGAATCTGTGCAGGGCTGTTACCCAGGCGGAACATGCGAGTGCCGTTTTCCCAGGTGCGCTGGCCATTGTCGCAGGCAGTGCCGCGGCAGACGATGGAGACGTGCTCCGATCCGGAGACTTCAAGTCCGGAGTTGAAGTTCCGGGGGATGGTCACCACCAGGCCGCCATTCTCCGTATGCGCATCGAGTCCTTTTCCATCCCAGCGTTCAGGCAGAGCCAGCGAAAGACCGCCATTCTGCACATTCGCAGTAATCTCGCCGCTGGACTCTTTGATTGCGACCCCGCCATTCTGCGCTTTGAGTGTAAGCTTACCGGTGCTCTGTTTTACGCTGATGCCGCCATTCTCGGCGTGTGCTTCAGCAGTGCCGGAGAACCGGTGCAGAGAGATGCCGCCATTGCGGACCGAAAGATTCACGTTGGCATCTTTCGGAGCTTTGACCATCAGCAGCGTGCCCAGGCTGTAATCGTTATCATCGTCATTGCGCGAGGGAGCACTCACGGAAATTGTTGCGCCTTCGACCACCAGTTTGGTTTCGTCCAGAATGCTGCGGCCCTTTGTATCACTGCTGCTGGCAACCTGCTTGCATAGTTTGATGGAGAACTCCGGCCGATCCCAGGTTGTTACCTGAATGCCGCCATTGTGCTCGGCGCGAATATTTAAAGGCTGGTTTGGCAGAGTCTGCGTCTGCTCCCCACGGACAACGCTTTCGGAGTCCCTGCCGGAAACCTGCAGATGCTCGCTGCAGTCGTCGCTGGATGTATTGTCATTGGTCGTGATGCTGGCGCCACCGCGATGGTGTCGTTCTTCTTTTTGTTCAGCTTGTAGAAGCCACAGGCCCAGCATTACCACCAGAAAACTAAGCACGGCTCGTTTCATAGCCACCACCTTTCAATTTCAATAGGCGTTTAGACGAGGAGTTTGAAAGGTGGTTAGCAACAAATAACTGTCAGCATTCAGCCCCTGAGATGATTGGGCAAATGGGGTAATTTGGTCAGGGAGTAAGCGCGTCCTTGAACCACGCTCTTATTCTTTTCTTTAATGTTCCTCTGCGTCCTCTGCGGTAAAAGGTTTTTGCTTGTGGCTCCGCCAAGGCTGCGTAAATCCGAAGATGCATCTGTCCGGATGCACCACGAGGCTGCTGAGCTAATTGGCTGGAACGCCGCGGGGCTTTACGTTCTTGCGGATGAATTCGACGATGTTATCCATTGGTGTGCCGGGATTGAAGATTCCAGCGACTCCGGCCTTCTTGAGGAGTTCGAAATCCTGTTCAGGGATAATGCCGCCTACCAGCAGGAGAACATCTTCCATTTTATTCTGCCGGAGCAACTCTGTAACCCTGGGCACAATCGCGTTGTGAGCGCCGGAAAGGATGGAGAGTCCAATTACATCCACATCTTCCTGCAAAGAGGAGTTCACGATCATTTCAGGGGTCTGCCGCAGCCCGGTATAGATGACCTCCATACCGGCATCGCGTAGAGCGCGCGCGATGACTTTGGCGCCGCGATCATGGCCGTCAAGGCCAGGCTTGGCCACCAGCACCCGGATTTTGCGGTCGTTGCTCACGCATCTGGATTCTATCAAAGGTCTCAATTGAGGTTGAACTGCAAAGGACGGTAAGGGCGCAAAGGTAACAAGGTAAGGGGTTGGGTATTGCGGCTTTGAAAGTCATTTTCCCCGGGCAGCAATTCAGGGGAGGTTCTATTTTTTTCCTGCTTTTGCAACCTTCGCGTCCTTGGCACTCTTTGCGGTTGCCTTTTCAGGCTGCTTGGGAAACTCCAGGCTCCTCCACAAGTACCAACTGGCCATGCTGCAGTACGGATGCCAGTTCTTTGCAATCTTTTCTATTTCTTTCGGCAACGGGAGCTTGCGTTTTTTATAGGCGTGCATGATGGCGGTGCGCACGCCCAGATCGCCGACCGGCAGCACATTAGTCCGGCGCAAAGCAAAGATCAGGAACATGTGAGCCGTCCAGACGCCGATTCCCTTGATGTCGGTCAGTGTCTCAATCACTTCCACATCAGACATTTCCGGCAGGCGCTCGAAATCCAGTTTGCCCGCCAGCGCATGCTCGGCCAGATCACGGATATATCCGATCTTCTGTTTGGAGAGTCCACAGCGGCGCATCTCACCTACGGAGAGATGCTGGATTCCCTCAGGCGTGACCTTCCCGCCAGTGGCTTCTTCCAGTCGTCCGTAAATGGTGCGTGCAGCCTTGGTGCTCAATTGCTGGAATACAATAGAACGGGCCAGTGCTTCAAATGTAGGTTCACGATAGGTAATACGGCACGGCCCCACTCGAGTAATAATCGCCGCCAGCACCCCATCGGAATTCTGGAGATGAGTTAAGGCTTTTTTCATGGGCTCTGTTCTTAATCTAAGCACATTGCCCGGAACTTTGCACAATGTTTGATAATCGGGCTCCAGATTGCTGAAACGGATGCACTCAGCATCATGAAAGTTCCAAATGTCCAGAAATATTTTTTATTCTTAGTTCCTGAAATAATGGGCTTCTCACCCTTGCCATCTACATTGGAATTCTTTAGCATCATGCAAGATAACCGGCCTGCAAAGCAGGTGCGGGTGGTTACCGTTTATTGAACCAACATTCAATGAACCGGGGACCTGACTCGTAGATACGGCTCGGTGTGCGAGGTTCCGCCAGTACGGAAATGCCTAAAGAGCCGCGGCGGGTTCCCAAACGTCGTAGGACGGGTTCAAAGCGGCCCATTCCAGCACGGCCCCGTGGGTCGGTTATTTTTTTATGGAACGCAGCCGCCCTCGGTTGCGCGGCAGAATCTTTCAAAGTAGCTTGAGTGGAGCATAACGAGATTGCTCTCTTCTTTTCGTTCCTTAGCGTCCGGTGCGGTAAAACTTGCAAATCTGCATGCACGAAAATGCCACAATCCAGAAACTCGTTGTTCCTGAGGAAGACGCAGGGCAACGTCTGGACCAGTGGCTCGTCTCGCACGTGCCCGATGTAAGCCGTGTGCGCATTCAGCAACTTATCGAGCAGAACAAAATCACGGTGAATGGAAATGCGCCCAAGCCCTCGTTGCGGCTGCGCGGCCATGAGAAAATCCAGATCACCGGCGCAGTTGAACTGCCTGCCCTGAAGGCCTTTCCTGAAGATATCCCGCTGGATGTGGTTTATGAGGATGAGAGTATTGCGGTCATCAATAAACCTGCGGGAATGTCTGTACATGCAGGTTCAGGCAAAGAAGAGGCCGGTAATCGTGGAACACTGGTGAACGCGCTGCTGCATCGCTTCAATCATCAGCTTTCGCAAATCGATGATGAACTGCGGCCAGGGATCGTCCATCGTCTTGACAAAGAGACCAGCGGGTTGATTGTTGTGGCCAAAACAGATAAGGCACACCGCAAACTCGCCGAGCAATTCTCCCGCCGTCAAACCAAAAAGACTTACATCGCGCTGGTGCATGGGTCCATGCCGCAACCCCAGGGCACCATCAACACTCCCATCAGCCGCGATCTGGTGCGGCGCAATCGTATGACCACGCGCCGTACTGATGGACGCGAAGCTATTACGCACTGGAAAGTCCAGAAACAGATCAGCGGCCCCTACGGCAAATTTTCTTTGCTTGAGGTGAAGATCGGAACCGGCCGGACTCACCAGATTCGCGCCCATCTCTCGTCGATTGGGCATCCGGTAGCCGGTGATACGCTTTACGGCGCACCGCATGACATTAAAAGCACCGAAAAAAATGCCACTCCCGTGGTGCTGAATAGAAATTTTCTGCATGCCGCTGCGCTGTGTTTTATGCATCCAACTCAAGAGAAGCCACTTTCGTTTGAGCAGCCATTACCGGCTGAACTAGGCCGATTTCTACATGAAATCGGCGGAAAGTAATGTACCTTTCCGGACTATAATGGTGGCAATGAGAATTCCCTCTGTCTTAATATTTCTGCTCCTCATATGGGGTGTCTGCGGAGCACAAACTCAGCCGGCCACCCCGGCTGCGCCTGCGGGACAACAGGCGGGTGCTCCGGCGCAGTCAGTAGCTCCGTCCAATACGACTGCCCAAACGCCTGATCCGGCGGCAACCGATAGAAGCGATACTCCTGACGACACAGCGCCCATTTCGACATTCGTGCGCCGTGTTGACATGAAGAATGTAATCTTCACGGTTACCGACAAGCATGGCAGGTTTGTCAAAGACCTGAAGCAGGCCCAGATCAAGGTTCTGGACAACAACAAGCCGCCTAAGCAGATCGTGAATTTTGAAGCGCAAACCAATCTTCCTTTGCGCGTGGGACTTCTCATTGACGCCAGCAACTCCATTCGCGAGCGCTTCCTCTTCGAACAACAGGCCGCAGTCGAATTCCTTCATCAGATCGTTCATCCGCAATCGGATAAAGCTTTTGTCCTTGCATTCGACGAGGTGCCCGAGGTCACACAGGATTTCACCAGTGATCAGAACAAGCTGACCAAGGGTGTACAACTGATCCGTCCGGGCGGCGGTACGGCGATGTGGGACGCCGTGTATTACGCGTGCCGTGACAAGCTCATGAAAGAGACGAGCAATAATCCGGTGCGCCGGGCCATCATCCTGGTCTCTGATGGCGACGACAACCAGAGCCGCGTGCTGCGGCAGGAAGCGATCGAGATGGCGCAGCGTGCTGAAGTGATCATCTACGCCATCAGCACCAACCTGAGCAATATCCACGATACAGGTGATCACAACCTCCAGCTTCTGGCAGAAGCCACCGGCGGACGCGCCTTCTTCCCGTTCAAGCTTCAGGATCTCTCAGACGCCTTCAATGATATTCAGGGCGAACTGCGCAGCCAGTACTCCATTACCTATAAGCCCGATGATTTCACCGCCAATGGAGCCTATCGGGCCATTCAGATTGCGGCTGACAACAAGAAATTGAGAGTGCGCGCCAGCAAAGGGTATTACGCGCCCAAGCAGTAATCAGTAAACAGCGCTAGAAAGGACTGCTGTTTGCCTCCACTCCCCAACAACAAACTCCTGATTCGCGGCGGACACCTCCTCGATCCTGCCCAGAACCTTGATGGTTCCTACGATCTTTTGCTTGCCGAAGGCCGTGTTGCTGAAGTCGCTCCCGCAGGCAAGCTCGACCAGGTAGAAGCCGAAATCTTCGACGCGCGCGGCATGATCGTTGCTCCCGGCTTTATTGATATCCACGTTCATCTGCGCGAGCCGGGGCAGTTCTACAAGGAAACTATTGCCAGCGGCACCATGGCGGCCGCAGCCGGCGGATTTACCTCGGTTTGCGCTATGCCCAACACCGTGCCGGTCAACGACTCCCCGGCGATCACCCGCTGGATGCAGGACCCGGAACGCGGCGCGCAGGTCAACGTTTTTCCCATTGCAGCAGCCACGCTTGGCAGTCTGGGCGAGCAACTCACAGATTATGCGGCTCTGGTGCGCGCGGGCGCGGTGGCCGTGACCGATGACGGCAAACCCATTCTGCGCGACGAGATCATGGAGACGGCACTTAAGGCCGCCGTCCGCCTGGAAATTCCGGTAGTGCAGCACGCGGAAGATACGCGCATGACCACGGCTGCATCCATGAACAGCGGTCCCTCTGCGTTTCGTCTTGGTTTACGTGGTTGGCCGCCGGAAGCGGAGTCTTCCATTGTGAGAAGAGATATTGAATTGACTGCAAAAACGGGCGCTCATTTGCATGTAGCCCATCTTTCCGCCGCTGAATCGCTGAACGCAGTACGCGATGCCAAGAGTGAAGGCCTGCGCGTGACCTGTGAGGTGACGCCTCATCACTTTGCGCTGGTGGATGAGGACGTGACCGACTACAACACCAATTTCAAGATGAATCCCCCCTTGCGCTCGCGCCACGATCGCGAAGCCCTGCTGGCTGGGCTGGCCGACGGCATCATAGATTGCATCGCCACCGATCACGCTCCCCATGCGCGCCATGAAAAGAATGCGGAATTCGATCGCGCACCTTTTGGAATCACCGGGCTGGAAACCGCGCTGGGATTAGCGATTTCCATTTTGCATGAGAAAAACAAATTACCGCTCAAACGAATCATCGAATTGCTTACCACCAATCCCGCGCGGGTGATGGGACTTGCCGGGCGCGGAACGCTGGCTCCCGGCTCTCACGCCGATGTCACGGTTTTTGATCCAGCCAGAGAATGGACCTACAGGGCCGCCGATTCTCACTCGAAATCAAAGAACTCTCCATTTGATGCCTGGCGGATGCAGGGAAGGATTGCGGCAACCATCGTAGCCGGGAACATTATTTTCAGAGATGAACCGCCAAGGACTCAAAATACGCAAAGATAGCTTTGCGTATTTCTGTTCATGCTCTTTGGGTAAATATCAGACCTATCTCTGGTGACCGCCGTCTCTGAAGATTTAAGAAATAATTCCCATCCGTTTTCCCACCTTGTTCAGCACCTCCAGCGCCTTTTCCAACTGCTGACGGGTGTGCGTGGCAGTCATGATGGTGCGCAGGCGTGCCTTGCCTTCAGCCACGGTAGGGAAGGCGATGCCCGGAGTAAATACTCCCTCGTTGAACAGTTCGCGGCTGAACTCCATGGCAAGGCGTCCTTCACCGATGATGATGGGCGTGATCGGTGTCTCACTGACAGGTGTGGTCTTTCCGCCAATGTTGAATCCCAGGCCGCCTAATTCTTTTTTGAAGAAGCGCGTGTTCTCCCACAGCTTCTCCATGAGTTGCGGCTCCTGCTCCAGCACGTCAAAGGCGGCAATGCAGGTGGCGGCGACAGAAGGCGGATGCGAGGTCGAGAACAGGAATGGACGGGCGCGATGATAGAGAAAATCGATCAGGTCACGCGAGCCGCAGACGTAACCACCCAGAGCGCCGATGGCTTTCGAGAGAGTTCCCACCTGCACATCCACGCGTCCGTGCACATTGAAGTGATCGATCGTGCCCCGGCCATTGCGGCCCAGCACGCCGGAGGAGTGCGCATCATCGACCATCATGATAGCGCCATATTTCTCGGCAAGATCACACAACGCGGGCAGCGGGCCGATATCTCCATCCATGGAGAAAACGCCATCGCTAATCAGTAGCTTGTGTCCCGGTTCATTGGCGACTTCTTTCAGCAGTTCTTCGGCATGGGCAGCATCTTTGTGCCGGAACACTTTGATCGTGGCGCGGGAAAGGCGCGCACCATCAATGATACTGGCGTGATTCAATTCGTCGGAAACAATGAAATCGCCTTTGCCCAGAATGGCCGAGACGGTGCCGGCATTGGCCGCGAAGCCGGACTGGAACACTACGCAAGCCTCAACGTTCTTGAAGCGCGCAATCTTCTCTTCCAGTTCCATGTGGATTTTCATCGTGCCAGAGACGGTGCGCACCGCTCCTGATCCCACGCCATACTTGTTTGTGGCTTCCAGCGCCGCTTCCCGCAGCTTGGGATGAGTAGTCAACCCCAGATAATTGTTCGATGCCAGATTGATGACCCGTTTGCCGTCAAAGGTAGATTCCGGGGCCTGCGGATCTTCAAGCACACGCAATTTGAAATGCGTACCTTTCTGCTTGAGATCGTTCATCTGGTCGGCAAGGTATGAAAGCTGGGAACGAGATGCGGTAGTGGTAGCCATAGAGAACCTCGATGGATTGGTAATTGATAATTTGTAATTTGAGTGCGGTGCACTGGCCAAACCGCAATCCTTCTGATTTTTCAATCACCAATTACAAATTACCAATTACAAATTCTAACTGGTGGGTTTTCCGTTCGGATACAGCAGTATCTTGCTGGCTTCGCCGGTCTTCAGCCTGTCCATGCCTTTGCTGAAGTCGGCCATTGCCATACGGTCAGTGATGACCGGCGAGAGATCCAGCTTGCCGGCCTTGAGCAGCGCATTCATCTGGTACCAGGTCTTGTACATCAGGCGGCCATTGATGCCCTGCACGGTCGCGCCTTTGAATATGAAATCATCCGCCAGGTTGAACTCCACGGGCTTGGAAGGAATACCGAGCAGCGAAACCCTTCCGCCCAGCCGCAGAATCTTGAATCCCAGGCGAATGGCATCGGTCTTGCCTGACATCTCCAGCACCACGTCTACTCCCAAACCATCGGTGGCATCCATCACCATCTCGAATACATTGTCTTTGACCGGGTTCAGCGCGAAATCCGCCTTCATTCTCTCCGCCAGCTTACGCCGGTGATCGTTGACTTCCAGGGCAAACACCTGGCTGGCGCCGCAGGCGCGCGCGACTGCAATCGAAAATAATCCAATTGGACCGCAACCCACCACGGCCACGGTTCGCGCGGCGATCTCCCCGGCAAGCACGGTGTGAACAGCATTGCCCAGGGGATCAAGCACGCTGGCGTAATCAGGAGGAATGCTGGGATCGATTTTCCAGATGTTCGATTCCGGAATCTTCACGTATTCGGCGAAGGCGCCGTTGGCATCCACACCGATGATCTTTACGTAGCGGCAGATGTGGGCTTCGCCGGTCCGGCACTGATAACACTTGCCACAAGCAACGTGCATCTCAGCGGAAACAAAATCTCCCTCTTTGACTGTAGTGACATTCTTGCCGACCGCGGTAACGTGGCCGCAGAACTCGTGTCCGGGAATAAGCGGCGGCTTGATGCGGTTCTGGGCCCACTGATCCCAGTTGTATATGTGAAGATCGGTGCCGCAAACCGAAGCTACTTTTACCTTGACCAGAACGTCATCCGGGCCAATCTGGGGCAGAGGCATCTGGCGCACATCCGCGCCCGGCGCAGCCTCTGGCTTAACAACAGCAAGCATGATTTCAGACATTAGGTTCCTAAACGGGAGAACGCTACCTCGATCATGAGCGCAGGGTGCCAGCCAGATAGAAGTAGTTGGGGCAAACTCTTCATTCTAGCAAAAAGAGAATGCCCTATTCTGAATCACCTTGATTTCAAGACGGAACCTATATCACGACCGCCATGCACAATGGCAATGACTAGGAATGGTTTCTCCCGATAAACGATCAGATAAGAACCCACAGGCCAGAACCGCACATCACGTGGTACATCCCGGCGGATGTGACCCTTGCCGGGCCATTTACTCAACTGCTCACATGCGTTGAACAATTCTTCCACTAATCGATCAGCGGCATTACGATTATGGGGCGCAACAAAGCTCCAGATGCCTTCCAGGTATTCAATAGCTGCTTTTGTAAGAAGGTCAGGAAGCATTCCTGACGTATCTCTTTCTCAATCGATCTATACGTTTACGAGCTTCTTTTAACGACATAACCTCTCCGGCCTCGGCCTGCGCTAATCCGCGATCAATCTTTTCCAGGACATATTGGAGCCATTGTTCATGCTCTTCGTCTTGTTGTTCTAACAAACGCAAAGCTTCGCGGACCACCTCAGAAGCTGAGGCATAGCGACCACTGCGAACCTTCTCAGCGACGAATTGTTCAAGTTCTGGCGTCAAAGAAAAGTTCATGTCTCACCTGCTAGGAACTTAGGATAGCAAATTTTGCTATTTTCTGTTATCTCCTGGCTAAAGCACATTTGCAAATTTGCCGTTGAAAAGCAGATAATCTAACTAACTGGTTAATTAAATGGTTTCGCTTAACTCCAAGGCTGGGAAAACGGGCTCTCGCGGAGAGCCGGAGAAGACCCGTGCCGCCATCCTGAATGCCGCGCTGCAGGAGTTTGCCCACGAAGGTGTAACCGGCGCCCGCACAGATGAAATTGCCCGCTCCGCCGGGGTCAACAAAGCGCTGCTCTATTACTATTTCAAAGATAAAGATGGCCTTTACGCAGCGGTGCTGGAGCAGGTGATCTCTGGCCTGTTTACCCGTGTGGAGGCGGTGCTCAAGCGCACAGATCTGAACTGCCGCAGGAAGCTGCTTTTGTACGTCGAAAGTCATTATGACTATATCGCCAGTTCACCCCTGTACCCGCGCCTGCTGCAAAGAGAGTTCATGCGCACCGGACGCACGCTATCAGTCGCTACACGGATCATCGAGCGGCTGGGAAGACCTGTTTACGCAGAGCTCATGCAGTTGATTGCTGCGGGCGCCACGTCAGGCGAATTCCGCACACTCGATCCAGCGCAGGCCCTTACATCGATTCTCGGCGTGATCGTTTTCTATTTCATCAGCGTTCCAGCGCAGCAACTGATGGCCTCGGGCGATCCATTTACGCTCGAGCGGGTTGCATCGCGGCGCGCGGCAGTGCTCGACTTTATCTCTGCTGCTGTATTTGTTCCTGACGCTCCACAGAAAGGCAAACACAAGTGAGCCAGCGCAACAAGTTCTTTGCATTCCTTGGAGTGCTGCTGGTCGCAGCAACGGCCTATTACTTTTTTTCTACGAACAACTCTTCTGACCTGGTTCTGATAGGCATCGTGGACTCCAACCAGATCGTGGTCAGCCCCAGGATCACTGGACGCATCGAACGGCTCGCGGTCAATGAAGGCGATGAAGTGAAAGCCGGGCAGACACTGGCCGTGCTTGACTCCCAGGAGCTGACGGCGGAACAGCAGGCCGCCCAGGCGCTGCTGGCCAGCCTGCGCTCACAAGTAGCCCAGACGCGCGCGACGGAAGAGCAGACTGCCGGGGAAACATCCAGCGGCGTGGTGAATGCCCAGGCGCGGCTGCGCGCCGCCCAGGCCACATTCGCCCAGACTCAAGCCGACTTGCAGCGCGTGGAGGCGGATGCCAGGCGGGCCATTGCCTTGGCGAAGCAGGGAATTTTCTCGAACCAGCAGGCCGACGAAGCGGAAGCTCAGTTGAAGGCTCAGCAGGCGGCGGTGCGATCGGCGGAAGACCAGGTGCATGCAGCGCAGGCCGATCTCAACACTGCGCAGGCCCGCACCCACCAGGCTCATGCGGCGCAGAGCACCGTAGCCGCCACCCGCGCCCAGGCGCGCAACGCGCAGGCGCAACTGGAAGCCGCAGAAACAAGGCTTGGTTACACCAAGGTGATCGCGCCGCTCAATGGCACCGTGAGCGTCCGCGCTGCCCGTGAAGGGGAGATCGTCAATATCGGCCAGCCGATCGTGATCATTACCGACCTGAGTGACACCTGGGTGCGCGCCGCCATTCCCGAAACCGAGGCCGTGCATATTGCGCTCAATGATCAACTCAATATCCGCCTGCCTTCCGGCGACGTGGTTCCCGGCAAGGTGATCTACAAAGCTCCTGAAGCGGAGTTCGCGACCCAGCGCGATGTAAACCGGCGCAAGCGGGACATCAAGGCAATCGTGCTCAAAATCGCGGTGGACAACAGCAAGAAGATGCTCGTGCCCGGAATGACCGCCGAGGTGCTGGTTCCAGCGGCCAAGGTGAAAGGGTGATATGGCAGAGGTGGCGGCTATCTCGGTAAGGAACATCGTAAAGCGCTTTGGGAACTTTACAGCGGTCGACGGTGTTTCTTTTGATGTGGCTGAAGGCGAGATCTTCGGGTTGCTGGGACCGAATGGCGCGGGCAAATCCACGCTCATCCGCATGATGACCACCCTGCTTGAAATCACCGCCGGCACCGCGCTCATTGAGGGTTATGACGTGCGCAAGGAACCAGACAAGGCCCGCCGCAACATCGGCGTGATTCCGCAGGCCATGACCAGTGACGGCGATCTCACGGTGTGGGAAAACCTGAGCATTTATTCCAAACTTTATGGCATTTCGGCGGCTGACCGGGAAAGCTCCATCCACGAACTGCTCGAACTGGTCGATCTTACTCAATGGCGCGATGCTGCGGCGCGCAACCTTTCCGGAGGCATGCGCCGCCGCCTGGAGATCGCGCGCGGCCTTGTGCACCGGCCTAAAATCTTCTTTCTCGACGAGCCTACCACCGGCCTCGATCCTGTTTCGCGCG
>Ga0066662_10000202_pt1 | contig 24823 bp, 25 predicted proteins | sample GraSoiAngelo_111_FD_133939 | JGI IMG/M metagenome (GOLD analysis project Ga0066662, IMG submission 133939) | Grasslands soil microbial communities from the Angelo Coastal Reserve, California, USA - 14_0903_12_40cm | ecosystem: Environmental > Terrestrial > Soil > Grasslands | place: USA...
GAGGAGGCCGTGGGAAGGGCCTGCGAGAGTGCGGCGGTGAGGCGAGTGGCGCGCCAGTTTGGGATGGCGGCGAGCACAGTGCGGGCCATCGATTTGCGCTATCTGAAGCGCTGGTCGGCGGGGCGCAGAAAGCCGGCTTTGCGGCAGATGGGGGTAGATGAGATTCATCTGGGTAAGAAGCAAAAGTTCCTCACCGTGGTGAGCAATCTGGAGACGGGTGAGCCTTGGTGGTTTGGCCGGGAGCGGAAGAAAGAGACGCTGGATGAGTTCTTCACCCAGCAGTTGAGCGCTTTCCAACGGAGCGCGATCCGGGCAGCTTGCGTGGACATGTGGGAGCCCTTCCGGCAAAGCCTGGGGCAGTGGGCACCGAAGTGCCGGATTGTCTATGACAAGTTCCACATTATGCAGCATGCGGGACGGGCGGTGGATGAAGTACGGCGTGCGGAGTTCTTTCGTAAAGGTGGGGCGGCGCGGGAGGTGGTGAAGGGAAAGCGCTGGCTGTTGCTGGCGCGCTGGGTGCATCTGCATACGGACAAGAAACGGCAGCTCAATCAACTGTTCGCGCTGAACCGGCGGATCATGAAAGCCTATCTGCTGAAAGAGAGCCTGGGACGGCTGTGGAGCTATACCTACGAGGGAGCCATGCTGCGTTATCTGAAGAGCTGGATTGACCAGTTGCGCTGGCAGCGGCTGAAGCCCATGGAAAAGCTGGCACGAACGTTGTTGGATCACCTTGAGGGAATCTTGAACTACTGCCGGATCAAGGTGCCGCTGGGTGTGGTGGAAGCCGTCAACGGGAACATCAAAGCGCTGTTGCGTCGGGGCCGTGGCTACAGTGACTTGGACTATCTGCTGCTTAAGGCGCAACGGCTGGCGGCCACCAAGACCCAATTCCTCGTTTTACAGAAAGCCGCTTAAAATGCATACTTCGTCAGATTCTCGTGCAGAGCCGTTTTTTGTGGCCGTGCTTCTCACAGGGCTGCGCTTCTTCAAGTTGTACCCGCAACGAGGCAAGCTGATCCAGGCTTAGAAATGGAGGTACGTGTTCGCTGCGAGGCACTTTGATCAGCTGCGTATCGGCGTAGCGGTGCAGGTTTGCTAGAGCGGCCCTCGTGTCGTTTTCTTGCAGGCGCATTAGCAGCGACAGCAGATTGAAGCCGATTCTATCGAACAGCGGTTCGTATTCCGGTTTGCTCTCGGCGTACTGCTTCAGCAGTTTGTCTACGCCTGTATAGCCGGCCTGATAGCTCAGAAGGGCGCACATCAGGCGCTTTCCAAGTTGCGGGAAGCGTTTTGGGGTGGGTCGGGACATTTGGTTTACTCCTTGTTCTCGCGCCATTCCAGCAAGCCCAGGTTGTCGTCGTGCCTCTCGTAGAAGATTAGGCTGTAAGCGAGTTTCTTCTTGGTCTTCTTCGGATTGGCAAGGCTGGCGCTTCCCGAGGCCGGAGCGATGTTCAGCCACGGCATCATACACCTGTTGCTTTGGGGTGTCCTGCCGTTTTTCTCTGTGGATATATTCAGCTACCTGCGATGGCTGGAGCCTTTTACTTCAGCTCGGCACCGCCAATCACGTAAATAGCTGAGAGCCTTCTAGCGCTGCAGGCAAGGAACAGATGGTTGGAAATGGGTTAGTTTCGGTGACCTCTGAAAATCGCCTTGCGCGGTCTAGATCTTGAGCTCGTGGATCAGTCCATTTGGCAAATTACAGAGAAGCATTGTAAGGCACGCAACCAATCCAGGATCACTAGAGCGGATTTGGCGTACCCGCAACTGCAATTTAAAGTTGACAGGACGAGAGCTATCTGAAAGACTTTTTCAGAATGACTTTCTTCTCCACGGAAGCCGCTGCAAAGAAGCTTGGCATATCAGTCGCAAGCTTGAACCGCTACATAGAGGCCCAGAAGGTTCCTGCACCGAATGCGACTAGGATCGGGAAATGGAAGGTTCGCGCCTGGACGGAGGAGGATATAGAACGAGTCCGGGCCTTGCTGCCGAATATTGCTAACGGTCGCAAAACCCGGTACTCAAAACTTAAGAAAAAATCAGCACCCAAAAGGTCAAAACGATAACCAGCGGGTAACGCCCGGTGCTGGTACACCGAGCGCACCCTAACCAAAGCACCCCCAAGGAGGGCGCAATGGCTGAAAGTAAGGGTACACACCCATCGAAGAAACGCACAAGCCGCAAAGAAGTCTTAGAGTTTCCCGAAGTCAACGGTAAGACCGTGGAAGCCGTGGAACTCTTTTCTGACCACGAGTATTATGCAATCACCGTCCGGTTTCAGGACAAGACCGCGCTCCACTTCGCTCTTGAAACGGCCGTGTTCTCATTCCCCACTCTCTCAAATTGGAAAAGCGGAAACGACAGAATCCTAAAGAAGTACAAATCGGTCGGCAGTAACATTCAAAGATTGTAAGCGCATATTGGCAGCACTCGGGCCCGCCTTTTTCTGGCGGGCCTTCCAGCACATCTTCTCGTAAAATCCAGCATCTTAAGCACAGCCACACACCCCAATCTCCGCCTCGGTCTGTGAAGAATTGACGAGCATTGCTTTTAGCGCTACGAGACCGAGTAGATGCAGATCCCCAGCAACTCTTGCGGCTAGTTGATGTTGGTTTGAGCAACTTATGGCTGCATGGGTTCTTGAGAGGCTTTCGTTGGAAGAGTAAGTAGTACGAGATCACGCAAGCTCGGTTTGCGGCTCCTTGTGCTTTTCTGCTGAGAGCAGGCCGGTCTTGGGATTGATCGTATAACCGGCGCGCCGCAACGCGAGGAGCACATCGCTGAGATGAAGCTCATCTAGCGTGCAATGCTCCTGGATAGCCCTGCGAAGAATGCTGGCGTACACATGACTTGCGTTGCGCACCTCGTCCGAAGAAAGCTCCCGAACCGCCTCTGCTATGAGTCGCTGTGTGTCTCCGCTCTGTAATCGATGCCCATCATCCGCGCGTTCAGCCTGGGAAGGCGAAGGCTTCTGCAGCGTCAGAATCAGATCCACCGTCACCACGCTTTCCGAACCGGAATTCAGTCCCTTGACTGAGCGCTGCCCCTTGTCGAGTATTGCCACATGGACAGGTGCCGACTTGAATCCCGCATCGCGAACCGCCCGCTGTACAAGACCCCATATCCGCCCGCTGCTGTTTCCAAACACCACCGACATATACCGGCCCGGTTTCAGGATGCGAAAGGCCTCCGCAAATGAGGAGCGCAGTAATGCCTCGTAACGCTCTGCCGCGCCGTTCTTGCGCTTGCCCGTCGTGTAAACCACCGCTTCGGAGACATAGTTCGTCACTTCGCCCAGCCAGGCTTCATGAAAGAGATTCATGTCGCTGTAAAAGATGTTGCTGCCGAACGGCGGGTCGGTGAACACATAATCCACCGATTCCGAGTCGAGGTGCGCCAAGAGGTTGGCGGAGGCAAGGCAATAGTCCAGTTTGCCTTCCGGCCGGCCACACAACAGCGATGCGTTATCGAACAGGATTTCGTCGGAGCGAAGCACCGCATCCACCTTGCGACCGAACAACTCGAACACGTTCCATTCGTAGTACACGGGAGCAATGTAATAGGTCTGGTTTTGCGCATTCAGCGGACGCTGCGCGCTCCACTGATAACGGCGGGAGGCGCGCGGCAGTATGGCCGTGAACGCAAAGCTCAGCTTCTGCCGCAGTCCTGGATCGCCGACCTTGTTGATCGCCCGCCAGAGTTCGAGCAGGGCGATGGCATTGCGCGGCGAGAAAAAATCCGATGTCCGGATAAGGCCAGCTTTCCTGAGTCCCGAGCGGCTGAACATTTCCCGGTCCTCGGTGATGGGCAGCGACGGCACCTCTGACTGCCGTGCATCCTGTGCTGCCTCCTCAATCATGTGCAGATCGAAACCGGAAACCGGCTGCTCCGTCAAACGCCCCTCCGTGTTCCGCGCCACGACTTCCACGGGAGTGTCCGCACTTCGTTTCCATCTGCGACGCGCAAACGGGTGCTTGCAGCCCGGACAGGCCTTCGGAGCCTCTCCTTTTGACGAGAGATGGCGGTAATAGATAAGGGGAGCCTCGCAGGACGGGCAGAGATAGGTGAACGACCAGACGGTGCGCACCATCTCCACTTCTGCTCCGTCGCTCACCCGGCGAGTGGCGTAGAGACTCCCGATGGCCTTGCGGGCCTGGCTGACTACTTCCTCCGCTCTCTCCGTGAAGTCCTCCGGACTGACCCTGGTGGCGTATCCGCGCGCGATATGGCGTCCCAGTGCCGAAATATCGCTCAGCTTCGCCTTGCGCCCGAGACGCACGGAGGCTAAGCCGGTCATGCCGGAGCCGCCGAAGAAGTCGGCGACGACTTCGCCCGGTCTCGTGAAGGTCTCGATGAAGGGCTCGATTGCCGCGACGGGCACCTTGGTAAGGTAGCTGTGGCAGTTGTAAATGGGGTCCGTTCGTGGTGCGGTGATGATCGCGGGCAGCTCGGTTAACTTGGAGGGTACAATCACCGTTTTTCCTTTGAAATCCAGCAACTAAATGCCAGATGTGTGACGTTAAGTCTGTAGACTCATTGTTTACACATTTCTAGCCTTAATCGCAAGTAGAAAACCACGGCGGAAGTGTGAAACGCAACCCTAAAGAAATATTCGGCCAAAACGTCCGGCGCGTCCGTCAGCAGATAGGGTTGTCCCAGGAAGAGCTCGCCTTCCGCGCCAAGCTGCACCGCACCTACATTAGTTCAATAGAGCGTGGTGTCCGCAACGTCTCGCTGGAAAACATCTTTGCCATCGCCAAAGCCCTGGAAGTGCCGCCCGGCGAGCTGCTGAAGCCTGTCGATTCCGGGGGATAGCTGATGGGCTTTAAGACTGACAGTAGCTTCCTCCGGTTCCTGAGCATGGGCGCCATCGGTGTGCGCCAGACCATGAAGCAGCTCAGCGGCATGGGATTCAAGCCCATCGAGCTGGAGCGCTATTGCGCATCGAACAAGCTCTGGACAACCAAGGTAAAACGCCTTCGCCTGCCGGATGTACTCTGCGTCAAGACGGGACTTAGGTTGGAGGTGCGTGCGAAATCGGACCTCAAGATAAGGATGAGTGACGCGCCGAATAATCCGGATCGTCGCTGGGATTCCGGGTTGCGGGATGATGATGTCGCCGCCTTTATCGCCGTCGCCGAAGGGGAGGGTGGTCCGGTGCCTGCTGACGAAGCTGTATTCTTCTCGGTAAGCGCCTTACGTGCGTCGGTTGGGCAGTCCCAGCTTGGTCCTCCTAAATCCGCATCCGAGGGTGCCGAGCGCGACAGAACGTGGCCCTCCACCGTGCCCTCATGCGACGGTACGGTCGAGTCCGTCAGCAAGGAAAAGCTCGTCGTGATGATGCAGGTAGGGGAGGGGGCTACCCGGAAGCAGACCTATACGTTGAACGGAAAGCACGTCTACGTACAGCCCGGCGCGCAATTCAAGGCGGAGGTTTCCATCCTTGCCGGGGCACCGGAAAAGCAGGCGGATCTCGCCGCCTTCCTGAATAAAAACTATGACCCTCTCGCCGGATTGCAGGAAGCCAATGCCGTGGATCGTTATGCCGCAGTGAAATCGCTTCCCTACCGCGACGACCTACGCGCGAGAGCGGTTCCTGCGCTTGAAGCGTTGCTCAACAACGAGCAAGAGGAGCGGGTGGCGCTAGAGGCTGCAGGAGCATCGGCCGTGCTGGGATCCGCCCTCGGCCAGGATCGCATTACGAAAATTTTGTGGGGGGACGGGCGCGAGGACCTGCGGATGGAATCGGTGCTCATCCTCACGGAGCTTGCCAGCCCATTTGCGCGCGACGAGCTGGTGCGCGTGGCCGGCGATAAGAAATTTGCAGGAAACGAAATACGCCAGGCCGCAGTCTGGGGACTAGGAAAAGCGGGTCTGAAAGCCTACGACCAGATACTGCCTTACATCGCCGATGAAGATGAAAACGTCGCGCTGCATGCGATAGTAGCTTTTGGAGTCGACACGCCGGACGTCGTCATCGTGCGACTCGTGGACGAGCTGACGAAAAATGACCAGAGAAGGGCGGCAGCAGCCTCCGAGACATTGCGACTCATTGGCAACGAAACCGTGCTCAAATTCCTGATTGAAGCCGCTGCCGGCGGGCACGACTGGGTATTAGCGACGCTGGGCAGATTGCCGGCGGCCCTCGTCCGGCCTGCTCTTACCGGCTCTGATCTTTTGAAAAAGGTTGCACCGCTGCTGCTATTGAGCGAGGGTTCCAACTGGCTGGCCCCGGAGGATCGCCTGATGGACATTGGTTTCCTGGTGAAGCAGAATCTATAGCAACCGCAACAATAGTTTTCTAGGTCAATATGGCGCAGTTCCGAAAGAACGTCCTCTCACAATACTTGCGGACCAAGTGTGACAAGCAGCTCCGCCTATCACTGTATTCCCCTCCAGAATTGCAGGCGATGGACTGGCCTGTGCCCTTGGAGGCACGCCCAGCAGTCCAGATCCTGCGTGATCGTGGCAAGGAGTGGGAGCAGGCCAAGATGCAGGATCTGGAAACCGCCTTCGGAAACCATCTTATCGGTGTAAAGGAGAACGGCAAATTCAAGAGAATTGAGCTCGCGGCCGTCCTCGCGGTGAATCCGCCTAGTCCTACAGTCATCGTCCAGGCACGATTCTCTCACCCCGATCTGCGACAGACATTTCTGACCAGCATCGGGTTGACCCCGCAGCGCATTGAGCAGATCCCTGCTTTCGGCGCGTTCGAGCCCGATATTGTTCTAGTCAAAACTCCGGCCGATGGCGAAGTGGAGATACTCCCCACGGGGGACACGACTCCGATTCCGCCAGGAACCCAGCGCAAGGCGCTCCTCGTTTCAGACATAAAGCACGCGGGAGAAGCCAATTCCAGCTACAGCTCGGAAGTAGCTCTTTACGCGGTGCTCCTTGCCAACTGGCTGCGATTGAATGAACTGGAAAGCAACTTTTTTGTGGCGGATCGCCTCGGCCTCTGGACACGCGCCAAGGAGACATCGGCTCTTGCCGAGTTGGTGACACGGAATCCCGGTGCCAGTATTAGCGACAGGCTGCAGGCTTTTATCGGTGACTTGGAAAAGGTAGATTTCCAGATTTTCTTCCAGACCGTCAGCCATTTCTTCAGCCAGGACCTTCCAAGGGTTCTCGCAATCACGGACTGGGCCGCACTGGACTGGCACGTGGATTCACGGTGCTCTACATGTGACTTCCTTGGGCATCGCAACTGGCTGCGCGCCTCCGACCGCGGGACTCTCGACGCGAACCGGTCACACTATTGCGTCACCGCTGCCGAAGACAGCGGTCATCTCAGCAGGCTTTCGACTATCACGCGCGGCGGTCGCAAGACATTGCACCATGCAGGACACATTAATGTCACTGCCGTTTCAACCGTCACCACCGCCGATCCGGTATTCGATCTTCACAACGCCCTGAAAGCCGACAGGAACCATCTTCCGCACCGGGCCACCGCACTTCTTACAGGGGCTGTCAGCGTCGCGGACAACACCACCACGATCGATTTTCCACGATACGCAGACCTGCAGATATTCGTTTCCGTCAACTTTGATCCCGGAACTGGGCTTTTGTGCGCCCTTGGTTCCGAGGCTCGCTTCAGGCAGCGCGTTCCTTTCGGGCAAACGTCAACAGTTCAGCGTACCTGGAACGCAGAAGCTCAGACCTTACTCGCATCGACTGCAGAAGAAGAGCGCAGCGTTGTAATGTCGTTCCTTTCCCGGCTTGCCGATGTGTTTGACTTTGTCCATAACACGGCCGCTGACGGTGGAAGATCAGGACAAACGCTGAGTACCAGCGTTTTAGTTGTTCGATTGGAGATTCGGCGATCTCTTCAAGTTTTAGTCGGAACTGAGAACGTTCCACGAGGCTATCGTGGAGTATCCATAAAATTGGTAAATAGACGATTGCACTCGCTTTTACGGAATAGCGGTAGAACAGCGCAGGACCAAAGAACAGTATGAAGACCATAACTACGGCCACTGGTATAAGTATACGGTAAAAAAATGAGTCTTCTTTCCATGAGTGAATCGCAACCGAGAGCATCTGATCTGACCAAGTGGACCACTTAAATGCATAACTGCCTTCCATGCTCTCGCAATCAGGAATGAACTCCGGCGGATGATGAGCATCGCTCGCCAATACAATCCTCGCCCAATTCTGAGGAATGCTCCGAATACTTTGCAGGGGGTGCCTCATAACATTCAACAGGATGCACACGGGTCGAGCGAGGAACAGGGTTGCGAAGAAAAATGCGCCTTCGATAAATTCATGTGATCCCAGGTCTTCAAGGTTATTACTCGCCCATACTGCCCAATCTTGCGCACGTTTCGTAGATTCATCCGTTCTTAGCAGAAGAAACGGTGCAACGCATGCCCCGATAAACACATGTCTTAGTGTTCCCCAATGCACACAGCCCAGATCGAAAATGCTGTTGCTGCGACGGTTTCGATGATCGCGAGCAGCGTCGGTTCATTGGCTAAGGCTGATTGTGGCGTGGAGTAGATCCGCACGTTATTTGAGCCATCCAGTTACGGTCCCGGAGCGCTGGATCGATAATTTGATTCGAAGGTCATCGGAGTGAAGGCACGCGATGTATTTCTTGTAATAAGCAGTACGGCGCCCCCAAAGAGGAATAAAACCAATTACCCGAGCTCCTACACAGCGCTCGACGTGTTTCTCGTCTGATTGACTCGCCATTGTGGTGAACTGAGTCTGCCACGGTCGTTAACTGTCAACTCGGAGGGCCGAAACTCCATCTCCATTATCACATTTTCAGTATCGGCCTTCACGGCATATTTGCCCGATTCAAACGAAAACCGGAAATGGCAGTTGCGCAAGACAGCAGACGTAAGGTGGGCCGTACTGTTCAATCTGATCGGCTGCGTAGCAAAGAACGTCGGGAGTGGCAGCACTTATATTGAGGATGAATGATAGTGTTGAATTACGTTGCCCCGGACCAGGGGCATTTGTGGTCTGAATCTCATCAAAAGTCCACATAGAATGTTAGCTATTTGCCAGGAGGCGGCTGGCGGCTGTCCATTGTATTCGGAACCCTCGTAAACGCATATTCCTGGCATGTTAACTTCTAAACGACTAGCCCCAAACTACGCTGTTTGCGATGCTAGGAAGACGATTCAACCAAGTCGCTTGCTTTAGATGAAGTAACGGATAGTATGCGAAAACAACTACCGCTTGACTGGCCTAGTAGCTGGCATGAAGGCGCACTCGGCCACCAGGTAACATGCTTGTGCTTCGGTGGGATGCAAACTGTTATCGTCAACAACCGGACAGAGTCACTTCTATCGGCAATCCAAAAAGAGACAGGCCACTCGCGACCGATTGACGCGATTCTAGCTGCAAGCTAGGATTTATCAAAATATGCTGGCACCCTTTTTCACTACTCCACTGACTATTACGAGTCAATTCAGCTTCTGCGGATTGCCGCTGCGGTTGGATTCTTATGCCGGGTGCGCGTTTTCTTGTACGTTTTGCTTTGCCCGTGTCAGGGGAGGCAATTCCTTCGGGGACGTTGTGCGAGCTGCCGATAGTGCAAAGTTGGACCGCATCTTTCGATCCGTGTTCGAGGAAGATGATACGAGCGGTGGCATGGTCCGCCAATTTTTGCGACGACGCGTGCCGATTCATTTTGGCGGTATGAGTGACCCATTTCAACCAGCGGAATTGCGCTATCGTGTCACTGAGTCGTTTCTACAAGCGCTCGCGAGATATCGATATCCAACTGTCCTAAGCACGAGAAGTAAAATGGTAGCGTGTGAGCCGTACATCAATCTGCTTAAGCAACTTGGGAATGTCGTAGTTCAGTTTTCATTCTGTAGTTCACGAGACGAGGTTGCGGCCCTATTCGAACCGTATTCCACCTCGCCAAGCAACCTTCTCGGTGTTATGTCCACTTTGGCGAGGGAAGGAATAGCAGTTACCTGCAGATGGCAGCCCTATATCCCAGGAGTGAGTGAGCCTGCTGAGGAATTCGTTTCGAGAATGTCCTCAGTCGGCTGCCGGCACGTGGCGCTGGAACATCTAAAAATTCCAATCGAGCGGAGCCATCCTTTGTGGGGAAAGTTAACGAAATCCGCTGGGCGGGACTTTTACTCTGAATATAAATCCTTGAACGCACTGCGTGATGGGCGAGAATATGTCCTCCCGCCGCAGGCAAAGCTTCCGACGATTCGGGAGGTGGCACGGGCGGTTCGCACCCGGGGAATGACTTTTGGCGCTGCTGATAACGAATTTCAATATCTCTCTGATACAGGCTGCTGCTGCAGTGGCGTGGACCAGTTTCCTGGTTTTGAGAACTGGTTCAGATGCCAGATCGGCTGCGCTGTCCGCGAGGGCTTTGGCAAACGAATCACTTACGGTTCGGTATCTCGTCACTGGGCGCCAATTGGATCATTAGATCGTTTTCTGAATTCTCGCTCCCGTTTGTCTGGACGCACTGAACTTTCTGGTTCATTGCACGATCATCTGAGGGCTCGTTGGAACAGCCCTAAAGCGCCAGGCTCGCCGGCCTCATTCTACGGAGTCGTTCCAACCGCTGAAATCACTTCCGCAGGGAACAAAGTCTATGTCTGGGATAGTAAGATTTTGACAGCGCTAGGAGACCTGAAGGTTTCGGCTGGAGGCCTATAAAACTGGAGCCATAGGCTCATCAAACTCGGTCAGTATTGCAGTTGGTCCGGTGCTCGTTCAAATATCGCGAATGTCCATCTATAATAGCTGCTAATGAGTTGAGGTGACTGATGCAAAACCAAATGGTTCTTGCAGGCCTGCTTTTATCGAGTGTGCTTGTAGGTGTTACGATCGGAATTGTGATCTCTGTACTTTGGCAGCGCGAGCGTGCAAAGCGGTTTCGAGTTTACCATGGCATTCCGAATGTCATCGGGAGGTGGCGATGCACGTGGTTCGATGACGCGCAAGGTCAGGAGCAGCCCAAGGTGGAAGATACTGTAGAGATTCAGAAGTGGACGACCGAGGGTCAGTTCCTTGCGGTCGGACACCAACCGCAGTTTCATCTCTCTTACCCGATTATGGGAGAAATTGACGCTTCGCGCGTGGTGACTCTCGTCTACAAAGCCGCACGCTATCCGTTTGAGCCAAACCGCGGAGTCGCTGTCTTGGAGATGTCAAGAGACGGCAAGACGATGGATGGGCGCTGGTACGGACGGCGCTCATCAACCCAGTTGGGTGGCGGACTAGTCAGATGTGTACGACTCTAAGTCTGAAAGCGTCGGACTGGAGGTGGTCTCGATGAGCGACAATGGCGCAAAGATTCTGATTGCCGTATTAGGATTACTAGGCATCATTATCACCTACATCGTCGCGCCAATTGTGAAGGCCTGGATAGAGAACAAAAAGTCCGCCAAGAAACGCGCGGCCAATGCATTACCTGACATCATGGGAACAACGTGGGAAGCCGAATGGGACTTCCAGGATGGCACCCCGTACACCAAAGAGTCTGTAACGCTCGAAAAGTGGACCAAAGACTTTGAATTTCAGGGCTACGGATTTGTTGTCCATGCCGGTAAACAATACAAGTACTCCATTACCGGCGTAGTTTCTCCGGCCCGAGTGGTCGCGTTGACGTGGACCGCCGAAGGATTCCCTACGAAGGGAGCCAACCTTGGCACGGCATGCCTCCAGCTCTCGCCGGGCTCGAACAGATTGGACGGCAGTTGGGTGGGCCTTGCTCAAGCGGATGACAAGTTTGGGTTGTACACTGGTTCTGTTAGGATGAAAAAGATTAGAGACTCGCTCTAATCTCGCATCAAGTCCCTAAAATGATCGATGTTTTCTACCATACCTCGGTGAGTATGTCTGAACTCTCCGACGACAACGCTCAGCTTGTAATCGGTAGCCCTCCTTTCACCAATCATCCCGACGGTAAGAGCCTAGAAAAGAAAAGTTACTTGCGGTTTATCAGATCAGTTTTCTCTGAAATCTGGCGTGTCCTGGAGCCGGGACGGCTATGGGTTTGTATCAATACCGATTTGCGCGATCATGCTCGATATAATCGTCGTGATGGACGATTCAACGGCCTCCTCTGGCAGAAACACACCTCCCTCCGATATATTGCCGAGAGCATAGGCTTTCGGTGTATAGACATGAAGATATGGGCAAAGTCCCTCAATCCGAACGTCTATCGTTACGGATTTGCCTACGTTCAATTTTTCAAGAAATCCGCCGGCAGTAGAACACAGACCCGCACGGGAGTCTCCGCCACGTTTTCTCCAGACGTGTGGTTACTAGAAGGTGGCACTTATCGTAAAGATTCACGTGGGTATGTTTTCCGGGACGCCTTTCATCCCGAAATTGTGAGTCGCTGCTTGGAGCAGTTTACTAATGCGGGTGACCTCGTGGTATCGCCCTTTGCTGGCTCAGGTACAGTTCCAGCGGTCGCCAAGCTTCTAGGGCGACGCTGCATTGCTTATGAAATAGATCGTAACCTCAAGCCACTGATTGAGGAGACGATCGCGAATCCAGAGCGTTATCCCGCGTTTCTTTCATTAATGAAAATGAAGAGCTGATTTGCGTCATTTGCCCTAACTTCCGTGCGGCTGTTGATTGTCCAATGATGTGGACGTTCATTGCGGCAGAATGCGTGTGGGTGGCCGGAGCAGAGAGCGGATCTTGAGTTCGTAAACAGAACATCGTTTGGGCGGCTGAGACACCCCATCTTCACAGGTTGGTGGTGACTGGCTGAGACTCAGACACGGCTCGTATAGATTACTGGTATATCCTGAGTTAATCCCTAACAATATAAACCATTAATACGATTGTGTACGCTTGACCATGCCGTGAGAAAGGAGGGGCGAATCACCGGACGAATCACCATGTGATCCGCCCTAAAGGGAGTCTGGAGGGGTTAATCTGCATCTGATTTATCCTGCTGGTCTTCCTCTGCTGCTCGCTCCTGTTCCGCAGCCAATTCCTGCTTCCGATGTTCGGCCTCAATGAGATAGGCAATTCAGATTAGTTCAGGGTAGTTTGAGGGTAGTTTGAAGGTAGCCCTGAAACAGGAGCTTTTTGCCAAGGTCGGCTGAGTACAATGCGCTTTTAGATGGCAACTAGCACCCATCCAGCGAGTTCATTAAAGCCTGAAGCGGGTTCCACTGATCGAGCCGGAGTCGTTCTAAGTGTCGTGTTTTCCCGTACTTCCTGCCCCGCCCGGGTCACGAAGGGATTTCTTAAGCAGACTCCTGAGCCGCCCCGTAGCCCATCCCGCGCGTACAGGCCGGTTTCTGAAATGCCGTTCTCACCTGCGGACACTGATGTTCCAGGTCCGTGGAACATTTCCGGACACAATTCGCCCCTCCGTGAATACCCTGGCCCACTTCGAAGCACGGCTTAACTGAAGCACCCTGCTACAGCCCACAATGGAAGTGATTTATGGGTTGCTTTTCACGTTCTGCTTGGAAGGGTCACGGTGCCGCCGTGATAGTGCCTTATCATTTTGCGCCCTGATCGCCTTCACGAGCTCCGGCGCCGGAGGCGCGCCCGGGGCCGACCTCACCCCGTCGCTTGTGTCGGCGCGATTGTCGTCGGCTGGAGCAGCCACGAAGATGGCGTTATGCAAAAAAAGGCTGGAGAGGAGATTGCCGTCAATGTGGTGATTGCCGTCAAGAATGCTAGCCGTGAATCCGACATGCCCATTGTCGTTGATGACTGGCAGGTCTACAAAACTGAGTCTACTGCCGTTCACAAAATCGCCGGCAATTGCCACCTGGGTGATCTTGCCCTTGGAATAGACAAACGCTCCAAAGCTAAAAGCGCTGGTTTCACCAAAGAATGCCACATCGCCGGATGAGTTGATGGAAGGCGAATCGGCGAAGACGAAAACCCCTCCATCGGGAGAAGGATCGTCCGGCCCCGCGATTCTGGAGACAACGCCATCCTTATAGAGAAAGATCCCGCCAAATCCCAAGATCCCGCCGACGGGTACACTGCTGAGCCGGCTGCCAAAAGCAACATCACCGTGATCGTTGATTACCGGCCCGCCCCGGAGGGGATCGAAGTTGGGGCCGAAGAAGAGATTAAAATTGCCGCCGCCGGGCGCGGGCGCGCCATCGATAGCCAAAGGAGTGATGGCCCCATTGGCAGCAACAAAAGTGCCTACCGGGCCGGAAGATGGCTGCGCCATGAAAGCGATCTGGTCCAGGCTGTTGAGAGAAAGATTCGCGATATTGCCGCTGATGGTGCCTCCGCCCGGCAGGGGTGTCGCTGCATCCAGCAACAACCTTGTTTGACCGCCGGAACTAAGAAACACCCCGGCCGTCTGTGTGGCCGGCGCAAAGCCGGTAAACGCGATCTCTCCCAGATTGTTGATGGCCTGCGTATTATCGGTGGGCTCAACAGCGCTCCCGGCAGCGCCATCCGCCACCACCTGCAATGAAGTCTTGTCGTCCGAAAGCACCGCCGCCAGCGCGTTCGAAGTCCCCACACCCGCGATGGCCTCACCGGATTGGTTCATCGAGGACCCCGACAGGAAATCGATGACGCCATCCGCCCCGATGGACTCTCCTTCATGAACCACCAGCCTGGTGCGGCCCCGAGGGTTGCCGCGCGCAGTCGCGGTATATGCGCTCGCACCACCCGGGAAGGTAGTGTCGGAGATCAGCAGCACGTCTCCCGCGGCAATGGCTGTGGTTGTGGGAAACACAAAGGCGGGTTGCCGGGCGATGGGATCGCCCTGGCCAATTACGCGGCTGAGCTGGTTAGCTGAAGATAGATACAGCGCAATGCCATGCTGGCTTCCAGCACCAGTGAAGAGTACTTGTCCGGACGAGTTAATGGCGCCGCCAGCCTCCACTCCCTGCCTGAAAATACCGCCATCCGGCGCGGCTTGGCCCCCGACCGCCACGTTGGTGATCTGGCCATTCGCGAACAGGAAAACTCCATTGTTGTTGGTGGCAGCGGTAGTCAGGGCCGAGAAAGCAATTTGTCCAGCATTATTTACTGAAGTCGTAAAAGCAGTCTCAAGCCCGCTGCCATCTGGAAGCGCTGTGAACTTGGGGACCAGGAGGGAAAGTTGTCCATTGGAAAAAGTGTAGATACCAGAGTCAGCTGATGAATCGGAAATGACGGAGAAAACCACCTGCCCAAAATCATTGATGGAAGGATTTTCCAAAAGGCTAGGCCGCACTCCATCCGCCATGAAGGTAGAGGTGTCGATTATCTTGGTAACAGTTCCCGCCGACCACAGGAACATGGCTTGCGAGGCACCAAACGTTTCAGCGGTAATCACCACCTGCCTCGAACTATTCAGCGTGGCTCCAAGAATAACGGCGATGACGTCACCAAATTCCGTAACCTCATCTCCGGGGCCGATGACCCGCGTCAGTGTGTTGTTGGAAAGAAGGTAAATGGCGAACACCTGGGGCGTTGAATCGGCAATCAGCATTTCACCATTGCGCGCGAACGTGGCCGAAGATGGAAACACCAGTTCTCCAGTATCGGCCACCATGCCCTTCGGCAGGAGCTGGCTGATTCTGCCGTTCGAGTACAGGAAAGCTCTGGACGCAACAGTGCCGTCGGAAAAGCCGACTAGCGCGGTGAAAAGGATCTGGCCCTGCGGTCCGAGAGAGGGCGTTGTCAAAGACAAAAACGTGCCGCCGCCCGGTGCGGAATCACCGGGGCCTGCCACGGGGATGATGTGGTCACCGGACTTCAGGATCAGCCCTCCATCCGCAATCAGGGCCACTCGTCCGTCGTCGTCGAAGTTAGATTCGAGCACCGAGCCCAATTGTTGGGGAACAGGGGCGGCATCGCCGGTCTCGAATACCTTCTTGAACTTGTATGCCGGCTGAGCAAAACCAGTTTGAGCGGCAAATAGAGCCGCCAGGAACATCAAGATTACGATCCTTCTCGATTGCATAATAGTCCTCTGCGCCCAAGTTTGATAAAGCCTCAGACTGGTTTCGGGAAGATATCCAGTTTGTTTTTGAGAGCGGCAATACTACATCAGGATGGATGGCGTACAACAAGGTATTTTCGGCATGCTGGAATCCGTAATTCCACCATAGCTAATATCCGTAGGACCTGCGGAAAAGCTAGCTTCGGGAGCCGTGGCCCTTTGATTTCTTCCTGTAGTTTTGAGCTAGTTTCTAGCTAAGTGGTCAAAGATGGTGCATTGCGCGTCTTTCCCGATGCTGGTAACATCCGTGGTATTCCCTTCAGAAAGGTGGCTGGTTGCGTTCATCCCGCGTCCGGACTGGCTCCTGAAGCAGCAACACTGCTTCCAGATGAAGGCTTGCAGGTCTCTTTCACCTGCCGCGATTGTCTGGTTCGCCTCTCTAAACTTTTCTTGGAAAGACGCCCGATCCGTCCGCAAGCCCATCGGCTGATTACGTGCCTGCCTCCCAACTTCCGATGCTCATTTGTGGACATTGAAACACCTGCCGAATCGACCGGGGGCGGGACTCAAACGCCGTCCCGCGCCCTGCTTTTGCTCCGCTTATTTCCGTCCCGCCAGTGTCCCAAAATCGTTGCTAGAACTGTAGAACCTATACAGGGTACTAGCATGAAAAATGGGACACCCTGAAATGTTGGTTTGAAGTTGGTTAGAAGTTGGAGTTTTCAGGATGTGACAGGGGCGAAGGGGCAGCGAGGCAGGTTGGAAATCGGTTGACTTTCGGTTGACCTCCGAAAATCGCTAAAAGGTCAACCTGTGGTCATTGGACATGGTGATAAAGTGTCTGAGAACGGGCTCAGGTTCCCGCTGATCACGGGACTGAAAAGCGTGGTGCTCACCCGCCGCGCTTGCCCGGCTCAGCAAAAAGGGTGAACCGTCACGGTGAGGTGACACGATGGAAACCACTGACGAGCGCGATCATCCCGACAACCCTGATTCATTGTGCGACCACTACTACGAATACGACTACACGTGTGAGAACTGTGGACAGCCGATCAAGATAAAGGTCCACCAGCACAGAGAAGGGCCAATCAAGCCTGATACACACGAATGGCATGATTTCCCTGGCTGCCCGGGGTCCAAATGGGCGAGGCACAGCCCTGATATGGATGTAGATGTAGAGTGGACGAGGAGCGAATCACGGTTCAACCCTGAACCTGATGGCCAGGGCAACTGGATCAAGCACGTATGCAGGCCTTCCGATCTGGCCGCACACAAAGCCAAGCAGGAACTTGAGTGGCTGTTTAAAAAAAAGCATGAGCATTTCCGTGGGCTCGGGTGGAAGGCATTGACTGATTCTGACTCCAGCGCCTACGAGAGTACACAGGGTTTGCCGGAGGATGAAAGGCGCGAAGCGATAAACCACGCTTTCTGGGACTACATCAACAACAGACTGGCGCCACTTGTGCGAGAGGCGGTCCCTGTGGCTCTGAATCTGGCGAAACTGGCTAACGTCACGGGAGTGATACAGCGCGAAAAATACATCGCAAAGCTGGTTACGGAATGGATCATCGATCCAGCCGCTAGAAGCGTGGAATCGTGGTTTGAGACTGCCGTTGATGGACCGCTCCGCGAGACACCCGGGCAAGACCGAGTTTTAGAGCCGTGGATGCCTCCGCTCTGGCTTCATCCAGAGCGCGAATCGATTTCATGTAAAGGCGATAAATACATCTACAGGTGTGGGAAGAAATCACTTGAGGTAACGCCAGAACATGCGGCGGAACTTCAACAGAGGATCGACGCGGACAGGCCAAGGCAACGACTTGAGTACCTCGATGACCACGCGTACACCCTGCGGCTTCGCTTGGAGAACGGTGTGTTGGGTGACGAAGTGAAAGCTCGCGCTGAGGAACTACTGTTACCCCCGGACACAACCCTATACAAGCACCAAGAAGAACCAGAGGCCGAACACAAACAGCAGCCACGCGAGAAGAGGAAGCCCGGACGGCCTACAAATGACCCTGCCCATATCGCTCGGGCAATTGCCTTACACAGGGAAGGCAAAACGCATGACGAGATTTCCGCGATCCTGACTAATGAGACTGGAAGAAACTACAGCACACCATCAATTTCAGGAATGCTCAAGCGGGAAAAATCAAAATTGTCAAAATAGATTTTGGCTATTTTGATTTCTTGAGCAAACACGCACTTAGCTGCATCCTCCTACAATGCAGCAGACACACCAACCACAGAATAAATCCCAACACATTCAAAAGCTGCTTTACAGCCGTGAGCAGGCAGCCGATACACTCGGCATCAGTTTACGAAAATTTGATTACCTGATCTCGCGCGGCGAAATCGCGGTAACGCGGATTGATAGGCGTGTGCTTCTTTCGCATGGTGAACTGCTGCGCTTTATTGATTCGAAAACTGTGCGGGAGGAGGTCCCGGTATCAGCGACTTAACCCCGAGAGGAACGCGTTCCAAGGCAAAAAGGAAACGGCGCTGGATCTGATATCAGGAAGAGCGTACATGCACACATTCCAATACTCAATCCCACTTAACGTCCACGCTAATTATAGGGTGTTTTCGATCCATTTAACCCTTTGCGGAAGCTACATGACACCGCCCAAGTTCATCGCTTCGAAAGGTGTCCTTTCAATGCTGGTTAAAGTAGATAGCAAATCGCCTACCGTTTTGTTGTTTTGAGCATAGATATGCAGAACAGTGCAGTGATTCACGAACAAAACGCAACGCTATCGGTATTCGTTCCTTTGCTCTTAAATATTCCAGATTCAGCAACAGCCCTGAGCATCAGCGTCCGACACCTTCATTACCTCGTTGCGAAAGGCGACATAGCTACGGTGAAGATTGGGCGCAGCACCCGCATCACGATGACTGAGTTGATCAGATTCACTGAACACCTGGAGAGTGACGGAGCAAAAGGACGTGTGCAAGTGGCGTGAAAAGCCCAGAAAGACCAACGCCCCGGCTGCAACCGAGGCGATTGGAAAGTCTATTGGAGACCGACGAAATGAATACTAAATCCGAGCAGCCTCTTCATTCAAGCGAAAATTTGCTGTGCTCTGAAGCACAGATCGCCGACATAGATGAACGCCTCAAGGCGCTGCACGGGAAATGCTTGGGAGGGGGCAGCATGACCCTCACCAGTCAGCTTCTCCCGGTGGCAGTGAGGCCGAATAGTGTCCCAGTAACTGCTGGGCCCGGTCTCGCTCAATCTCCCTTGTCACCATCCGAAGCTATCAACGCGATTCACCGGGGTGGCAACGCTCTGGTGTCGATCGAGAGCAAGACGGAATCAGGCGCATGGGTGCGACTGGCTACCGGCACTACCATTGAGTTGTTCAGCAGCGAACTCCTGCAGCCTCATCTCTCTGATGCTGATGTGTACTTCGGCTTGAACAGCGTCTATGCCTCATACCGATCACGTCGGAAATCAAAGATCACTGGCATGACGGTTTACTCCCGCAAGCACCTTCAGCACCTCAACGCCGTGGGCGTCGATCTCGACCAGGCCCACCAGCCAGGGCAGCAGTTCCACTTCCGTAGTTTCCTGGAGCGTGTTTTGAGATACAGCCAGCAGGAAGGAATACCATTGCCATCCATCGCTATCAACAGCGGGCGCGGTTGCTGGCTGCTGTGGCTGCTGGCGGATCGACGTGACCAGAGCCAGCCGGTCCCGGCGCATCCTGACTGCTGCAACATCGTGAAGCGCATTGGCAGGGCCGCAATCAGGAAGTTTGAATCTTTTGGCGCCGACCGCCACTGCTATGACCCAGAGCGCGTTTGCCGCATTCCCGGCAGCATCAACTCAGCCAGTAATAGCCGGGTGCAGTTCTACCGTATCAGCGATCGTTACTTCACAACGGCAGAGCTGGGCACCGCCTTCGATGTTCACGCACACCGGACACAGATCACGCCCAGGCGTACTGGAGAAAAAGGCGCACGGCAGATACCTGGAGGGCTGGAGAGATGGCGCGTCCCGTTGCGCGGAATTAGGGCGCTAGCCGAGATGCGCCGGAAATTCCCGCAGGGCACACGGCGCTATGCGACGTACTACTACGCTGTGCTTTGCCGGCGCGCCCGCGTCGACAACGTCGAGCAGGCGGTAATGCAGTTCGCCGAGAAGTACTGCCCAACACTTACTCTCGCGCAAGTAAAGAAGTGCCTGCATAGTAGCCAGCAGTCCCACTTCCATATCAGGCATGACACCCTGATGCGTGACCTGAAAATTACCACGAAGGAGCAGGAGGTGCTTTCCTTGTGGTTCAAGAAGCCGCAGCCGTCGTGCGCTACCAAAATCAGCCACCGCCACAAGATGATTCGCGCCGAGATGGAACTGGCGGTAGGCGCGGTATCCGTCCGGCGCATGGTGGACATTTTGAAGATCAAGCACGGTCTCACGGTTGGACGCACAACGGTGGCGCGGGACATGCAAAAGATCACCAGAAACAGGCCGGCGCTGGGTGTGATGTCGATGGTGGTCAGCCAAGGAATGCAGACGATGGTCCATGCGTAACCGTGAATAGTTAGATACATGACCTCAGACGTTAGGAGCTGATGAGCAATACCACGCAAGCCGGGGAATGCATGGATGTGAGGAACTCCATGTTCTCTGACGTTGAACTCTCAGAGAATCTGTGTTTGTCCCTTGCGACCCTGGCGAAGTGGCGTAGCGCCAAAAAAGGCCCTTCATATATCAAAATAGGGCGTAGAATCTTTTACCCTAAGATGGCTGTATCGAAGTGGCTTCAAGATCAGACGATGGAGATAGAAACACATGAGCATCAGGAATCGCGGCGGGAAGTGGCATTACCGATTTCAGTTCGACGGGAAAGAGTACGCAGCCAGCACCGGCTTGGCCGCCACCGTGTCAAACGAGAGACGAGCCCGGCAGATCGAGGCCGAGGCACTGAAGGAGCTACAGGAGGGACGGCAGCCGCAGCCCAAGATCAAAGTCACTCGGTTCATTGATGCCGCGGAGGATTTTCTGAAGTGGGCCGTGGGAGAGTACAGGCCGCACCCGAACAGTTATCGTCGCATCAGCACCAGCATGACCAGTGCAAAGGAGTTTTTTGGGAACAAACCAGTCTCCATGATCCACGAAGCAGAGATTGAGCAGTACAAGACTATGCGGATCACTCAGCACGAGGTGAGGGACATCACCTTACGTCACGACCTACACGCCCTTTCTGTCTTCTTCCACTATGCCATCATTCAGCGCTGGACCACGCGTAACCCAATTGCGAACACTGCGATTCCGTCCGACAAAGATGCGATCCGCATGCACATACTGACGCCAGCGGAAGAGGCCGCTTACTTCGTCAGGGCAGCAAAGTATCCAGACCTGCATGATGTCGGGCGCTTGATGATCCTGCAAGGCCCGCGTCCGGAGGAGCTGACCAACCTCCAGAAGCCGGATGTAGACCTTGAGCGGGGAGAGCTTCACATTCGTAGAGGCAAGTCAGAAGCTGCGCGCAGGACCTTGCATCTGACCAGCGAAGCCCGAAGCATCCTTGCCCGCAGACTGGCCGATGAAAAGAATAAAACACCGTGGGTATTCCCATCGAGGAAGAGGCGCGGCCAGCCCGTTAAGAGAGTCAACAACGCGCATGATTCAGTATGTGCGGACGCCCGGAAAGATGGTCTCAGTTTTGATTTTGTCATCTATGATTTTCGACACACTTGGGCTACTCGCGCAGCGCAGCGCGGAATAGACCTTGCAACACTCGCCGCAATCCTGGGACACAGTTCAATCCGCATCGTTCAGAAATATGTCCACGTACAAGCTGAGCACCAGAAGGCAGCGATGGCTCTCTACGATCAGGCACTACAGGCAGAGCAGAAGAGACAGGAACAACACTCAGGGAGGGTGAACTAGTGGCAAAAACCTTGTCCGACTTTTGTCCGACTTCGCGGGGAAATGATGGCAATTTTCCGCTATTGAGAGGACTGAACAGCGGTACCGTTCAAGAGGTAAAACTAATGGAATCAATAAGCTCACTTAGGGGCTGGAGGCGCGGGTCGGAATCGAACCGACGCATAAAGGTTTTGCAGACCTCTCCCTTACCACTTGGGTACCGCGCCCCGAGTTTGGAAAGCCTCTAAGAGCATAAACCCTCGCAACCGCGAGGGCTAGGTATAAAAACAAAGGATTTATGGAGCGGGAGACGGGATTTGAACCCGCGACTTCGACCTTGGCAAGGTCGCACTCTACCACTGAGTTACTCCCGCTCAGAGGCTATTCTCATTATAGCAAAACACGTCAAAAATAAGACCATCCGGCTTAATCCGGCTGGCGGTCGGCTCAGATTTGGTTGTCCAGATGTACCGTCAGCACAGTATGACAAGGTGCGCCTTTAAGGTGATTTTCGTAGCCGGGTGTGATCTGTTCAGAGGTAAAATTCAGACCCATCCCCGGAATTTTTTCTTCGATGGAGTGACCCTTTGTTCTGTGTAAATTGTGGGACGTCCCATGATCCTGCCGCACGTTTCTGCGTGAAGTGCGGCTCTGCTTTTTCAAACGACCGCTGAACCAGCCAACGCTACTCCTGCCCCGATTGCGCCGCCAGTTGCGGCTGAAATCCATGCGCAACATCGCCACAGCATGATTGAAAGCTTTACCACCCGGCTGAACCGCATTGCCGGAACCGAGAAACTCGAAGGTTTCAGCCTGAAGGATATGTTCTCTGATTGCACCAGGTGAGGGATGAGCAAAAGCTGCGCCTCAAGCAGGCCCTCGATCAGTTGCAGGCCTCCAGCCCGGAACTGGCAGCACAAGCTGCGTCAGCACACTAACCTGAAAGAAGACAGGGGCACCGAACCGGCAGGCAAAGCTGCCGGAAAGCGCCACTATCCAGCCTTAGATGACCTTGGTTATGTGAGCCCACCATGTCCTGCTTGCCCCCGCACTCGTCTTCCATAATAATTTGTTCACAGTTTTCCCCTTTGCCCGAATCGTCAAAAAAATGTGCAAGTGGAGCGAGCGATGAAAACCGAAGTCGCGCCTGAACGCCAGATCCTGGGAATACCTTTCGCCGGCAATGTCCACGCAATGTGGGTGTTCGATCGCGAGACCCTGGTATTTCTGGATGTCAATGATGCAGCGGTACAGACGTACGGATATTCCCGTGAAGAATTTCTGCGCATGAGAATCGTGGACATTCGTCCACCTGAGGACGTTCCGGAACTGCTCAGGGAAACGAAGTCCCCGCGCCCCAAAGGGCCCAGCACCGGGGATGGCTGGCGCCACTGGAATAAGAGCCGCAAGATATTCCCCGTGGCCGTCACCAGTTGGGAGCTGACTTTCCGGGGCAGGCCCGCCGAACTTGTGCTCGCCCGCGGAGACTCCAGGCTTTAAGCTGCGTGGCCGCAGGCGTTTGGCCTGTCGAGCCAGCAGATCAGGTTTTTAGCTACGGTGGTGGAGTAATCGGCGATGTGCTCGAGGGATTGCGAGGCGGTCAGCACATATACGGCTTCATTTTCACTTTTCCAGCCATCATACTGTTCGCGCAAGCGGTCGAATGCATAGCTGCGATAGCTATCCACCAGATTTCCTGATACGAGCACATTGCGGGCCAGCAGCAGATCCTGCCGGATGAGCGCACGCAAGGTCTGCCGTGAAACATGAGCCACGGCAATGGCCAGAGGCTGCAACTGCGCCAGTTCCTGAATCCCCTGGGCATCATGGACCAGCAGAATACGGCGTGCAATGCTGCCGGCAAGACCTGACAGATGCTCGAGATCTTTGCTGATTTTGAGCATGGCTGCGGCCTCGCGCACATCCTGGTCTTGCAATTCGCTGCTGATGAGCGCTGTTTGCTGATTTACTTCCTTTTCCTGTCTGGTTACCGTTTGGGCCAGCGCCTGGTTGAAACTCAGGAGCGCCTGGATCGCTGAGTCGATCATCTTTTCGACTTGTTCTGCCGTAGAGATAATGCGGGATACAACTTTGGACTGATTTTCAGAAGAAGCTTGAAGGATTGCGTTCATAGATTTTCCTTATCACGAAGCATAGACCGGCAGTAATGAAGAGCGTATGAGGCAAAGATCAAAATTCAAAGAATCGGCACACAAATGCTGCTGGAGCTTTCATATGGATAGACGAAATTCAGCCGGGAATGTTTCAAAAAATTTATGTAAATTGCTGCCAGATCAGGATTTTTACAGGAATTTAATATTCAGGAATCAGGGTGATCCACCGGTCCGGGCCAGGGCTGTGGAAGATAATGATAGGTGAAGAGGGCAGGAAGTCTGCCCTCTTCGCCTTAATCAATTTGCTTTCAGCGGGACCAATACAAGTTTAGGCGCTTTGCGTTTCGCCTGCTCCCTGCGCAGCACGTTGGCTGGAGTGCATGTGGAGGTGCCTGCCAACGCCGGCGCGTTTCCATCCTGTCTTTTGAAGTAGTAGGTGCGCATTGTGAAGCAGGTATGGTCGTCGTAAGTGCCGTCCTGCAGCATGCTGGTTTCCGGAAATCTTTCCAATTGGTGGCGATCACGCTGGTTTTCAGCCCTGGCCTGGTCATGGGAAGAATGTTGAGCTGCATTCTGCTGGGGAGTGGCCAGCATGAACAGGAAAATCAAGCCGAGAGAAGACATATAGAAGTCCTCCTACAGGCAGATTATAGACCACAAGCAGAATCGGCTGGAACGGCAAGAATCAGCCAACAGGCATTCTGGCTTACATGAGAGCTTTCTTAGCTGCCATGCAGACCTATAATCGCCCGGTTCAGAGTCTCTGAATTTTCATCTTCTGCAAGTTGCATATAGCAGCCCGCAGGCGTAGGCTTAATATGTTCGAAACCTCGAACGACAAGGCCCCCATCTCGAAACTCTTCCGCTTATTGCCCGGCTGGTTTTTTCCGTCAGTATTGCGGCAACTGTTTCCGTAAAGAAGGAACTATGAAGAATATCTATGTAGGCAATCTCGATTACAAC
>Ga0066662_10000203_pt1 | contig 24808 bp, 22 predicted proteins | sample GraSoiAngelo_111_FD_133939 | JGI IMG/M metagenome (GOLD analysis project Ga0066662, IMG submission 133939) | Grasslands soil microbial communities from the Angelo Coastal Reserve, California, USA - 14_0903_12_40cm | ecosystem: Environmental > Terrestrial > Soil > Grasslands | place: USA...
CCTTGCGCCGCATCGTTCGCGGCGCGATGCCCTCGGCCGCGATCAGCGCCGCGATGCGCTCGGCGCGCGCCGCGGCGGCGGTGACGAACTCGAGGTGATAGCCGTGCTTCGGCGCGGCGACCGAGCCCGTGCAGAGGAACGCCGCGCGCAGCTCGGCGCGCCGCTCGGCGCGGCGGCGCGGTTTCGGCGGCGGCGCGGCGGGCGCCGGGCCGAGGTCGATCTCGAACGTCGTCGCCTTGTACAGCCGCGGGTCCTGACCGCGCCGCACGGCCGCCGCGCTGCGCTGGTCCTCGAACAGCGTGCGCGCGAGCCGCGCGACCGCGGGCCGCCGCGTGCGGAACACCAGCTCGCCGCCGGCCTCGGCGCTGCCGTAATACGCCAGCCCTTCGCGCAGCGCGGCGCGCACGCCGGGGTCGGCCGGAATCTCGCGCGCCAGCGCGTCCTTCGCATCGGCCGAGAGGCGCGACCGCTCAGGCAACGGACGTCACCGGCGCGGACGCGCACGCATCGGCGGAGCGCGCGTCAGCGCAGCCAGTCGGCCGGATCGTCCTTGCGCTCCTCGACGATCTCGTACATGTCGGCGGGCTTCAGCGAGGGCAGCACGCGCTCCGGCACCAGCAGCACGCGCACGGTCAGAAACTTCGTGCGGTAGTGGATGACGAGCACGTCGCCCACCTTGACGTCGTAGCCCGGCTTCAGACTGCGCTCGTCCTTGGTGATCCGCCCGGCCTCGATCCCGTCCTTCGCCTCCGCGCGCCGCTTCGCCAGCCGCGAAACCTTCATGAACTTGTCCAGTCGCAACGGGAGCGCATTCCGTGTGGTCGGCGATGCCTCATGCCGGCATGCGATGACAACACGCGCTGCCGACGAAGGGCCGCACATGCCGTTCAGCACGACGATCGCGGGGAGCTTGCCGAAGCCGGCCTGGCTGGCCGAGCCGGAGCGGCTCTTTCCGAACTGGCGGCTCGAGGGCGCGGAGCTGGCCGAAGCGCAGCGCGACGCGACGCGCATCGCGATTGCCGAGCAGGTGCGCGCGGGGATCGACACCGTCACCGACGGCGAGCAGTCGCGCAAGCACTTCGTGCACGGCTTCGCCGAGCGGCTCGGCGGCGTCGACGGCGCGAAACGGCAGAAGCGCGGAATCCGCGACGATCGCTACGAGGCGATCTGCCCGACGGTCACCGGCGAGGTGCGGCGCGCGCAGCCCGTTCATCTCGACGAGGTGCGCTTCGCGCGCACGCTGACCGACGGGCCGCTGAAGATCACGATCCCCGGCCCGATGACGCTCGCCGACACCGTCGTCGACGAAGCCTACGGCAAGCGTGCCGACCTCGCGTTCGCGTTCGCGCGCGCCATCCGCGAGGAGATCGCCGATCTCGTCACCGCGGGCGTCGACGTGGTGCAGCTCGACGAGCCGGCGTTCAACGTCTACTTCGAGGAGGTCGCCGCGTGGGGGATCGACGCGCTCGGCACGGCGCTCGGCGGCGCGCAGTGCAGCACCGCCGTGCACGTCTGCTACGGCTACGGCATCCCGGCCAACGTGCAGTGGAAGGCGAACCTCGGCGAGCGCTGGGACCAGTACGCGCACGTGCTGCCGCTGCTGGCGAAGAGCGCGGCGGAGCAGATCTCGATCGAGCTGGCCGGCTCGCGCGTCCCGCCCGGCGTGCTGTCGCTGGCCGGTGAGAAGATCGTGGCGGTCGGCGTCATCGACGTCGCGACCGACCGCGTCGAAAGCCCGGACGAGGTGGCGGGCACGATCGCGCTCGCCCGGCGGTATCTGCCGGACGAGCGGATCGTCTGTTCCACGAACTGCGGGATGGCGCCGATGGCGCGCGAGGTCGCGTACGCGAAGCTGCGCAGCCTAGGCGAAGGCGCGCTTCTCGCGAGCGTCGGGCTCTAGAGGCTGGCCGAAGCCGGGACCCAGCGGTCGGCGTACCCTGAGACCACCGGGATCCGGTACGCCTTGCCCTGGAACGCCTGGATCGTCGCGATCAGCCAGAAGACGAAGAACGCGAGCCCGATCAGCATGTCGACCGGCCACAGGATGAGCGCGATCGCGCCGAGATGCGCGATCCCGAGCATGATGCTGAGGACCGAGTAGGCGATCTGGATGATGACGTACACGATCGCGAGCACGATCGACTGGACGGCGACGAAACGCACCCACGCCTGGGGCGGTTTCCCGAGCAAGATGACCAGTCCGCCCACCCAGCTGAAGAGCGAGGCGAGACCGGCGGCGACGTTGGGCGCGAGCCCGAACGACGATTGATTGGGATCCTGAACCATGGATGACGACCTCTTTGCGGAACGAGAGTTGACTCGAAGCAAACGGCCCGCGTCGACTTCGTGGAACGGGACCGCGCGAAACAGATTCTCCCGGCTGTCGCTTACCGTTCGCTTACCACCGGCCGGTCGCCTCGTCCAAGGGCCCCACGCTGCCAGGCTCGGCTGGGAGCCTCCTCGGCTCAAGCGTTGCGCCGCTGCGACGGGAGCGGCACGACGCACGTCCCCCGCGCGCGCACCACGAGCACCGGCTCGGCCAGCACGTCGGCCGCGGACTGGGCCAGGTCCGGCCGTGCGGCGATCACCTTGCGTGCCTCGAACTCCATCGTGCGCGAGGTGGCGCCGGACTTCGTGATGCGCCCGCGCGCCTCGATGTAATCGCCGGCGTAGACCGGCGCCTTGAACTCGACCAGATCGTAGGCGACGAACAAGCCTTCGTCGCCGTCGCGGCGGATCAGCAGCTCGGTCGCGACGTCGCCGAAGAGCCCCAGGATGCGCGCGCCGTCGACCAGGTTGCCGCCGTAGTGCGCGTCGTGCGCGCTCATCCGCAGGCGGATCAGCACCTCGCCGTCCCGCGCGGAGGCGGCGGTCACGCCGCGGTCTTCGCCTGCTGCCACAGATCCTCGAGCTCGTCCAGCGACATGTCATTGAGCTGGCGCCCGCTGGCGACGGCGTACGTCTCCATGTAGCGGAAGCGGCGGTCGAACTTGTCGTTCGCGTCGCGCATCGCGCCCTCGGCGTCGATCCCGAGCCGGCGCGCGAGGTTCACGACCGTGAACAGCACGTCGCCCAGCTCTTCGCGCACGTGCGGGTCCTCGGACTTCAGATCGCCGGCGCGCAAGCGCGCTTCGGCGAGCTCGCGCAGCTCTTCGTGCAGCTTCTCGGTGATGTCGCGCGGATCGGTCCAGTCGAAGCCGACGCGCGCCGCTTTCTCCTGCATCTTCTGGCCGCGCTGCAGCGCGCCCATGTGCTTCGGGATGCCGTCGAGCTTCGAGGTGCGCGTCTGCCCCGCCGCTTCCTGCGCTTTGAGCTGGTCCCAGTTCGCCCACACCGCGTCGACGTCGGCGACGACGACGTCACCGAACACGTGCGGGTGGCGGCGGATCATCTTGTTCGAGAGCCCGTCGATCACGTCCGCGACGGAGAACTTCCCGCGCTCGGTCCCGAGCTGCGAGTGGAAGACGATCTGGAACAGCAGATCGCCCAGCTCTTCCGACAGCTCGCCGTCGTTGCCGTGCTCGATCGCGTCGACGACTTCGTACGTCTCCTCGATCAGGTAGCGCACGAGCGACGCGTGCGTCTGCTCGCGGTCCCACGGGCACGAGCGGCGCAGCCGCGCCATGATCTCGACCAGGTCGTCCCACGTGTGGTGCGTCGAGCCGGGCGGCAGCGGCACCAGCGGCATCGCGATCGACGCCGACAGCGTCGCGCGCGGCATCCCCGGGACGATCTCGCACTCGATCCCGCGCCGCTCGAGCGCGCGCAGCAGCACCGGCAGCCCGAGGAAATCGGAGAGCGGGTTGCCCAGCACGCCCAGTCCGAGGTCGCGCTCGTCGACCCGCGCGACGAAGCCGTCGATCACCTCGCCCGAGCCGCGCAGGAACAGCCCCTGGTCGGCGATCAGCGCGCGCTCGATCGCGACGCCGTCGCTCTCCAGAAAGCGGACCAGCTCCGGCGGCGCGAGCACGGTCGCGGCGCGGCCGACGGCGCGCAGCGACTCGCGGCTGCCCAAGGTGAGAAGGCCCGGATCGCCCGGTCCGAGCCCAACGATGCGAATCACGGTGGCCCGAGCAGTTCGCGAGGCGGGGTCGTTCCGACTCCCGCCTCGCTGCGGCCTACTTGGTGGGGGTCGGCGCCGGAACCGCCGTCGCCGGCGCGGGCGCCGGTGCGCCGCTCGCCGCGGCGGGCGCCCCGCTGGCCACCGGCGCGGGCGTCGGCACCGGCGGCGGGAACGCGTCCTTGTAGCGGTCGTCGTAGACGTCGATCTTCGCGGCCGAGCGGAGCTGCTGGAGGAACAGCGGCGCCTGCTGCTGCTGCTGCTGCTGCGTGAGCGTCTCCTTGATCTTGTCGTGCGCGCTCGCGTACGTCGCCTTCTGCGCGGGCTTCTTGTCCTCGACCTGGATGATGTGGTAGCCGAACGGCGACTTCACGGGGCCGACGACTTGCCCGGCCTTGGCGCCGAACGCGGCGTCCTGGAACTGCGGGACCATCTGCCCGCGGCCGAAGTAGCCCAGCTCGCCGCCCTTGTCCTTGGAAGACGGATCGGTCGAGTACTGCTTCGCCAGCGCGTCCCAGTTGCCGCCGGCCTTCACCTTCGCCAGCACCTGCTTCGCGGTGTTCTCGTCGGCGACCAGGATATGGCGCGCCTTCACCTGCTCGGGCTTGTCGAACACCGCGTGGTTCTTGTCGAAGTACGACTTGATGTCGCTCTCGCTGACGTGGATCTGCGGCGCGAGCGCCTTCTCGAGGACGATCTGGCCCTTGAGGATGTTCTGGATGTCCTGCTCCGTGTAGCCCTGCTGCTTGACGATCTGCTCGAACTGGCCGGGCTGGAACTTCGCCTTCGTGTCCTTCTCGCGCTGATCGATCTCGGCTTGCGTGACGTCGACCTTCTTGTCGCGCGCGTACTGGTCGAGCAGCGTCTGCTGGACCATCTGCGTGAGGACTTGCTTCGCGGCGGCGCTGGACTCGAGCTTGCGGTCGAGGTCGGCGCGCGAGATCGCTTGGCCGTTGACCGACGCGACGTTGCCGCCCCCGTTCGAGCACGCGGCGAGCGAGATGCAGAGCGCGGCGGCGGCGAGGGCGGTCGCGGTGCGGAATGTACGGGACATCGGAACTCCGTCAGGGCGTGAAAAGAGCGGAGCCCATTCGACTCCGCGACCTGCCCCGGGTTCGCGGCCCGCCCGGCTAGTCCTGGGGAAGCTCGCCGCGGGCCGGCGTCCGCTTCTCGAGCTCCTCGGCGACGTCGTGCGGGTTGGTCGGCAAGGTGAGCGCCGCGGCCTCCGGGTCCTCGCGGTTGTGGACCTGGGGCATGTCGTAGCGCAGCTCCTCGAGGAGCTGGATGATCATGGCCGCCTTGCGCTCCGCCAGCAGGGTCACCTAGAGGTTCAGCCGCGAGCGCTGCTCGGCGATCTCGCTCAGCCGGTTCTCGGTGGTCAGGATCAGGATCGTCATCAGCAGCGCGGCCAGCGACATCACCGTGTCGAGCCAGAAGTACGGCGGCGGATCGAGCTCGGCGCGGCCGCTCGCGCGCAGCGCGAGGTTGAATGCGGCCCAGGCGAGGACCACCGCCAGGATGAGCGTGATCGTGCGCGGGCGCCCGATCGCCAGCGTGAAGCGCTCGATCGCGCGCTGCTGCAGCGAGGCGGACGCCAGCGCCCGGCGCTCGAGCTCGGCGATCGCCTCGATCGTCTCGTCGATCTGCGTGGTCAGTCCCTGATCGGATTGCACGCCGCGCCCTTCGACGCGCACGCGGCCCGCTCCGACGCGGCGGGAAGGCGCGGCGCGCCCGGCGGATCGAGCGGACGATGAGCGAGCCGCTGCTGCTGGTCCTCGGCCTCGCCGCCGCCGTCGCGCTGGCGATCGTCTCGAAGCGCTTCGCGCTGCCGTACCCGATCGTGTTCGTGCTCGCCGGCACGGCGCTGGCGTTCGTCCCGGGCCTCCCGCCGGTGCGGATCGCGCCCGACTGGATCTTTCTGTCGATCCTGCCGCCGCTGCTGTTCAGCGGCGGCTGGAACACCGATCTGGCCTTGTTCCGGTCGAACCTGCGGCCGATTCTGCTGCTCGCCATCGGGCTGGTCGTCGTCAGCACCGTCGCGGTGGCCGCGCTCGCCGTGCGCATCGTGCCGGGGCTGGGCTGGGGGCCGGCGTTCGTGCTGGGCGCGATCGTCTCGCCGCCGGACGCGGTCGCCGCGATCGCGACGTTCGAACGGTTCGCCGTCCCGCGCCGGATCGTCGCGGTGCTCGAGGGCGAGGCGCTCGTCAACGACGCGACGGCGCTGGTGATCTACGGCTACGCGGTCGCGGCCGTGGTGTTCGGCGGCTTCTCGCTGCCCGGCGCGGCGGGCTCGTTCGTGCTGGTCGCGCTGGGCGGCGTCGCGGTGGGCTACGCGGTCGAATGGTGCGTCGAGCGGCTCACCGCCGTGCTGAACCGCGCCGAGCTGAGCGACTCGCTGATCGACAACCTGATCATCATCGGCACGCCGTACGCGGCGTACCTCGCCGGCGACGCGCTGCACGTCTCGGCCGTGCTCGCCACGGTGGTCGCCGGGATTCGCCTGGGGCGGCGTTCGCCGGTCGTGTTCTCGCCCGAGACGCGGCTCGTCGGCTCGAACGTCTGGCAGCTCTGGATCTACGTCATCAACGCGTACGTCTTTCTCGCGATCGGGCTGCAGCTCCGCACGATCGTGCAGAGCGGGACGCGCGCGCTCCAGCTCTTACCGGCGGCGCTCGCGATCAGCCTGCTGCTGATCGTGGTGCGGCTGCTGTGGGTCTATCCGGCGGCGTGGATCCCGCGCGCGCTCGTGCCGGGGCTGATGCGGCGCGATCCGATGCCGTCGTGGCCGCAGCTCCTGCTGATCGGCTGGACCGGGATGCGCGGGATCGTCTCGCTCGCGGCCGCGCTGGCGCTTCCGCTCACCGTCGCGAACGGCGCCCCGTTCCCGGGCCGCGACGCGATCGCGTTCGTCACGTTCGTCGTCATCTTCGTCACGCTGGTCGGCCAGGGGCTCTCGCTCATCCCGCTCGTGCGCGGGCTCCGGCTCGGGCGCGAGGAGGACGGCGAGCGCCGCGAGGTCGAGGTGCGCGTCGCCGCGCTCGAGGCGGGCGCGCGCGCGATCGGCGCGCTCGCCGCGCAGGCGCATGATGCGGAGCGGCGCGAGGTGCTGGACCGGCTGCGCGACGAGTACGTGCACCGCATCGAGCACCTGCGCTCGCACGGCGCGCGCGGCGCCGCCGAGGAAACCGGCGGCAGCCGCTTCGACCACGCGGCGCAGGCCGCGGCGCTGCGCGCCGAGCGCGACGCGATCATGAAGCTGCGCGACGACGGCGAGATCCCGGACGAGATCTTCCGCCGCGTGCAGTACGACCTGGACCTGGCCGACTCGCGCCTGTTCTGAGCGCTACGAAGCCCGGCCGAACGCGGCCGCGCCCCCGTCGATCTCGGCCAGGGTCCGGAAGTAGCCGGCGAGGCCGGCGGGCTCCGCGCCGGCGATCAGCCGGACGAGCGCGCGGCGGCGCAGCTCCGCCAGCCGCTCGCGTTCGGACGCGCGGCGGCGGGACGAGCGAATGCCCAAGAGGTTCATGCCGAGAGAGGTACCCGCCGAGCGCGAAAACGATCACGCGGACTGCGCATTCGTGCGGAGGATCACGCGGCCGCGCGGAATGGGAAAACTGGTCGGGTGAAGGGGGAAGTTCGGCGCCGCCGGGCGGACCGGCCGGAGGGGCGCGCAGGCGCGCTTCGGAACCTGTCGCGCCGATGGGCCGCGTCATGACTCCCCGCGGCTTGGCGCGCTCGGCTGGGTGCTTATGCTGAACGGCCGCGAGCCCGAGCCCGCGCTGACGCTCGAACAGTTCTACGACATCGCGACGGAAGGCCGTTCGGCCGACATCGACGCGGCGCTCGCGCGTTTCCCGGCGTCGGCGCGGCTGCGCAATCCGGTCGCGATCGGGCTGCGCGCGATGAAGTCGATCACCGGCGGCGACCTGCCCGGCGGGATCGCGCTGCTCAAGCGCGGCGCCGCGCACTGCCACGGCCGCGTGCGCGACTATCTCCTCGACCTGCTGATCCCGCTCCTGACCGGGTCGCAGGACCTGGCCGCCGCGGAGGAAGCGCTGGCCGGCGCCGGCGAGCAGGCGCCGGAGCTGGCGCCCGCGTTCGCCGCGCTGCGCGCGGTCGCCGCGGCGCGCCAAGGCAGCGACGCCGCGAGCGTGCGGTTCGCGCGCGAGGCGCTCGAGGGCGGGCGCGGCCTCGACAACCCGGTGATCGTCGGGCGGGTGCTGCAGCGGACCGCGCTGGCCGCATTCTACCGCGAGGACTTCGAGGAGGCGCAGGACCGGGCGCTCGAGGCCGCGCGCTGGTTCGAGCGCTTCGAACTGCACCGCCACGCGGCCGGAACGTACTCGATCCTGTACGTGATCGCGAACGACTGGACCGGCGACCCGGACGTCGCGCGCTACTACGCGCGCCGCATGACGATGAGCGCGCACCTCGCCCAGGACCGCGCGCTGGAGAACTGGGGGCTGCTGGCGCAGTTCGAGATCGCCGCCGACGCCGGCGACCTGCGCCGCATGCGCTCGCTGCGCGGGCGGCTGCTGGCGAACCCGCTCAACGAGCAGTACTTCCGCGAGCGCTTCAACTACGTCGTGGCCGAGGTGCTCGCCAGCGGGTGGTCCGGGCGCTTCGACGCGGCGCGCGTCGCGCTGACCTCGCTGCACCACAGCGAGCGCCTCTCGCTCTCGGAGCGCGCGCTGTGCGACGCGCTGCTGGCGATCGTCGCGCTCGCGTCGTGGCACACCGATCTCGCGCGGCGCCTCGCGCGCCGCACGATCAGCCAGACCGTCGAGCACCCCGGCAAAGAACCGCTGGTCGAGACGCGCCGCCGCCGCGTCGCGCGCGTGCTGGGGGCCGCGGTCTGCATCGTGCTGGGCGACACCGTGCGCGGCCGGCGGGCCCTGTCGCGGGCGGTCGACCCGGATCAGCGCTTCGCCTCGCTCGTGACGTCGGCCGGGATCGACGAAGAGCGCATGCCGCTGCTGATGCGAGGGTATGCGAAGTTCCTGAACGAGGCGTGCCGCGCGGCGAACCAGAGCCGGCCGAGCCACCACCTGACCGACGCCGAGCTGGAGGTGCTGAAGGCGCTGCCGGGCGGGATGACGCTTGCAACGATCGCGACCTCGCTCGGGAAGTCGAAGAAGACCGTGGAACGGCAAGTCGGGAGCATCTACGCAAAGCTGCACGTCGCCAACCGCACGCAAGCCATCCAGCGCGCCCGCGACCTCGGCATCAACGCCTGACGGCAAATTCCGCCGCGAGAGAAAGGCCGCCGGGGCGAGGCTTTTCGGAGCGCGTGGGGCGGATGCCCCATGCGCGGGCGCGGACTTCGTGAATATGCTCTCCACATTCCCGTCATCATCCGTTGAGGAGAGCAAACCATGACCGAGTCGGCGCAAGCCCTGTGGGCGCACATCTACGCGCTTCTGGGGCAGATCGCGTGCACGATGCCGCCGATCCACATGTAGCGGGACGATCATGTATCAGCTAGCAACGGAATGCCGGCCGGTCGGCCTCGACAAGTCGCAGCTCTTCATGCGGGCCTGCACGTCGATGATGCCGACGCCCGAGAACATGCGTCTCCTGCGCTCCGCGACCACGCTGGTGCGCAGCGTCCTGAACGGCGGCGACATCGAGCCGCTGCGCGATCTGCTCGCCGGCGCCGAGGAGTGGTGCGGCGACGTCGACGACGTCCTGGCCGTCGCGGGCCAGAGCGTGGTCGACGAGATGGACGATCTCCCGCGCGCCGGGCTGCACGACGTCGTGCGCCGCGTCGCGCAGATCGAGCGCGACGTCTTCGCGGGCTCGCTCCGCGGCCTCGGCGGCGCGCTCCGCCCGGCATACGCAGGCTGAACCGCAGCCGGCCGCCATGCGCGAAGACAGCCCGCACGACGCGCCGCACTCCAGCCGCGCGCAGCTTGCCGACCTCCTGAGCGAACGGCGCGCGGAGTTCTCGAACGACGTGGTTTCGCGCCTGCGCCGCCGCGAAGGCGCGCGCGTCTCGCCGCTGATCGTGCGCACGCTGGTGCACGCGCTGGCGGCGGCGATCGCGGAGAGCGATCCCGACGTCGTCGCGCACTGGTCGCGCATGGCGCGCCACGCGCATCCCGCGCCGCTGGTCGTCGCGATGATCGAGACCGCCTGCGACGCGGCGCTCGAGCTGGCCCGCGACGAGCACGCCGACCTCGCGACCGTGATGGTGTTCCTCGAGATCGTGAAGGCCCGCGCCGCGGCGCACGAGCACGACGAGCACGCGCCGCCCGGCGCCGATCCGGACGGCGCCTCGCAGACCGCGATCCAGAGCCTGCTCGCGATGCTCGGCGCGCGCGACGACGCGACCTGCAGCCATTCGCGCGCGACCGGCGAGCTCGGCCGGCGCATCGCGGCGCGCCTGGGGCTCGCCGCGCAGACGACGGAGCGGATCGTCAAGGGCGGGATCCTGCACGACATCGGCAAGATCCGCGTCCCGGACTCGATCCTTTTCAAGCCCGGGACGCTCGAAGCCGACGAGTGGGAGATCATGAAGCGCCACGCCGAGGCGGGCGCCGACATCCTCACGCAAATCCCCGCGCTCGCGCAGTACGCGCCCATCGTCGGCGCGCACCACGAGCGGTGCGACGGGCGCGGCTATCCCTTCGGCCTGCGCGGCGAGGAGATCGCGCTCGAGTCGCGGGTGGTCGCCGTCGCCGACTCGTTCCATGCGATGACCAGCGACCGCCCGTACCGGCGCGCGCTCTCGTACGGCGAGGCGATCGTCGTGCTGAACGACGGCCGCGGCTCGCAGTGGGACGCCGACGTCACCGACGTGATGATCGCGCTGGCCGCCGAAGACCGGAACCGCTCCGCCGATGCCAACCTGTCCTCGTTCGCGCCCCCGCTCACCGGCGCCGACGCCCTACGCGGGAGCATCCGGGCCATCTAGCGGCGCCCCGCGCTCTTCCGCCTCGCCGCCGCAGCCGCACAGGTGCGGCGGCTGCTCGCGCGTCCCCGGAAACCAGTAGCCGCAGCGCGGGACGTGTAGCCGCCGCGCGTGTCCGCAGCACGTCAGCCTCTCGTCGCTCGGAAAGGCCGCACGTTCCACACCCATGCGGACCAAGGTAAGCGATCTCCGCCACCGCGTCAAGCGGGGCCCGCGTCAGAGTGCTTCGAGCAGCGCGCGCAGCGTCGGAAGCTGTTCGGCGGCGGACCGAGCCGGCAGGTCGATCGTGATCTTGCCTTCCCCGAAGCGGAACTTGTTCTTGCTGATCGACTGCAGCTTCGGGATCGATTCCGGGTCGAGCCGGAAGCCGCTGCCGACGCCGAGCGTGAGCCGGTGCTCGTTGATCACGACGCGCGTGACGCCGGCGCCGAGCGCCATGACGCGCAGCCGCGTGATGTCGACCAGCGCGTCGAACTCGGGCGGCGGCGGGCCGAAGCGGTCGCGCACCGAGGCGACGGTCTCGTCGACCTGCGCGCGCGTGCGCGCGGCGGCGAGCTGCTGGTAGATCGCGATCTTCTGCGAGACCTGCGGGACGTAGTCGTCCGGCACGTAGGCGTCCAGCTTCACGTCGATGACGGCCTCGCGCGCGTCTTCGGCCCGGTGCGCGACCCCCTTGCGCGCGGCGATCGCGTCGGCCAGCAGCTGCACGTAGGTCTCGAAGCCGACCGCGCCGATGAAGCCGGACTGTGCCGCGCCGAGCAGGTTGCCCGCGCCGCGGATCTCGAGGTCGCGCATCGCGATCTGCAGGCCGCTGCCGAGGTGGGTGAACTCGCGGATCGCCTCGAGCCTCGCCTTCGCGTCCTCGCTCAGCGCCTTGTGCGCCTGGTACAGCAGAAACGCGTAGGCCTGGTGGTTCGAGCGCCCGACGCGCCCGCGCAGCTGGTAGAGCTGCGCCAGACCGAACTTGTCGGCGTCGTTGACGACGATCGTGTTGACGTTCGGGATGTCGATCCCGTTCTCGATGATCGTCGTCGAGACGAAGACGTCGATCTCGCCGTCGATGAACCTGCTCATCACCGGCTCCAGCTCGTGCTCGCGCATCTGCCCGTGGCCGACCGCGACGCGCGCCTTGGGCACGAGCCGGCGCAGGGCATTGGCCACGCCGTAGATCGACTCGATCCGGTTGTGGACGTAGTAGACTTGGCCGCCGCGGTCGAGCTCGTTCACGATCGCGCGCTGCACGACGGCGTCCGAGGCCGGCACGACGACCGTCTTGATCGACATGCGGTTCTTCGGCGCCGTCTGGATCAGCGAGAGATCGCGCACGCCCATCAGCGACATCTGCAGCGTGCGCGGGATCGGCGTCGCCGAGAGCGTCAGCACGTCGACCGTCGCCTTGAGCTGCTTGAGGCGCTCCTTGTGCATGACGCCGAAGCGCTGCTCCTCGTCGACCACGATCAGGCCGAGGTCGCGGAAGACCACGTCCTTCTGGAGGATGCGGTGCGTCCCCACGACGACGTCGACCTTGCCTTGCGCGAGGTCGTTCAGGATCGCTTGCGCTTCCTTCTTGGTCTTGAAGCGCGAGAGCTCTTCGATCCGCACCGGGAACGAGGCGAAGCGCGCCGAGAACGTACGGTGGTGCTGCGCGGCCAGCAGCGTGGTCGGGCAGAGCACGGCGACCTGCTTCTTGTCGGCGATGGCTTTGAAGATCGCGCGCACCGCGACCTCGGTCTTGCCGTAGCCGACGTCGCCGCAGACGAGTCGGTCCATCGGCTTGGGCGCCTCCATGTCGCGCTTCGTCTCGTCGACGGCTTTGGCCTGATCGGGCGTCGGCTCGTAGGGAAACGACTCCTCGAGCTCGGCCTGCCACGGCGTGTCGGGCGCGAACCCGTGGCCGCGCGCGACCTCGCGCTCCGCGTACAGCTCGACCAGACCTTCGGCGATCTCGGCCAGCTTCTCCGAGACGCGCGTCTTCGTGCGCGCCCAGTCGGCGCCGCCCATCTTGGAGAGCCGCGGCGCGGCGCCTTCGTTCGCGCTGTACTTGGTCACCTGGTGCATCTGGTGCACCGGCACCAGCATGCGGTCGGTGCCCGCGTACTTGAGGTCGAGATAGTCGCTGGTCGCGCCCAGGATCGTCTCGGTGCGCAGCCCGAGATATTGCCCGATCCCGTGCACCGCGTGCACGACGTAGTCGCCCACCTTCAGGTCGGCCAGCGTGACCGGCACGCCTTCCTTCACCGCGCGCAGCTTCACGCGCTTGGCGGGCTGGCCGTATATCTCGCGGTCGCCGAGCACGTGCAAGTGCAATGCGGGCACGGAGAACCCGCTCTCGATCGAGCCCTGGTCGACGTAGACCGTGCCGGTCTTCCGGAGCATCGCGACACCGTCGGTGCCGGCGGCGCGCAAATGCACGAACGGCGCGCTGCGCTCGACACGCACCTTCGCGGCGCGCACGATCTCCGCCAGGCGCGAGGCGCCGGTCGCGACGAGCCAGACGGTGTCGCCGGCGGCGACCCACTCGCACACCTGCCGGGTGAACAGCTCGATGCGGCGGTTGAAGTGCTCGGCGGGCCGGGTCTCGAGCACGAACGCGTCGAGCGCGCGCGGCAGCCAGGCGAGCTCGCCGGCTTCGATGCCGCCGGTGATCGTCAGCACGCGGCGCGCGGCGAGCCGCTCGCGGTAGTCGGCCAGGCGCGGGTACGGCGCGATCACGTCGGCCAGCAGCGCTTCGCCGACCTCGTCGTCGCGCACGTCGAGCTCGCCGGAGTCGACGCCGGCCATCAGCGCCTCGGCGCCGCGGGCGCGCTCGTCGTCGAGCCCGTGCTCGACGGTTTCCAGCATCCCGGGCTCTTCGAGCACGACCAGCGACTCGTCGTGCAGGTAGTCGAGGATCGTCGCGCGCTCGTCGTAGGCGAGGCTGAGCCACGGCTCCGGGACGTCGGCGCCGCCGGCGAGGTACGCGCGGAGCGCGGAGATCACGTTCGCTTCGCCGCTCGCGCGCGCCAGCACGTTGTCGCGCAGACGCCGGTCGCGCAGAATCTCCAGCCACGGCGTGATCGCGACGGCGTCGAGGGTCCCGGTCGAGCGCTGCGACTGCAGCGCGAACGGCCGCACCGAGTCGATCTCGTCGCCGAAGAACTCGACGCGCACCGGCTGGTCGGCCGTCGCCGGAAAGACGTCGAGGATTCCGCCGCGCACCGCGTACTCGCCCGCCGCGCCGACGACGTCGACGCGCGCGTAGCCGAGGCGGTACAGGCGCTGGAGCGTCCGCTCCCAGCCGGCCTCCTCGCCCGCGCGCAGGGTGAACGAGGCGTCCTCGAAGACGCGGCGCGGCACGACGAACTGGCGCAGCGCCGCGACCGGTGCGACGATCACCTGCGGCTTGCGCGCGCACAGATCGGCGAGCAGCGTCATCCGCGCGCTGCGCTCCGAAGGCGACTCGAGCGCACCCAGCGTCTCCTCGCGCGCCCGCAGCAGCGCGACGGTGCTCGCGGCGTGCTCGCCGAGGTAGTACGTCAGATCGGTGAAGGTTCGCTCCGCGACGTCGGTGGTCGGGACGACGACGAAGATCTGGCCCTTGAGCGCGTTGTGCAGCGCGGCCAGCAGGTACGGCCGCGCCGAGCTCGTCGTCTCGTGCAGCCCGAACGCGAGGCCTCGCGCGCCGAGCGGCGTGCGGAGGCGCTCGATCAGCTCGGCTAGCGGTCGAGACGAAGCGGGGAGCGCGCGGACGAGACTCGGCGCGAGGGCGGCTTCAGGCACGGCCCCCTAGTGTAGCACGGGCTACACCGGTTCGCGCTGCAGCCTCCGTCCGTTCGCGGCGCCGTTCGCCGCCGTGCGCCGGCCCGCGTCGCCGGTGAGCATCAGGCCGTGGAGGTAGACGCCGAGCGAGCGCGGGTCTTCCGAGACGCCGAGCTGCAGCGGCGAGCGCGCGTCGTCGGTGCCCAGCACGAGCCGGTTGACGCGCCCCGCTTCCAGCGCGACCGGTCCGCCCAGCACCATGAACGGCCCCGGCGCGGCGAAGACGCGCACGTCGCCGTTCGTCGCGTCGAGAAAGGGCGACTCGCTCGCGAGCGCCGTCCCGTGGAACAGCCGCGCGCCGTTCAGCGCGACGCCGACGCTCTTCGCGGTCTGGTCTCCGACGAGGAAGCAGCTGAACTCCACGGAGACGACGAATTCGCCGCTCTCCGCGACGGTGAAGAACAGATCCGCCTCGGGCCGCGCGCTCCACACGCCGCCTTCCTCGAGCGCGTTCCAGCCCGCGCCCAGGAAGTGCCGCTGCCCGCCGGCGCTCACATAGCGGTACCGGGTCCCCGGCACGAGCGGGACGACGCAGTCGGTCAGCGCTTCCACCGCGCGCGCGCCGGGCCCGGTCAGCGCTTTCTGGGACCACGATTCCGTCACGCCGCCGAACGCGCGGGCGACGCGCCCGCGTTCGTCGGCATCGAGGATGACGCGCGTCTCGGTCTCGCGCTGCAGCAGCCGGCGCGTCTCCATCAGCGGGACGTCCAGGAAATCCTCGATCCCGGTCAGCGTCTCCACGTCGCGCTCGACGAGGTCTTCGTACTTCACGACGTAGCACGCGTCCGGGTACGCCGCAACGTGCGAGAACAGCGAGAGAACACTTCGGCGGTACTCGGCGATCGCGCCGTCCACGTCGGTGATGTCCCAGCGGTCGGCACCGATCCGCGTGAGGTTGCGCCGGTTCATCATCGAGTTGATCGTCGCGAGCGGCTCGCGCACCACGAACAGATAGCGAATGTCGCCGAAGTACGGCTCGATCGCCGCGCGCTCGTCCATGAGCACCGAGCCCGGCGTCTTCGAGCCGATCACGGTGACGTCGCGCTTGCCGACCGTCGCCTCGACCACCGCCGTCACGATCGCGCCGAAGCGCTCGTCGGTCGGATAGTGCTCGTACGGCGGATCGCCGAAGTCGTTGAAGTACGCGCCCTCGGCCTCGAGCGGGGTGAGCGCAAAACCCTCGGGCGCGCGCTCCCACATCGACTCGATCTCGCGCTGGTGCGCGAGGATCGGCCGCAGGTCGCGCACCAGCGCATCGAGCGGATACTCGTACATCATCGCGGCCTTCGGGCTCGCGTTGATCATCGAGGCGATCACGGTCGTTCCCGATCGCGGGCAACCGCGGACCAGCACGACGGCCGGCTTGGCCAAGGGAGCAGTCGGCTTGCGCCTGCGGCGTAAGATCGCCGGGTTGCGATCGTCCGGGAACAGATCCATTCACCAAAAGGGTTCCACGGCGCTATTTCCAGGCATGCTGGAGCAGTCGTCCGTTCATGCCATTGTAATGAAGCCGGCCTCGCTTCGCACCGTTAGCAGAGTATTGACGAGAGTGCTAGCGTGAGGTACAATTCGTATGCCAGAAATATGGCCGTCCTTCGATAGCTCAGGACGACAGACTGGGCGGTTGGGCGGCGACTCATCCGGAGGCACACGAAAGGGAACATGACTGATCTGATGGTTCGTCCGAACGGCGGGAGCCGCGGGCTGGTGAGCGATCTGTTCGGGTTCGACCCGCTGCGCGCGGTGTTCGGCGGGGCGCCGCAGTACGGCGGCGGGCTCACCGGCGAGGTGCAGAAGACCGAGGAGGGCTGGAACGTCGAGATCCCGGTCCCGGGCTTCAAGCCGGACCAGATCGACGTGACCGTCGAGGACCGCGTCCTCACCGTCAACGGCAAGACCGAGCGCCGCTCGTTCCAGCGCTCGATCCTGCTCCCCGAAGAGGTCGACGCCGAGACGATCGACGCCAAAGTCGAGCACGGCATGCTGACCCTCGGCCTGCACCTGCACCCCAAGGCGCAGCCCCGCAAGATCGAAGTCAAAGTCGTCCAGTAACCGGCGCGCTCAGGCGCCCGAGTGAATGACGAGCGCCCCGCGCCGGATTCGGCCGCGGGGCTGCTTGTTTCTCAGCGCTCGAGCCGGACCGGCATGCTGTACGTGGCCGTGCGGCCGTCGGCGGTCGAGGCCACGAAGTCGACCTGGTAGGTGCGGTTCAGCAAGAAGAACGGGATGCTGCTCGGGAGCTGTTCCTGGCCGGCGAAGTACCCGGGCGCGCCCTGCGGGATCCCGATCTCGTGGCCCATCGCCCGCGCGATCACGCTCGACACGTCGGCGCTGGTCGTGATCCGCACCAGCAGCATCCCGCCGCGGTGGAGGATCTTGTCGTTCAGCGCGATCTGCACGAAGCGCGGTGCGCCGGACGGTCCGGGCGCCGGCTCGACGACGTAGTTGAAGAGGTTCGGGGTCGCGCTGGCCTGCGGCGTGGGCGTCGGCGGCGTCGGTGTCGTCGTCGAGGTCGGCGCGGGCGCCGGGGTCGGGGCCTGCGTCGCGGCCGGCGGGGCGGGCGCGGGCTGCGGGAGCGGCGAGGGGCTGGGCGCCGCGAGCGCGAGCAGCACGGGCAGGGCGTACAGGGCGAGCATGGTTCCTCCGAGCAACGCCGGGTCCGCCGGCGCGGTTCCGGACACGGCGTCCTGGACGTACCCGGCCACACCGGTGAACGACGCGGCGAGGAGCGCGAGCGCTGCCGGCGTGTATCCGGCCGGCGCCGGCCACCCCGGTGCACGACCGGCGAGGGCGACGACCGGCAGCAGCCAGAGCGCGTACCAGGGCTCGGGCGCAGGCAAGGCGAGCCAGCCGGCCAGCGCCGCGCCGGCGACGAGGTCCCCATCGCGGAGCGCGCGCACGACGCCCGCCGTGCCGGCGAGGGCGAGCAGCGCGGCCACGGCGAGCGGGACCGGGGAGTGCGACCACGCGGCGAGCGCCGGCGCATGCACCAGCGAGAGGCGCGGCGGTCCGGGGCCGTGGTCGAACCCGTGAAGCGCGATCGACCGCAGCAGCGGCGCGTACGCGAGCAGCAGTGCGGCGAAGGCGATCGCCGTGGCGACGATGCGGCGCTTTACAGGGACGACGAGCAGCGCAGCTGCCAGCGGGAGGAGCGCGACGGCTTTCACCGCGGCCGCCGCAACGAGCGGCGCCAGCCGGGCGGGCGAGCCGCGAGCGCGGTCGGCGAGGAGGACCAGCGCGAGCCAGAAGACGTCGTTGTGGCCCTCGGCCGCGCTCCACAGCACGACCGGGTGGAACGCGAGCAGCGGCGCCAGCGCCGGCCGCGTGCGGGCGGCGAGCGCGACGCAGGCCACCAGCGCCAGCGCGGCGAGCAGCCGGAGGGCGAAGATCGTGGCCGGCGCGCCGAGCGGGCGCGCCGCCGCGACGACGAGCGCGCACGGCACCGTGAACAGCGGTCCGTAGACGTCCCGCGGCAGGGAGCCGTCCCACGCGCGCAGCGCTCCGTCGAGGACCGGATCGCGCAGCGGCGCGACGTCCCCGGCCGTGAACGCGTGCGACCACGGATCGACGGCGTGCGCGAGCAGCGCGCCGTAGCCGGCGTACGCCCACGTGTCGGCCGACAGCCGCAGCGGGATCGCGAGCATGCAGCCGAGCGCGAGCGCCGCGACGGCGAGACGGAGCGACGCGCCGCGGCGAGCGAGCACGCCGAGGGCTTCGCGACGCCGCCGCACGAATCCGCAGCGACGATGGACGACGGCTGGCTGCGGCGCGCGCTCGCGGCGAAACGCGACGGCGAAGCGCTCGACGATGCGACCTGGGCGCGGATCGTCGACGGCTACGCGCGGGACGAGATCGACGACGCGCCGGTCGCGGCGCTGGCGATGGCCTGCGCGATCCGCGGGATGGCCGGCTCGGAGGTCGCCGCGCTCACCGCGGCGATGGTGCGCTCGGGCGACGTGCTCGACTTCGGCGGCCAGACCGTCGTCGACAAGCACTCGTCGGGCGGCGTCGGCGACACGGTCTCGTTGATCGCGGTGCCGCTGGTCGCCGCGTGCGGCGTCCCGGTCGCGAAGCTCTCGGGCCGCGCGCTCGGCCACACCGGCGGGACGCTGGACAAGCTCGAGGCGATCCCCGGCGTGCGGACCGATCTCTCGCCCGCCGCGTTCGTCGCGCAGGTGAAGGCGATCGGCTGCGCGATCGCGGCGCAGTCGGCGCGGCTGGTGCCGGCCGACAAGAAGCTGTACGCGCTGCGCGACCGCACCGGGACCGTTCCGTCGGTCGGGCTGATCGCGGCGTCGATCGTCTCGAAGAAGATCGCCGCGGGCGCCGGCGCGATCGTGTTCGACGTGAAGGCCGGGCGCGGCGCGTTCATGCGCACGACGGCCGAGGCGACCGTGCTGGCCGAGACGCTGGTGCGGCTGGCCGCCGGTTTCGGGCGGCGCGCGAGCGCGCTGGTCAGCGACATGGACGAGCCGCTCGGCGCGGCGGTCGGGAGTGGGATCGAAGCCGTCGAGGCGCGCGACTTCCTGCGCGGCGACGAGCGCGACCCGCGGCTCGCCGAGGGGACCTTCGCGGTCGCGCACGAGATGCTGCGCGTCGGCGGCATCCCGGAAGGCGAGATCGAGCCGCGCGCGCTGGACGCGCTGCAGTCGGGCGCCGCGTACGAGCGCTTCGCGCTGCTGGTCGAGGCCCAGGGCGGCGGCCGCGAGGCGCTGGACCGGATCGCCGCGCACCCGCACCGCGCGACCGCCGCCGCGCCGCGCGACGGCGTCGTCACCGCGATCGACGCCGCGGCGATCGGCGAGCTGGCGCGCGAGGCCGTCGCGGCGGACGGCCCGTTCGCCGGCATCCGCCTCGTGGCGCGGGTCGGCACGCCGGTGCGCGCGGGCGACGTCCTCGCCGAGTGCGCCGGCCCGTCGCTCGAGCCGCAGGCGGTCGCGGCCGCGTTCGCGCTCGGCGCGCACGCCCCGCCGCCGCGCAAACTCGTCGCCGCGGTGGTGAGGGATGCCGCACCCGCCGCGTTGGTGAACTAAGAAATGCATGGCGGCGGAGCGCGCGGCGGCGCGGTGAACGGTCGGGCAGCCGGGCGAGTGATCGTCACCGGCGCGGCCGGGCTCATCGGCAGCGCGGTGGTGCGGCAGCTCAACGTCGAAGGCACGGACGACGTCGTCGCCGTCGACCGGCTGGGGACGAGCGAGAAGTGGCGGCACCTCGTCCCGCTGCGCTTCGCCGAATACCTCGACGCCGAGGAGTTCTTCGAGCGCATCGCGCGGGAGCCGGGCGCCTTCGGCGAGGTCGCGACGGTGTTCCACCTGGGCGCGTGCTCGTCGACGACCGAGCGCGACGCCTCGTACCTGATCGCGAACAACGTCCGGCGCTCGCAGGAGATCGCGCGCTGGGCATTCGCGGCCAAGAATGCGCGGTTCGTCTACGCCTCGTCGGCCGCGACGTACGGCGCGCTCGAGAGCGGGATGCGCGAGGACCTCGACCCGCACGCGCTACGGCCGCTGAACATGTACGGGTACTCAAAGCACCTCTTCGACCAGTGGATGCGGCGCGAAGGCCTGCTCGATCGCGCCGTCGGGATCAAGTACTTCAACGTCTACGGCCCGAACGAGGACCACAAGGGCGAGATGCGCAGCGTCGTCGCGAAGGCGTTCGAGCAGATCCGCGAGCACGGGACGATCCAGCTCTTCAAGAGCTACCGCGCCGGGATCGCCGACGGCGAGCAGACGCGCGACTTCCTCTACGTCAAGGACGCGGCGGCCGTCACCGCGTTCCTCGCGCGCGCGCCGCGCGCCGCCGGGCTGATCAACGCAGGCTCGGGCCGGGACCGCAGCTGGAACGACCTCGCGCATGCGATCTTCGCCGCGCTCGAGCGCCCGCCGCGGATCGCGTACGTCGAGATGCCGGACGTGCTGCGCGGCAAGTACCAGTACCGCACCGTCGCCGCGATCGACAAGCTGCGCGCGGCCGGCTGGGCGTCCGCGTTCACGCCGCTCGAGGACGCGGTCGCGGACTACGTGCGGAACTATCTCGTCACGGGAACCGTGCTCGGCAGCGAGCCGGACGCCGCGTCCAAGCCGGTGCCGGCGTTCTCGGCGACGAGATAGAGCGGACGGCCCTTGATCTCGTCGTAGACCCGGCCGACGTACTCGCCGAGGATCCCGATCGTGATCAGCTGCACGCCGCCGAGGAACAGGATCGCGAAGATCGTCGACGTGTAGCCGGGCAGGTTGTAGCCGGTGAAGACGCGCAATCCGACTTCGTACAGCGCGACGGCGAACGCGATCACGCTGACGACGAAACCGAACCACGTCGCGAGCCGCAACGGGATCTCGCTGAACGCGGTGATCCCGTCGAGCGCGAAGCGGATCATCTTGCGCAGCGGGTACTTGGACGTGCCGGAGTGGCGCTCGGCGCGCTCGTACTCGACGCCGGTCTGCTTGAAGCCGACCCACGAGACGAGGCCGCGGATGAAACGGTGGCGCTCGCGCGAGTCGCGCAGCGCGGCGACGACGCGCTTGCTCATCAAGCGGAAGTCGCCGGTGTCGACAGGGATGGACACGTTGGTGAGCCGGCGGATCGTGCGGTAGAACAGCGCCGCGGTCAGCAGCTTGAAGCGGCTTTCACCGCGCCGGTGCTTGCGCGTCGCGTACACGACGTCGTAGCCCTCGCGGAACTTCGCCAGGAACTGCTCGATCAGCTCGGGCGGGTCTTGCAGGTCGCCGTCCATGAGCACGACGGCGTCGCCGAGCGCGGCGTCGAGCCCGGCCGTGGCCGCGATCTGGTGGCCGAAGTTGCGCGAGAGCGAGATCACCTTGATCCGCGCGTCGGCGTGCGCCGCGTCGAGCAGCTTCTCGAGCGTCGCGTCACGGCTCCCGTCGTCGACCAGGATCAGCTCGTACGCCGCCGGTGCGACGCTCAGGGTGGCGATCACGCCGCGGATGCGGCGGAGGAGCTCGTCGACGTTCTCGGCTTCGTTGTAGAGGGGAACCACGACGCTGAGCGTCGCGTCGGCCCCGCGTCGAACCGCCGGCTCATGGGGAGGGAACACTCCGTGGTGTTCTCGGCGCTCGACCGCTCTCACTCTCGGCATCCGGAGGTCTCAGCCGCGTGAACGTCCTGGCCGCAGCGCTCGGCACGATCCTCGTCCTGAGCGCCTGCGCGCGTCCGGCACCGACGCGCTCGGCGAGCGAGACGACGCGCGCGAACGTCCCGGCGGCCGCGCCGAGCGCGCGCACCGCTGCGCCGGCGACGCCGTCCGCCGCGCCGAGCGCGGCCGCCGGACACGCCGGGCCCGTGCCGCTGCGCACGCCGCGGACCGCGGCACCTCCGCATGCTGCGGCGGCAGCCGTTCCGCGCGGGGCGGCGCGGCACGCGACGGCCGCGGCGCACGCCGCACCGGTGATGCCGCAGATCCTCGGTGCGAGCGTCAGCCCGACCGTCGTCGGCTCCGGAACGGTCGTCAGCGCAACGGTCACGACGACGCCCGGGGTCGTCAGCGTCACCGCGTTCGCGGGCGGGACGTCGATGCCGGTCCCGCGCGTCGGACCGGGGCTGTTCCGCGGAAGCACGACCTTGCCGCCGCTGCCGCCGTTCGCGCACGGCAGCTACGCGGTGACGTTCGTCGCGCGCGACGCGCGCGGTCTCTCGACGCAGAGCGCCGTCGGCGTGACGGTGCGATGATCGCGCCGCTGCTCGCGCTGCTGCTCGCACTCGGCGACGCGCCCGTCGCCGCCGACGTCATCTCGCATCTGGGACCGACCCCGCCGCCGCACGGGTATCCGGAGATCAAAGCGGTCAGCATCTCGTCCACCGACATGCGCGCCGGTCGGCCGGTGCACGGGACGGTCGAGACGTCGCTGAACGTGCACTACGTCGAGGCGCGGATCGATTACCGCAACGTTGCGCTGCACGAGGATGCGCCTGGCCGGTTCTCGCTCACCTATACCGTGCCGTGGTGGCTGCCACCGTGGCTGCGCCGCCGCTACACGCTGCAAGTCATCGCGCGCAGCGTCGACGGCGCCGAAGCGATGCGCGCGATTCCTATCATCGTACGCTAATGAACGCCGGGCAGGCCGTGGTGGCCTCGAGCAGAACGGTACCGGGCCGGGTCGTGATGCTGCTCGCATCGCTCTTTTAGGCCGTGTAATGAAGCGTTCAGTTGCCATATTGCTTTGCGCCCTCCTCGCCGCCTGCGGCGGCGGCGGAGGCGGCGGGTCCTCGACGACACCGCCGCCGCCGCCGCAGTCGGGTCTCGCGAAGCTGACGATCACGATTCCGTCCGCGTCGGGCACCTCGGCATCGCGGCGGCGGCCCGCGTACATCTCGCCGTCGACGCGCTCGGTCACCATCAGCGGATCCGGCGTCCCGACGACGACGGTCGCCGTCGGCACGAACGCGCCGAACTGCGCGCCGGGCTCGGGCGGCACGGTGTGCACGGTGAACTTCCCCGTGCCGGCCGGAACGGCGACCGTGACGCTGGCGACGTTCGCCAGCACCGACGGCAGCGGGATGCCGCTCTCGACGCAGTCGCTCACGGTGACCGTCACGGCGAACGCGGTGACGTCGATCGACGTGACGCTGAACGGGGTCGTCGCCGCGCTCGCGATCTCGGTGAGCCCCGACGTGCTCGCGAGTGGGCATGCGTCGACGTCGAGCGTGGCCGTGAACGCGTTGGATGCGAGCGGAAACGTGATCGTCGGCCCGGGCAATTACGTCAACGCGGCGGGCAGCGCCGTGACCGTCACGCTGACCGACTCGGACACGTCGGGCGCGACGCACCTCTCGCAGACCTCGCTCACCGCACCGGCTGCGAGCGCGATCTCGCTCAGCTACAACGGCGCGCAGATCGGCAACTTCACGCTCTCGGCGTCCGCATCCGGCATTCCGATCGCATCGGCTCAGGTGACGGTCAACTCCGGCACGCAAACGATCTTCGTCGGTGTCGGCGGCTATTGCGCGGGCGCCATAAGCGGCATCGGCAACGCGTTGTCCTACCAAACGCTCCCCGGTGGCGGCATCGGCCCGTCGGTCGGCAACCTGTTGCTGCCCGCGGTCGCCGTCTGGATGGACGTCGGCGCGCACGGCGACCTCTTCGAACTCCGGCAGCCGACCCCAGGTCAAGCGCAGTACGCGGTGCTGCGGTGGCCGTCGTCGGCGACCGGGCAGACGACCGTGGCCTCGGCCACGATCAGCGGCGCGTCGACACTGCTCACGAGCGGGACGCGGCTCGCCGCCGACTCGTCCGGCGGCGTGTGGGTCGCGAACTCTAGCCCCGCCGAGCTGCTCCACTTCGCGCCCGGCGCGAACGGGAACGTCGCGCCCGATCGAGTGGTCACCGGGATCGTCGGCGTACCGGGGACGCTGACGTTCGACGGCTCCGGCGTGGCGGTCGACTCGCACGACAACGTCTACACCGCCGCGCACGGGAACGGGCAGACGCGCGTGTACGAGTTGCCGGCCAACGCGAACGGCGCCGCCGCTCCGATCGCGAGCTACGGCGTCGACGGGGCCGCGGGACAGCCCTCGATCGACCGGCACACCGACGCGGTATGGATCGCGCCGGCGAGCGTCTACGCCGGCGGAGCGGCGGTGGCGCCGTCACCGGGTGCGACGCCGATCGACGTCGACGGCGTGTTCGGGTTCCCGGCCGGAAGCTCGGCACCGTCGCGCGTGCTGTACGGAACGACGAGCTTCTCGATCGCGACCGGGAGCCCCGTCCCCCAGCACACCGTCGCAGCGCTCGCGTTCGACGATCGCGGGAACACGTACGCGCAGTATCAGTACTACGAGGGCGGGATGTGCCCCACGAACCAGGCGATCAACACGTTCGGTCCGTCGCAGAACGGCGATGTGACGCCGGTCCAGAACTACCAAGTCGGCGCGTCGCGGCCGATCGGCATCGTCATCCCGGTGTCGACCCAGGCGCCCTCGAACGCGACGCCGCCGGGAACGCAGAATGGCGTGGTGGTCACCTCGCGCACGTCGCTGACGTTCACCGCCGACGGCGCGCCGTACGCGCAAACCTTCAC
>Ga0066662_10000204_pt1 | contig 24798 bp, 24 predicted proteins | sample GraSoiAngelo_111_FD_133939 | JGI IMG/M metagenome (GOLD analysis project Ga0066662, IMG submission 133939) | Grasslands soil microbial communities from the Angelo Coastal Reserve, California, USA - 14_0903_12_40cm | ecosystem: Environmental > Terrestrial > Soil > Grasslands | place: USA...
GCGGTAGGCGAACTCCAGATCGAAGTCGGGCAGACCCTCGAGGAGCTCATCGGGGGTGCGGATCGCGTCGGTCACGCCGGCTTGCTGTCCACAAAGCGCTGGTGGGCGGTCTCGATCTCCTCCAGCGCCTGCTCGAGCGGGAACCAACCGTCGACCTTGACCACCTTGCCCTCGGGCTGCTTGTACATCGAGAAGAAGTGTGAGATCTCGTCGCGCAGGGGCTGGGAGAGGTCCTCGAGCTTCTCCACGTGAGCCCAGTTGGGGTCGTGCAGCGGCACGCAGACGATCTTGTCGTCGATTCCGGCGTCGTCGCGCATCTTGAACAGGGCGATCGGCTTGACCGGGATCACACAGCCGGGGAACGTCGCCTCAGACACGCACACCATGGCGTCGAGCGGATCGCCGTCCAGGGCGATCGTCTGGGGGATGAACCCGTAGTCGGTGGGATACACCACCGAGGAGAACAGGAAGCGGTCGAGCTTGATCGCCTGCAGCCGCTCGTCCCACTCGTACTTGTTGCGGCTGCCCTTGGGGATCTCGACCAGGCAGGTGAGGGGAGACTCGGTGGGGTCGGCCGATGGCTTCTCTTCGGTCACGGGCGGCGCGGGCGCAGAATACGCAAGCCCGGCCTCGGGCGTAGGGTAGGGCCGTGCGCCGCCGGGGCGTGGGCTACGGTCGCCCCACGATGCGCGTCCTGAGCGTGGCCGAGCTCGCGGCCCTGCCCCCCGGCGGGCGATTGGATCAGGACTTGGTGGTGGCGGGTGAAAACGCCCGTGCGCTCGGGCTCCTGCCCGAGGGGGCGTTCGACCTGATCTACATCGACCCCCCGTTCAACACCGGCGCCGAGCAGCGCCGCCGGCGCCTGCGGGTGGTGGCCGACGCGCACGGCGAGCGGGTGGGCTTCGGCGGCCGGCGCTACTGCTCGCGGCTGCTCTCGGCGCTGGCCTACGAGGACCGATTCGCCGACTATCTCGCCTTTCTGGAGCCGCGGCTGCGCCGCGCCTGCGAGCTTCTAGCCCGGCACGGCACGCTGTACTTCCACATCGACTACCGGGAGGCCCACTACTGCAAGCTACTGCTCGACGAGATCTTCGGACGCGAGCAGTTCCTCAACGAGATCATCTGGGCCTACGACTACGGCGGACGCCCCAAGCGCCGGTGGCCGGCCAAGCACGACACGATCCTGGTCTACGTCCGCGACCGAAGGAGCTACCACTTCGACTCGGCCGAGGTCGAGCGCGAGCCCTACATGGCGCCGGGGCTGGTCACGGCCGAGAAGGCGGCTCGGGGAAAGCTGCCCACCGACGTCTTCTGGCACACGATCGTCCCCACCGCATCGGCCGAGCGCACCGGCTATCCGACCCAGAAGCCCGAGGGCATCGTGCGGCGAATGGTGGCCGCCTCCTCGAGGCCCGGAGGCTGGTGCCTTGACTTCTTCGCCGGCTCGGGGACCTTGGGCGCCGTCTGTCGCCAGCTGGGACGCCGTTTCGTGCTGATCGACGACAATCCGCAGGCGATCGAGGTGATGAGCGCCCGGCTGGGCCAGTCGGTCGGCGCGGCTCCGCCAGAGGAGGCTGCCAGTTGAAGCTCTATGTGTGCTACGGAACGTTTCGGTCCCCCCGCCCCGGGGGGCACCCCTGCGGCAACGCCTACCGCGCGCTGCGCTCGGCGGGGCACGATCCCCAGGTGATCAAGTCCTATGGGTTGGGCCTGCTGCCCGACGCGCTGAACCAGACCAGCGGGCGCCGGCGGGTCAAGGAGCTCACCGGCAACAGCTGGGTTCCCGCCCTGGAGCTGGACGACGGGGAGGTCGTCGACGGCTCCAAGGCGATCGTCGAGTGGGCCCGCACCCACCCAGCGCCCAGCGCCACCGCGGAGGCCGCCGCCTCCTGAGCGGCGCGGGGCCGCCCGGCTGGCGCCGGGGGCGCCCGGGTAGCGTCCGGCAGAGCGATGGCGTCCTCCCAGCTGCGCAGCTACCGCGCCAAGCGCGACTTCGCCGAGACCTCCGAGCCGGGCGCCGCCCAGAAGGGTCGGGCGGGGCGGCGTCGGCGCGCGACCAAGCCCCGGTTCGTGATCCAGGAACACAGCGCCACCCGCCTGCACTGGGACCTGCGCCTCGAGCGCGACGGGGTGCTCGCCTCGTGGGCGGTGCCCAACGGCATCCCCGACGCCCCCGAGACCAACCGCAAGGCGATCCGCACCGAGGACCATCCGCTCGAGTACCTGGACTTCGAGGGCGAGATCCCCGCCGGGCAGTACGGCGCGGGGACGATGACCGTGTGGGACCGCGGAACCTACGAGTGTGAGAAGTGGGAGCCGGAGAAGATCGTGCTCACCTTCGCCGGGGAGCGCGTGAGCGGCCGCTACGCGCTGTTTCGCGCCGGTCGGGAGGCCAAGGACTGGATGATCCACCGCATGGACCCGGCGGTCGATCCCGACCGCGAGGCCCTGCCCGAGCAGCTGCGGCCGATGCTCGCCCGCCCCGGCCCGCTCCCTCGCGACGACGGTCGCTGGGCGTTTGAGATCAAGTGGGACGGCATCCGCGCCCTGGTCTACTCCGAGCCCGGCCATCTGCGCATACGCTCGCGCACCGGGCGCGACATCACCGGCCAGTATCCCGAGGTGCGCCGCCTCAACCGCGCTCTGGGGTCGCGCACCGCCGTGCTCGACGGCGAGATCGTGGCCTTCGACGACCAGGGGCGCCCGAGCTTCGAGCGCCTGCAGGAGCGCATGCACGTGGCCTCCGAGAGCGCCGTGCGTCGTCGCGCGAGCGAGCTCCCGGCCGTGTTCATGGCGTTTGACCTGCCCTTCCTGGACGGGCGCTCGCTCACCGAGCTTCCCTATACCCGGCGGCGCCGGGAGCTGGAGCGGTTGGCGCTCGACGGTCCGGCGTGGAAGACCCCCGAGTCCCATCAAGGAGACGGCGCCGTCCTGCTCGAGGCGAGCGCCGCCCAGGGGCTGGAGGGGCTGGTGGCCAAGCGGCTGGACTCGCTGTACGAGGCGGGCCGGCGCAGCACGTGCTGGATCAAGGTCAAGAACACGCGCCGGCAGGAGTTCGTGATCGGAGGCTGGCTGCCGGGCGAGGGGCGGCGGCGGGCGCGGATCGGGGCGCTGCTGGTCGGCTACTACGACGACGGCGAGCTGCGCTTCGCCGGACGGGTGGGGACCGGCTTTACCGACGCCACCCTCTCCGACCTGGGGCAGCGACTGGGCCAGCTCGAGCGCGACACCAGCCCGTTTGGCGGACGGGGGGCGCCGCGCAACGCGGTCTTCTGCGACCCCGAGCTGGTCGCCGAGGTCGAGTTCTCCGAGTGGACGCGTGCCGGCATCCTGCGGGCGCCCTCCTATAAGGGTCTGCGCTTCGACAAGGACCCCGCCGAGGTCATCCGCGAAGACCGCCTGGCGGTGGCCGACCCCGGCTCTGGCGCTTCTGGCGGGCGCGGACCGTCGGGGAAGTCGGGGGGCGCCGCGCGCCGCCGCGCGGGCTCCGCGAGGTCCAAGGGCGCCGCGAGCGACCGCGCCACGTCTCGCGCCAAAGCGACCAAGAGGGGGGGCGCCGAGACCCGCTCGAGGTCGGCCAAGGCGACCAAGGCCAAGCCCGCCAAGGCCAAGCCCGCCAAGGCCAAGGCGAACAAGGCCAAGGCGACCAAGGCCGGCGGCGCCACGAGGCGGTCCTCGGGAACGCGTGGGCGGGCCGCCAAGACCGCCGCGGCGGGCCCCGGGATCCTGGAGCGGGCGCGCGAGCTGCCCGGCGGCGCCGCCGAGCTCGAGGTCCAGCGCCGCCGCCTGAAGATCTCCAACCGCGACAAGGTGCTCTTTCCGGCGACCGGGTTCACCAAGGGAGACCTGATCGACTACTACGCCCGAATCGCGCCGTCGCTGCTGCCCCACCTGCGCGACCGGCCACTGACCCTCAAGCGCTACCCCGACGGCGTCGAAGGTCATTTCTTCTACGAGAAGCAATGTCCGAGCCATCGCCCCGACTGGGTGTCCACGGTGGAGGTCCCCAGCGGGCGCAAGCGGGGCAAGATCGACTACTGCCTGGCCCAGGATCTCTCCACTCTGGTGTGGCTGGGCAACCTGGCCGACCTCGAGCTCCATACCTCGCTCTCACTCGCCGGGGCGATCGAGCGCCCGACGGTGATCGTGTTCGACCTCGATCCGGGCGAGCCGGCCACGATTGTCGAGTGCTGCGAGGTGGGACTCGTTCTCCGCGGCCTGTTCGAGGAGCTGGGGCGGCGCTGCTTCGCCAAGACCTCCGGCTCCAAGGGCTTGCAGGTCTACGTCCCGCTCAATACCAAGGGCGTGACCTACGCCCAGACCAAGCCATTTGCCCGTAGCGTGGCCGAGCTGCTCGAGCAGCAGATGAGCGACCTCGTCGTTTCGCGCATGACCAAGAACGTGCGTCGCGGGCGGGTGCTGGTGGACTGGAGTCAGAACGACGGGCACAAGACCACGGTCTGCGCCTACTCGGTGCGCGCGCGCGAGCGGCCCATGGTCTCGACGCCGGTGACGTGGGACGAGGTCAAGCGCGCTCGCGCCAAGGGTGACCCCGAGTACCTGGCATTCGACATCGCGCAGGTGCTGAGGCGGGTCGCGCGCGACGGCGACCTGTTCGCCGACGTCGCCAAGCTGCGCCAGGAACTGCCCGAGCTCTGAGCCGGCCACGGTAGGTTGAGCTCGTGCAGGCGCGGCTCTACTCCCTGGCGGTCTCCAACCCTGGGCACGCGGTCCGGCTGATGCTGGAGCGCAAGGGCATCGCCACCCAGGTGACCAATCTGCTGCCCGGGATGCACCCGGTGATGTTGCGGGCCGTCGGGTTCCGCGGCGGCACGGTCCCGGCCCTGAAGCTCGACGGCAAGCGCGTCCAGGGCTCGCTGCGGATCGCGCGCTTCCTCGAGCAGCTCAAGCCCCACCCCCCGCTGTTTCCGGCTGACCCCGAGCGCCGGGCGGCGGTCGAGGAGGCCGAGTTCTGGGGAGAGCGCGAGCTGCAGGAGATCCCCCGGCGGCTATTTCGGTGGGCCGCCGAGGGTCAGCCGGCGGTGAGACGATGGCTGGGAGAGCTGTCCGGGATGCCCGCGCCGGGGCTGATGGGCACGCTCAACCTGCCCGTCGCCCGCCGCTTTGCTCGGGTCTCCGGCGCGACCGATGACGCCGTGCGCCGCGACCTGCACGAGTTGCCGGCCACGCTCGGGCGAGTGGACGGCTACATCGACAGGGGGTCGTCGGCGCCGAGGAGGGCAACCCCGCCGACTTTCAGCTCGCCGGCTCGATCCGGATCCTGCTCGAGTTCCCGCAGCTGCGTTCGCTGATCGAAGGCCGTCCCAGCGGCCAGCACTCCCTGCGCCTGCTGCCGCAGTTCCCGGGGCCCGTCCCCATCGAGTTGCCCGCCGCCTGGCTTCCCGACGGAGCCTGAGCACCCGTCCGGGCCGGCGTCTCCCATCCCTAATGGGAACCCAACTGGGGGGTTCTAGCTTGCGGACGCCACGATGCTCCTCCTGATCGCGTTCGCTCTACTGGCCGGGGCCGGGACGGCACTGAGCCCGTGCGTGCTGCCGGTGCTTCCGGCGCTGCTGTCGGCGGCGGGAAGCGGAGGTCGGCGTCGCCCCATCGGGGTGGCAATCGGGCTGGTGGTGACCTTCGCGGTGACCATCGTCGGGCTGTCCAGCGTGGCCAGCGGAGTGGGGCTGGGGGCGAACGCGTTGCGCTATGTGGCGGTGGCGGCGCTGGTGGCCTTCGGCGTCGCAATGGCCGTCCCGGCGCTGGGTGACCGCCTCGAGGCCGGTCTGTCTGCGGTCGGGCGCCTAGGGCCCCGGGGGCGGGGGACCGGCCTGGCCTCGGGGCTGGCGGTGGGCGGCGCGCTGGGCTTCGTCTACACGCCGTGTGCGGGGCCGATCCTGGCCGCGGTGATCTCGGTCGGCGCCGCGTCGAGCGGTGCCGTGGTGGTGGGGATCGCCTTTGCGATCGGAACCGGAGCGGCGCTGCTCGCGCTGGGGCTGGGCGGGCGGCGCCTGCTGGACGCCATCCGCGCCGGTGGGCGAGGCCCCGGCGTGCAGCGGGCGCTCGCCGCCGTGATGGTGCTCACCGCGGTGGTGATGGCGACCAAGCTCGACGTGCGCCTCGACCAGCAGATCGCCACCCACCTGCCCGACGTGAGCCTGACCGCGGCGCTCGAGCGCTCGAGGAGCGTCGCGCACCGGCTGACCGAGCTTCGCCCGCGATCGCGCTTTGCCGTCGCCCAGGAGCGAGCGACGCGCTCGGCCGATGGCGGGGGAGGAGCTTCGGCGCTGCCGGAGCTGGGGGCAGCGCCGGACTTCGCCAACACCCAACGGTGGTTCAACACCCCCGGGGGCGCCCCGCTGGCGCTGGCCGCCCTGCGCGGCCGCGTGGTGCTGATCGACTTCTGGACCTACACCTGCATCAACTGCCTGCGCACGCTTCCCTACCTGGAGGCCTGGGACGCGCGCTACCGCCCGCTTGGCCTGACCGTCGTCGGGGTGCACTCGCCCGAGTTCTCCTTCGAGCAAGACGCCGGCAACGTGGCCGACGCGATCCGCCGGCTGGGCGTGCGCTACCCCGTCGTGCAGGACAACGAGCTCGCCACCTGGCAGGCCTGGGGCAACGAGGCGTGGCCCTCGGAGTACCTGGTCGACGCCCGGGGCCAGGTTCGCCACACGCAAGTTGGCGAAGGCGACTACGCCGGCACCGAGAGCGCCATCCGGGCCCTGCTGGCCGCCGATGGCGCGCGGCTGGGGCCCGGGGCCCGACCAAACGGGGCGGTGACCCCGTCGGCCCAGGCCACGCCGGAGACGTATCTGGGAGCTGCGCGGGCGGAGCGCTGGTCGCCCGGGCCCCCGAAGCCGGGGCTGCATCGCTTCAAGGCGCCGCCGCGCCGCCTGGCGCCGAGCCGGTTCGCTTACTCGGGGATGTGGCGGATCACCGGCGAGTCGGCCACGGCCGTCGCGGGCGCGGGCATCGACGCCCAGGTGACGGCCCGCAACGTGTACCTCGTGCTGAGCTCAGCGGGCAATCGGCCTCGCCGGGTTCGTGTGCTCCTCGACGGTCGACCCATCGGCGCTCGGCAGGCGGGTCCCGACGTGCACGACGGTGCGCTGACCGTGCGCGGCGAACGGCTGTACACGTTGGTTTCCTTGCCCGGCGCCCAGGCTCATCGCCTCGCCTTGCGCTTCGATCCCGACGTCTCGGGCTACGCCTTCACCTTCGGCTAGGACGGCGGGCGCTCGTCCCAGGCGCGCTGCCATGATGGGCCCATGGACGCCGGTAGGGCAGCCGAGGTGTGGGGCCTCGAGCCCCATCCCGAGGGAGGCTTCTATCGGGAGACCTATCGGTCGGCGATCGCCGTCACGCCGCCGGGCTGGTCGGATCCCCGCGCGCTGGCCACGTCGGCCCTCTACCTGCTGCCGGCCGGGGTGCGCTCGGCGCGTCATCGGGTCCAGGGGGATGAGCTCTGGCTCTATCACGCGGGTGCCCCTATGCTCCTGAACTTCGGCGGGCGCGAGCACCGCTTGGGCCCCGAGCCGGGCGCCGGCGAGGAGCTGCAGGTGCTCGTCCCCGGCGGCAGCTGGCAGTGGGCTAGGCCGGCGACCGGCTCCGCGCTGGCGGATTGGTCCCTGGTGGCGTGCGTGGTCGCGCCCGGGTTTGACTTCGGCGACTTCGAGCTCGCCTAGCCGGGCAGTTCCTGGGCACTCCTGGGCGGCCGGCGGCGTCAGTCGGCGGCGGCGAGCGAGTACACCGGCGGCAGACGCGAGGCTGCGCTCGCCCAGCTGGCGCCCGCATCGCCGCTGGCGAACACCTCTCCGGAGGTGGTGCCGAAGTAGAGCTCGAGGTCCGAGCCCTCGCCAGCCCGGTCGAAGGCCAGCCGCAGGACGGTCAGGTAGGCATCGTGCTGCGGGAGTCCGTCGCCGCGCTCGGACCAGGTCGCGCCGGCGTCGCGGGTCTCATAGACCCGCACCTGCCCCTCGGGCGTGACCCGGTCGGTGTCCGCTTTGAGCGGAATGACATAGGCGCTGTCGGGATCCGCGGGGTCGACCATCAGCGGGAAGCCGAAGTCCGAGGGCAGGCCGGCGCCGATATCCGCCCAGCTCTCGCCGCCGTCGTCGGAGCGGTAGACGCCGCCGTGGAACTGCATGAACATCCGCTCCGGCTGCCTCGGCGCCCGCTCCAGGTGGTGTACGCAGAGCGCGCTCGAGTCCTCCGGCGCCTCGTCGGGCGCGTAGCGGGCGAGGAGGCCGTCGTTGCCCTGTCGCCAGGACCCGCCCCGATCCTCGGTGAGCCAGACCCCGGCGGCGGAGATAGCGAGCGCCAGCCGCTCGGGATCGTCCGGCCAGGGGGCGATCGAGTGCAGGCACAGCCCGCCGCCCCCGGGCTCCCACGATCCCCGCGTCGGATGCTCCCACAGGGCGCGGTTGAGCTCCCAGCTGGCGCCCCCGTCGGCGCTCTCGAAGAGCACGCCCGGATCGCCCCCCGCGTATAGGCGATTCTCCTCCTCGCCGGCAACGATCAGCCAGATCCGCTCGAGCGCCGCGTCGCCGCCCTCGGGCAGCGCCACGCCGTCGGCCTGGCTCCACTCGCCGGCGGGGTCATCTGCGTACCAGATCTTTGGCCCGTAGAACGGCGAGGTGACCGAGGCGAACATCCGCCCGCTGCGCGGATGGCGCATGGCGTACTCGACCGGCTCCCCGGCGAAAGCCCGCGCCTTCACGGCGAACTCCCCGCCGGGCTCGCCCTCGAGGACGAACAGGCCCTTCTTGGTTCCCAGGATGAGCTCGGTCATCGGCCCTTCATCCTCCCGAAATCGCGGGGAGCACCTCGATCCGGTCATCGGGGTCAACCGCCGTGGCCTCTCCGCCGCGCTCGCCGTTGACGAACACGTTGATGTGCCGGCGAATCAGCCCCCGTTCATCGAGGATCCAGCCGTCCACCGCCGGGTGCGCGCGCTCGAGCTCGCGCAACAGCTCGACGACGGTGGCGCCGGATAGCTGGTGGTCTGAGCGGCCGCCCGCGAGCTGCCTTAGCGGACCCCGTACCCGGACGGATGCCATACCCGGATCTTAGGTCGGGGGGTGCGCGCACGTAGGGCCGGCGCGCGGCTGCGGGCTCCAGGCCAAGCGAGCGAACGCCGGCAGATTGGGATGGGGGCGGGGCGAGCGGCCGTGTCCGGTCATCAGCATCTGCACGGTGTGGGCACCCGCCTGGTGGTAGAAGGCCAGGTCTCTCGCCATCGTCTGCGTGAGGTCTGGAACTCCGCCGGCAAAGAGGATGGCGTCAAACCAATACTCAAACACGCGAGCCGGCGCGGCCCCGGCTGCCGCGAAGTGCTCGACCTGGGCGCAAAACAGCTCGCGGTGGCGAGCGTTGCGCCGGCAGCCCGGGTCGGTGAGGGCGTGCTCATAGCAGCGCTCGCGGGGGGCAAACACCAGGCAGACGTTGGGCCGCGGCGCCACTCCCCGCGGGACATCCTCGGTGTCGTGGTAGGCGAGGTAGGCCACCTGGGCCCTCGGACTCACCCCCTCCACCACCTCGGCCACCGCGTTTGCCGTGCGCAGGGCGGCCTCCGAGGCCGCCTGGCCGCCTCCCCCGCCAGCGGGCAGGTCGGCCCCCCAGAGGTGCACTACGTCGGCCTCCGGATGCGCGCGGACGTGCTCCTCCAGGATGCCCAGGCCCTCCCGGCTCGGTGCGCCTCCCTTGGCCATCGCGCGCAGGTCCTCGGTCGACAGCAGCTCGGGCAGCAGATGGCCGCCGTGCTCGATCGCCACCCCGCGCTCGCGCGCCAGGGCCGCCGCCCGATCCCTGCACTGCCGCCACAACGCCTCCGGCGCGGCTCCCGCCGGGTCAGGCCGCGTGCTCACGTGCACGAAGATCGCGTTCAGTCGCCTGCGCGCCGCCCACACGATCCAGTCGTCGGCCTCCTCCAGCAGCGCGCGCTCGCCGAGCACCAGGCAGCGGCCCTCGAGCGCCGGCGCGTCCTCGCGGCGGGCCGCCAGCCGCGCCCGAACGCGGCCCGGGCTGGCGTCTTGCCCCGGCCAGTCCCAGCGCGCGCCGAGCTCCTCGAGCGTGGCGTAGGCGCCGCAGAGCAGGCCGCGCGGCGAGTCCCCCTCGAGCCGCAGCTGGCCCGGCGCAACCTGGCGCCGGAACCCGTCGCCCGCGCCCTCGCGGTGGGAGAGGAGGATCTCTGCCCCCGCGCCTCCGCTGGCGCCTAGTACCGCCTCGAGCTCGGTCGCCGCGAGTGCGGCCTCCGGGGCCCGAAGATCGCCGGCGAGCGGCCATCCACCGGAGAAGTCGACCTCCACCTCCATGGCAGGGGTCTACCCGCCGGCCGGGCCCGGCTGAAACGCCGGTCACTTCTCGTTACGCAGGATCGTGTAGGCCACCATCAGCGAATCCAGGTATGCCCGCACCTCCACGATCGTCTCGCCTTCGAAGCGGCAGACCCAGCAGTAGGTGTTGGCAAATGCCGCCCCCTCCGCGGTAGTCGAGGTCGACCGCAGCTCCACGATGGTGGTGTCGCCGTCGATGAACAGGTGCTGCAGCTCGAGCCTTACCCCGCCCACGAGCACGCCAGACAGCCGGCCGAAGGTCGCGTCCCGGAACTCCTGCTTGTTGCGGTAGGTCCCGGCCAGGGGGTGGGTGCCGTAGACCGTCCAGTCGACGTCGTCTGCCACCCGGGCCCAGAACTGCGACTGGGTATCGGGGCTCTGCAGGTTGCGGAACAGGGCTGCGCGGTCTTTACGGATGTCGGTCATGCGGTCCTCCTGGTTGGCAGCGCGCTGGCGCTCGATAGCCGATTGCCGGCGATGCTTGCGCACGGCCGGCGAGCCGGCATGGCGCCCCGGCCCTGGCGGTTCAGCTCGGCGGGATGTTCTGGTTGAGGTGGAAGAAGTTGTCGGGGTCGTATTTGCGTTTGAGCGCCCTGAGGCGTTCGTACTTTCCGACGCCGTAGGCATCCCGGACGCGCTTCTCCCCCTCGTCCATGAGGAAGTTGACGTAGACGCCGCTCTGATGCGGCTCGAGCTCCGCCGAGAGTCCGCGCACCCATTCGCGTTGGCGATCGAAGTCCTCCTCGCTCTCGGCGATCCCGTTGATGTTGATGGTGAATCCGGCGCTGCGACCGGTGAAGGCCGTCTCGTCTTGGCCCACCGCGGCGATTGCGCCGCCGAGCTGGAAGATCGGGAACCCCGAGTGGGGCGAGTCGATACGCAGCGCATGCTCGACCGCGATATCGATCACCTCGTCGGTGAGCTCGGCCACGTCTCGCGAGCGGAAGTAGTACCAGCGCCCGTGCGGGAAGGTGGGGTCGAACATCGCCTGGTGGACGAGGAACGGCTTGGGTGCGCAGAGATCGAGCAATGGCGCACCGAAGCGCCTGAGCGGCGCGATCACCTTCTCCCCCTCCTCGACGGCCCCCGCGTAGCAGCACCCGACCATCACCACGGGCCGGCGGTGAAGCTCGGGGGGTACGGCCGGTATGGCCGGGGCTTGACGATGCACCACGATCGTCGTCAGCTCCTCGGGGGCCTCGGCGGCCCACTCGCGATAGAAGCGCATCAGCTTGGGCGAGTCCTCGGTGGCCCACACGATCGGCCCGGCCAGCACGGTGGGCCCGAGGGGGTTGAGGCGGAACTCGAAGCTCGTCACCACGCCGAAGTTCGCGCCCGCGCCGCGAATCCCCCAGAAGAGATCCGCGTTCTCGCTCTCGCTCGCCCGGACGAGCTCGCCCTCGGCGGTGATCAACTCGACCGCCAGCAACTGGTCGATGGTCAACCCGTATCTGCGCTGAAGCCAGCCGATCCCGCCGCCGAGCGTAAGTCCGGCGAGGCCCGTGTGGGTGACGATGCCGGCTGGCACGGCCAGCCCGAAGGCCTGCGTCTGGGCGTCGAGTTCCCCGAGCAGCACCCCCGCCTGGGCGCTCGCGTGGCGGGCGTCGGGGTCCACGCGGATGGTCTTCATCTGCCCCAGGTCGATGACGATCCCCCCGTCGCAGCTGGAGAGCCCGGGGAAGCTGTGACCACCGCCGCGGACGGCGGCCTCGAGGCCGGTCTGGCGCGCGCACCGAACCGCGGCGATCACGTCCGAGACGGTGGCGCAGCGGGCGATCAGCTCCGGAGAGCGGTCGACCGACCCATTCCACACGCGTCTGTGCTCGTCGTAGCTGGGCTCGCCCGGTCGAACCAGCTGTCCTTGAAATTGGCCCGCGAGCTCGGCCAGCGCCGCGGAGTCCAGCGAGGACCTAGTCGACGCGCTGCTCACCTGCTAGCACCATCCGTGGGGCCGCTCAGTCACCGGCTGCACTGTACCTCGGTCGAGAACTGGGCTTGACGCCGTGGAGCGGCGGGCGTTAGAACGAACGACGCAAACGAGGCCGAGGAGGCCGTGATGGATACCTACGTGATCCTACGACGCAGCGGCTGGCGATCACCGGATGAGCTCGAGCGGGCCGCTGAGCGCTCGACTGCCGAGGGCGAGAAGATGCCCGACGACGTCCGCTGGATCCGCAGCTACGTCCTGCAGGAGGACGGCGGATCGGTGGGCACCGTCTGTGTCTACCAGGCCTCGAGCCCCGAGGCGATCCGCACCCACGCCGGCGCCGCTGACCTGCCGGTCGACGAGATCATCAAGGTCGCCGACACCGTAATCGTCCGGGAGGATCCGGCTCCAGCGGCGACCTAGACGGGAGCCGTCCTCGGCGGGTAGCTGGTTTTGGGCCGGCGAGGTCTGCGCCTTTAGGACTGTCCCCGGCCGGTTTGGCTGCGCTTGAGCACAAACTGCGTCTGGGGCCCATTGGCAAGCGACGCCGGTCGTGAGGGCCGCCTTCCGGCGTATAGTCGCCCAGGAGGGCATGGACGCCAAGCGCACAGCCTGCACGATCGCCGTCGGGGCGACGGCGGTGTTAACCGTCGCGGCTTGCGGCGGGCACTCGTCATCCCATGGCGGCGTCGTTGGGCCCAGCGAGGTGCGCGCCGAGCCGGTGGCGATGGCGACGGCGAACCCCTTCTCCCCGCCCGTCGGCGCGGACAGGCACGGCATCACGCCGCCCCCCGCCGCCGCCAGCTCGAGCGGAGGGCCGTCGACCTACCGCGCCAACCTCCCCGGCCTCTACGGCGGCACCCGCGACCATCGCAGCTGCAACGCGGTCAAGCTGGTCGACTACCTCGAGCACAACCCCGACAAGGCTCGGGCCTGGGCCTCGACACTCGGCATTCAGAGGACCCAGATCCGCTCCTACGTCTCTGGACTCACGGCGGTGCTGCTACGCACCGACACGCGCGTGACCAACCACGGCTACGACAACGGCACGGCGACCTCGATCCAGTCGGTGCTGGAGGCCGGCACCGCGGTGTTCGTCGACAAGTACGGCAGCCCGGTAGTCAAGTGCTACTGCGGCAATCCGCTGACGCCCCCCGAGCTGCTCAGCCAGCCTCGCTACGTCGGCCCGCTGTGGAGGGGGTTCTCCACCACGAACATCACCGTCATCCACCAATCGACGACGATCATCAACGTCTTTCAGCTCTACGACCCAGCCACCGGCGAGCTCTTCCCCCGGACTCCCGGCCTGGACGGAAGCGACGGGCCGTACAGCGGAACGGCGGCAGGCGCGCCGACGCCAGGGGGCACTGCGCAGAACCTCAGCGCCTCGTTCTCGCCCAACCCGGGGCATCGGGGCGACAACTTCACGCTCAGCATCTCGGGCTTTACCCCGAGCTCAACCGCATCGGTCGAGCTCACCCGCCCGGACGGAGTCCTCGAGCACTACACGATCGACGTCGGTGGCGACGGCAGCGGGAGCCACACTTTCGCCAATACCAACAACGTTGTCACCGGGACCTACAGCGCGACGGTCACCGACCACGGGACCGGACGCTCGACACAAGCCTCGGTGGACGTCCTGCCGTCCTCGTCGTCGGGGGGCCAGTCCACGACGGAGGGCTCGAGCGGGGGGCAGTCGTCGGGCGGTGAGTCGACCGACACCAGCGGCTCGAACGGGCCCCAGACGTCGGGCATCGACACGAGCGGCTCGACCGACACGACGGGCGCCGGATCCCACAGCCCCTGAGCGCGGCGCAAGCCGCGGAGATGCAGAGCGCCGCCTCCTAGCCGTGTCACGATCACCTGCGTCCCGGCCGCGCCAGGCGGGCAAGCACTAGCCGCTGGATGACCGGCGGCGGAAACGCCATGACCGTGGTGTCCGCGTAGCGAACCATCAGGTTGGCGAGCTCGATGACCGCGCCCGGTCGCCTGGGTAGACCGCGGCGGGTGTAGCGCCGCGCTCGGGCGAGCGCCGCGGCCTCTTCGAGAAAGCCCTGTAGCTGGAGCGCGGGCTTGACCTCAACCCGCAGGTGCGCCTCGACCTTGCCGATATTGCGAAACGCGTGCTTCGCACCCGGCGGTGCAAGGACGCGCGTTCCCGGTCCCCCCTCGATCCGCCTTCCGCCTACGTCGAATCGCACATGCCCGGCAAGAACCTCAAACCGCTCCTCCTGCGATGGGTGATAGTGCGACGGAACATCGCCGCCCGGATCCGCATACACCTCCGCGTGCAGAACATCGCCTTCTCGCGAAAACGCAAGACGCTGGCGACGGACCGGATCGTGAACAAGTACTGGCATGCCGCTCCCTTCCATCGGGCGGTGTAGTATAAGTCACCCATGAGTGACATAGCAACCGCCAGCCGGCGGAGGCCGAAGACCGAGCGCCGGGTGCGCCAGCGACTTCCGGCGGCCCAGCGGCGCGAGACGCTGATCAGGGCGGCCTCCGAGCAATTCGCTCAGCGGGGGTATGACCAGGTTTCCCTAGACGAAGTGGCCGAGCGCGCGGGGGTAACCAAGGTGATCGTCTACCGCCACTTCGGGTCGAAGAGAGACCTCTACCTGCAGCTGCTGGCCACCCACCGAGACGAGTTGCTCCGCACCCTCGCCGAGGGCATGACCGTCCAAGCGTCCCTGCCAGGCCGTGTCGCCGCCGTGGCAGATGCCTGGTTTGCCTATGTGGAGACCAACCCGTTCGCCTGGGCGATGCTCTTTCAAGACGTCACCGGCGACCCCGAGATTCGCGCCTTCCATGCCGGCATGCGCGCCACAGCGCGGTCGGCCGTCACGGGCCTGCTCGCCGCCGAGCCCGCGCTTCGCCTCGGGCCAGCGATGCTCGAACCCGTCGCCGAGGTACTACGTTCGGCCATGACCGGTCTCGCGCTGTGGTGGCTTGAGCATCGTGACGTACCACGCGCCACCTTGGTCGAAACCATCACCCAGACCGCATGGCACGGGCTCGCCAACGCCACCGGCACCAAGGCCTGACCTCGATGACACGACCCCGGGCCCCGAGAGTCGGGGACCCGGCCGCCCTCCAAGCCCGCCCGACTACGCCATGCGCCCATCCCGCCCCACTCGCCCACGAAAAAGACCCGCTCTAGCGGGCCCCTTCCGATGGAGCTAGGGGGACTCGAACCCCCGACCTCCTGGGTGCGATCCAGGCGCTCTCCCAACTGAGCTATAGCCCCGGGAACCCGGCCGCAATCTGACCTGCTGCGGCCGCGCCGACCCAGAAGTCTAGAGCGCAGGCAATCGCGCACCGGCGTGGAAGGTCGCCCCCGAGGACTACGCTCAGATCGACTCCCTCTGGCCGCCGGCCTTGACCGGATGAGCTTTCGCAACCGCCTGACCCTGTTCTTCGTGCTCATCGTGATCGTCCCGATGATCTCGGTGGCGTTCGTCCTGTTTCGCCTGATCTCCGACAGCGAGAGCGGCAAGTCAGACGCGGCGGTGGCGGCCAAGCTGCGGGTGGCGTCCAACGTCTACCTGCAGGACGCCGACAGCGCGATGGCGGTGCTTAACCGGCTGGGCCGCGACCCCGGGCTGGCGTCGGCCCTGGCGCGCAAGGACGCCGGCGTCGTGCGCCGCCGGGTAAAGCACCTGGTCCCGGCGCTGGGCGCCCGCCGCGTGGTGGTCACGCGCGGCGGCCGGGTGGTGGCCGACTCCGGCGACCGCACGGCGACGGCCCCCGCGATTCGCCAGCTGGTGGATCAGCGCCGACGACCGCTGGGCGAGCTACAGGTCTCGGTGACCTCGGCCGCGAGCTTCGTCCGGGCCGTGCAGGCCAAGACGCAGGACCCCCAGCGCCAGGACGTCCAGGTGGTCCTGCGGGCGGGCAACGGCCTGCTCGCTTCGACGGTGGCGATCTCCAACGTGGCCTCCCTGCCGCTGGTCGGCAATACCACCCTCATGGGGCGGCCCTGGCGCTTGGCGTCGTTTACCGCCTCGGGCTTCGGCGGCCAGCCGCTGCGGGTGATCCTGCTCTCTGACCGCCGCTCGACCGCGTCCAACGTGTCGGCCAGCCGCGAGCTCGCCGCCGCCATCCTGGCCGGCTTCTTCATCATCGCCTTTGCCTTCGCTGTCCTGGTCTCGCGCAGCCTGCAAGGGCAGATCGCCCGCTTCCTCGACGCCGCCCGGCGGCTGGGCACCGGCGATTTCTCGACCAGCGTCCCGGTGAGCGGACGCGACGAGTTCGCCGAGCTCGGCGACGAGTTCAACAAGATGTCCGGCCAGCTCGAGTCGCGCCTGGACGAGCTGCGCGAGCAGCGGGCACGCCTGCAGCAGGCGCTCCAGCGCATCGGCCAAGCATTTGCCTCAAACCTCGACCGCGACGCGCTGCTCGAGCTGGTGCTGCGCACCGCCGTGGAGGGGGTGCAGGCGGCCGGGGGACGGGCGACGGCGCGCGCCGGCTCCGGCGAGCCCCTCCAGGAACGCGCCCGGCTGGGGGACCTCGACCCGTTCCGCGACGCCCTGGCCCAGGCCGAGGCAGACGCCCTGCAGACGCGGGAACTGGCGCGTGCCGCCACGAGCAAGACGTGGGCGCTGGCCTATCCGCTGCGCGCCGGGGACTCCGAGGGCGACGGAGACCGACCCGCGGGCGATGGACGGGTGCTCGGCCTGATCTCGGTGGCCCGCGCCGACCGCGACTTCAGCGAGGCCGAGCGGGAGCTGTTCCACTACCTGGCCGCACAGGCCGGGGTATCGATCGAGAACGTCTCCCTGCACGAGGTCGTCCAGCGACAGGCGGTGACTGACGAGCTCACCGGGCTGTTCAACCACCGCCGCTTTCAGGAGGCCCTGGACAGCGAGGTCGAACGCTCGCGGCGCTTTGGGCAGCCGGTCAGCCTGATCATGCTCGACATCGACAACTTCAAGCGGATCAACGACGACTACGGCCACCAGCAGGGAGACCTGGTCCTCCAGGAGGTGGCGCGCATCGTGCGCGAGTACTCGCGCGAGATCGACGCCCCCGCGCGCTACGGCGGAGAGGAGCTGGCCGTCGTCCTGCCCCAGACCGACCTCGAGGGCGCCTACCACCTGGCCGAGCGCGTGCGTGAGGGCATCGAAGGGCTCTCCCTGCCCCTGCTCGAGCAGGAGGGCACCATAGACGTGACGGCGAGCCTGGGCGTGTCCTCACTGGACGACGCCGGCGCCAGCCCGCGCGAGCTGGTCGCCGCCGCCGACGCCGCGCTATACCGCGCCAAGCGGGCAGGCAAGAACAAGACCGTACGCGCGCAGTAGGCTAAGGCCGCGATGGGACAGCTCGACGACGCCATCCGCGAGCACCTGGAGCTCAAGCGGCGGCGGGGTGCGGACGCGACCGAGATCGCCCGGCAGGAGCGCGAGGCGCTGGGGCCCGTGCGAACCCCGATCGAGGGGACACCCCCACCCGCCGGCGAGAACGGCGGGACCCAGGCCGAGGCCGAGCCATATCCGCCCGCAGCGCTTACGGACGATGCGGGGGGCGCCCCGGTCCCCGTCGAGGGACTCGAGCAGGCTCCCCCCGGCGACGCGGAGACCCTCCTGCATCCGGCGGCCACCCCCGAGGAGGAGCCCTGGCCCGAGGAGGCGGTGGCCCCCCCCGAGCCGATCCCCGGCCAGGAGAGCTTTGGCGAGCCCGCCGAGCACGCGCCCGCCGCCGAGCCGCCGGCAGCCGACCCCGGGATGGGCCAGGTTGGTCCCGAGACGGTCGAGTACGACGTCGAGGCGGGCCACTATCAGGAGGCCGCTGACGCGGCCTCGTCCTACCCACCCCAGGCGCCGGCGCCGGCCCCCCCGCCTCCGCCGGCCCCCGCCGAGCCTCCAGCCTCCCAGACTCCACCGCCCGCCGCTGCGCCGGCTACCCCGCACCCCGCCGAGCCGCCGCCTCCCCCCGCCCACGTCGAGCCCGAGTCCGCAGACGAGCCCCCCGCCGAGGCGGGTGGCGAGCAGCCGCCCCACCCACCGCCGCCTCCGGGCGACGCCGAGCACGAAGAAGGCGAGGGCGAAGACGTCCTCGAGGAGACCCCGGAATTCCTCCAGGAGACGCCAGAGCACGATCGGCTTTGGTTCGAGCAGCGCCCCCCGCGCGACTTCGACTTCGACAAGTAGTCGCTTCCGGCTAGGCTGACACAGTCTCCGCCCGCTAGCGGGAGCCGGGGCCGGCTTGAGCGAACCACCCACCCAGGGCACACATGGCGACGTGCTCACGGCGATCTCCGACGGCATCGTCGCGTTGCTGAAGAACTTCTACGGTCGTGGCCCGACCCGGGCGAAGTCCTACTACCACGACGACCTGGTCGTATGCATCTTGCGCGGGGGGCTCTCGCGGGTCGAGCAGACCCTGCTCGAGGGCGGGCGCGACCATACGGTGGTCGCCCAGCGGATCGAGTTCCAGGAGGTCATGCGCGAGCGCTTCGTCGCCGTAGTCGAACGCGCCACCGGGCGCCGGGTGATCGGGTTCATGAGCGGAGGCCAGCAGAACCCCGACCTCCTGTGCGAGGTGTTCGTCCTCGGGCCCACCGATCTTCTCGACGAGGACGAGCTGCCCGGCCACCCATCCCCATCGCGTGGCTGAAGACATCGGCCGCGCCGCTCGTCGGGTGCTAGCCTTGGCAATGGAGGGCATTGGCCTGAGGTCTGCCCCGCACGGACAGGCAGCACGACTTGACTTCCGAGCTTTGCTGACACGCAGGGCGATCCGGAGGTTCTGGTGCCCGCCGCGGGATGTCCCAGTCGGTCGATAGCAGCGCCCTCAGGCAGGTCCAATTCCTCGGGCTGCCGCGCTAGCGCTAGGGACGGGCCGGCGCGGTGAGCGCCTCGAGGGACGGCCGCGGCACCGAGTCCCCGCGCGATCAACGCGACGGCGACGGGCGCGTCGACGGCAATCCCCTTGCCGAGCCTCAGACGGCCGAAGAGGTTGCCCAGACGCTCGCGGACCTCGACCAGACCTACTCGGACAGCGATCAGACGACCTCCGACGGCGATAGCGACAGCTCGGAGGCCGACGAGGCCTCCGCCTACGCCGACCAGGCGAGCGCCGACGCCGATCAGCGCGCGTCCGATCGCGATCAGGCGGCCGCCGACCGAGATCACGTCACCGCCCGGCCGACGCCCTCCGCGCAGAGGGCCTATGACGAATCGCGGGAGGAGCGCGCCGCCGCCTCACGCGATCGAGAGATCGCCGCCACGAGCCGCGTCGTCAGCGCCCTGGAACGCGCACGATCCGCCGCCCGGCGCGACGACATGGCCCGGCTTAGGGATCTGACCGCGGCGGCCCGCGACCGCGCGGCCGAGGCCCGCGACGACGCCGCAAAGCGCAGAGCGGCCGCGATCGGGGAGGCGGACGGACATCCAGACGGGACCATCTTGGCTCTGCAGAAATCGCTGGCCAGGACCCGGAGCCAAGCTGCGGCCGACCGTGCCCGCGCGGCCACGGATCGCGAGAAGGCCGCCGCCGACCGGGCGCGTGCCGCCGACGATCGGCGCCAGGCCCGCATCGACCTTCACCGGGCTCATCTCGCTGATCTCACCGGCGTCCATCTACACGGTCTGGGCAAGGTCGCCCTGCAGCGCGAGATCGACCGCGCGACCGGCTCGAACGAGCCGTTCGTGCTCGCGTTCATCGGCGTCGACGGCCTGCAACAGGTCAACGACAACGGGGGACACGCCGCCGGCGACGATCTGCTGAAGGCTCTCGCCGACGCGATCAAATCACAGGTTCGCACCTACGACCTCGTGGTCCAGCTTGGTGGCGACGAGTTCCTGTGCGGCTTTACCAACACCACGCTCAGCACGGCGCGCCGGCGCGTGGCCGACATTCAGGACGCCCTCGCCCAGCGCAACCTGGTCGGCTCGATCAGGATCGGGCTCGCGGCGCTACGTCCCGACGACAAGCTCGAGGACCTGATCGCCCGAGGGGACTCCGACCTCTACGACGGTAGGCGCAGCTAGCCTCGCCCGAGCTGCGCTCGGGCCTACACTCGATATAGAGGGGCCATAGCTCAGTTGGGAGAGCGCCTGCTTTGCAAGCAGGAGGTCGCCGGTTCGATTCCGGCTGGCTCCATCGAGTTCGATCCCGGCTGGCGCCATCCCGGCGCCGGCCGCCTGTCCGACAAGACTCAGTTGCGCCGCGGTCCGGCGTCCATGGGCATCGCCGAGATGGCGTTGACGAAGTTGCCCACCAGGTAGCGCGGCTCGCCGACCTCGAGCTGCGGGAAGGCGCTCAGGAGCTCGGTGAAGAGCGCCTTCAGCTGGGCGCGGGCGATCGCTGCCCCAATGCAGTAGTGCGGCCCGCCACCACCGAAGCCGACGTGGGGATTGGGATCGCGGATGACGTCGAAGCGATCGGGCTCCGGGAAAGCGGCCTCGTCGCGGTTCGCCGAGGGGTAGAAGAGCACCACCTTGTCGCCCTCGGTGACCGGTTGGCCCGCGATCTCTGCGTCGCGGGTGGCCGTGCGGCGGAAGGTCATCACCGGGGAGGCCCAGCGGACGAACTCCTCGACGGCGGTATCGAGGCGTCCCTCGATGTCGTCCAGGAGCGCCACTCGCTGGTCGGGGAAGTCGCACAGTGCCCTGATCGCCCGGGATGTGGTGTGGCGCGTCGTGTCGTTGCCGGCGACCGAGAGCAGGACGAAGAAGGAGGCGATCTCAAAGTCGGTCAGCCGCGCCCCGTCCACCTCGGTGCCGACCAGTGCGGTGACCAGGTCGCCGGCCGGGTGCCGGCGCCGATCGGCGGCGATCGCGGTGGCGGCCTCGTGGAGAGCGGCGATCGCCTCGCCGATCACCGCTAGGGGCTCGCGCCCGGCGAGGAGCTCGGCGTCGTTCCAGGAGACCAGCGTGTCCGCATGCGCCACGAGGCGCTCGTGGTCGGCCTCGGGCGCCCCGAGCATGCGCATGATCGTCATCAGGGGTAGGCGCTTGGCCACCCGCTCGACGAAATCACCGGTGGCGCCGGCCTCGAGCTGGTCGACGATCACGCGCGCGTCGGCGCGGATGCCGTCCTCGAGCGTGCGCACATGGCGCGGTGCGAACGCCTTCTGGACGAGCCCCCGGAGCTTGGCGTGCTGGGGATCGTCCATCGGCAGAAACGACTGTGTAGCGTCGAGGAACTCCTGCGGCGCATCCTCGAACATCACCCCGCGGCCCGAGCAGAAGGTCTTCGGGTCGCGCGAGATCGCCCGCACGTCGGCGTGGCGCACCACCGCCCAGTATCCGCCCGTCAGCCCTTCGGTCGGCACGAGCGGACTCTCGGGCTGGTCTTGCCAGGAGACCGGGGCGTCTGCCCGGAGCCGCGCGAACGCACGCTCGCGCGCGGCCTGGGGCTGCTCCCAGAAGCTGTGCGCAGACAGATCGACCGGCGCCGTCCGGACACCCAGCTTGCCTTCGGACACTATGTCCGACAGTATGTACGGCCAAGGGAAGATGTCAAGCGTCACCCGCCCCCCATCTGGGCACCGCGAGCGCCGCGCCGCGGCGGAACTCCGTGTGCTCGAGGCGACCGAATCGCTGTTGCGTGACGGCCGCCGATTCACCGAGCTCGCCGTGGAGTCGATCGCGAGCGCGGCCGGTGTGGCGCGCTCCACCTTCTACGTCCAGTTCAGCGACAAGTCAGACCTCTTGATCCGACTGGCGGCGCGGGCCACAGACGAGCTGTTTGCGGCGTCGGACGACTGGTGGGAGCACGACCACTCGGGTGGAACCGGACCGCTGGCCGAGGTGATGTTGCGCATGACCCGGATCTACAGGCGCCACGCCGCGGTCCTTGGCGCGGTGGCGGAGGTCGCGGGCTACGACGAAGCGGTCGCGGCGTTCTGGCGCCAGCGCCTCGACGGGTACGCCGAATACATGCGAGGGCAGCTCGAGGCGGAGCAGCGCAGCGGTCGCGTCGCGCCCGAGGTCGACCCACGCTCCACCGCGTTCATCGTGGTCTGGTCGGTGGAGCGCAGCGTCGCCGAGCACGTCCGCGCCCGCGCCCCGCGACACGACCCAGCGTTCTCGAGACAGCTCGCACGCACTGCCTGGCTCGCGATCTATGCAGATACCACCCAGCGCGACGAGCGATGAGGCCAATGCGACCAGGTGAACGAGCCTGACGATGCGCCTTGCCGTGCTGGGGATGGGAAGAATGGGCCACGCAGTCGCCGAGCGCCTGCTCAGCGGCGGTCATGAAGTCGTCGTATGGAACCGGACCCCTCACAAGGCCGACGATCTCGTCGCCAAGGGCGCCCGAGAAGCGGCGACTCCTACTGCGGCGGCTGAGGAAACCGAGGCGACATTCACCTCGCTCGCGGACGACGCTGCCGTGCGCGGCGTCGTCACGGCTCCGGACGGAGTGGCTGCCGGCCTCGGCGACGGCGTTCTTATCGACGCGAGCACTGTGTCCCCAGACACCACGGCGGATCTCTCCGAGGCGGTCGGAGGACGTCTGCTCGCGTCGCCGATCCTCGGCTCACCGACAGCTGTCGTCTCGGGCGCAGCCGGGTACCTGATCGGTGGTCCCCGCGATCTCTACGATCGGCTGGCGCCGGCCTACAGCGTGCTCGTCGAGGCGGGACGTCATGTCTACGTAGGCGAGGACGCGAGCGTGGCGACGACGCTCAAGCTGCTCTCCAATTACCTGCTCATGTCCGGGATCGCCACCCTCGCTGAGACCGTGGCGACGGCTCAGGCGGTGGGGCTGCCCGACGAGCTCATCCGCGACTACTTTGGTCAGCTGCCACTCGTCGCTCCCGCGCTGCATAACCGGCTCGACGACATCGTCTCGGGCGACCATGACGGCTGGTTCACGACGACGCTCGGGGCCAAGGACGTCCGGTTGGCCGGGGACCTCGCCCGGTCGCACGGGGTACTGCTGCCGCTCGCCGACGTCGTGAAGCAGTGCTTCGAGGAAGCGTCCGCCCAAGGGTGGGCGGACGCCGACATCGGCGCGGTCGTCGAGCTGCTCAGAAAGCGGACGTGAGGGTCATCGACGAAACGTTCTGGAAACGATCTGGAACCTGCTAGTGGCAACGAGCCGCAAACCCACGAGCGCGATCGGTGTGGAAAAGCACCGGAATGCCGGCCGATAGCAACTAGCGGCAACCAGCGGCAACGTTCCCTACCCGTTTTGCAAGCAGGAGGTCACCGGTTCGATTCCGGCTGGCTCCATCCGCCGACGACCCTGCTGCTGACGCCAGCCGGGGTGGCCTTCGTCCTATTTGCGGCGCGCATGTGGGCATATGCCCGGGTAACCTGGCACGCGGTTCTTGTACGCGCGACAGAGAGCCCGACCTTGTGCCGTGCTTCGGGCGATCACGCGCGGGTCGAGCCGAGGGGCGACAAACGCATCCATCGCGCGCTGTGGGGAGAGCGGCGGTTCGATCATGCGCGGCCTCAGCCGTCGCTTGGGCAATGTGAGTCGCGGACGGCGTAGCAACGCGCGCGCGGTTGAGCGCACTCTTTGCGGCAGGCGCTTCCACAGGCGCTCGACCTGCACCTCGATGTCCGGGTTCTTCCTGCTCCGGGCCGCTCGTGCGCTATTGCGCGGGGTCACAGGTGGAGCGCTGGCCGCGGTCGATCGACTGGTTGGCGGTGGCGCGAACGTCCACTGAAGGCCGATCGTGCCGAAGTAGAGAGGATGCTTGGACGTGGGGGCCGAGAGATCGAACGTGAGCAGCACGCCTTCGCCCTTGAGCACGGAGATCTCCGTCACGCCCGAGCTGACGGTACGCCAAACGTCGTCGATTCCTACGATCTTCACGCCGCTCGCGGGCTCGGGCACAGCGCTGGTCCCGCGCCTGCCTACAAGCCAGGGAATCCGCACGGTCAGCCGGCCGGGCGGAAGCGTGTGGTTGTGCTGGCTGCAGTAGCCTTCGTCGCCCCAGCTTCGCGCGAAGAACGACCACTGGTCCTTGCCGGCCAGCACGCCCGAGGTGGCCACCTTACGGAAGGTCCGGATGGCCATCGCATACACCGGATGGGACTCCGCCGCCGGAGTGTGAGCCGTGTCGAGCCCCACCAGGCCAGTGACCTCCGCCAGATGCCCGTCGATGACCTGCCGAGCCCTGGCATCGCTCCCGTCAACCGCGCTATGGAACCTTTTCCACCACGGGCTATTGTCGAAGTTGTCGATCGTCTCATCGGAGTTGAACTCGAGATGGATCGTGCCGGGTGGATTGGCAGCGGTAGCGCCATGGGCGTTGACGGTGTGAAGTTGCAGGCCGTAATCGTCATCGTCGTAGACAGAGTTTGAGTGAGTGTCCCAGGCGAGGCTTCCCTCGTAAGTCGCGGGCTCAAAGTTGACATGGCCGTGGTAAGCGGAGTGGGGCTTGCGGCCTCTGGCACAAATACGATTGGTCGCTCCCCCAGCCCCGTCGCGGTCAACCGGCTGGCTCGTGCACGGGGGCGAGCCTAACGGGGATCCCCCCACATACTTAAACTCGTTACAGAGTCGGTTCGCATCGGGAGGCTGCCCGGTCTCAACGAAGTACGCCCAGTCGGGATTAAGCGGGAA
>Ga0066662_10000205_pt1 | contig 24771 bp, 18 predicted proteins | sample GraSoiAngelo_111_FD_133939 | JGI IMG/M metagenome (GOLD analysis project Ga0066662, IMG submission 133939) | Grasslands soil microbial communities from the Angelo Coastal Reserve, California, USA - 14_0903_12_40cm | ecosystem: Environmental > Terrestrial > Soil > Grasslands | place: USA...
GCCGTGCTCCCGGCCGGCCGCACTCGTGCGAGCCCGGGCAGGCCGCGGCTCGCCGCAATGCCTTCGACGTAGCCCAGCAGCTCCTCGAGCGTGAGGTGGAAGACGTCGCGCGCGTCGTCGAGCGCGCCGCGCTCGGTGAGCGCCTCGCCCATCGCCACGACGATGCGCCGAACCGCGCCGAACACGCGCGTGCGCTCGAACCGCAGGTTCTCGCGCGCGACGACACGCGCGCGTGCCCACGCCGTAAGCCGTGCGAACGCGAACGCGCGCAGCGGATGCCCGCGCAGCGCCTCGTGCGCGCGGCGTTCGGCGTCGCGGTGGCGCGCGGTCGCGGCGCCGGTGTCCTCCGGGAGCGCGTTGCGCAGCCGCGCGATCGCCGCGAGCAGCGGGCGCGGATCGTCGTGCAGCGTCGGGCTCTCGAGCTTCAGCTCGCTCTCGCAGCGGTCGCCGAAGCGCGCGAGGTAGGCGCGAAATTCGAGATCGAAGCCGAGCCGGTCGCCGGCGGCATCCAGCTCGGCGAGCTCGCGCACGGCGCGCGCCGGCTCGGCGCTCATCATGCCGCCGCCGACAGCGATGAGCGCGGGCGCGAGCGACGCGTCGCCGCACCACGCGGCCGCCACGCGCTTGAGCACGCCGAACGACAGCATCACAAAGAAATCATTGGCAATGGGAACGTCCCACCGCTCGAGCAACGCACGTTCGAGCCGCCGATACTCGCGCACGAGCTCGACAAGGCTCATCTCACCGTGACCTTGCTTCATGTCACCGTGACCTCGCCCAACGTCACCGTGACCTTGCCCAATGTCACCCTGAGCTTGTCGAAGGGTGCGCCACGATGTCGCCCCAGCGGCGAGCGTCGCATCGACGTGCGCGTGAAAGCGCGCGATCTCGCGCGGCAGTCGAAATGCGGTTACCGTCAGCGCGAGCGCGGTGCGCGCGAGCATCAACGCGTCGCGCACGCAACCGCGACGGCAGTCGCGCGCGATCGCGTCCGCGAGCTCGGCCGGCAGCGCCTCGCGCACGCCCATCATCTCTTCCATGAGGCGACGGTTGAGGCGATAGCCGGGCAGCAGCGCCAGCATTCGATACCAGCCGATCAGATCGTACATCATTTGCCCGTCGATGCGGCCCACCAACGCTTCGAACGTGCGCGCGTGCGCGTCGATGTCCGCGCGCGGAACGCCCGCGAGCCGGAAGAACGCGCGGTACGCGCCGGCGTACGCCTGGCGCGCGAACGAATACGTGAGCGCGCCGACCACACCGCCGTAGCTCTCGGCGATGTTGCTGTCATCCCAGATCGCCACGGGCGCCCCATTCGACGCGACCGCTGAAACAGGTCGCGCCTGCAGCGCCCACAAGCGTCCGGCGTCGAACGTGAACTCGACGTCTTGCGGCGCACCCGCCGTGTTCGCGATCCTCCGCGCGAGCGATGCGACCGCGCGGACGGCCTCGTCGTCGAGCGTCGGCCGCGCTCGCTGCGCTGAATCCACCGCGACGGTAATCGTACCCGAACCTGGTGCGCGCACGTGCATGCGATCTTTCTCGGCGATCGTGCGTGCCGCGATGGTACCATCGCGAGCAACGCGCCACGCATCCGTGGTGCAGTCCCCGTCAACGACACCCGATGTGAGCCCGTACGCTGCGGTCACGACGATGACGTCGCTGCCGTCGACCGGGTCGATCCCGAACGCGACGCCGCTCGCGACGCCGTCGACCATGCGCTGGACGATGACCGCCATTGCGATCTCGCCGTTTCCGCCGCCCGCATACGCGCGCACGGTATCGCTTGCGGCTGACGCTCGCACACGGTGGATCGCATCGAGCACGCCTTCGCGCGCGACGAAGAGCAGCGATGCGAACTGCCCCGCGTACGATGCGGAGGCGCCGTCTTCGACGACCGCCGACGAGCGCACGGCGAATGTGGTGGCGCACCCTTCTCCTGAGCTTGTCGAAGGGTCAGGGTGACATTGGGTGTGGTCCGCATGACATTGGGCCGGATCGTCGCCTTGCCGCGCCGTGCGTTCGCATTCGCCGGCGCTCAACCGCGCGAGCGCTTCGTTCAACGTCTGCTCGTCCAGCGCACAGTTCGGCTCGATCATGAACCATGGTGGTACGTTGCAGCCCGCGTCGTACAAGCGGGCCAGGCCTGCCGCCTTGCCGCCGGCGCGCGTGACGTCGGTCGCGCCCGGATCGCGCGGGAAGAGAATGCCGCGCGCGGCGAGGGAATCAGCGGTGAACGTTTCGAGAGTGATCATGACAGTGCGTGCACTCCGAGCGGGATGATGCCGAGGAAGAGGTAGGAGCCGACGGTCCACGCGCCGGTCATCGCCTCGATGCGGCGGCCGCCGCCGGCGCGCGTTGCGCGCACGAACGCCATGCCGCACGCCGCGGCCGCGAGCGCGAGCGCGCCGAACACGACGACGTCGACGTGCGCGAAGCCGACGTGTGCCGCCGCGATCGTCGCCAGCGCGACGTTGCAGCCGATCGCGCCGATCCACACCGCGGTCGCGCCGCGGCGGCCCCACATCGCGGTGTACGTGTCGACGCCGGGCTCCTCGTCTTGCGGCGCGCGCATCTTGCGGCCGACCTCGACCACGAGCCCGTTGAGCAATGTCACCGCGAGGAACCAGCCCAGCGCGCGCGGCGCGGGCACGCCCGCGACGAGCCAGTCGAACGACGACACGTACCAGTCGATCAGCGGCACGATCGCCATGTGCGACGCGATGTAGGCGATCGGATGCGCGCGCAGCCAGCCGCGCGCGAAGAATTCCTTGCTCATCAGGCCGAACCACGCCCACAGGAGCAGCAGCCCCGGCACGAGCCGCACGTTCACCGCGAGCGCGATCGCCAGCTGCAGCGCCATGCAGCTCGCGCCCGCCACCGCGAGCCCGCGCAGCGTGACCAGCCCGCGCGGCACCGGCCGGTACGGCCGCCAGCGCGCGTCGTCCGCGGCGTCCTTGAACTCGTCAGCGATCCGCAGCAGCGCGAACATCAAAAACGACGACACGAACCCCGCCGCGACCAAATACCACGCCGGGAAGTGGCCGGCGCCGCGCACGAGCGCGGAGAACGCGATCGCCGACGCGCTGAACGCCGCGATCAGCACGCCGTTCTGCGCGAGCGGAAAACGTTCGCGCGCGTACACCAGCCAGCGGTTCATGCGGGCACGCCGATGCGCGCGAAGCGATGGTGCGCGGCCGAGAACTCGCGCGCGCACAGCGATGCCGTCAGCGAGATCTCGCCGGCGAGCGTGATCGCGGCGACGATCTCGGCCAGCGCGTCGGCCGTAGGCGGCTCGTCACCGCACGCGAGCAGCCGCGCCGCGGCGCGCTGCGTCGGCAGCCCGGTACCGCCGCCGACGGTCGCCACGACGACGTTCGGCATCGTCACGCAGGCGTACAGCGCGCCGTTGTCCGCGACGTCCAATCGCGTGATGCCGACCGCCGACTCCGCGACGCACGCGACGTCCTGACCCGTCGCGAGATAGAACGCGGCGAGCGCGTTCGCGTACATGCCCTGCATCCCGATCGTGCCGGTCATCGCCGCGGCGACGGCGCCCGTGCGCCAGTACGCCGCGAGCATCGCGGGCGTCACGCGCAGGCGCTCTTCGAGCAGGCCGGCGGGTATCGTCACGTCGGCGCTCACGCGGCGGCCGCGCGTCGACATCAGCGCGTGCGCCGCGGCTTTCTTGTCGCCCGACGCGTTCGACTCGACGGCGAACCAGCGTGGCCGCACCGGCGCGTGCGCGAGCAATTCCGCGCACAGCGCTTCGGTCGCGAACGTCACCATGTTCTGACCGGCCGCTTCGCCTGTCGTGTACGCGCAATCGAGGTAGACGTGATTGCCTTCGATCGCGGGCTCGAGCGCCAGCAGGAGCGCGTGGCGCGAGGTCGCGTTCGCCGCGTCACGCAGGCGGTCGATGTTTTCGCGCATCCACTTCGCCGCAGCGGTCGCTTCGCCCAAGTCGGCGAACGCGAACACGGGCGTGCGCCGCATGCGCGCGTCGAGCACCCGCGCGGCGCAGCCGCCGGCGCGCGTGATGAGCTGCGCGCCGCGGCTGTACGACGCGACCAGGCAGGCTTCGGTGGTGGCCAGCGGCACGTAGTACGTCCCGCGCGCGGCTTGGCCGTCGATCACCAGCGGGCCGGCGAGGCCCACCGGCACGCGGACCGTGCCAACGAAGTTCTCGACGTTGCGCGCATAGGTCGCCGGATCGTCGAGGTCGGCTTCGGGCGAGGGCAGGCGGCTGATGCGCTCCATGGCTCGACGGTAGCGCGCGGGGGCCGGTGCGGGCGTCCGTAGAACTACGCAAGTCCCGATGAGCAGCAACAATCCGTTCGATCCGCTCGGCGTCGGCGCCATGTCGATGGAAGTGTGGCGCGCGATGATGGCGACGCCGGGCAAGCTGCTCGAGGCGCAGCTCGAGCTCGCCAACTCGTTCGCCGACGTCGCCGCGCGCGACGGCACGGCTGCCGCGAACGGCGAGGCGCCCGCCGGTGAGCCCGTCATCGCACCGGAGCCGGGCGACCGCCGCTTCACGAATCCCGCGTGGACGGCCAACCCGTATTTCGACGCGCTCAAGCAAGGCTATCTGCTCGCGAGCAAAGCCGTGCTCGACTCCATCGACCGGGCCGAAGGCATCGACGACGTCACGCGCCGCCGCGTGAAGTTCTTCGCCAAGCAGTTCACCGACGCGATGAGCCCCACCAACGTGCCGTGGTTCAACCCGGAGGTGCTCGAAGAGACGCTGCGCAGCGGCGGCGCGAACTTCCGGCGCGGTTTGGAGAACATCGCGGCGGACCAGCGCGCGAACGCCGGGCGCCCCGCGCTGGTCGACGAGTCCGCATTCGAGGTCGGAAAGAACGTCGCGACGACCGCCGGCAAGGTGGTGTTCCGCAACGAGCTGATCGAGCTGATCCAATATGCGCCGACGCAGGCGCAGGTCTACGCGCGGCCGCTCGTGATCGTGCCGCCGTGGATCAACAAGTTCTACATCCTCGACCTGCAAGCCGCGAACAGCTTCGTGAAGTACGCGGCCGACGAAGGCCGCAATACGTTCGTCGTGTCGTGGCGCAACCCCGATGCGTCGCTGGCGGACCTGACGTGGTCCGACTACATGCGGCTGGGACCGCTCACCGCGATGCGCGTGGCGGCGGAGATCGCCGGAAGTAAAACGGTCGACGCGATCGGTTACTGCATCGGCGGCACGCTGCTCGCCACCGCGCTCGCGTACCTCGCGCGCAAGAAACACAAGCTCGTCAACACCGCGACGTTTTTCGCGGCGCTCGTCGATTTCACCGATCCCGGCGAGCTCATGTCGTTCTTGTCGAACGAAGCGCTGGCGTACATCGACGAGCAGATGAACGAACAGGGCGTGCTCAGCGGGCGCGCGATGGCGGACACGTTCAACATGCTGCGCGCGAACGACCTCATCTGGGGCGTCGCGGTGAACCGCTACCTGCTGGGCAAGGACGCGCCCGCGTTCGACCTGTTGTACTGGAACAGCGACGCGACGCGCATCCCGCGCGCGACGCACTCGTACTACCTGCGCGAGATGTACGTTGCGAACAACCTCTCCAAGCCCGACGCGCTCGAAGCCGACGGTGTGCCGATCGACCTGCGCCGCGTGAAGCTGCCCACGTACTGCGTCGCGACGCAAGAGGACCACATCGCGCCATGGCGCTCGGTCTACGCGATGACGCGGTTGTTCTCGGGCGAGACCACGTTCCGGCTGGGCGCGTCGGGCCACATCGCCGGCATCATCAGCCCGCCCGGCAAGAAGAAGGCCGTGTGGTGGGGCCCGCCGCCCGGCACGCCCAACCCGCCCGATCCCGACGCGTGGTTCGCCGCCGCGCCCAAGTACGAGGGCTCGTGGTGGCCCGACTGGATCGCGTGGCTCGCGCAGCGCTCGCCGGGCAAAACGGACGCGCCCGCGGGCACCGGCAACGCGAAGTACGAACCGCTCGCGGACGCACCCGGGACATACGTCCTGGAACGCTGAGCCGTGCGCCGGAAACTCCCAAGAATCTCACAGCGTTCCAAGCCTACCGCCATATCCTCGGACCGGAGGCGCATCATGCATTCATCCCGCTCCCGGATACTCGTCGCGCTGCTTGCAGCCGTGCTCATCCCCGTCGCGGCGCCCGTCGCGGCCCGCGCGGACGGCGCGGCCGACGCCGCGAGTGCCGGCGTGGGCGTCGCGCGCATCAGCCTGATCCAAGGCGCGGTCGCCGTGCAGCGCGGCGATTCCGCGTCGCCGGTCGCCGCCGCCATCAACGCGCCGGTGCTCGGCGCCGACTACGTGACCACGGGCGATGGCGCGCGCGCCGAGATCCAGTTCGACGGCTCGACGTCCGTTCGATTGGGCGCGGGCGTTCAGATGCGCTTCACGCACCTCGATGCCGCCGACCGCGAGCTGCAGCTCGCCGCCGGCACGATCGACGTCCGGCTGCTGCGCGGGACGGACGGCCGCTCGCAGGTCGACACGCCGTCGGTCTCGATCCGGCCGCGCGCGACGGGCAGCTACCGCGTGAGCGTCGACGCCTCGGGTCGCACCGAGGTGACCGTGCGCTCCGGCAGCGCCGACGTCGTGACGCCGCGAGGCGCGCAGGTGCTGGCGCCCGGCACGACCCTGCTCGCGCAAGGCGCGTCGGCAAACCCGTCGATCACGAGCTCCGGCGCGATCGCCTATGACGACTTCGATCGCTTCAACCGCGAGCGCGACGACCGCGAAACGCGCGCGCTGGCGGACGCGGCGTACGCCGCGCCCGGCGTCGCAGGCATCGACGACCTCGACACCTACGGCCGCTGGGTCACGGACGGGGCCTACGGTCGCGTCTGGGTGCCGACGGCGGTCGCGTCGAGCTGGGCGCCGTACCGCGACGGGCGGTGGGTGTGGGAGGAAGGCTACGGCTGGACGTGGCTGGGCTACGAGCCGTGGGGCTGGGCGCCGTATCACTACGGCCGCTGGTACCACAGCTCGCTGTACGGCTGGTGCTGGTATCCGGAGCGCGCGTTCGTCGCGTGGCGGCCCGCGATCGTCGCGTTCCTCGGTTTCGGCAGCGGCTTCGGCTTCGGTTTCGGCGACATCGGCTGGGTGCCGCTCGCGCCGTTCGAGACGTTCACCCCGTGGTGGGGCACCAACGTGACGTACGTGACGAACAACTACTACTACGTCAACAACAATCACCACCACCACCACGACCGCGACGGCGATCGCGACCGCGATCGCTTCAAACCTTTCGGCAACGCGCGCTACAACGGCGTGACGTACGTGGCGCACAAGAACTTCGAGGACGGTCACTTCGAGCATCTGCGCGGCGCCGACCCGTCGAAGCTGCGCTCGATCCATCCGGTGCGCGGTCTCGTGCCGGCCGTGCCGACCGACGCGAACCTGCGGTTCAGCGATCGGCCCGTACCCGCGCAGCTCTCCGCCGTCAGCTCGGCGCTGACGGGCGGTACGTTCGCCGGCAACACCATCGCGGTGCGGCGCACGCCGTTCGTGCAGCAGCGCGAGGCCGTCGCGACTGCCGCGCACGTGCGCACCGCGACGGCGCCGAAGCCCGACGCGCCGCACGTCGTCCCCGTGACGTACGGAACGACGACCACGACGGTGCCCGTGACGGGCACGCGCGGCGTCGGTGCTGTGCGCGAGGTGAACGATCCGTGGCAGCGCTTCGGCGCGAGCCGCGGCACGCCGGTGACGCACACGGCGACGTCGGCGAACACGGTGACACCGGCCACTTCGACCGCAACGGCTACGACGACGACGCGTGGCGGCGGGACGGTAATCCAGCGCAGCGCGCCGGAACCCGACGCCTGGCGACACTTCGACCAAACGCGTCCGCCTGGCGCGCGCGACGCGACGCCGGTGCGCGAGTCCGGATCAACGCGCTCGGCTGATACGCGCCGCGCGACGTCGGTGCAAGAGCCGCCGCGCTCGTACGGCGCGCCGCACGAGACCCGCGAGTACAGCGCACCGCGCAACGCGCAGCCGCCACCGCAGCAGGCGTCGCAACCGCAGCAGCGTTCGGCGCCGCCGCCGGCGCGCACGGAGCACCCGCCGGCCGCAAAGAGCAGCACGCCGCACTAACGGCGCGGCGGTTCGCTGTGCACGATGCGCTTGAGCGCGTCGTTTCTACGGCTCGACCGCCACGCTCGCCGCAACGAAACCCTGGTCGCAAACGCATTCGGCTGGCGCGCCGGAGTGTCCGTCATCGTCCCGTCCAGAGCGGTGCTAGCTGGTAGACGCTTCGGCGGATCAAAGTACCTCCGGTAGCGCACAAGGAGGACACAACCAGCGCCTCGGAGTCGCCGTGGGGCGCGGACTGGCGCTGATGGCCGGGCCGGCCGCCAAATGAGGTACGATGCCATGAACGCGACGGTACGTCTGAGTTACTACCACGGCATCACGCAGTCGAAGACTCCTGAGGAGGTCAAAGACGCGGTCACCGCGTTCGCGGACGTCATAACCGCGAACGGCGGCCCACAAATCTCGGTGCTGCCGGTGGTGGAGATTCCGCAGCAGATCGCGATGGTCGTCGGCGGACAAAGCGAGATCGCGCTCATGAATCCGCTGGGGTACCTGTTCGCACACCGTCAACAGAACGCCGTGACTCCGATCGCCATCGCGATTCGTACGACCAGCGGCGGGACTGGGCCGACGTACCTTTCACAGGTGTATGCGAACATCGCGAGCGGCATCACCGACGTGGCCGGGATTCGGGGGCGCTCCATGGGTTTCGGGCTGGCGGTCTCGACGTCGAATTTCCTCGTGCCGGCGGCGGAGCTGCGGCGTCGAGGCGTCCATCCCCTCAGCGGGCCGCAGAAGATCACATTCCTCGGGCGCCACGATCAAGTTGCGCAGGCGGTCTACGACGGGACCGTCGACGCGGGCGCCGGACACGACGGCGTCCTTGATGACCTCACAAAGAAGCATCCCGATGCGCCTCAGAAAGTGCAGCGCTTATTCTGGAGTGATCCAATCCCGAGCGACCCTGTGGCGACCAGCGTCGTCGAGCCGGCGCTCTCCGAGCTGCGTTCAGCAGTCGTGGCCGCTGGCAAGGATCCCAAAGGCAAAGCAGCCATCGCGACGTTTTGGGGAACGCCGTCAGGCCTAGACGCGGTCGATGCGAGTGCCTACGAGCCATTGAGCGGATACCTTGACGCATTGAATCTTCGCATGCAGGACATACTACCGCCTTAGACGCGGCACGGGTAATTCGACCGGAACCCATTTCTGGGCGCCGGGCCTCAGATCGTTTGAATTCGCGTTCGCATGTCGGCGATTATCGTGGTCGTTCCGTCGTTCATTTTTTCGCCAAAATCGCTGCACTTTCGGAAATCGGAGTCAACACGTCTTTGATTCCACGAAGCTCAGTAACTAACTCGGCTCCGACTTTCGAGAGGTCTCGGCTTGCACCCGCGTTTCCGAACGGGATTGCAATTGCTACATTACCCTCGACTTTACCCGGACGTTCCTTATCAGTCCCATGAAACTCGACCGATCCTCGTTTCGACTTCAAGTCGGTGAACTCCAAGTCAAACCTGGCGGGAAAGTTCGAGTGCAAATAGACACCGACGTGCACGACACCGTGCTCGGCAATGTTGCCGAATGTTACGTCACAAGGCGTCGTTGATTTCAAGCCGCCTTGCTGAAATCCACACTTCGCCGTGAATTGTAGTAGCGGCATACGGCTTAGGTTCAGCACCTCGTATAGCACCGGAACATATTTGCCGAGCTCTCTCGCGCCCGGAGTCTTCGCACTCAAAATGCCGTTGTCGGCGATCGTGATGGATGAGACCGGTGGGATCGCCGAGTGAGCGGCGTCGCGGCACGGCGTAATGCTTACCATGCGATCGTGCTCTAGGCGGACGAGACGACCCGTGTAGACCGCCGCAAATCCCGCGGCGACGAATGCTAGCGCAGTAGCTAACGCTAGCGTCCACGTACCCAAAGCAAGAGAGCAATCTTTGGGTTCACGAATGCACGCTGCGGCCGTGTCGGGCAGGCTTAGCAACGGTATATGGAGCGCCGTCGAAACGACTATCGCAAACAGTACCAATACGATGCCAACGACGATCGCCGCGCCCAAGATGAAAGGCCACGTCGACTTTCGGGTCCACCCGTCACTCCGCATGGCGCGCGAGGGAACTACTGCTCTAGGAAGATCTGATGGATGCCCTCGCGTACTTGCGCATCGACCGCATTGAGGGCCGTGAACACCGTATTGCGCAGCTCGCCGACGCTCGTCGTGCCTGGAGACTCGATTCGGCAGAACAGCGTCCCATCGTGAAGCCCCTCGACGCGCACGCCGGTCCCGTTGAGCTTATCGTCTAGCGCTAGGAGGTTGGTTTCCTCGTTGGTTCCAGCGGCTACTGAGAACATGACCCCTCCATCCTTCAATGCGTGACCCATCTGGACCCGCTCTGGTCGGTACCCGATTCTGCAAGGATTGTCTCTTAAACGTTTATCGGGAGAAATGCGGTGTCACACGAGGTAGCGGTCCGCGGGTAGCACCTAGCACTTGGATACGGCTGCGACGACGAGCGCAGGGCTTGACCGATCGCCGTCGAGGGCTGTGCTGGTCCCCGGTCGCCCTCAAGCAGTCCTAATATGCTATAATCCGTAGGATGATAGTAAATTCTGGGACTTTAGGCCAAGCGTTCAAACGGCGCCGCCTAGCGCTCGGCCTTACGCAGGCGGCGCTCGCGGGGCGCATCGGCACGACGCAGAGCTACATCGCGGCGGTTGAGCGCGGCGACAGAGAGACCCGGTGGAGCACCGTCCTCGAGATCGCGCGAGCTCTGGAACTCGAGCCCATGCTCGTCCCGCGAGAACGCCTGCCCGCCGTTGAAGCGGTCCTCCACTTGAGCCCCGAGGACGACGTGCCTCCGCTCACCGGCGAGGGTTGGTAGTGGCGCATCTGCCCACGAGTCTCGAGGTCCGCTTGGGCGATCGTCCGATCGGATCGCTCACGAAGCTCCCGGGAGATACGACGGCCTTTCACTTCAGCACCGACTATGTTGAAGACGCGCAACGGCCGACGCTGAGCCTCGGCTTCCTCGACGCGTACGGCCGTGTACGACGCCCGAAGGAATCACCGAAAGGCGAAGTGCCGCCGTTCTTTGCGAACCTGTTGCCGGAGGGCGACTTGCGGCGCTACGTCGCCAATCGCGCAGGAATCTCGATCAACGACGACTTCGCGCTTCTCTGGGTAACGGGCGACGATCTCCCGGGCGCGGTGACCGTTCACGATGCGCTCGGCCGTGCCATTCCGCCGCGACGAGATGGCGGCCCAGAAGCGGAGCCGCCGCCTCAGATGCTGCTGCGCTTCTCCCTCGCGGGCGTTCAGCTGAAGTTCAGCGCGATCGAGAACGCGTACGGCGGGCTCACGATACCTGCTCAGGGCCGCGACGGGCGTTCGATCGTGAAGTTACCGTCACGTCATCTTTCAGGCGTCCCTGAAAACGAATACGCGATGCTGAACTATGCGGCCGCGGTCGGTATCGACGTACCAGCGATACACCTCGTCGCCTTGGACGAAATCGAAGGCCTCCCGGACGAAGCTTCGATACTGAGCGGTCAAGCGCTAGCGATAAAGCGCTTCGACCGCGGCGAAGACAGCGCGCGCATCCACATCGAGGACTTCAACCAAGTCTACCGCCAGAAACCGCGCGACAAGTACGACAACTACGCGTTCACGCACATCTGCCGCACGATCTACCGGGTGATGGGCAACGCCGCACTCGTGGACTTCATCAACCGGCTCGTCTTTAATATCGGAATTGCCAATAACGACATGCACTTGAAGAACTGGTCGGTGATCTACCGCGACGGACGCACCCCAGCGCTTGCGCCGGCGTACGACTACGTGTGCACGAAAGCGTACCTAGGCCACAGCGAAACGGGTTTGGCGCTCGGCTCAGCGCGCTATTTCTCCGAGGTGACGATCGAACAATTCGAACGCATGGGCGAACGAGCAACGGTATCGTCTCGTCTCGTACGGCGTACGGCGCTCGCGATGGTCGATCGAATGCAAGACGAATGGCGGTCTGTGAAGGAACGAATTCCGCCGGCGGCCGCGGCTGTCGTCGAAGATCAGTTCCGCCGGGTGCCTCTGTTTTCAGGCTCGCACCAAACGCCCGTCGAATTGCAGCCCGCGCCATCGCCGCATCACGACGAAGTATCCTAGTCCACAGGGCCGAGCCGGTACGCATAGCGCGCCGCTGGCTTTACGGCACGATGCGCTTGAGCGCGTCGAGCGAGAATTCCGGCGACTGACACAGCGAGATGATCGTCCGCTCTTGCGCGACGATCTTCTCGCATGCGTCCGGGATGTCGCGCGCGATCTCCGGTGGGATCACCTGCACGCCGTGGCGGTCCGCGTGGATGAGATCGCCCGGATTGATGTCGAGGCCGCCGATCGTCACCGGCGTGCCGAAGTCGATCATGTGCACGTACGCGTGCGACACCATCACCGAGCTGGCGAAATAGTGGAAACCCAGCGGTTCCACTTCGCCGAGATCGCGCACGCCGCCGTTCGTCACCGCGCCGATGCAGCCCAGCGCGCGGTGGATGTTCGCTTGCACCTCGCCCCAGAACGCGCCGACGGGCGGTTCGTCGAGATCTTGGATCACCGCGACGCGCGGACTGGGCGCGGCGGCGACCGCGTCCCACCAGCCGTGGCGCGAGTAGCCGACGTCCGTCGGCGTGTTCGCGCGGGCGCGCGCCGTGACGGCGTAGCCGACCATGACGCCGAGCTGCGGGAAGATGCTGCGAATCGCGGGCGACGCGTAGCCCGCGGTGCGCGGGCGCACGTCGAACGTCTCGATCGCATTGGCGACGGTCGGCGCGTCATAACGGCGAAGCCGTTCGAGCTCGTCGGCGTTGAGGGGTGGCGGCGGCATCCCGTGGAGTACGCCGGTCCGCCCGGTGTCCCTGGACGAGCGCCGCGCCAGGTATACCGGGAGTTTCAGCGGATCAAGCGGGGATGAGGACGCGCGATGTCTACGCCACCCTGCGGGAGCTCGTTCCGTCGCTCGTGGAGCGTCGCGCCGACATCGTGCTGGAGTGGAGCGATCGCGCCGATCCGGTGTGGCGGCTCGGCGACCGCTGGGCGCGCGTGGAAGCCGTGACGTCGATGCAGCTGCTCGTTAGCGGCGGCCACGGCGACCAGACCGACTCAAGGAAAACGCACGTGATGACCGATCCGCTGCCGGACGTCGCGCGCGAAGTCGCCGACCTCCTCAACCGCCCGGCGTAACGAGCTCGCCGGCCACGCGGTCGGCATGGTACACGGCGCGCAGCGTTTCGAGCAGGCCGCGCGAGTCGACGGCGACGGCGCGGTTCTGCCGGATGTCGTAGCCGTAGTCGCCGCCGAGCGACTCGATGTTGCCGTCGAAGATCAGCCCGACGATGCGGCCCTTGGAATCGATCACCGGGCTGCCGGAATTTCCGCCGATGATGTCGGCGGTCATCACGAAGTCCAGCGGCGTGTCTGATTTCACGGTGCTCTGCGCGTCGAGCCAGCTCTTGGGGAGCGCGTACGGATCGCTGCCGGTGGCGTGGCGGTACGCGCCCGCGATCGTCGTGTACGGCGCGACCGTGTGCCCGTTCTCCGGATACCCGCGCACGGAGCCGTAGCTGATGCGCAGCGTGAACGTCGCGTCGGGATACGTCGCGAGGCCGTGCAGCGCGAAGTCGGCTTGCGCGACCTTCTCGTCGTTGACGCGCAGCGGCGCCTGCACTTCGTCCTCGTACTGCTTGCGGATCGCGCGCGCCTGATCGTCGACGCTGCGCATCAGCACGATCGCGGGGTCGGTCGAAGCCGCGACGGCCGCAGGACCGCCGTCGTAGAGCGCCTTGCGCACCGCCGGATCGCCTAGCTTCGAGCCCGACACGATGCGATCGGCGACGGTTTGCGGTGAGTCGTTGCCGAGCAGCGCGCGCACGTACGGGTCGTCCGCGCCGAGCCACTCACGCATCTTCGTCAAATTGTGCGCGAGCGTCACGCGCTCGAGGTCCGGGTAGACCGGAACGGGAGCCGCGAGACGCGCTTGCACTGCCGGCAGCGCCGCGTCCTGAAACTCGCGCAACCGCTGCGCGTTGGGCTTCGCGCGTTCCGCCGCGGCGCGCACCAGCGTGCGCGCGGTGCTGAAATACGAGCCCGGTGCGCCGGACGTTTCGCGATACATGTACGGCAGCGCGAGCTCGCGCGCGCGGCGCTCCGCCTGGGCGATCGCGTCCCATGCGCCCGCGTACTTTGCGCGCAGCGCCGGATTGCGCGCGATCGCCGCGCGCTCCGCGCGCTCGGCCGCCGCTTTGCGTGCCATGAACACCGGATCGAGCAGCTGCTCTTCGCGGCCCCAGTTGCCCTTGAGCGAATTCTCCGTCCCGAACAGCGAGTTGCGCGCGATGCGCGCGTGCTCCGGGCTCTCCGACGAGAACTGCGTGAGCAGGCCGCGCAGCTCGGACAGCGAGCGCAGCGTGCGCGGCATCGTGACGTCGCGTATCGTCTCGAGCTCGCTCATCGTGAGCAGCCGCGCTGTCGAGCCCGGATTGCCCGCCACGAACACGAGGTCGCCGTCCTTCGTGCCGGCGGGGCTCCAGCGGAAATAGTCCGGCGGCGTCGCGGGCTTGCCGTTGTCGTACGCGCGCAGGAACGCGCAGTCCACGTCGTAGCGCGGGAACGTGAAGTTGTCGGGATCTCCGCCGAAGAACGCGATCGTCTCCTCGGGCGCGAACACCAGCCGCACGTCGGTGTACTTCTTGTAGCGGTACAGGTCGTAGATGCCGCCGTGGTACAGCGGCACGACTTGGCATTGGATCAGCGGGTCGCCGTGGGAGCACGCGCTCTCGATGCTCGCGAAGATGGCGCGCTGCTTGGCGTTGTAGTCCGCGCCCGTTGCGCCCGCCGTCGCGGCCATGACTTGCTTGGTGACGTGCGTGATGCTCACCAGCGAGTTGATCTGAAAGCCCGGACACGCGCGTTCGTCTTGCGGTGTCTTCGCGTAGAAGCCGTCCGCGAGAAAGTTGTGCGCCGGATCGGAGAGCGCTTGCACGCAGCCGCGCGCGCAGTGGTGGTTGGTCATGATGAGCGCGTCGCGGCTCACGAACGAGCCGCTGCAACCAGGCAAGCGCACGGAGCTGGCACGAACGTGGTCGAGAAACGCCGGTGTCGCCGTGAAGCCGTACGCCTTCGCGACTTTGGCGACGGGAAAGTGGTCGATGGTCCACATCCCCTCGTCGGCGGACACCGCGACGGGCGCGAGCACGAGCAGGGCGACGAGCAGGGACAGGATGCGTCTCATGCGCGGCGTGTTTGGTGCGCGCCGCAGCTGTTCCCGTTCAGACGAGCGCTATGCGTCGTCTTCGCGGCGTACGACCAGCACGCTGATGTCGTCGCCGTGGGCGCGCCCGACCAAGCGGTCGCGAAGCTCGCGCGCCGGCGAGCGCGCCTGGCGCACGGACACGTCGCTGAGCGCCGCACGCAACGCCGCTTCACCGGCGATGTAATTCTTCTCGTGTTCGAGCAGGCCGTCCGTATAGAACAACGCCGTCGCGCCCGGCTCGAAGGCGATCGCGTTCGGCCTTGGCGGCACAGCGTGCATATCCGCGCATCCCAGCGGCAGGTCGGGATCGGCGATGGCGGCGGTAATCCGGCCGCGTGACCATATGAACGGTGTGGGATGACCCGCCGACGCGCACGTCAGCGTCCCCTGTTTCCGACCGATCACGGCGACCGCAGCCGTGCACAGCGTGTCGGGCGGCGTCTCGTTTCGGAACACGAAATCCGCGTGCCGCAGCACCGCCGAAAGATCGGGTTCGATGACCATCGCCATACGGATCGCGTTGCGCGTGGACGACATCAGCGCGGCTGACTCCATTCCGTGGCCCGAGATGTCGCCGACGGATATCCCGATGTCACCGTTGCGGAGCAGAAACGCGTCGTACCAGTCGCCCCCGACCAGGAGCGCCGCATCGGCGGGTTCATAGAACGCATCGAGAGTGAAGTTAGGAACCTCCGGCAACGCGTGTGGAAGAGCCGCCTTCTGGAAGCGCTCCGCGATGTCGATCGTCTGCGAGTGAAGGCGCGCCTTGCCGATGGCGACGCCACATCGTCTGCCAAGGTCTTCGGCGAAGCGCACCGCGTCGGGTCCGTACCGCTCACTCGAGCCGGTGCGCACCAGCGTCAACGTCCCCGTCACGCCCCAAATCTGCGAACGCACGGGCACGACGATCAATGATCGATAGTCGAACTGGCGCATCAACGCCGCGTGGCGCGTCCCGCTCGCATGCTCGTCGATCCAGCGCTCGTCGATGTTCGGAAAGAACACCGTCCGGCCGCGATCGAGCACCGTCCAAACGGGCTCCGCGGGCCGATCGCGCTCGTGCGACACGCGCGCGACGGAGCGCTCGAGCTCGGCGTTGCGTGCGGCATCCCGGTGCGCGGCTGCGATCAGCTCGCGGTCGTTGATGCTCCCGACTTCAAGGATGCAGAGATCGGCGATGGACTGTGCCGCCGCCTCACAGACCGTCTTGAGCGTCGCGCGGTAGTCGAGGGACGAGCTGAGCAGCTCACCGGCGGCGACCAAAAACTCCATATACTCGGCGTCCGCGCGAAAGCGTTCGTAGTCCGCCGAATGTTCAAAGGACGGCATAGCAGAGGAAGCGCCCCAAAAGCACGACGTTCACTCATAGACGAAACGCTGCGAGTGAACGGGAGGGTGAACGCCGCTTTTATCCGGGGGCGGAGGCCCGACCTCCCGAAGCGGGTACGACTTGCGGCGCGGCGACAATCTGTTCGGGTGCATTCACTGTGGATGCTGGTCCGCCGGCGAGAACCGAACGCCGCGTTTCCCGTGCGCGAATGCAGCGGAACGCAGACGGCGGATTGCGTTTCGTGGGCAGCGTTCAAGAAACGTTCGCACACGATGATCCCAGCGGACTGATCGCAACGCGGTAGCGATCGAGCCGTTGCCCCGTTCCAACATTCCCCGGGCGCAGGGGAACGCGCGGGTGCCTCGAACGGCGGCCGTCTGCGCTCGCGAGGCGTCCCTGCGAGCGCTCGTTTTCCGCGGTGCGATCCTGAGGTGTGGACTTCAGACGCATTCGTTTTTCGCCGGGGCGCTAAGGGGTTACATGCGAAGAACATCACGCTTGATAGCGTCAGCGTTAGGGCTGGCGGTATCGCTTGCTGCCTGCGGCGGTGGGCATACATCGAGCCTTCCGGCCGTATCCGGAAGCGCGAACACCGAAGCTGCCGCTCGCGCGGCGGAGTCCTTTTTACCGCTGCTCGCGGTTCCGAAGCCGCTCGGCGCGCTCGCATACACCGACGGCGGCCGGCGCGCCGCGAACGCTCCCGTGAACGTTTCCGTCACGCTGCGCTACAACAATCAAGCGCAGCTCGATCAGTTCGTCGCGGACGTCAGCGACCCGCACTCGCCTTCGTACCGCCACTTCCTCACCACGGCGCAGTTCAACAGCATGTACGCGCCGACCGCGGACCAAGAGCAAAGCGTCGTTCAGGCGCTGCAGCGCGCGGGCTTCACGATCACCCAGCGCTTCGCAAACCGCACGATCGTCGACGCGACGGCGCCGAGCGCGGCCGTCGAGCGCTTTTTCTCCACCGAGATGCACACGGTGCATCAAGGGAAGTACGGCGACCGGTTCGCGAACCTCAAACCGGCGAGCGTTCCGTCCGCGATCGCGTCGCTCGTGCGCACGGCGTCGCTGAGCAACGTCGTCGTGGTCCGCACGAAGGTGGAACAGGCCAAGGGCGTGTCGGCCGCCGACGAGGGTCGCGTGATCATGCCGCCCGCGCGCGTCATCCGCCCCGGCATCACGCAAGCGGTGCGCACCGATGCGACGAACGTTCTCTCCGACCCGGGCTTCGAATCGGGCGGCTTCACGTACTGGCCGCAGTGCGGCAACGCGAGCGCCTCGATCACCACCGCGAAACCGCACACCGGCTTCTACTCCGAGCGCTCCGGGACCACGACGACCGAGCCCAACGGTGACGCCGGCGTGTGCCAGTTCGTCACGATCCCGGCGAGCGGCCAGCTCACGTTCTGGGTGTGGCAGAGCACGAACGAGGTCAACACCAGCTTCTCGTACCAAGAGGCTGATCTGCTCGACTCGACCGGCGCCGTGATCGACAACCTCTACACCACCGTCAGCAACGCTCAGGTGTGGGTCCAGAAGAGCTACAACCTGTCAGCGTACGCAGGCCGGTCGGTGTATCTGTACTTCGGCGTGCACGGCGACGGTTCGGCCGGATTTCACAACCTCCAATACGTCGACGACGTGTCGCTGACGAGCGGCAGCGCGACGCCGACGCCGACGCCGACGCCCGCGCCCACCGCGACGCCGGTGCCGACGCCCACGCCGACCGGTGCTCCGACGCCGACGCCGGTTCCGACGGCGACCCCCGTGCCCACCGCGACGCCGAGCGGCGGCTGCAACGGCGCGGCGCCCGACAACGGACCGCTGTCGAACTCGAGCGGAACGCTCGCGACGGGTATCGCGAAGCCGTTCGACTTTCCCGTGCAGCACGGCTGCAACGGCGCCGGCTACACCGCGGCAGTCGTGATCGACGACCCCGTCAGCACGAGCTACGTGCACAGCTATCTGACGGCGGCCGGCGTCACGCAAACCGGCACCATCACCAACACCGCCGTCGACGGCGGCGGCAGCGGCGACGATCCGGAAACCGATCTCGACGTGCAGACGATCTCCGGCCTCGCGCCGGGCGCGAACATCATCGTCTACCACATCGGCTCCCTGACGGACCAAGCCATCGAAGACGCCTACAACAAGGCGATCACCGACGGCAAGGCCAGCGTCGTGAACTCCTCGTTCGGCGGCTGTGAATCGGCCGACACGCCGTTCGAAAGCGCGACGAACTCGATCGCGCAGCAAGGCGCGGCCGTCGGCGTCACGTTCGCAGCATCGTCCGGCGATACCGGCAGCAACGAGTGCAACGGTACCAAGGGCGTCAGCGCTCCGGCCGGCGACCCGTACTTCACGTCGGTCGGCGGCGTGAACTTCACGTACAACTCGTCGGGCGTGCTGACGTCGGTGACCATGGGCGCCTCCAGCGGCGACTCGGGCGGCGGCGGCGTGTCGACCGTCGTTCCGCTCCCGACCTTCCAGAGCGGCGTCGCGGGCATGATCACCAGCGGCCGCAACCAGCCCGACATCTCGCTGCCGTTCGACCCGGTCGCGGTCTACACGGGCGGAGCCTTCGCCTCGTACCTCGGTACGTCGTGGTCTTCGCCGCAAGCCGTCGCGCTGTTCGTCGAAACGAACCAGTTGCACGGCACGAAGCTCGGCTGGGTCAATCCGACGATCTACAGCCTCTTCAAATCGACCGGCTACAGCACGTACTACACGCCCTGCACCTCCGGGTCCAACGGCGCGTACTCGTGCAGTGCCACGCAGTACAATCAAGCTGCGGGCATCGGTGCGCCGAAGGGCTGGGCTCTGGCCAACGCCCTCTAGTCTCGGTCGCGGGGCGGTGCTGCGGCGCCGCCCCGCGAAGCGGGGTTCGCCTCGCCCGACGGTTCGGAGGATCCCTCGATGTGCCGGAACATCAAAACGCTTCACAACTTCGCGCCGCCTGCGACCGATGACGAGATACGCGCGTCGGCGCTACAGTTCGTGCGCAAGCTGAGCGGCTTCACGCATCCGTCGAAGGCGAACGAAGCGGCGTTCGACCGCGCGGTCGACGAGGTCGCGCGCGCGGCGCGGCATTTGCTGGCGTCGCTCGTCACGAACGCGCCGCCGCGCGACCGTGACGACGTCGCCGCCAAGGCGCGAGTCAAGGCGCGCGCACGATACGGCCCGCCGCGTGCGGGAGTGCCGTCCGCACGAAACTGACGACGTTCTGCCTCCTGGCTGTACCGCCGCAGCGGACGGCGTACTCAGCGGGATGAAGCATTCGCTCTTGCGCCCGTTGCGTCACGCCGCGGCGTGCATCGCCGTGTTCACCGCGTTCGCAGCGCCGGGGGTTTCGGCGCCGGACGGCATTGCGATGTTTCGCGGCACGCCCGATCACGCCGGGACGTACGCTGCGCCGCCCGGGCACGAGTTCGGCGGCGTGCGCTGGACGTTCGCGACGAACGGCGCGGTCCGTTCGTCGCCCGAGATCCTCGGGGGCGTCGTGTACGTCGGCAGCAGCGACGGCTATCTCTACGCGCTCGACGAGCGCACGGGACGGATGCGCTGGCGGTGCGCCGGCGGCTCCGCGGTGACGTCGTCGCCGGCGGTCGCCGGCGGATTCGTCTACGCGCACACGTACGACGGCCGCGTGTTCGCGGTGCGCGCCGCCGATGGCCGGCCGGTGTGGGCGCGCAGCCTCGGACCGCCCGCGCGGCTCGCATGGGGACACGAGAGCGGCGATGACTACGCGTCGTCGCCCGCCGTCGTCGGCGCGCGGCTGTATGTCGGCGGGATCGACGGCAACCTCTACGCGCTCGACGCGCGCAGCGGCGCCGTGATCTGGCGGCTGCGCACCGGCGGGCGCATCTGGTCGTCGCCCGCCGTCGCCGGCGGCGCGGTGTACGTCGGCAGCCTCGACGGAAAACTCTACAAAGCTGACGCCACCGACGGCGCGCTGCGCTGGACCTTCGCGACCGACGGCGCCGCGCTCGCGTCCGGCTCCTTCGGCTACGACCGGCGCACGATCCAGTCGTCGCCATCGGTCGGGGACGGCATTGCCTACGTCGGCTCGCGCGACGGCACGCTGTACGCCGTCGACGCCGAGCGCGGCACGCTGCGCTGGCGCTTCGACAACTCGGTGTTCTGGTCGAACACGTCGCCCGCGCGCGCGAACGGCTTGGTGTACGCGGGCAACTCCGACGGCCTGTTCGTGCAAGGCGTCGACGCGCGCAGCGGCAAGGAGGCGTGGAAGTACACGACGGCGCTGCAAGTGTTCGCTTCCCCGTCGGTCGCGGGCGACGCCGTGTACACCGGGGACTGGGCGGGTTTCATGTACGCGGTCGATGCGAAGTCCGGTGCCCTGTTCTGGAAATATCGCAGCGACGGGCGCCGCATCATGTCGTCGGCCGCGATCGACGGCGGGCACCTCGTGTTCGGCAGCGACGACGGGCTGGTGTACGACCTGCGGCTCGGGACGCGCGCGCTGCGCCGCGCGGTGTTCTACGATGCCGCGTACACGAAGGCGTCGCATCTGCGCTCGAGCGACGCGATGCGCGATTATTTCTCCAAGCGCGGCTACGACGTGCTCGACGAGGCCGCCCTAGCGTCGTTCCTGCGCGACCGCACCGCCGACCGCATGCCCAGCGTCGTCGTGTTCGCGATCGATCATTTGCCCGCATCGGTCGCGGGCGAGCAGCCGCGCACCGGGGCGTTCCGGCGGTACTTGGACGCCGGCGGCAAGGTGGTGTGGCCGGGCATCGCGCCGCTGCTGTTCCCCTCCGATCCAAAGACCGGCGACGCCGATTTCAAGAACATCGGGCGCGCCGCCGCGAAAAATCTGCTCGACGTGTCATTCGAGAGCACGAACTTCGACGTCGTCAGCGCGATGCCGACGGCGGCAGGCGAGACGTGGGGCCTGCACGGCTGGATGCCTGCGTCGTGGGATGCCGACGCGAGCAGCGTGACGACGGTGCTCGCGCGCGACGAGTGGCATTCCGCCGCGGCGTGGATCAAGTCGTACGGCGGCCCGCCGGGCAGCGGCTTCGTGCGCATCCCCGTGGTGCACGACGCCGAAGGCAATCCGCTGAACCTGACGACGATCCAGCTCGCCGCGGAGCGCTTCCCGGACTGACGGCCGCCCGAGCGGGAACCGCCCGATCGCTCGGCAACACCGCTATGTGCTCATCCACCTCGTCGACGGCACCTACGAGCTGTTTCGCCACTTCTACGCGCTGCCGCCCGCGCAGGACGAAAACGGCCGGGAGGTCGCGGCGGTCCGCGGTGTGCTGGCGTCGATCCGCGGCATGCTGCAAGCCGGCGCGACGCACGTCGGCGTCGCCACGGATCACGTGATCGAGTCGTTCCGCAACGGCCTGTGGCCGGGTTACAAGAACGGCGACGGCGTCGATCCCGTGCTGCTCGCGCAGTTCCCGCTGCTCGAAGAGGCGCTCGCCGCAGCGGAGATCGTCGTGTGGCCGATGGTCGAGTTCGAAGCCGACGACGCATTGGCCGCCGCGGCGGCGGCGGCGGAAGCCGATCCGCGCGTGGAGCGCGTGATCATCTGCACGCCCGACAAAGATCTCGCGCAGTGCGTGCGCGGCACGCGCGTGGTGCAGCTCAACCGCCGCACGCGCACGTACTTCGACGAAGCGGGGGTCGTCGCGAAGTTCGGCGTGTCGCCGGAAAGCATCCCGGACTACTTGGCGCTGGTAGGGGACGCGGCGGACGGTTTTCCGGGGCTGGCGGGGTGGGGTGCGAAATCAGCCGCCGCCGTCCTGGCGAAATACCGGCACATCGAAGCGATCCCGGCCGATCCGCGCGAATGGAACGTCAACGTCGCGAGCGCCGCCAGGCTGGCGCAGACGCTGCAGGCCGACCGCGAGCGCGCGCTGCTGTTTCGCACGCTCGCGACGCTGCGCACGGATATCGCGCTGTTCGACGACGTCGAATCGTTGCGCTGGAACGGTCGCATCAGCGAGTTGCCGACGCTGCCGGCGGAACGCTCGCCGGACTGACACGACCGTTCAGGCCCCGGCGTTTACGGGCTCGGCGGATCGACTTTGTCGTGCGTGAAGCTCGTTCCGCACAGCAATGCGCTGCTGTCGCTTCCGCCCGCGATGTCGTATGGCAACACGCGCGACGTCGCCGTGGACGTGACCCACTGGCTCGCGCTCGCCACGCCGTCCGTCACGCTCGACGCCGAAACACCGAGGTGCTCCGCCCACAGGTCGCATCGCAGCTTCTGCGCGAACGTGAGCGCGCCGCCGGACGGCGCCGCGTCGTCGAAGATGAACGCGTTCGCCTCGCTGTCCGACTGCCATCCGCGCCGGTTGCAGTTCGCGCTGCCGATGACGGCCAGCTCGTCGTCGAAAATCCACATCTTCGCGTGCACGTAGGTGTGCGTGCCGTACACGGGCGGCGTGGTCGCCGGCGGCGTCACGAGCCGGAACACGCGCACTTTCGCCGCGTCAGCCGCGCTGAGCCCGGCCGTCACGGCGTTGATGAAATCGCGCCGGTACGTCCACTTGCACGGAAGATCGCTGATCTCCGATCCCGCGATCAGGATCGTGAGATGCGCGAGCGACGGGACGCGCCGGTTCAGCGCGGCTGCGGCTTCGGGGTTGATGAGATATTGGTCTTCCATGTAGATGAACCGCTGCGCGTTGCCGATCGCCGCGAGCAGCAGTCCTTGGATGTCACGCTCCTTGGGAACCGTCGTCCCCTTCGTGACCGGCGTGAACGTGCGTCCGATCGCGACCGAGCACGCCTTGCCCGTGCTCGACGGCGTGGTCGCGGACGCGGGAACCGGTTCCGCGCGACCGAGCAGATTGCCCTTGGCGGCGTCGATGGCGGCGCTGTCGGGGTGATGATCCCACCGCCGGATGAACGTTTGCAGCACGTCGATCGCCGACGGCCCGACGATCTTGCAGTGCACGTCGTGCAGCGGCGAACCGTTGCCGCCGCCTCCGCTGCTTCCGCTCGCGGCGACGGGGATCTGTTCGTCGGGCGCGCCGCCTTGCCCACCCGAGGTGCTCGACGCCGTCGCTGCGCCGGTGATGCGGTCCGAGTTGATGTCGATGCCGCCGCAGAACCCGATCAGCCCCTGGCTGCCCTTCACGACGAGAATCTTCTGGTGGTGCGCGCCGTAGATCGTTTTCGTCTCGTTGTCGAGGATCGCCGCGCCGGTCTTGAGTTTGTTGATCGCGTCGACCTGCGGTTTGTTGATGCCTTTGAACTGCTTCCACAGCATCGCGCGAATCTGCACGCCGCGCCCCGATGCCGCCGTCATGAGATCGCGAAAGTGCGACGGCGCCGGCGGCGTCATGTCGAAGTCGTCGACGAGCTGCCACCCGAGCAAGTAGATGTAGTGCTCGGCATTGGTCGCGGTGGCGAACGCGTTTACCATCTCCTTGAACGTCGCCGGGCCGTCGATCAGGTACGTGACGGCGTTCCCGGTGCGCAGCTTGGCATTCGCGGAGATCGCCCCCGAGATCACGCCCGACCATCGCGTAGGATTGAGCGAAGCGGCCCCATCCGACGAGCCCCCGGCGGACGACGAGTCACCGCCGGACGAAGAGTCCGCGGCTGATGCTGTTTCTGCGATGGTCGATGATTCGACGGGCGAACCATCGCTGGACGAAGAGCCGTCGCTCGATACGGAGTCGCTGCTGCTGGACGAGGCGGTATCGCTGGACGAAGATTCGTCGCTCGACGACGATTCGCCGCTGGATGAAGAGTCGTCGCTGGACGAGGAATCATCGCTGGACGAAGAGTCGTCGCTCGACGAAGAGTCGTCGCTCGACGACGATTCGCCGCTGGATGAAGAGTCGTCGCTGGACGAGGAATCATCGCTGGACGAAGAGTCGTCGCTGGACGATGAGTCGTCGCTGGACGAAGAGTCGTCGCTGGACGACGAGTCGTCGCTGGACAATGAGTCGTCGCTGGACGATGAGTCATCGCTGGACGAGGAGTCGTTGCTGGATGACGAGTCGTCGCTGGACGAAGAGTCGTCGCTGGACGAGGAGTCGTCGCTGGACGAAGAGTCGGCGCTGGACGAAGAGTCGGCGCTGGACGCAGAGTCGGCGCTGGACGACGAGTCGTCGCTGGAC
>Ga0066662_10000206_pt1 | contig 24769 bp, 20 predicted proteins | sample GraSoiAngelo_111_FD_133939 | JGI IMG/M metagenome (GOLD analysis project Ga0066662, IMG submission 133939) | Grasslands soil microbial communities from the Angelo Coastal Reserve, California, USA - 14_0903_12_40cm | ecosystem: Environmental > Terrestrial > Soil > Grasslands | place: USA...
CCGCGTCCTCGCGTCGTACCGGCGGCAGGACGACGGCGAGGTCTGCTTCGGCGTCTACGCGGACGTCGTCGAGCCCGGCGACGTGGCGGTCGGAGATCCCGTCGAGCCGATCTGAAAGGAGCGCAATGATCGCCCCCTTCCGAAACCACCTCCCCGTGAAGATCCGCTTCGGCGACGGCGTTGCCGGGCAGCTGGCCGCCGTGCTGGCCGAGGAGGGCGCGGCCAGGCCGTTCCTCGTGATGGATCGGGGGCTGGACGGGTTCGTGCCCGGCATTGCCGCTGCGATCGCGCCGCTCGACGGCGCGGTCAGGTTCGAGAAGGACGCCGGCGAGCCGACGGTCGGGCTGGTCGAGGAGGCGGCCGCCGCACTGAACGACTCCGGGTGCGATGCGGTGGTCGCGCTGGGAGGCGGCTCGTCGATGGACACCGCCAAGGCGGCGCGCCTGGTCGCCGGCCAGGGCGGCCCATACATGCGGTTCGCCCGCGGAGAGGCCGCCTACGAGCCGCCGCGCATCCCGCTGGTGTGCGTGCCGACGACCGCCGGCACCGGCTCGGAGGTGTCCGGGGGCGCCGTCATCACCGACGAGCAGACCCATATCAAGGCCGGCATCGCAAGCCCGCTGCTTCGGGCCCAGCACGCGCTCGTCGACCCCACGCTGACTCACGGCCTGCCGGCGAAGCTGACCGCCTACACGGGGATCGACGCGCTGGCGCAGTCGATCGCGGCCCTCATCGTCACCGCCCGCACGCCGGTCGGCGATGCGATCGGCCTCGAGGGCACGCGCCTCGCGGGCGGCGCGCTTGTTCGCGCCGTGCGCGACGGCTCTGACGCGGATGCGCGCAGCGACATGATGTGCGCGAGCCTGCTCGGCGGCCTCGCCATGAACATCAGCGACTGCGGCGCCGAGCACTCGATCGCGCAGGCGATCGGCGGCAAGTACGGTCTGCCGCACGGGCTCACCATCGGCCTCGTCCTGGCCGAGACCATGGATCGCGATCGCGCCTTCGTGCCCGGCCAGTTCGAGCGCGTCGCGGACGCCCTGGGCGAGGAGGACGACGGCTCCGAGGACGGATCGCGTGCCGTGCGCGCGGTGCGGCGGATCCTGGAGGACCTCGACTTCGAGACGCTGGAGTCGGTCGGCGTGCGCGAGGAGGACCTCGACGAGCTGGCCGCAAACGCGCTGAAGGACTACTTCATCTCGGTGGCGCCGTCGCCGTGGACACACGACGAGGTGGTTGCGGCGCTGCGCCAGGGCCTCGCCCTGGGCGCCTCACGAAGCTGAGTGGCTCTGCGCCCTGTCCTGCGCGGCGGCATCGCCCGCGGACGTGCGCTCCCGCTCGCGTCGCTTGCGAAGCTCGTTCTGGGTCGCCAGCACACCCACCGGCGTGAACACCAGCGACCAGAACACGCCGTAGAACGCCGCACGCACCGGCGGCTGGTGAAGCGGGCCGAGATGGAACAGGAACAGCAGCACGGCCCACGTCGGGAAGGCGATGGCCACCTGCGCTGCTACCGGGAGGCGCTCCCACGGCCGTATCATGCGCAGGCCGACCCGCGCGAGCCGCTGCTCGAGCGCGCGCGGTGCGGTCTTCAGGCGATTGAGCATCACGACGCAGGGTAGCGAGGTCAGCATGAGCACACAGGAGATCCCAGGCCCGCGCGGGGCCACCGTGTCACTCGACGGCGCCGTCGCGGTCGTCACCGGCGCATCCAGCGGCATCGGGCTGGCGGTGGCGCGGGCGCTCCGGGACGCCGGCGCTCGGGTGGTGGTGTCGTCGCGGCGGATGGAGCTATTGGAGCCGGTGGCGAAGGAGCTGGATGGGCTGGCGGTGACCTGCGACGTCGGCGACTACCGCCAGGTGCAGGCGCTGGTGGCGGCGGCGGTGGACTGGGGCGGCAAGCTGACGGTGATGGTCAACAACGCCGGCTATGGGGTGTTCGGGCCCCTGCACGAGATCGACGCCGAGCGCGTGGAGGGGATGATCCGCACCAACGTGCTGGGCGTGATCTACGGGATGCGAGCCGCGGGCGAGCAGCTGGTGCGACAGCGCCAGGGCGGCGGCATCGTGAACATCTCGTCGATCGTCGGCGAGTTCCCGGATCCGGGCAGCGGCGCGTACGCCGCGTCGAAGGCCGCGGTCGACCTGCTCTCGCGGACCGGGTACCGGGAGCTGCGCGACCACGGCATCCACGTCGTCAACATCAAGCCGGCGCTGACCGACACCGAGTTCTCGGCGGTCGCCCGTGGATCCACGCACCGCACCGGCGGCGACCCGCCCGAGAAGGTCGCACGCTGGGTTGTCGATGCATTGGAGTCCGGATCCGCGACCGCCGGATACAGGTAACCTTGCTGCGGATGCCGAGCGTCACCGCCCCCGCCACGCTGCCCTGGACAGAGGACGACGAGGCCAACCGGCTGCTGGCAAGCGACCCCAACGCGATGCTGATCGGGTTCGCGCTCGACCAGCAGGTGACCGTCCAGAAGGCCTTTGCCGGTCCGCTCGTCCTCAAGCAGCGGCTCGGGCACCTCGACCCCGGGCGGATCGCGGCGATGCCGCCGGACGCACTCGAGGCGGCATTCCGGGAGAAGCCGGCGATCCACCGCTTCCCCGGCGCGATGGCGGGCAGGGTGCAGACGCTGTGTGGGGTCATCGCCGAGCGCTACGGCGGAAACGGCTCCCGGGTGTGGACGGAGGCGGCCAGCGCGGCGGACCTGGTCGACCGGCTCGGGCAGCTCCCAGGCATCGGCGACATGAAGGTGCGCAGCCTCGTCGCCACCCTGGTCAAGCAGTTCGGCGTGCGGCCGGACGGCTGGGAAGCCGTGCTGCCGAGCCACCCCACGCTCGGCGACGTAGACTCCCCCCAGGCCCTGGCCGAGTACCAGGCCGCCAAACGCGCGCATAAAGCGAAGGTGCGCGCGGAACAATCACGAACAGGATGACCAACGTGCAGATGACCGAACACCCGCCAGTCGCAACCGCGGGGTGGGGACAGAAGACGACGATGCTGGTCGTGACCATCATCCCCTTCCTCGGGTTCATCGCGGCGATCATGCTGCTTTGGAACACGTTCGTCGGGTGGACCGACCTGCTGCTGCTGGCGGTGCTCTACGTCCTCTGCGGCTTCGGCATCACCATCGGGTTCCACCGCATGCTCACGCACCAGGCCTTCAAGGCGGTGAAGCCGCTGAAGGCGGCGCTGCTGGTGTTCGGGTCGATGGCGATCCAGGGGCCGGCGATCACCTGGGCGGTCGACCACCGCACGCACCACGCCCACTCCGACAAGGAGGGCGATCCGCACAGCCCGCACCATGGGTTCGGAGGCGGCATCGGCGGCCAGCTGCGCGGCCTCCTGCACGCCCACATGGGCTGGATGTTCACCCACCGCCAGGCGCTCGAGCGGGCGCGGATGGGGCGCGACCTGGTGGAGGACAGGCTGGTCCGGTTCGTCGACCGGACGTTCGTGGTCTGGGCGGTGATGGGATTCGTGCTCCCGTTCGTGCTGGGGTACCTGCTGACCGGCGGCACCTGGCGCGGCGCGTTCACGGGCCTGCTCTGGGGCGGCCTGGTACGGCTGTTCCTGAACCACCACGTGACATGGAGCGTCAACTCGATCTGCCACTACTTCGGCCGGCGTCCGTTCACGGCGTACGACCTCTCCACGAACAACTGGGTGCTGGCGCTGCCGTCGCTGGGCGAGTCGTGGCACCACAACCACCACGTCTTCCCCACCTCCGCGTTCCACGGGCTGGGACGGACGCAGATCGACGTCTCGGGGCTGGTCATCCGTGGCTGGGAGAAGCTCGGCTGGGTGACCGACGTGCGCCGGCCGAGCAGCGAGCAGATCGTCCGCAAGCTGAACCGCTCCTCCGTCGATCCCGCGTAGCCGAGGCCGTTCGTAGACTGGCGGGCGTGGAGCTCGACCGGATCCTGCTGGGCGACAACATGGAGCTGCTGCCGGCGCTGCCGGACGGCGCCTTCCAGCTGATCTACATCGACCCCCCGTTCAACACCGGCCGCCGGCAGGAGCGGCGCACGCTGGCCACGGTGGCCGATGCGGCCGGTGACCGCACCGGGTTCGCGGGGCGCCGGTACCGCAGCGAGGAGCTGGGCCGGGCGGGCTACGAGGACGCATTCGACGACTACGCCGGGTTCCTGGAGCCTCGGCTCGTCGAGGCGCGCCGGCTGCTCGACGAGACCGGGACGCTCTACGTGCACCTCGACCCGCGCGAGGCGCACTACGTGAAGGTGCTGCTGGACGGGATCTTCGGGCGCGACTGCTTCCTGAACGAGCTGATCTGGGCGTACGACTACGGTGCGAAGAGCCGGCGACGGTGGCCCACGAAGCACGACACGATCCTCGTCTACGTCCGCGATCCGCGCCGCTACCACTTCGACTCCCAGCAGGTCGACCGCGAGCCGTACATGGCCCCGGGGCTGGTGACGCCCGAGAAGCGAGCGCGCGGGAAGCTGCCGACCTCCGTCTGGTGGCACACGATCGTGCCGACCAACGGCCGCGAGAAGACCGGCTACCCGACGCAAAAGCCCGAGGGCATCGTACGGCGGATGGTGCAGGCGTCCACGCGGCCGGGGGACGTGGTGCTCGACTTCTTCGCCGGCTCGGGCACGCTGGGCGCGGTGGCCCGGTCGCTGGGACGCCACTACGTCCTGATCGACTCCAACCCGGAGGCGGTCGAGGTGATGCGGCGCCGGCTGGGCACCTAGGGAAGGACGCGGACGCCGCCAGGCGTGGCAACGTAGGCGGCGGCGGCCATGCCGAGGAACAGGCCGTGGGCGACCACCCCGGGCATCGCGTCCAGCTCGGCGGCCAGCAGCGGCGGATCACCCCAGTCTCCGCGACGGCAGTCGGCGATGTGGTTGCCCTCGTCGGTGAGGAACGGGGACTCGGCGCCGCCGCGCAGCTGCGGCGTCCAGCCGGCATCGTCCAGCAGCCGCTCACAGAGCGGATAGGCGAACGGGATGATCTCAACCGGCAGCGGAGCGCGGTCCCCCAGCCGGGCCACCAGCTTCGACTCATCGGCGACCACGACGAACCGGGTGGCCGACGCGGCCACCACCTTCTCCCGCAGGTGGGCGCCACCCAGGCCCTTGATCAGGTCGAGCCCAGCCGTGATCTCGTCGGCCCCGTCGATGGCGAGATCGAGGCGGGGCCGCTGCTCCAGCGTCGCGAGCGGGATGCCGAGCTCCCGGCATCGCTCGGCGGTGGCCTCCGAGGTGGGCACGCCGGTGATCTCCGCGAGCGCTCCGTCCTCGAGGCGCGCGGCGAGGCCGTCCAGCAGGAAGGCAGCGGTCGAGCCCGTGCCCAGCCCGAGCGTCATGCCGCTTTGCACCTCGGCGTCGATCGCGGCCTCGGCGGCGTCCCGCTTGAGGCCGGCAGCCGGGTCGCTCATGCGCGCAGCGACGCTGCCAGCGCGTCGGGGTCGGTGACCGGCGCCCGGCAGGCGAACCGCTCGCAGACGTACGCCGCGGGGCAGCCGTCCACCAGGCCCTTGCCCTCGAGCACGGGGAGAGGAGGGTCGTCCGGGCGGCCGCCGTAGGCGACGACGGCGTTGGGCAGATAGCTGTCCGCGACCACATCGGCCAGGGCCTCGGTGGAGGGATTACCGCCCGGGCCGACGATCGCGATCTCCTGCGGAGGGGACAGGTACATGTCGAGCGCGCAGAGCGCCTGGCCGAGTCCGTGCGGCGACCGCTCCATGTAGGGGGCGGCGAGGCGCAGCACGCCCGCCGCCTCCGACTCCAGGGCGTCGTCGCCGTGCAGCCTGGCCAGCTGAAGGAGCACGGTCGCCATCAGCGACTGGCCGGACGGGGTGGGATTGTCGTCGAGCTCCTTGTGGCGGGCGATCAGACGCTCACCGTCGGCGGGGGTGTAGTAGAAGCCGCCGAGCTCCCGGTCCGTGAACTGCTCACGCACGATCGCGACCAGCGCCTCGGCCTCGCGCAGCCAGCGCTGCTCGCCGGTGGCCCGGTAGAGGCCGAGCAGGCCGAGCGAGACGGCTCCGTAGTCGTCCAGGTAGGCGGTGATCTCGGACGCGCGGCCGTTCATCGCCGTCCGCCGAAGGCGCCCGTCCGGGCCGCGCATGCCGGTGAGCAGGAAGCCGGCGCACCGCCGCGCCGCGTCGAGGTACTCGGCGCGCCGCAGGCGCCGGCCGGCCTCCGCGAGGGCCGACAGGGCGAGGCCGTTCCAGCTGGCCACGACCTTGTCGTCGCGAGCCGGCTGGGGGCGGCGCATGCGGGCCGCGAGCAGCTGGTCGCGAATGCGGGGCCACTGCGCGGGAGGCTCGCCTTGCGGCCGCAGCACGGTGGCGCCCTCGAAGTTGCCGCCGTCGGTGACGCCCAGGTGGGCGATCGCCGCCTCGGCATCCTCACGGCCGAGGGCCGCCCGCACCTGGTCGGGCGTCCAGACGTAGGTCAGCCCCTCTTCACCGTCGGTGTCCGCGTCGAGGGCCGAGGCGAAGCCGCCGCCGTCCACGGCCAGCTCCCGGAGCATGAAGTCGATCGTCCGCTGGCAGACCTCCCGGTAACGCGCATCGCCCGTGACCGCCCAACCGTGGAGGTAGCAGCCGGCGAGGAGGGCGTTGTCGTAGAGCATCTTCTCGAAGTGCGGGACGAGCCAGGCGGCGTCGACCGAGTAGCGGGCGAAGCCGCCGCCGAGCACGTCGTACATGCCGCCGAGCGCCATGCCGTCGAGCGTGAGCGTGGCCGCGCCGAGCGGGTCGTCGCCCACGCCGCGGCGGCTCATCCGAAGCAGGAACTCCACGGCCGAGGCCGGCGGGAACTTGGGCGCGGTTCCGAAGCCTCCCCAGGTGCGGTCGACGCCGCGCTCCAGAACGCGCGTTGCCTCTTCGAGCAACTGCGGGCGGAGCTCCTCGTCCGTGGGCTCGAGCCGGCCGGCCGAGCGCAGGTAGCCGGTCACGGATTCTGCGACCCGGGCGACGTCGTCGGGCCGCTCCCGGTAGGCCTCCGCCGTCGCCTCGAGCACCTGGCGGAAGGCCGGCATTCCCATCCGCGGCTGCGGGGGGTAGTAGGTGCCGCCGTGGAACGGCTCACCCTCGGGGGTGAGGAAGACCGTCATCGGCCAGCCGCCATGGCCCTGCGTGAAGGCGACGACGGCATTCATGTAGATGGCGTCGAGGTCGGGTCGCTGCTCGCGGTCGACCTTGATGTTGACGAACAGGCTGTTCATCAGCTCCGCGGTCTCGGGATCCTCGAAGGACTCGTGCTCCATGACGTGGCACCAATGGCAGGCGGCGTAGCCGATCGAGAGCAGGATGGGGCGGTTCTCACGGCGCGCGCGCTCCAGCGCCGCCTCGCCCCAGGGATACCAGTCGACAGGGTTGTCGGCGTGCTGGAGCAGGTACGGGCTGGTCTCTCCGGCGAGGCGGTTCATGACGGGGGACAGGGTACCCGCAGGCCGGTCGCAGGCCGAACCCGGTGTCAAACTAGGCCGGCGGGCGCCGGCGCAGGTTTGGCACGGGATCGACACGGTTGCCCGCATGACCCCGGCCTCGCCCCGTCGGCGGTGTCAAACCCGGGGTCGGCCGGCGTGTCGCGATCGGGCGCTGACTGGAACGTCTCGTTGCGTGCCCGTGACAGCGGTTCAGGCCACGACCTGGCGGATCTGGTGCACCATCACCATCACCGCCGAGGCGTCGTCGACCTGCGCGCCGGACGTGCTGCCCATCAGCGTCGCCAGCCGCTGGTAGGGGTCCACGCGGGCCGCCAGGTACTCGTCGACAGCCGTGTCGATGTCCGCGCCGCTGCACTGCTCGATCACCCGCGCCACGATCTGGCGGCGCAGCAGCCGGAGGTCGTCCAGCTGCGCTCCCCACGCCAGCCGCTGCCACCGCGTCTTCGCGGGCATGTGCGCCACCCGCTCCTCCACCACGTTGAGATACAGCCGCTCACCGACCACGAAGAACGCGTGAGCCACCTCTGCGATCGACCGGCCCGTCTCGCGCGCGACCGCGATCACGTCCGGCGCATACACCAGGTCGGGAACCGTCGCGCCAAAGCGTGCGGTCTCCTCGGGCACGTGCTGTCCGAGGTAGCCCTCCAGCCGTTCCTCGTACTCGAGCCGCCAGGAGCTGGTGGCCGCCTCCTGCAGGTGCGCGAGCAGGTCGCGAAACCCGGGCTGGTCGCGCTCGATTGCAGTGCGCAGGTCGAGGTCGGCGTCGTAGCGGAGGTACCAGCGCGCGAACTGCTCCACCATCGAGTCGACGCCGGCCATCAGCTCTTCAGCCGTGCCCACCGGGACGTCGCTTCGCAGCGCCTCCACGCGCCCCCAATGGGCTCGGGCGTCCGTCACCTCGCGCGCGATCAGGAAGGCGCGGCAGATCTCGTCGGGGCCGGCGCCCGTCTCGGCCGCCATCCGGGCGACGAACGTGCTGCCCATCGAGTTGATCACGTCGTTGGTGACGATGGTGGCGATGATCTCCCGTCGCAGCGGGTGGGTCGAGAGCAGCGGTGTGAACCGGTCCACGACCGGCTGGGGGAAGTACGCTGCCAGGTCGGCCTCCAGGTGCGGATCGTCCGGCAGGGACGAGGGCTGGATCTGGTCGCGCAGCAGGCGCTTGGCGTAGGCGAGCAGCACGCACAGCTCCGGCCTCACCATCCCGGCGCCCGCCGACTCGCGCTCGGCCATCCGGTCGGAGCTCGGCAGCGACTCCAGCTGGCGGTCGAGCAGGTTCGCGCGCTCGAGCTCCTCCATCAGCGCCTCATACGCCTCCATCCGTGTCGCGGAGACCGCCGACTCCTGCGACAGGATCTGCACCTGCAGGTAGTTGTCGTAGAGCACGTGGTCGACGACGTGGTCGACCACCGATTCCAGCAGGGCGTTTCGCTGCTCGATGGTGAGTTCGCCTGACTCGACCGCCTGGGCGAGCAGGATCTTGAGGTTGACCTCGTGGTCCGAGCAGTCGACGCCCGCCGAGTTGTCGATCGCGTCGGTATTGATACGGCCGCCAGCCATCGCGTACTCGATGCGGCCGCGCTGGGTGAAACCGAGGTTCCCTCCCTCGGCGACGACGCGGCAACGTAGATCGCCGCCGTTGACCCGCAGCGGGTCGTTCGCCCTGTCGCCGGCGTCCTCGTGCGACTCGGTGGACGCCTTGACGAACGTCCCGATCCCACCGTTCCAGAACAGGTCGACCGGGGCCCGCAGGATCGCCTGGCACAGCTCCATCGGCGAAAGGCTCTGCGCCTGCACGCCGAGCACGCCCCGCGCCTGCTCGGACAACGGAACGGCCTTCGCGCTGCGCGGCCAGACGCCACCGCCCTCCGAGATCAGCGACCGGTCGTAGTCGTCCCAGGAGCTGGCGGGGAGCTCGAACAGCCTGCGGCGCTCCTCGATCGACCGGGCGGGGTCGGGATCCGGGTCGATGAACACGTGCCGGTGGTCGAACGCGGCGACCAGCCTGATCGCCGGCGAAAGCAGCATCCCGTTCCCGAACACGTCACCGGACATGTCGCCGATGCCAACGACGGTGAACGGCTCCGTCAGCACGTCGTGGCCGAGCTCGGCGAAATGGCGCTTCACGCTCTCCCAGGCGCCCTTCGCGGTGATCCCGAGCTCCTTGTGGTCGTAGCCCGCGGAGCCTCCGGAGGCGTAGGCATCACCCAGCCAGAAGCCGTACTCGGCGCTCACCTCGTTTGCCGTGTCGGACAGGTGCGCGGTGCCCTTGTCAGCAGCGACAACCAGGTAGGCGTCCGATTCGGGGTCGAGCACCCGCACGCCCGGCGGCCGTCGCACCTCGCCGCCGACGATGTTGTCGGTCAGGTCGAGCATCCCTCGCATCAGCACGACGTACTGGCGCCGCTCCTCGTCCATCAGGTCGCCCGGGTCGGGGGGCGGGCGCTTGAGCACGAAGCCACCCTTGGCCCCCGTGGGGACGATCACGGCGTTCTTGACCATCTGCGCCTTCATCAGGCCCAGGATCTCCGTGCGGTAGTCCTCCAGCCGGTCCGACCACCTGATGCCACCCCGGGCAACGTATCCGCCGCGCAGATGCACGCCCTCCATTGCCGTCGAGTAGACGAAGATCTCCCAGCGCGGCACGGGCTTCGGCATCCCCGGCACGTCCTCGCAGCGCAGCTTGAACGACAGGTAGGGCAGCGATCCGCCGTCCTTGAACGCGTTCGTCCGCACCGTCGCCAGGATCATCCCCAGGAAGCTGCGCAGGATGCGGTCGTCGTCCAGGCTGGCGATCTCGTCGAGCCCCGCCAGGATCTCGGACTCGAGCGGCGCCGAATCGACGGTGCCGTCGCGAGCCGGATCCAGCCGCAGCTCGAACAGCTCCACCAGCTTGCGGGCGATGCCGGAGTTCCGGACGAAGGCGTCGTTGATGTACCGCTTGGTGAACCCGCCGCCGAGCACCTGGCGGTACTGCCGGTACGCGCGCAGGATCGCGACCTGCCGCCAGCTGAGGCAGGCCGCCGGTACCAGGCGGTTGAGCGAGTCCGACTCGGCCCGACCGTCCCAGACCGCGCGCACGGTGTCCGCCACGTAGCCGCCCACGCGGTCGAGGTCGAGCGGCCAGCCGTTCGCGTCGAGCACCCCGAAGTCGTGCAGGTACCGCCCGCTGCCCTCGTGCTCCTGCAGGCGGGTCGGCACCTCCTCGACAACGGTCAGGCCGAGCGCCTCGAGCACCGGCAGCAGGTCCGAGAGCGGCGCCTTGCCGCCCGTCTTGTAGAGCTTCAGCCGCGTGAGCGGCTCGGCCGTCCCCTCCTCGTTCTGGAGGGCGACCGTGTACGGCCGCTCGGCGCCCAGCTGCTCGAACTGGTCGACGTCGAACTCCGCCATGAAGATGGGAGCGGCCGACTTGTAGTACTCCGGGAACAGCCCGGCGTAGCGGCGGGCAAGCGCGTGGCCCTGCACCTCGCCGTGGCGTGCGACGAGCGCATCCGACAGCGCGTCGTCCCAGGTGCGTGCGGCCTCCATCACCTCGCGCTCGAGCTCCGCGTAGGAGACCTCGGGCACCTCGCCCTCGGGCACGTGCACGATGAAGTGGAACCGCGCGGGCTCGCTCTCGCCGAGCGCGAGGTGGTAGTCGACGGAGTCGCCGTTGAACCGCTCCTCGAGCAGGTTCTGCAGCCGTATGCGCAGCTCCGTGGAGACGTGGTCGCGCGGCAGCGCCACCGTTGCGGACACGAACCGGCCGTTCAGATCCGGCCGCACGAACAGCTGCACCCGCCGCTTCTCCTGCAGGCCCAGCAGGGCCATCACGGTCTGCCGCAGGTCGTCGGCGGAGGCGGCGAACAGCTCGTCCTTCGGGAAGCTGTCGAAGATCGTGACGACGGCCTTGTAGTCGTGCGAGCCGGGGAACAGGTCCTCCGACTCCATGATGTAGTCGAGCTTCTGGCGGATCAGCGGGATGTCGCGAGCCGGCTCCATCAGCGCCTTGCTCGTGAACAGCCCGAGCACGCGCAGCTCGCCGATCACCGCGCCGGAGTCGTCGACGTGCTTGACGCCGATGTAGTCCATCTTGACCCGGCGGTGAACGGTGGCCTGGCGGTTGGTCTTGGAGACGATCACGAGCGGACCGCCGACGATCCGCTCGCGGAGCGTCGGCTTCAGCGCCGAGAGCGGCACGGGGCTGTCGTAGGTCGACATGGATGCATCGGACAGGATGCCGAGGCCCGAGCCCGGGACGACCTGCACGGTCTCCTCATCGCCCGCTCCGCGGAAGTCGTACTCGCGGTAGCCGAGGAACACGAAGTTGTCGGCCTTGAGCCAGTGCAAGAAGGCAATCGCCTCGCCGATGTCGTCCTTCGGATATCGCGCCCCCGCCTCGTGTGCGAACTCGACCATCCGGTCGACGCGGTCGACCATCGGGTGGAAGTCACGGACGACCAGCCGCACGTCGGCGAGCACCCTGGCCACGCCCTCCTCGATGGAGGCGAGCTGATCCTCGGGCACGCGGCGGGCGACCTCGAAGTGCATCACCGACTCACGGTGGAGCGCTCCCCGCGCGGGGCCGACCGAGGTGATCGACCCGCTCGCATCCCGCTCGACGCCCATCACGGGGTGGACGACGGCCCGCACCTCGAGGCCCCGGCTGCGCAGCTCCTCACCGACGCTGTCGATCAGGAACGGCGAGTCGGGCAGGTTCGCCTCGACCACGGTGCCGGCGGTGACGTACCCGTCGTCGGCCGCCGTCGGGTTGAACGCCCGCACGGCGATCTCCTCGCGCCTGCCGTCGATGAAGGCGAACAGGCTGCGGACCTGCGCGGCCAGCGCAGCCGGGGCAGGGCGCTCGACCTGGTCGATGCCAAAACGCCTGGCGTACGACCGCGCAAATGCGGTCAGACGGTCATCGGCGCCGTCGAGGGCGGCGAGCACCGCCGCCGTGAGCTCAGCGTCGGGATCGCCGAGCGGTGTCGCGACGGGCGGGACTGCCTCGCTGCTCACGAGACCTGATGGTACCAGTGCGCCGCCGCGAGAGCCCCGGGCGAACGCCTAGCCGAAACGCCCCGTGACGTACGCCTCCGTGCGCGGGTCAGACGGGCGGATGAACAGCTTCGAGGTCGGGCCCTGCTCCACCAGCACGCCGCTGCGAGAGCCGTCCTCGGCGACGTCGACGCTGAAGAACGCGGTCACGTCGGCGACGCGGGCCGCCTGCTGCATGTTGTGCGTGACGATGATGATCGAGTACTCGGCCTTGAGCTGCTCGACCAGGTCCTCGATGCTCTGCGTCGAGATCGGGTCGAGCGCCGAGGCGGGCTCGTCCATGAGGATGACGTCGGGCTCGATCGCGAGCGCCCGGGCGATGCACAGACGCTGCTGCTGGCCGCCAGACAGGGACAGGCCGCTCGCCTTGAGCCGGTCCTTGACCTCGTCCCACAGGACGGCGTGGCGCAGCGCGCGCTCCACCCTGCCGTCGAGGTCGTCCTTCATGCCGTGCAGGCGAAGGCCGTAGGCGACGTTGTCGTAGATCGACTTGGGAAACGGATTGGGCCGCTGGAACACCATGCCGATCCGCCGGCGCACCTCGACGGCGTCGATGTCCGCGCCATACAGATCTTCACTCCGGTAGCTCACCCGCCCCTCAACGGCAGCGCCGGGGATGAGGTCGTTCAGCCGGTTGAGGCTGCGCAGCAGCGTGGTCTTGCCACAGCCGGACGGGCCGATGAACGCGGTCACCAGGTTGCAGTGGATGTCCATGTCGACGTCGCGTATCGCAACCATGCCGCTGTAGGAGACGCTGACGTTCTCCAGCTCGAAGACGGTCGGGTGCCCGACGGTCGGATCGTCGTCGTGGCCGCCTGCCAGCTCACCCAGCTGCGTGGTCGGCCGTGCAGAAGCCACCTCGGGCGGTGGATCGGGCGAATTTCCCGCTGCGGTCTGGTCTGGCTGGTCGGTCATCGGTGGTGTCCCTTCGGGACGAATGGTCTCAGACATCGCGCGTCCTGGTAGCAAACAGCCGGTTCATCGCGTCTGCTCGATCCGGCGGCGGCTGCGCAGCGAGAGCAGCCGGCCCACGCTGCTGCCGATCAGGACGCCGACCAGCAGGACGAGCGCTGCCGCCCAGGCGACCTCCTGATCATGGGCGCTGGGCGACTCCGAGCCCTGGAAGATGACGAGCGGAATCGATGCCATCGGCTTGGTGGGGTCGGTGACCACCGCGTTGGCGAAGATCCCCGTGGTGAAGAGCAGCGGCGCCGTCTCGCCGGCCGCCCGCGCGACGGCGACGATCGTGGCGGTGACGATGCCGCCCACCGCGGTCGGGAGGATGACCGTGAGCACCGTCCGCGCGCGGCTCGCGCCGAGGGCCATACCGGCCTCCCGCAGGCTGTGCGGCACCAGCAGCAGCACCTCCTCGGTCGATCGGGCCACGACGGGGAGCTGCACGATCGACAACGCGACGCCTGCCGCGTACGCGCTGTAGCCGTTGCCGACGACGAGCAGCCCGAAGACGAAGACGCCGATGACGATGGTGGGCACGCCGGCGAGCACGTTCAGCGTGATGCGGATGATCAGCGCAAGCCGCGCCGGTGCGAACTCGCTGCTGAAGATCGCCAGCAGGACACCCAGGGGCACCGATATCGCCGTCGCGATCGCGGTCATGATCACGGTGCCGATGATGGCGTTCTTGATGCCGCCGCCCTGCCCCGGGATCCCGAAGGTGCTCGTCACCTGGGTGAACAGATCCACGTTGAGCGCGGGCAGGCCCTTCTTCGCGACGGAGATGATCACGATCGCCAGGACGGCGATGGCAACGATCGCAGCCAGCGTCGCCAGCCCCTCCATCACCTTGCCCCACCGGCGCCGGCGTGCAGCCCGGCCGGAGGAGCCGGCGAGCGGCTGGTAGGACGCGGTGCTCACGCCGCCCCCCGCATGCGCCGCTGCATCCGCCCGGCGATCAGCTGGGCGGTGAGGTTGACGATCAGGCTGAAGGCGAGCAGGAGCACCGCCAGGTAGGCCAGCGACGCGCGCTGCAGGTGCGTCGCGGTGCCGGCGTACTGCGCGGCGATGCGGCTCGCCATCGTGTCGGCCGGGCCCCAGATGCTGTCGGGCCGGCTGTTCGACCCGCCGATCACCTGGGTGACGGCGATCGCCTCGCCGATCGCACGGCCGAACCCGAGCATGACGGCCGCCACAAGGCCGCCGCCGACCTGCGGGATCATCACCGAGCGCACCATCTCCCAGCGGGTCGCGCCCAGCGCCAGCGACCCCTGCTTGAGATCGCTTGGCACGTTGGTGAACAGCTCGCGGCTGACGCTGGCCACGATCGGCACGACCATGATCGTCAGCACGAGGATGGCCATGAACAGGCCCTGGTTCGACGGATACCCATCGAGGAAGGGGATCCAGCCGAAGTGGTCGATGATGAACGGCTCGATGTGCTGGGCGACGAACGGGCCCATGACGAGGATGCCCCAGAGGCCGAGCACCACGCTCGGGATGGCGGCGAGCAGCTCGACCAGCATGGTCACGGGCGTCCGGATCGCACGCGGCGCCAGCTCGCTCAGGAACACGCCGATCGCGATCGACATCGGCACCGCGATCAGCAATGCGCCCAGCGAGGTGATCAGCGTGCCCCAGATCAGGTCGCGGGCGCCGTAGACGTCGGTGACAGCGTTCCACTCGGTGCCGGTGAGGAAGGAGGCCCCGAACTCCTGGATGCTGGGCCAGGCTTCGCGGGCCACCTCGTAGACCAGCGCGACCATCAGCAGGCCGAGCACGACCGCGGCCAGCCCGGTGATGCCGCGCAGCGCGAGATCGCCGTAGCGGGTGCGGCGGTGGCCGGAGAGCGGGAGGCGCTGGGTCGGAGTCTCGGTTGCCATGGTTCAGAACGACGACCGGCCGGCGCCCGGTGGGGCACCGGCCGGCCATGTCTCCGCTAGGAGTGAATCGACGCTATCACCTGCTTGTCGTGCGAGACGACAGAGCTCGGCAGGGCGGGGAAGCCGAGATCGGGCCCGAAGCTCTGCCCGTCGGTGATGGCGTAGGTGAAGAACTTCTTCAGCGCCTCCGCCTTCGGGGACTGCTTCGGCACGATCGCATACGAGTAGGTGGACAGCGGATAGGCGTTCGCAGCCGACGCCGGCGGGTTCACCAGCGGGATCGAGCCGTCGGGCTGGATGCTGGTCACCGCCGCAGCCGCTGCGCTGATCGCGGTCGTGCTCGGCTCCGGGTAGTTGCCGGCGGCGTTCTGGATCAGCGCCTCGTCGAGCGAGTCCGCGGCGATGTAGGACACCGCGACGTAGCCGATCGAGCCGTCGGTGCTCTGCACCGCGGCAGCGACACCCGAGTTCTTCTCGGCGCCCTGCCCGGTCGGGAAGGACGGCTGCGTCGAGGCGCCGACCTTGCTCTTCCAGTCGGGGCTGACCGCGGACAGGTAGCTCGTGAAGACGAAGCTGTCGCCCGAGCCGTCGCTGCGGTAGACCGGCGTGATGTGGGTGCCCGGCAGGTTGACGCCGGGATTCAGCGACTTGATGGCGGGATCGTTCCAGGACGTGATCTGCCCCATGAAGATCTTCGCCAGCACGTCGCCGGTCAGCTTCAGCTTGTTGGGAACGCCGGACACGTGGTAGGTGACGACGGTCGCCGCGAGCGCCCACGGGATCTGGACGCAGCCCTTGCAGGCCGTCGCCTGATCGGACGACAGCGGCGCGTCGCTGGCGCCGAAATCGACGGTGCGGCTGGTGATGGCGTCGATGCCACCGCCGGAGCCGACCGGGCCGTACGTGATCGTGACGCCGGCCTTGGTGGCGTAGTCAGGCGCCCACTGCGCGATCAGCGGGGCGACCAGCGTGCTGCCGGCGCCGTTCAGCGCCTTGTCGCTGGACGCCGGGGAGCCGGAGCTGCTGCTGCTGCTGCTGCCCGACGAGCCGCACGCAGCCGCCAGGACGGCGATGGCGAGCACCACGGCAAACAGCGCAGATGACGTAAGTTTCCGCATCAAACACCCTCCATATCGATGACCCCCGAAAGCCGAGGCCTGCCTCTCAGCTGCAGGATTGACTAGGCCTACCCAGGCGGGGGGTACAGGATGGTGGCGATATGGTGAACATCCGGTGAACGGGCCTCGTGCCGGTCGCGGCGCCCGGGAACCATCTGCCAAACTCCACCCCCATGGCCAGCACCCGACAGACATTCCAGCAGCAGCTCGATGCCGTCGAGCAGGAGCTGCACAACCACGGCAAGCTCGTGCAGCGGGCGCTCGACCGCTCGGTGCAGGCGCTGCTGGCCGGCGACGAGCAGCTCGCCGACCTGGTGATCGCGGGGGACGACGAGAACGACGCCTCCTACCTGCGGATCGAGGACGACGTGGAGCGCCTGTTGGCGCTGCAGACGCCGCTGGCGACGGATCTGCGCCTGATCCTGACCATCCTGCACATCAACCTCCACCTGGAACGGATGGGCGATCAGTGCGTCAACATCGCGAAGCTGACCAAGCTCACGCTGGGGCTGGTGATCGCGTCCGAGCTGCTCGAGTCGTTCAGGAAGATGGGCGAGCAGGCCGAGGCGATGGCGGCCGAGGCGATGACGGCGTTCGCCGAGCGCGACGTCGAGCGGGCGGAGCGGCTGGTGATCATGGATTCCGTGATCAATGCGGAGAACCGGGAGCTGGCCAGACGGATCATGGCGCTCGGAGGCGATGAGCGGATGCGGGAGGCGGGCCTGCGGGCCATCCTGATCTCACGCTGCATGGAGCGAATCGGCGACAACGCGGTCGACATCGGCGAGCGGGTGGCCTACCTGGCGTCCGGCCAGTTCCGTGAGTTCACGGACGCGTCGCACACGCCTGGCCAGTAACCCCCAGTGGGGTCAGCCTGAAGGCTGACCCTCGCCGGCAGCCGCCTCGTCCACCAGCCACTCCGCGCCCCGAACCATCCCCGCCGGCAGTGGCTCACCCGACCGGATACGCCCGAGCGCGTCCGCCTTTGCTGCGCCGCTGACGAGGAAGATCGTCCGCCGAGCCGCGTTCAGGGCGGGTAGCGTGAGCGTCAGCCGCGACATGCCCTGCACCACCTCGGGCGGCGCGATCACCCAGCGCTCCTCCTCCAGCAGCGCGATCGACCCCGGGAACAGCGAGGCCGTGTGCCCGTCGTCGCCCATGCCGAGCATGAGCAGATCGAAGTCCGGCGCCTCCCCGAAGAACGCCCGCAGCAGCCCCTCGTATACGTCCGCGTCGGTCAGGGGGTGCACCTGCGCCTCCGGGATCGGAACGCGCGATAGCAGCGTTTCGCGGGCGCTTCGGTAGTTCGACCGCTCGTCGTCCAGCGGCACCCGCCGCTCGTCGCCGAAGAAGACGTGCCAGCGCGACCAGTCGATCCGGTCTCGGTACTCCTCTCCGGCCAGCAGCGCGTAGGTCGCCTTCGGCGTCGAGCCGCCCGAGAGCGCGATGGCGAAGCGCTCCCCCGCGGCCGCTGAGGCCTCGGCGATCACGTCGGCGCCGGCCCTCGCCACCGCCTCGCCGTCGGTCACGACGCGCAGCTTCATGCCGCCGCGGCCAGCGCCTGCTCGAACGGCCGCTCGGCTCCCAGCCGGTCGAGCTCCCCGGACAGCAGCGCGACCAGCCCCGGTGCGGGCAGCCCGACGGCTCGCGGCGCGAGGTCGGGGCCGCGAGCCTCGCCGTGCTCGTTGCGCGCCGAGCGCTCCACGACGAACGGCTCGTCCCCGCAGAGCAGCTCCACCCGGTTGATCCGCCTGGCACGGGAGACATCGAGCCCGACCTGCCGCTGGAGCCGCGAGCGCAGCCACCCGACGAGCAGCGCCGCCTGATTCGCCGGGCCGGTGACCTCGACGCCGATCAGGTGGTCGAGCGCCTTGCGCTGCTGCGGTGCGTCGAACAGCGCGGCGATGGCCTCCCGCCACGGGTTCGTGCGCACCCACGCCAGGTCGGCGAGTCCGGCGGCCATGCGCTCAACGTGCCGCACAGCCTCGATCCCGGCCTGGTCGGAATCCACGATCACGCGCGTCGCGGCCTCCACCAGCTCCTGAAGCACCGGGTCGTCGGGGTCGGGGATCCGCCCCTGCCACCAGAGGAACACGGGCAGGTCTGCAACCAGGAGCGACAGGACAGCGCTCGGCAGTGCGGCGCGCGCGCCGTGAATGAGGATGCGCTCGGTGCACACCTGCTGGCCGCCGCCGCTCCAGCAGGTGCTGGCGACGCGGGCCTTGGGCGTGCCGCCCGTCGGGTTGATCACGATTGCCCGCAGCGGCCGGCTGCCTCCGATGCCCTCGAGCACCCGCTCGGTCGCGTCGGCGTCGTCGTCGCTGCTGCAGGTGATCACAAGGTTGAGCGTCGTGGCACGGACGCTGCCGAGGCTGTCGCCGCCGCGCAGCTCGGCGAGCGCGCGCTCGACGCCGGCCAGGCCCGTCCATCCCGACGTGGTCACCGCCGGCTTGCTCACGGCCGCCGCCATCGCCGGCCGTCGCGCGCCATCAGGTCGTCGGCTGCATCCGGCCCCCACGAGCCGGCCGCATAGGGCTGCGGCTGCCCCGTCTGCCACTGCTCGATCAGCGGATCGCAGATCTGCCACGCCCGCTCGACGCTGTCCTGCCGGGTGAACAGCGTGCTGTCGCCCCGGATGGCATCGAGCAGCAGCGTCTCGTATGCCTCCGGCACGTCGGAGAGGAACGAGGAGCCGTACAGGAAGTCCATGTTGACGCTGCGGATGCTGAGCGTCGGCGTCGGCGCCTTCGCACCGAACCGGAGCGAGATGCCCTCGTCGGGCTGGATCCGCAGCACCAGCGAGTTGGCCTCGAGGTGCTCGGACGCCTCGCGTGAGAAGGGCAGGTGCGGGGGGCGGCGGAACTGCACAGCCACCTCGGTCACCCGCTTGGCCAGGCGCTTCCCGGAGCGGATGTAGAAGGGCGTCCCCGCCCACCGCCAGTTGTCGATCTCGAGCTTCGCGGCGATGTAGGTGGGCGTGTTCGAGTCGGCCGGCACCTCGGGCTCGGAGGTGTACGCCGGCACCTCCTCCCCGGCCACGTAGCCGCGGTCGTACTGGCCGCGCACGGCGTCCTCGAAGCTCATCGGACGCATGGCGCGCAGCAGCTTTGCCTTCTCGTCACGGACGGCCTCGGGCTCGAAGGCGGCCGGCGGCTCCATCGCGACCAGGGCCAGCACCTGCAGCAGGTGGTTCTGGACGATGTCGCGCACGACGCCGGTCTCCTCGTAGAAGGCGGCGCGGTGCTCGACGCCGATCGACTCGGCGACCGTGATCTGGACGTGGTCGACGTAGGAGTTGCTCCAGATCGGCTCGAAGATGGCGTTCGCGAACCGGAACGCGTAGATGTTCTGGACCGTCTCCTTGCCCAGGTAGTGATCGATCCGGTAGACCTGCCGCTCCTGGAACCAGCGATGCACGGTCTCGGCCAGATCGCGGGCCGACTCGAGATCGCGGCCGAACGGCTTCTCGATCACCACCCGCACGAGGTCGGCGGGCCGCGAGAGCTTGGCGGCGCCGAGGCCCTTGACGATCACCGGGAAGAAGCTGGACGGTGTCGAGAGGTAGAAGACCCGGTGGGCGCTGCCCCCGATGTGGGCGTCGAGGTTCTCGACCGTCGTCGCCAGCTCGTGGAAGTGCCTCTGGTCGTCGAAGCCGCCCGCGTGGTAGTGCAGCATCGACTCGAACGCCGGCCAGAACCGCTCGTCCATCTTCGTTCGCGAGTGCGCCTCGATCGCCGCCTTGGCGAACCGGCGGAACCCCTCGTCCCCCAGGTCGGTGCGGGCGTAGCCGACGACGCCGAAGCGCGGCGGCAGGAGGCCCCGCTTGGCCAGGTTGTAGAGGGCCGGCAACAGCTTGCGCTGCGCGAGGTCTCCCGTCGCCCCGAAGATCACGAACAGGGCCGGCTCGCTGGCGCCGCCCACCCGCAGGCCCTCGCGCAGCGGGTTGTCCCGCGGCGCGGCGCGAGGACTCACTCGCGCACCACCGCGTGCCCACCGAACTGGTTGCGCAGCGCCGCGATCGCCTTCATGGCGAACGGATCGGGGTCGCGCGAGGTGAACCGGGCCATCAGTGCGATGGCGATGGTGGGAGCGGCGACGCTCTCGTTGATCGCCTCGAAGACCGTCCAGCGGCCCTCGCCCGAATCCTCGACGTAGCCCTTGATGTGCTCGAGCTTGGGATCGTCCTTGAGCGCTGAGGCAAGCAGGTCGAGCAGCCAGGAGCGCACGACGGAGCTGTGGCGCCAGACCTCCGCGACGGCGGGCAGGTCGAGCTCGAACTCGCTCTTCTCCAGCACCTCGAAGCCCTCGCCGTAGGCCTGCATCAGCGCGTACTCGATGCCGTTGTGCACCATCTTGGTGAAGTGGCCGGATCCGACCGGGCCGGTGTGGAGCCAGCCGTCGGGCGGGGCGAGCGTCTCGAAGGCGGGTGCCAGCGTGGCAATCGCCGCGTCGCTGCCGCCCATCATCAGGCAGTAGCCGTTCGCGTAGCCCCATACGCCGCCGGACGTGCCGCAGTCGATGAACTCGATCCCGTGCTCGGCCAGCCGTCGCGCGTGCTCCTGGGAGTCGCGGAAGTTCGAGTTGCCGCCGTCGACGACGATGTCCCCCTCGGACAGAAGCCCGGTCAGCTCCCCGACGGTCGACGAGGTGGGCGCGCCTGCCGGGATCATCAGCCAGACCACGCGCGGCCGCTGCTCCAGCGCGGCCACCGCGTCGGACAGCGATCCGGCCCACGTGATGCCGAACTCGGCCGCCAGCGACGCCTCGCCGCTCCGCGTCCAGCCGACCACTCGGTGGCCGGCGTCGCTCAGCCGGTGCGCCATGTTGCCGCCCATCCGGCCCAGCCCGATCATTGCCAGTTCCATGTCGAGTCCTTTGTCCGGGGGACCTAGGCGGCGCCGCGGGCGCCCATCCGGTCGAGCTCCTGCTTGATGGTGTCGCCGAGCGAGTCGAACGAGGCGATGAACGCCTCCACCCCGTCGACCTCGAGCTGCCTCGTCACCTCGGCCAGGTCGACCCCGGCCTCGGCCAGCTGCTCCACCGTCCGCCGTGCGCCCTCGACGTCCTCGTCCACCGTGCGCCGGACGGTGCCATGGTCGAGGAAGGCGTCGATGGTGGCGTTCGGCATCGTGTTCACGCAATCGGGGCCGATCAGGTTGTCGACGTAGAGCGTGTCCGGGTATTCGGGGTTCTTCGTACCGGTCGACGCCCACAGCGGCCGCTGGACGCGCGCGCCGTGCGAGGCCAGCTCGCGCCAGCGGTCGTCGGCGATGATCTCCAGGTAGCGCTGGTAGGCGAGCTTGGCGTTGGCCACGGCCACCGTGCCGCGCAGCGGCGAGCCGTCCGGGAGCATCTTGTCGACCGCGGTGTCGACGCGGGACACGAAGAAGCTCGCCACCGAATGGACGTCGTCGATCGGCTCGCCCGCCGCCAGGCGCCGTTCGAGGCCGCGGATGAACGCCCAGTGCACCTGCTCGTAGTTCTCGAGCGAGAACAGCAGCGTCACGTTGATGTTGATGCCGCGGAAGATCGACTCCTCGATCGCGGGCACGCCCTCGGCGGTGCCGGGGATCTTGATGAAGATGTTCGGGCGCGCGATCCGCTCCCAGAACTGCGGCGCGGCCGCGATCGACGCCTCGGTGTCGTTTGCCATGGCGGGCGGCAGCTCGAAGGACACGAAGCCGTCCAGATGCCCGGTGTCGTCGTAGACGTGGCGGATCTGATCGGCGGCGCCCTGGACATCGGCGATGGCCAGCTCGAAGAACACATCGGTTGCCGACATGCCGCTGCCCGCCAGCGCGCGGATCGCAGCGTCGTAGTCACTCGACTCGGCGATCGCCTTCTGGAAGATGGTCGGGTTGGAGGTGACCCCGACGATGCCCTCTGCGAGCAGGCGGCGGAACTCGCCCGAGCCGAGCCAGCCGCGCTGGATGTTGTCGAGCCACGGGCTGGTGCCCGCGGCGGCGAGATCGTGCAGACGGGTCATGACGGGACGCCCCCTTGGCGAAGATGTGAGAGGACACGCTGCGCCTCGTCGGCGACGTGGCGCGGCGTGAAGCCGAGATGCTCGAGCACCGAGGTGCCCGGCGCGGACGCCCCGAACCGGTCGAGCGCGACGATGGCGCCATGGTCGCCCGCGAACCGCTCCCAGCCGAGCGACGCACCCGCCTCGATGCAGACACGGGCCTCGATCGACGGCGGGATCACCTGCTCCCGGTAGCCGGCCGGCTGCTCGTCGAACAGCTCGAACGAGGGCAGCGAGACAACCCGGCTGGTGATGCCATCCTCGGCCAGCAGCTTGCGCGCCTCGAGCGCGGTGTGCACCTCTGCGCCGGTGGCGATCAGCAGCACCGCGGGGTCCTCGTCCCCCTCCAGCACGTACCCGCCGCGCACGGCCTGATCGATCGGCAGCTCACCGGCGTCGAGCACGGGCAGGGCCTGCCTGCTCAGGATCAGGGCGGTCGGGTTGCGCCGGGCCATGGCGACGCGCCAGCCGATGGTGGTCTCGTTGGCATCGGCCGGGCGGAACGTGGTGATGTTGGGCGTCGCTCGCAGCGTGGCCAGCTGCTCGACCGGCTGATGGGTCGGTCCGTCCTCTCCGAGGCCGATCGAGTCGTGCGTATAGATCCAGATCGCGGGGACGTTCATCAGCGCCGAGAGGCGGACGGCCGGCTTCATGTAGTCGAGGAAGTTGAAGAACGTGGCGCCGAACGCGCGCAGGTGCGAGACGACCAGCCCGTTGACGATGCCGCCCATGCCGTGCTCGCGGACACCGAAGCGGAGGTAGCGGCCGTCATAGTGACCCGGCTCGAAGTCCTCCCAGTCGGGTGGCTTCGTGTTGTTCGACGGCGTCAGGTCGGCGGACCCACCCACCAGCTCGGGCACCTGCGCGCCCAGCTGTGCGATCACCTTGCCGGACGCCGCCCGGGTGGCCATTGGCTTCTCCTCGGGGGAGAACCACTCGATCGACAGGTCGCCCGGCGTCTGACCGGCGTAGATCCGCTGCAGCTCATCCCACCGCGGGCTCTGCGATATGCGCGCCGTCCACTCCTGCTGCAGCCTGGCGCCGCGGTCGAGCGCCTCGCGGTAGCGGTCGCGCGCCGCGTCGGGGACGAAGAAGAACTTCTCGGGGTCGAACCCGAGCGCGCGCTTGGTCTCGGCCTGCTGCTCGGGGCCGCGGGCATCCGAGTGGGCACGCGAGGTGCCGGCGTCGCGCGAGCCGAAGCCGATGATCGTCTTCACGGAGATGATGCTCGGGCGCCCGGTGACGGTCAGGGCATCCTCGATGGCGGCGTCGATCGCGGCCATGTCGTTGCCGTCGGGCACCGTCGAGGTGTGCCAGCCGTAGGCGGCGTACCGCGCCGCGCGATCCTCCGTGAACGCCAGCTCGGTGTCGCCGTCGATGGTGACGTGGTTGTCGTCGTAGAGGAAGAGCAGGTTGTCCAGGCCGAGATGCCCAGCAAGCGAGGATGCCTCGCCCGAGACGCCCTCCATCAGGTCACCGTCCGTCACGATGGCGTAGACGCGAAAGCCGGCATCCGGCCCGTAGATCGCCTCGAGGTGCTTACCGGCGATCGCCATGCCCACGGCGTTCGCCGCTCCCTGGCCGAGCGGCCCTGTCGTCGTCTCGACACCGGGCGTATGGCCGTACTCCGGGTGGCCGGGCGTCATGCTGCCCCACTGCCGGAACCGCTTCAGCTCCTCCAGCGGCAGGTCGTAGCCGGTCAGGTGCAGCAGCGAGTACAGCAGCATGCAGCCGTGGCCGCCCGAGAGCACGAACCTGTCGCGGCCCGGCCAGGCGGGGTCGGCAGGGTTGTACCGAAGGTGGCGCGTCCAGACCACATGCGCCATCGGCGCCGCCCCCATCGGCAGGCCGGGGTGCCCCGACTTCGCCTGCTCGACCGCGTCCAGCGAGAGGGTGCGGACGGTGTTGACGCAGAGCTGATCGATGTCGTCGAACGGCTGTGGCACACGCTCTCCTCTGGGACGCACGACGGCGGGTCGCGCAGAACCGTATCACCGGCGATCCGGCCCGACCCGGGCGGTCCGCCCGGGGCGCGGTGGGCCCGAAGACGCGATCACCCGGCCCCGGCGCCCGCGGGGCTGTCGGGTAGATTTCCCCGCGCAGGAACGGCTCACACCACGGGGTGGGAATGACCATCAGAGCGGGTGCCGACCTCGGCGGCACGAAGATCCAGACGGTGGTGATCGACGCGGATCACCAGGTGCTCGGGCAGGCGCGCAGGCCCACGCCGAAGGACGCCGGGCCGCCGGGCGTGGCCGCGGCGATCGCGGGCGCGGTCAGGGACGCCGCGGATCAGGCGGGAGTGGGCGTCCAGCAGCTC